>Ga0116154_10001974_pt1 | contig 16196 bp, 8 predicted proteins | sample AD_UKC030_MetaG_FD_89898 | JGI IMG/M metagenome (GOLD analysis project Ga0116154, IMG submission 89898) | Active sludge microbial communities of municipal wastewater-treating anaerobic digesters from USA - AD_UKC030_MetaG | ecosystem: Engineered > Bioreactor > Anaerobic > Digestate | place: USA...
CCACTTGAAACATGGGCTACCGGGGTAGGCAGATATGATCAGAATATCGCCGGACGAATTGATGAGCTGCTTTCTATGCTTGAAAAGAGGGATATGCTTCTGAGCCTTAATGTGTGGTTTCATTCATATCTTTCTGAAACAGTATGGGGAGGAGGAAATGTTAGGTGGTATGTCAATCCGTATAAGCAGATAACAGAGGCAAAGGATTTTTACAGGAGCGAAGAAGCCTGGAGATACCAGGAGAAGCTTTACAGATATATGATTGCTCGTTACGGGTACAGCAGGTCACTTGCCCTGTGGTTCATAATTGATGAGGTGAACGGTACTGACGGCTGGGTAACAGGCGATAGCCTTAAGGCAGCAGAGTGGATCGGCAAGGTTCATAATTATCTGAAAATAAATGATCCATGGAACAGACCTACAACCGGAACACGAAGTGGAGGAATTCAGGAGTTCTGGCATGAAGCTTACCAGGTAACCGACATTGCTGCCAGAGAGATTTACGAGGCTCAGGGATTCCCGATAAATAAAACAGGAACAATAGATTCTGCTGACATTAATCCCCTTATACACAGTTACAGGAACTATGCCGATCAGAACCAGAAGCTATGGCACGGTTATGGCAAGCCTGTAATAAACGGTGAGACAGGCTGGGCTCATACCTTCTATGAACCAGCTATGCCGGGATATCTTGCCCAATATCACAATGCTATGTGGGTGACACTAGCCACAGGATCATCAATGATGCCATTCTGGTGGGCACACTCGAGGTTCATCAATGACAATGTTGTCAATAACCAGATGACAAGCCTCAGGAATTTTACCGACAGGATACCATTTGCTCATCTTTCAAATATCAGGCCTGCAGAACTTAAGTGCTCAAAAGGCGGAGATATCTATGGGATGCAGTCAGATGAGTATATTTTCGGATGGGTTGTGAATGCCGATGGCGATGTTGCAAACGAAAGCATTACAGTATCATCACTGAAGAACGGAAAATACAAACTAATGACCTTCCATACCTGGAGAGGAACTTTCCTCGATGAAATTGATGTGACCGTTTCTGACGGGAAAATAACATTTGCCCCGCCATATATGAGGATCACAGGATCGCAGGCAAGGTATATCGGTCAGGATATGGCATTTATCCTGCAATATATGCCTGATCCGGTGACATTGCCGGCAAAATCCAAATCATCCAAAAAATAATGATTTGCAATATTTTACGTAATACGGGATATCATGAAATTATTAATTTTTAAAACACGCATGGGATTAATTTCCCTGTGGATTTTGTTGGCAATAACGGGAATTATTGTTCCTGGTCAGACTGTATCTGCACAGAAAAAAAAGGCAAAGAAAGAGATTGTACCACCAAAACCAGCGATTGTCATTGCGGACAAGGGAGCCAGCCTTTACAGGATTGTTATTCCTTCTTCATCAACTGAATATGAACAGCAGGCTGCCAGCGAACTTCAAAATTATATACTGGAGATCTCAGGCACAGCTTTGCCGATAATTCCTGCAAACAGGTCTGTAAGCCCATACGAGATACTCCTGGGGCAGAATGACAGGCTTGGGGAAAAAGGTATAAAAGTAAATTTCAATGAGCTTGGTGCCGATGGTTATGTCATAAAAACCGACAGTCTGAGGCTGATTATTGCAGGTGGAAGCTATAAGGGAACCCTTTATGGTGTTTACAGCCTGCTTGAGAAGTTTCTTGGGTGCAGGATGTACAGCCCAAAGGTGAAAGTTGTTCCAAAGAAGGAGATAATTGCATTTGAAAGCATTGATATTAAGGATATTCCAGTAATTAAATTCAGGGACACTCATTACAGCGTAACATGGAACAAGGAGTATTCCGACTGGCACAGGCTCGATCATGACGGAAAGGGTGGGAGACCAGCCTGGGGATCATGGGTTCATACCTTCAACAGCCTTGTTCCGCCTGAAATATATTACAAGGATCACCCTGAATACTTTGCAATGCGCGACGGGCAACGGCTTCCAACACAACTCTGCCTTTCAAATCCTGAAGTGCTTGAACTTGTTATCCAGAGCCTGCGGAAACAGATTGCTTCAAATCCTGATGCAAGGTACTGGTCTGTAAGCCAGAATGATAACAGGCAGTTTTGTCAGTGCGATAAGTGCCGGGCCCTTGATGAGAGAGAAGGTTCTCCCTCGGGATCAATAATTACTTTTGTGAATAAGGTTGCAGAACAGTTCCCTGACCTTATGATTTCAACACTTGCTTATGAATACGGGAGGAAAGCACCTCTGACTGTAAAACCCCTTAAAAATGTCAATATAATGCTTTGCAGCATCGAAGCACGACGGGATATTCCGATTGCCGAAGCCACAGATCATGAAAGTAAAAGTCTTGTGAAGGATGTTGAAGACTGGGGAAAAATTGCAAGTGACATAATAGTCTGGGATTATGTGATCCAATTCTCGAATCTTCTGAGTCCTTTTCCGAACCTTCAGGTTCTGGGGCCGAACCTGAAGTTCTTTGCCGATAATGGAGTAACTGCAATGTTTGAACAGGGCAACCGTGACGGCGGGGGTGAGTTTGCCGAATTAAGGAGCTATATGTTATGCAAGCTCATGTGGAATCCGAATGAAAATGCTGATACAATAATGAATGACTTTCTTCGTGGGTATTACGGAGCTGCAGCAGGACCAATAAGACAGTATATTGATGAGATGAGGGAATCGCTCATAGCTTCCGGAAAGCCCCTTCGTATTTTTGGTTCGCCAAATGAAGCAGCCGACAGCTATCTCACTGCCGATCTGATTAAAAGATACAAGGAGCTTTTTGACAAGGCAGAGCTTGCTGTTGCAGATGATCCTGAAGTGCTTGAACGGGTGAGGACTGCCAGGTTGCCGCTGAATTTTGCGGTAATGGAGCAGGCCAAAAAGAATTTTTATGGTGAAAACGGAGTATTTATCAAAAATGGTGACAGGTGGGTTGTAAAACCGGAAATAAGGACAATGCTTGATCCATTTGTCGATCTGTGCCTTCGGACCGGAGTAACATCTATAAAGGAATGGGGTACAACACCTGAGGCTTATCGAGCTTCGATGTACAGGATGTTTTATGCAGGCAGGAATGAACATCTTGCTTTTGGTAAAAAACTTACTGTCCTCAGCCCCGATACCTCACTGCTGCCTGTAGCCCTACAATCAAAACTGAATGACGGTATAAGGGGAGGTCATGATCCGGAATACAACTGGGTGTCGTTTGCAGGGAAAGACCTGGATGTTGTTATTGACCTTGAAAAGGCCACAAGAATTCAGCATATTGAATGTGCATTTTACCAAAGGGCTATGTGGCTGAGCATGTTCCCTGTCAGGGTGGAATTCTATGTTTCTGATGATGGAAGCAAATATGAATCTGTGGGTACTGTGCAGAATACGATGCCTATTGACCAGTGGGATTCATTTGAACGGGATTTCATCAGTGACTTTAAACCTGTTATTGCCAGATATGTCAGGGTTACAGTACGATCGATGGGAAATACACCCGGAGAACACCCCGGTGCCGGAAGACCTGCAAGGATGCATATCGATGAGATAGTTGTTGAATAGAAATCTGTAAAATTAAGGACTGAATGAAACCTTTTCAGTTGAAATTTTAAAATAAAACTGAAAAATATTCGATTATTCATATTAAAAAATCTTAACAGATGTTAAATAATAGTTAAAAAAATTTGTTTTTATAAAAGCTGTTTCTAATTTTGAGATAAACAATGGCATCATCTGAACGATGCCCTAAAAACTAAACCCTATGATGATAAAAAGAGTTTACAAAAATCTGAAGAGCACCATGCTTCTGTTTTTGTGGCTAACCTGTTCTGTGGCAGTGTTGGCTCAGCAAAGACAGATATCAGGATCCGTTAAGGATGCTGGTGGTGCTGGTTTGCCGGGTGTAACAGTTCTTGTAAAAGGAACTACAACCGGTACAACCACAAACAACGAGGGTAAATTCAGCATTATGGCTGATAACAATGCCACCCTTGTTATTTCATTTATCGGCTACGTTACACAGGAAGTTGCTGTTGGCGGACGTTCAACAGTAGACGTAGCAATGGAGGAGGATACAAAACAGCTCGGTGAAGTTGTTGTAACTGCTCTCGGTGTTGAGAGGAGCCAGAAGGCACTGCAGTCCTCCATCACAAAAGTTCCGGGTATGAGTCTTACAGCAGCCCGTGAAAATAACCTCGGTAGTGCAATGCAGGGACGCGTTGCCGGTGTTAACATCAGCAAGTCTTCATCAGGTCCTGCAGGTTCTTCCCGCGTTATTATCAGGGGTAACAAATCACTGGGTGGTGCAAACCAGCCTTTGTATGTTATCGACGGTGTGCCTATGGACAACAGCCAGTTCGGCCAGGTTGGCGTATGGGGCGGTACTGACCAGGGTGACGGTCTTACAAGTCTTAACCCTGAGGACATTGAATCAATCACTATCCTTAAAGGAGCTGCAGCAGCTGCTCTTTACGGATCAAGGGGTGGTTTTGGTGTTATCAACGTAACAACAAAAAGAGGTTCTCAGAAGAAAGGCTTAGGAATTGAATTTAACTCAAACTATGTTTTTGAGAAAGTCTACAGGCTTGATGACCTTCAGGAAGTATATGGAACTGGCGGTCTGGCTGCTAATCCTGCCGATCCTTCAGGTCCTCAGATCTATACCAAGCCCTGGGACAAGCAATCAGCATGGGACTGGGGAATGGGTTCACAGTGGGGTCCTAAATGGGACGGTTCAAGCGTTTACCAGTTTGATGGTGTTCAGAGGCCTTATGTACATGCAGGTGACAACTGGAGCCGTTTCTATGAGACTGGTACTTCATGGACAAACAGCCTTGCATTAACCGGAGGCGGAAACAACCAGACATACAGGTTCTCATTCTCCGATATGAAAGATACTTTCATTGTTCCAAATTCAAGCTTCAAGAGAAAAAACCTTTCTCTTTCAACTACCGGTAAATTTGGAAAGAGAATCACCTTCAATGCAAAGGTGATGTATTCAAATGAAAAGATGAATAACAGGTCAATGCTTGGTGACTCTCCGGGTAATGCTCCTTATGCAATCTGGGGTCTTGCAAGAAACGTGAACGTTATGGACCTTTACGGAGATCCGAACAAACCGGGTGCAGTTCCGGTAGGCGTTACAACTCCTGACCTTAAGATACCGGGTGAAGAATACCAGCAGGCTAATAACAACTGGTGCCAGAACCCATGGTGGGCAGCTTATCAGATCACCAACGAAAACGTCAGGGACCGTTTCATAACTTCAGGTGACGTGAGATACAATATCACTGACTGGTTATATGTCCAGGGCAGGATTGGTATGGACTGGTACACAAGGAATAACTACTCACTTGTTCCACAGGGTACCGGCTACTCACGCGGTGGTTCAAGAAGTGAAACAACCAACTTTGTTCGTGAAGTAAACCAGGAATGGACACTTGGCGCTGACAAGGAATTCGGAAAAATAAGAGTGAACGGATTTGTTGGCGGTAACAAAATGGAACGCGAAGCAGAAAATATAAATATAAGTGGTACAACATTCAACGTACCTTTCTTTGCTTCAGTAATTAACACAAGCTCTCAGAGCATTGGTTATGGCTACAGTAAATCAGGCATCAATTCATTGTTTGGTTCAGCTGAAGTAAGCTACGGAGGATTCGTCTATATTACAGCAACCGGAAGAAATGACTGGTTCTCAGTTCTTAATCCAAAGAACAACAGCAAGTTCTATCCGTCTGTTGGTGGTAGCTTTGTATTCACCGATGCTTTCAACACTCTTCCTGAATGGCTCAGCTTTGGTAAATTAAGGGCTGCATGGGGACAGGTTGCAACAGCTAACGTAGGCGCTTATGCAGTAGTTCCGACTTATTCTCTTTTAGGTCAGGGCCACCAGAGTGTTCCAATGGGTACTTTCGCATTTGGTGAAACTATTCCAAACCCGAACCTCAACCCGGCTCTTTCATCTGAGATTGAATTCGGTACAGACCTCAAATTCTTCAACGGAAGGGTAGGACTTGAACTGACCTACTATACTCAGAAAACTGTTGATGATATTCTTGATGCAACTATTTCACAGTCTTCAGGATTCAATGCTACAAAAGTTAACATCGGTGAACTTTCAAACAAAGGTTATGAGATCCTCGTTTCCGGTACACCGGTTCAGGGTGAAGTAACATGGGATATTTCCTTAAACCTTGCTCATAATGAAAACAAAGTTGTTGAGCTTGCTCCCGGTGTAACCCGTCTTTTCATTGAGGAACCACGTACAAGGAATGCCGGTGTATACCATGTAAAAGGAATGCCTTTCGGTATGATCCTTGGTTACAAACAGGCTGTAGATCCTGCTTCAGGAAAGAAAGTTTTTGATACCAATGGTTATCCGGTAAGATCTGACGTTATGGAGATACTTGGTAATGGTATTGCAAAAATGACCGGTGGTCTTTCAAATACTGTAACATGGAAACGCTTCACCCTTGATGCACTTATCGACTATAAATTCGGTGGTGACATTTATTCAGGTACAGAAGTTAACCTGACAGGCTGGGGTCTTCACAAACAGACACTCGAATATCGTGATGGTGGAATGCCAATTGAAGGTGTTATAAAGAATACAGACGGTACTTACAGTCCTTTCTCCAAAACACTTACAACTAATCAGGATATCCGTACTTACTGGAGCCGCCTGACAGGTTATGCACAGGAAGCATTTATGTATGATGCTTCATATATTAAATTGCGTCAGGTACAGCTTGAGTACAAACTGCCTCAGACTTTACTGGAGAAAACACCTCTCACAAACGTATCAGTTTCTTTTGTAGGAAGGAACCTTTGGATAATCCACAGGAACACAGACAACATCGATCCTGAGTCCTCATATACAAGCAGTAGCGGTCAGGGTATTGACCAGTTTGCAATGCCTACAACACGCAGCTATGGATTTAACCTGAGGGTTGTATTCTAACATAAAAACTTTGAGAAAATGAAACATACTATAAAACTATTATTGGGTGCGCTGTTAATTCTCGGAATGGCAGCGGCATGCGATACTGACGAACTGCACGACATGAACATCAATCCGAATGCAGTTCAGGAGATCGATATGAACTACTTCTTTACAGCATGCTGTTTGGGTACTGCAAGTAACGGTACATCAGGCGACAACAGGTATACCGACTGGAGAACAAACGTTGGTACCTGCGCTCACGCTATTCAGCAGCTTGCTACAACAGCTACCGGTGGTATCGGTGGAGATGGTGACAAGTACATGGATGGATACGTTGAAGGATTCAATGCTCCTTTCCAGTTTATGTACAGGGATGTCGGTAAAAGGGCAACTGAAGTTATCAAACAGACAAGCGAAGGCGGTCTTTTCGAAGGCAGGATGGTAAATACAAAACAGGCATCCAGAATTCTGCTTGCATTCAACTATTTACGAATTACAGACTGGTATGGTAATGTTCCCTTTACAGAAGCAAACAAAGGTCTTGAAGGTACTTTCCAGCCTAAGTATGACAAACAGAAGGATATCTATACTGCATGTCTCAAAGAGCTTGATGAAGCATGTGCAGGTTTCGATGCAGCTGATGTTGATTATTCATTGTTCAAAAAAGCCGATATCATCTATGGTGGTGATATAGCAAAATGGAAGAAATTCGGTTATTCTCTCATGCTTCGTTATGCAATGAGGGTGTCGAATGTTGATGCTGCAATGGCTGCTACTTATGTTACCAAGGCTGTTGCCGGCGGTACAATGACAAGCAATGCAGATATTCCATGGATTCAGATGACAATATCACCAAGTGAATGGACAAACCAGAACGGTATTTCACGTGGTTTCTATCCTGGTGATGGTGGTCAGTGGTCTGCATCATTCCTCAGCAAGACACTTATGGATATTCTTAAGGGAACCAATCCTGCTTCAACAGCTGATGATGATCCCAGACTTACAGTTTTCACAGCAGGCCCTATCCAGTGGACTGCCAGTGACCTCGGTACTGTTCTTGAACCTGATCCTACAAAGTGGATAGGTCTTCCAAATGGTAAAGATCAGTCACAGGTTAACAATGAATTGTTCGGAGGTACAGCTGTTATTAATTACGAGAAGTTTTGCGCTGTAAATACAAAAATGTTGCAGGATGATGAACCATATCAGATTGCCGGAGCAGCTGAATCAGAACTACTTAAGGCTGAGGCTATCGTCAGAGGTATTGGTACAGTTCCCGGAACAGCCCAGCAGCACTATGAAGCAGGTGTAAGACTTGCAATGCAGGTGTATGATAAATATGATGCAACTTTAGCTGTTTCAGATGCAAAAGTTGACGCATATCTTGCACTCTATCCTTATGATGCAACTAAAGCTCTTGAGCAGATTGGAACTCAGTTGTGGCTCAGCAAATGGTTCAACTGGTGGGATTCATGGTGCGATGTAAGAAGATCAGGCTATCCTGTACTTACTCCGACCAACTACATTGGCAATGCAACTGGTGGCAAGATGATCAGGAAACTTCTCATCCCTGCCGCTGAAGCATCAGGTAACCCGAATTACGCTGAAGGCGCAACCTTACCAGACAAACTTGATACTAAAGTTTGGTGGGATGGTGGTGCTAACTAACACAGATTTTTAATAATCAATATTTATGAGAGCCTTCTGAAAAGAGGGCTCTCTTTTTATTTATATTAACCAAAAAGGACACAACGTCAACACAAAGATCACAAAGTGTTATGCTCAATTAATTAATCTCTGTGTGCTTTGTGTTCTTTCTTTGTGCTCTCTGTGGTTAAATTTGATTTGTTTTAAACAGGGCTGAACTATCAAATGAAATTGTAGATGAGAATTGGAGATAACCAGTAATCTCAATAGTTACTACCTATTTAAAATTAAGATAGTACCAGAAGGTATCCCTCATATCAGCAGGGATGCCATGTATTCCCCTGGCCTTATTCCTTTCGAGATTTGAAAGATATGTTATGTAGCTTGCATAGCGCGATTCAGTTTCGCTGCTGATTTTCAGTGATGCAAGGTCAGGATACATCAGACCCATGTTTAACCTTAAAAAGATTACAGCCTCTTCAATGTGCCTCGGAATTACAGTATAATTCATTAAGGGCAGTCTTACTAGTAATTTTGCAATGCCATCAAGGTCTTTGTTCATCATCAGCCAGGCCATTTCATACTCATAGGCCTTCCTGTTTTCAGGATTAGCTTCCGACAAGGATGAAATATTCATATAAGGATCACGGATCCTGACAATGAAATTAGCCTTGGGCATAAGTTTGATTTTTTCCCCGAGTTCAGGATCAGCCTTGATGAGTTCAGGATTTTCAAGCATCTTTTCATATTTCTTCGCAAGCTTCCTGTAATTAAAAGTTTGCTTCAGAATATGTATGTATTTTGCTGCAATCTTATAATTCCCGTTTATAAGTTCGGTTTTAATCAGGAGCTTAATGTTTTCGGGACGATAACCCTGTATTACAAGAGATTCGAAGGCCCACCTGTGGGCTTCATTTATGAGTCCGATTGAATAGTAGAAATAAACACCCCGGAATAACTGGCTGATAGGGATTTGTGAATTCCAGGGTATGCAGATAGCACCTGATTTAAAATTCTGAGGTGCAAAAAACAATCTGTCACACAGGTTACCCGATTCTGAAAGTGCAGTTATATAATAATATTGAGCAGTCATGGTTTCTGACCTTTCTTTCTGCTGCTGTTCAATTACTCCCTCCAGGTCACCGGAAACGAATTTCTTTTCAATTTCAAACAGGCCGGTTAATTCTATCCTGTGAAATCTGACGAGGAGAATAACCGTAATCAGGATAATGACAGGAAGTGAATATACTGAAAACACCCTTGTATACTTCCTCTCTGTTTTTATAGAATCAATTAGCTTAAAAAGGGCAGGGTACACGGCAAAAAACAGAAATACAAGCCATATTGTAAGCTGATTGGTAAAAAACTGCTTAACAGGCAGAGGGTAATAAAACAGGTTTATCAGAGGTTGAAAGAAGAGGATTTCTTTGAACAGGAATAAAGTAAAGCCAGCTGTTATCAGCAGGAATAATGGAAAGATGAATTGCTTTTTCAGGAGGTTGTAAGCCAGGAACATTACGAGAAAAATCCAGGCAAAGGCACCGGTCAGATAGAAAAAAACAGGGAAAAGTACCAGTATTAACACCCGGATATGTTTTTTGTCAGAATAAAGGGAGAGCAGGAAGAATAATCCGGTAAAAAGCAGTCCAAGATTATTATGGATGAAAAAATTAATATTGGTCTGGGCAAGAATCAGCATTGATGCTGCCAGGGCAGCAAATGGTACTGACATTTTGGAGGACGGAGAAAGTCTTTTATTTATTTTAAAAAACACAAATGAGATAAGTGCAAAAAGTGTGGCTAATATAATGGTACCCAGTATATTGCTGAAATAGAACTGGTTTAGAAAGTATCCGGCATATTCAAGCAAGCCCCCGGGCTTAACGGCAAACTGCCTAAGAAAATCGGCAGAGAAGATGAAAAGCAGAAGGTTTTCCTGGTAAAAAAAGACATGATTTCCGAAAAGATAATAATAGGCAGCAGTAATAATAAATAATGACGCGATCAGAGAATACTTGCCGGGAGTCCATGATCCCGGTTCATTATCTGTAAATGTCTTATTACTTACAGTGACAGTTCTTTTTTTTGACTTATTCATGCGGTTAATTAAGCTTTTTGCCCTGTAAATACTATTTGTTGCTATTCCAGTCAGCCTTTATTGCGGCTTTTTTTGAGACTTTTTCAAAATTTCGAGGACCTGTTTTTATCTTTCCCGTAATTAACTCAGGCCTGTTATATGTCTTCTCAAACCGTTCATATAGTTCGGGATCTTTCTGTGGCAGGACAAAAGGCTTGCATGCTGCACCTGATGAGCTGATATATGCAAAGAATGGCCTTGCAGTAAGTCCATCCATACGTTTGCTGCTGAAAACAAGCCATTCTCCATTTGATGACCAGCCATGGTAACTTTCGGTTTCATCGCTGTTCAGGCTCATCCTTTCAGATTTTAAAGTATTGATGTTCATTAAATACAGATCTGCTTCCTTATGCCATATTGAGAAATTGCCATTATTATGAAGTGTGAATACAAGAAACCGGCCATCAGGAGAGATCCTGGGAAATGAAACACTTTTATCTATTGAATCAGCATTGAAAACAACTTCTGCCTTACCAAATGCAAATGAATCCCTGTTAAAAGCTTTCCTTACAAGGTTGTATTTAATTCTGGGAAAGTCGGATGTGTCATTTGTCTGCCTTGCGCGGCAATAATACAGGTATCTTCCGTCAGGCGACCATTCAGGATAAGTTTCAAGGTAGCCCGTTGTATCTGCTTCCTCTATTGCAGAAACCTCATTTTTCTCAGTATCAAAAATGATCAGGGAGGAAGCAAGGTCAGTAACCTCAATATTATGTTCCTGTGCTCCTTCAAAGCTCTGTACTATTTTATTGGATGAAAATGCCACTAGTTTTCCGTCAGGGTGCCATGCAGGATATACAGCTCCGTATTTCATTTCGGCTGCTTTAAGATCATGCTTCACAATTTTGCCTTTCTCTGAAAAGTAAGTGCCTCCTACTGAACCCCTTACGTGAATAAGATAATTATCAGGATTATTCATGCAGAAAGTGTGACAATTAATGCAGTTCGTCTGAAGAAGCTGATTTTCAACAAGTGAACTTTCGCTGAAATTTTCAGTACATCGTTGTATGATCTTCAGTTCCGAGTACGCTTCATAGCCTGGAAACAGAAGCCTGTAGCACAGGTAGGGATCTATAGTGCTGTTTGCAATATTCAGGTTAAACGGTTTGTATTTGATTCCGGTTCCTTCTTCGTTTTCTGAAATTATTTCAATAGTGATCTTCCCTTCAGAATTTACTTTCAGAAGTTTCTTCCAGGAGTTTAACGGGAAATTTATTATACCATTTTCAGATTTTACTGATAGTTTATATCCGTTTGAGGATATGGCTGATAAGTGAAATATTTTTCCTTTTTCACTTATCCTGAAATTTAGTGGTGCTATATTTTTTGGTATTGTAACATCTGAATAGTCTGGTTCAATAACTGGTTCACGGTCAGTAGCAGTGAAAGTGACAGGATCGTCACTGCAGCTTATTGTAAGAAGTAATCCTGTAATTAAAATCAGAATTTTCTGAAAACCAGTCCTATATAGCATACATGTGTTGTTTGTTATTGCTCTTCTGTTAATTATTTCACACAAGCTTTGGTAAAGTAAATTTAGCAATACTACTCCATAGTAAGATCCTCATATCCGGAAATTCCATCTCAAAAATATAAGGTGTATAGTTATTCTTTAACAACATAAGTAAAATCCGGGATTCCCCTCAAAAAAAGGATACTGCTTTTGGATGTTCCGTCAGTTGCATAAACATAATTTTCACCTTGTTTTCTATAATAGGCAAAATACATAGCTTCCAGTTCAATATCTGATATTTTCTGCGGATGAAATAGATAATTTTCTTCTTGATAACGATTTGGGAGTACGACATCATATACAGAAGCATGACTTTCGTCAAAATATCTTAAGATGTAACGTTTATTGGCATTGAGTAATAATTTATTATCCAATTCAGTGAATTGAAATGCTGTGGTGTTAGTTATCTTGACTTTCTTTTTCAATATAGGCGTGTCATTCTGGTATATCCATGAATAAGGCTGATCACCTAACTCGAAAAGCTCAATTTCATATTCCCCTGTTTTTGCCATTCGTCCACCAATAGCTGTCATTTCAATATCAACAGATGGTTTAAAAATATAGCCTCTCTTAGTGCTGTTGGTGCTATAATAACTTTGGTTGTCACTTTGAATAGGTTCGACTACTATTTGAGGATCTTTATTTAAAAATCCCTCAATTATTCCTGTGTATTCCGGTTTTGATTCGGTATCGTTTTTGGTACAGGCAATTATTAAAATAAATGCTAACAAATAAGTTTTTTTCATTTTTAATACTCCCATTTATCAGTTCTGAAAGGAGCCACCGGCAATCCCTCAGTGCTGAAAAGATTTCCTATGGCGTCATTAGAAAATGAGAACCTTACAGCTTCAGGCGTCTTAACATCCTTTGCAGATACTATTACAGTCTTACCATCAATTTTTACAGTGGCAGAAACAAATTTCCTGTCAGCTCCGGCAATTTCAAAGCAGTCAATTTTCTCACTTCTTGTAATAAGCCCTCCGGGTACGTTCCTGAAAGTTATCCTCACCTTTGACTTTTCAATCTTCATCGATTCATACTCCGGATGCCTGTATGGTTGTCCCTGAACTCCATAGTTTTCTCCAAGCGCCCAGTTTGCAAGCCTTCGGCCAACATCCTGCTTATTTGCCGGATGAATGTTTTTTATATCATCAACAAGGTCCGATACCACTACCATTCCTGTTTTTTGAATGTCGCCTGCTGTCTGCATCTGCATTTCGCGTATTATTGGCGCTTTCGATTCATTTCCATAAGCAAAGGGGGCGATCTGTACAAAATAGAATGGAAAATCTTTGCCAAAATCAGCTCTCCAGTTCTGAATCAGTGTTCCCATGAGCTTCCTGTAGCTTTCAGGAGTAACTGCATTGCCTTCGCCCTGGTACCATATTGCTCCGGCTATGTTAAATGGAATAAGTGGCGCAATCATTGAGTTATATGTAACACCAGGTTCATTCGGCCACCAGTCGTATTTTGTAAGCCTGCCGGCACATGATTTTAGGAGAGGATCGGCATTAACAAGATCTTCCCTGATCCAGACCTCAGCCGGCGTACCTCCCCATGCAACTTCAATGATTCCTATCGGGATATTCAGTTTCTGATTAAGATTCCTTGCGAAGAAATAGCCTACAGAACTGAATGTACTCATCGACTCAGGAGTACATTCTTCCCACCTGGCAAAACAGTTCTCCTGGGGGGTGTTGCTGGCAAGTTTCTTGACATGAAATAATCTGATATCAGGATAATTTGCATTTTTTATTTCTTCCTCAGCATTCATCAGGTTATGCCTTGCACTCCATTCCATATTCGACTGGCCTGAGCAGATCCATACTTCTCCTATCATTATATTTTTAAGTGTAAGCTCACCTCCGCTTTTCAGGTTTATTGTATATGGTCCACCGGCAGAGGGGGTTTTCAGCTTTACACTCCAGAAGGAATGATTGTCAGTCTTTGCTTTCACCGTATCATTGTTCCAGCTCCCTGTCACTTTTATTTCATTTCCGGGTTCTCCCCAGCCCCATACCGATACTTCACTTTTTTGCTGAAGCACCATATTGTCACCAATCACAGATGGCAGTCTGATTTGCCCGCTGGAGTTTATTGTGAAAAAAATAACAGTAAGTAGTGTTAAGATCCTGGTTTTCATTTTTATAAGTATTGAATTGTAATTATTTAGTATGCAGGTGATTATCAGGTGTTAATATTTTGATTTTGGTTTAACGGTTTTAAAAACTATTTCCGAATAGTTGTTCCTTTCATACAGAATGCCTATCCTGCCTGAGGATAAAGCCACAATATCGGAATAGGCGGTGAAATTCCTTTTTTCTTTCTCATCATCCGACCTGTCAATCACTATTGAATGTTTCCATGTTTCTCCGTCGTCATAGCTCAGTCAGAGTAAGATTGTTCCTGTCGGAAGTATCTGCAGGATTACAGAAAGCCAGAATATTACTGTTGTTATACCTGCCTGCATTCAGAATGCTTCCCTCGCAAACCGGGTCGGGTAATTGATTTTCATATTTTGCTGTAGCCCAGGTTTCGCCACCGTCTTCACTTATTGCAGTTATTCTAGTTTTTATATTGCCTTTCTGATTACGGGCATTCAGCATAAGCCTGTTTCCCGATAGTTCAGCAGCTGTTGCCTCGTTGCTGCCTGGTACTGGTATGTTGCTGCCTGATCTGAATGTCAGGCCATGGTCATCACTAAAGTATACGTGGGCATAACAGTCTTCCCATCCTGGCAGGGGATCGCCTTGTGTGTGGTTAACCGGGACAATTATCCTGCCTTTATATTTCCCGTCGCTTATCTGCATTGCATGTCCGGGAGTATTGGCAAATGCGCGCCAGTCTTCCGGGAAGTTATATGCAGGATTGAATTCGGGTTGCTTTGGTTTATGTACCTGGGTGGTTATATTTACCGGATCAGACCAGGTGATGCCTTTGTCAGATGATGTTTTGTACCATACCTCTCTTACGCCATTTCCCTTTCTGACATCACTTTCATGATTATTGCCGGTGTTATAAAAGAGGAAGATCCTGCCATCAGGGAATTGTGGATCAGTAAGATCGGCAACTGGTGCAGGGTTTCCTGCCTGAAGTGAATCATAATCGACAATAGTGCTTATCGGGCTCCAGGTTTTGCCCATATCTGTGCTGCGTTTCAGGACAATATTTACATCTCCGAAATCATCGCTTCCATTCACCCTTCCTTCAGAAAAGGCAAGTATGGTGCCATCAGGAAGAGAAATGATCGCAGGGATACGATAGCTCTTATGTCCTTCTGAACCAGAGATATATACTTGCACAGGTTCTGTGTTTCTGCAACTTATAATACTTGTGATAAGTATCAACAGGTATAGTAGGGTTTTTTTCATAACCTGTAATCCGGGAAAAACTAAGCTTCTTAAATGTTGTATAAAAATAATATATATCGGTGATATATCGATATTACAGATAGCTTAGTAATATTTCTGATTTTCATATTTGTCAGATACTATTTAGCCCTTTCAGGGCAATAGGGATGAGTTTGTTTTCGGTAACCTCCGGTTTGACCTGGGTTATAAACTGTTAAGCCACTTCATGGCTCTGTATGATGTTATATGATTGCCGGAAGATACTGGTGATTATATAGGGCTCATTCATATTATATGTTTCTAAGAGTATGACAGCCAGTTGATTATTTCGGTTATTTCTTCAGGTTTGCTGGATATTATTAAGCCCTTTCAGGGCTTTAGAGGTGAGTTTGTTTCGGTAACCTCCGGTTTGACCGGAGGTTATTAACTGTTAAGCCACATCGTGGCTATGTATGATGTTATATTATTACCTGAAGTTACATGTGTTTATAGGGTGTTAATCCACATCGTGGCTATGTATGATGTTATATTATTACCTGAAGTTACATGTGTTTATAGGGTGTTAATCCACATCGTGGC
>Ga0116154_10001980_pt1 | contig 16156 bp, 10 predicted proteins | sample AD_UKC030_MetaG_FD_89898 | JGI IMG/M metagenome (GOLD analysis project Ga0116154, IMG submission 89898) | Active sludge microbial communities of municipal wastewater-treating anaerobic digesters from USA - AD_UKC030_MetaG | ecosystem: Engineered > Bioreactor > Anaerobic > Digestate | place: USA...
GCTGGTGATCCACCGCTACGCGATGCTCGGCGTGCTCGACGAGCAGGGTTTCCCGCTGCGCGAGATGGGCATCCTGCAGTCGCCGTCGGCGCGCAAGGCCACCGCCGGCGGGGCCGTGGCGCCTATGGCCGGCGCACCCTGCCCCGAATGCGGCAACGCCACGCTGATCCACAAGGACGGCTGCGACTTCTGCACCGCCTGCGGCTACGTGGGGGTGTGCGGCTAGGGCGGCCCGCCGCTGCCCTTCGAGGGGGCCGCGGGCAGGCAGCCTGCGGCGGGATCGAGCCCGCGCCATCCGGCCGCTTGCGGCCGCTGCGGAAGGGAGGAGGCGCGGTGGCGCAGCACGATCGCCTGTACAAGCTGCGGCACTGGCTCGACAGCGGGCGCTGCGTCACGCGCGACTTCCTGCTGCGCGAACTGGAGGTGTCGGCGGCCACGCTCGAGCGCGACATCGCCAAGCTGCGCGACCAGTACAACGCCCCGATCGAATGGGATGCCGAACGCGGCGGCTGGTACCTGAACCGCCGCCAGGCGACTGTAGGGCCGCAATTCGAGCTGCCCGGCCTGTGGTTCAGCGCCGAGGAGATCCATGCGCTGCTGACGATGCAGCACCTGCTGGCGCACCTGGACGCCGGCGGGTTGCTCGGCCCGCACATCGAGCCGCTGATGAACCGGCTGCACCAACTGCTGGGCAGCGGCGCGCCGCCGAAGGCCGACGTGGCGCGGCGCATCCGCGTGCAGAGCGTGGGCGCGCGGCGCGTGCACCTGCCGCACTTCCAGGCACTGGGCAGCGCGCTGCTGCGGCGCCGGCGCCTGGTGATCCGCTACCGCGGCCGCAGCCGCGCCGACACCACCGAACGCGAAGTCTCGCCGCAGCGCCTGGTGCACTACCGCGACAACTGGTACCTGGACGCCTGGTGCCACTGGCGCCAGGCGCTGCGCAGCTTCAGCGTCGACGCCATCGAGCAGGTGCGCATGCTCGACCGCGCGTGCATCGACATCGCCGACGGCGAACTGGACGAAGCGCTGGGCGCGGGCTACGGCATCTTCGCCGGGCGCGACGTGCGGTGGGCCGGCCTGCGCTTCACGCCCGAGCGCTCGCGCTGGGTGGCGTCCGAGACCTGGCACCCGAAGCAGCGCGGCCGCTTCGATGCCGAGGGGCGCTGGCTGCTGGAGTTGCCCTATGCCGACCCGCGCGAGCTGGTGATGGACATCCTGCGGCATGTGCCGGAGGTGGAGGTGTTGTGGCCGGAAGAGCTGGCGGCGGACGTGCGAGCCAAGCTGGTTGCCGGGATCGGGAGGCTGGATGAATGAGGCACCGCACATGGCGGCGAACTTCGTCTTGCCACTTCTGCGATGGCCCTTCTCGGGACGGCGCACGCTGGATAAACGATCAGGCATCTTCGATCCGCAGGCTCGTCCCGTGACACACGCAGCCGCCAACATGCCGATCAGGACTGACAGGAACACCGCTCCGTGACACACGACCACGCTTCCTGCTTCGCTCGTCTGGCCGGCTTGCCCGAAGGCGCAAGGCCGCACGATTGGCAGTCGGCGGTGGCGCAGCCCACCGATTGCGGCAACCGCCTGATCCGCATTCCCACCGGCATGGGCAAGACCTTCGGCGTGCTGTGCGCGTGGGTTTGGCATCGATTGGTGCGGGGCGACGAGTCGTGGCCGCGTCGGCTGGTGTGGTGCCTGCCGATGCGCGTGCTGGTGGAGCAAGTCGTGGCGGAAATCAGCGCCGCGCTGACGCGTGCCGGGTTCGACCAGCGCGTGCGGGTGCACGTGCTGATGGGCGGCGTCGAATCGGCTGAGTGGCATCTGGCGCCCGAACGCGAAGCCGTGCTCGTCGGCACGCAGGACATGCTGTTGTCGCGCGCCCTGAACCGTGGCTACGCCGCGCCTCGCGCCCGCTGGCCGATGGACTTCGGCCTGCTGAACCAGGACGCACTCTGGGTCATGGACGAGGTGCAGCTGATGGACGTGGGCCTGGCCACGTCGGGGCAGCTGCAAGCTTTTCGCGAGCAGGACGCTGCGCTCGCCGGCCCGCGTCGGCCCTGCAAGACCTGGTGGATGAGCGCCACGCTGCAGCCGGCGTGGCTGCAAGCCAGTCCCGACACTCGGCCGGCGCTCGGCAACCTGCCGCAGGTGCGCGTGGCGCCGGCGCAGCGGCGCGGCGCGTTGTGGGACGACGTGCGCAAGCCTGCGCGCATCGAGCCCGTGGCCGACACGAAGAAGCTTGTCGCGTTGGTGGCCGAGGCCCACCTTGCCGCCGGCCGCGGCGCGAGCGGGCCGACGTTGGTGGTGGTGAACCGGGTCGAGACGGCCAACGAAGTGCACGACGCGCTCGCGGCCAACAAGGCCTTGAAGGGCGAGACCGATCTGCGCTTGGTGCACAGCCGCTTCCGCCCGGCGGATCGCGCGGGCTGGCGCGAGGCGTTCCTCAACCGAGCCGCCTGCGCCCCCGGCACCGATCGCATCGTCGTGACCACGCAGGTGGTCGAGGCGGGCGTGGACATCTCGGCCGCGGTGCTGGTGACCGAGCTGGCGCCCTGGCCGAGCCTGGTGCAGCGTTTCGGCCGCAGTGCGCGTTGGGGTGGTACGGCGCAGGTGATCGTCGCCGATGCGCAGCCCAAGGACGACAAGGCCGCAGCACCGTACACCGCATCGACGCTGGACGCGGCGCGCACCGCGCTGGCGCTGCTGAACGACGTATCGCCGCGCAAACTGGAAGCCTTCGAAGACGCGCACCCCGAACTGCTGTCGGGCCTGTACCCGTACACGCCGCGCCACCTGCTGATGCGCAACGAGATCGACGAGCTGTTCGACACCAGCGCCGATCTGTCGGGCGCCGACATCGACATCAGCCGCTTCATCCGCTCCGGCGAGGAGCGTGATCTGCAGGTGTTCTGGCGCCCCGTCGAGCCCGGGGCGTGGCCCGCCTCGGCGCAGCGCGCGCATCGCGATGAGTTGTGCAGCGTGCCCTTCCTGCGCGCGCAGGAATGGCTGTGCGACAAGCCGAGCGGCCGGCTGAAGCCGCATGTACGGGCCTGGGTGTGGGATTGGGTCGAAGGCGAATGGGCCCGCGCCGAGCGGCGCCAGCTCTACCCGGGCCAGACGGTGCTGGTGGCGGCCGAGATCGGCGGTTACCTGCCGGAGCGTGGCTGGTCGCCGAAGAGTACGGCGCCCGTGCCCGTCGTGGCCCCGCGTGCGTCGGACATCGTCGAAGCCGCGGCCGCGGCCGACAGCGCGGAGAACGACGAGTCACTCAGCGAGGCCGCGGGTTGGCAGACGATCGCGTTCCATGGTCAACAGGTGGCGCGCCAGGCAACGGCGCTGGCCGACGCACTGGCACCTGCGCTGTCGCCGCTGCTGGGCCTGGCCGGCCGCTGGCACGACGTCGGCAAGGCGCACCCGGCTTTCCAGGGTTCGCTGCTGCCGCATCGCTTCGGGGCGGACATGGCCAAGGCGCCGCCGGCGGCGTGGCAGCCGCCGCGCAGGCTGTACCTGATGCCCGACGGAAGCCAGCGCCGCGGCCTGCGCCATGAACTGGCCAGCACCTTGGCGCTTTTCGCATTGCTGCGCCGCTGCCACATCGACCACCCTGCGCTGCTGGGCCCGTGGCGCGAGCTGCTGTCGCAACTGCCCGGCGGCGATCGAATGCCGCCCTCGGTGCCGGCGCCGGCCGAACTGACGCCGCTGGAGCAGGAAGTGCTGGCGCTGGACGCCGACAGCTTCGATCTGCTGCTGTACCTGGTGTGTGCCCACCACGGCAAGGTGCGCATGAGCTGGCACGCCAGCCCGGCCGACCAGGCGGCGCAGGACGATGTGCTGCGCATCCGCGGCCTGCGCACGGGCGACGTCTTGCCGGCGGTGACCCTGGCCGATGCCGAAGGCGGCTGGGAGCAACTGCCCGTTGCCGAACTGGTGCTGGCTCCGGCCGCTGCTGGTTTGAACCCGCACACCGGCCGCGGCTGGACCGAGCGCGTGCTGGGCCTGCTGCAGCGCCATGGCCCCTTCGCGCTGGCCTGGATGGAGGCGTTGTTGCGCGCTGCTGACCAGCGCGCCACGCGCGAAGCGCTGCAAAATGACGACCCACTGATCCTGTCTCGAAAGCTGCCCTCCGATGGACTGGAAACAAGCGATCGAACGCTGGCGCGCGCTGCCGGCGGCGGAGAAACACCGCCGCCGCTGGACAGCCATTCCGCGCAGCGTGGCGCGCAGCTTCGCGCTGGAGGGCGAACCGGTGGATCAGGCGATGCTGGAAGCCGAACACGCCCACCAGCCCATGCCACCCGATACCTGCAAACCCGCCTCGGTACGCTGAGCTACGCCGAGCTGGCGCCGCATCTGGCGCTGGCCGCGCAGCGGGTGGAAAGCGACATCGCCGCCGGCAGCTTCGACGGCCAGCCGCTGGACGACGCGCTCATCGCGGAACTGCACCGCCGCTTGTGCAGCGAGCTGACGCCGCAGTTCGTGGGCTGGCGGCGCGACGCCGTGCAGGTGGGCACGCACCTGCCGCCCGAGCCGCATCAGGTGCCGATGCTGATGCGCGAGTACGCGCTCGATCTGCAGGCGCGGCTGGAAGCGGTGCAGGCGCAAGCCCATCCGCAGGATGGCTTGCTGGAAGCGCTGGCCTTCGCCGAAGGGCGGCTGCTGTCCATCCACCCCTTCGCCGATTTCAACGGCCGCACCACGCGCCTGTTCCTGCGCCTGCTGCTGCGCCGGCTGGATCTGCCGGACGTGGATCTGGCGCCCGGCCCGCAGCATGCGCAGTCGTACTTCGAAGCCCTGCGCGCAGGTGATCGCCGCGACTGGCGTGCCCTGATGCAGGTGTGGCTGCAGCGCTTCGAGAACATCACGATCGGAGGCCGCGAGTGATGCACATCCACGCGCTCGACGGCTGCGCTCCGGCCCCGCTGGCGCACTATCTCAAGGCGCTGGGCGTGCTGCGGCTGGTGGCCGAGCAGGCCGACCCTGGTGCGCGCGGCTGGTGGGATGGGGAACGCTTTCGGCTGGCAAGTGTGCTGGATGCGCGTGCGCTGAGCGACTTCTTCCTGAGTCGCTACGCGCCCACGCCCTTCGTGGCGCCATGGAACAAGGGTTCGGGCTTCTTCCAGGTCGACGACCCGGGGCTGGCGCCTCTCGAAGGCACACGCGCCGCCCGCTTCGCACCGTTCAAGCAAGGCATTGCAGCCTCGCGCGGTTTTCTCGATGAACTCTCTGAAGCCGACGCCCGCGTGCGCGCCATCAAGGCCGAAACCAAGCAGAAGGGCTCGAGCGCAACGCAGCGCAAAGCCTTGCGCGAATCGGCCGACTACAAGCAGCGCCTGGCCGAAGCCGAGCGTCGCTTCAAGTTGCTGAAGGCGGACCTGATTCCGCGCGCCCGACTGCACTGGCGTGGGCCGCATCGACAGTGGATCGACGCCGCGATGGTGATCGACGACGAGGGCATCGCGCGCTTCCCTGCGCTGCTGGGGACTGGCGGCAACGATGGCCGGTTGGACTTCACCAACAACTTCATGCAGCGCCTGGGCGAGGTGTTCGATCTGGCGTCGCCGCAGGCTTCGCCGCGGCCCGAAGCCGCCGGTTGGCTGGCGGCCGCGTTGTGGGGTGGACCCACAGCCGGCTGTTTGCCCGATCGGGCCGTGGGCCAGTTCTTGCCTGGCGGCGCCGGCGGTGCCAACAGCGTCAACGGCCCCGACGGCACGAGCCAGCTCAACCCTTTCGACTTCGTCTTCATGATGGAAGGCAGTCTGCTGTTCACGGCGCATGCGGTGAAGCGACTGGACACGCACGCTCGGCAACGCGCTGCGGCACCCTTCGTCATGGCGGCGCAGGCCGCCGGCTACGCCAGCGCCGGCGCATCCGACGAAAGTGCGCGCGGCGAACAGTGGATGCCGCTGTGGAACCAACCGCTCACGCTGCCCGAAGCGCGCCGCCTGCTCGCCGAAGGCCGCGCGCAGATCGGCCACGGCAGCGCCACGCAGCCACTGGACATGGCGCGCGCGGTGGCGCGGCTGGGCACGGCGCGCGGCATCGTGTCGTTCCAGCGTTACGGCTACATCGAGCGCAACGGCCAGAGCAACCTGGCGGTGCCGCTGGGCCGTTTCGTGGTGCAGCCGCGCGTGTCGCAGAGCGTGGCCTGCCTGGATGACCTGGCCGCCTGGATGAGCCGCTTGCGACGCGCCGCGGCCGACAAGGACGCACCGGCACGCCTGGCCTTGGCCGTGCGGCAGGCCGGCGATGTCGCCTTCGACGCGGCCCAACACCCCGACGAGGCCGCGCGCTGGCAGCAGTTGCTGCTGGCGCTGGCGCAGGTGGAAGCCGTGATGCGCACCGGCAGCGGCTTCAAGGCGCAGCCGGTACCCGCGCTGCGGCCGGAATGGGCCGAGGCCGCCGACGACGGCACGCCCGAGTTCCGTCTGGCACTGGCCTTCGCGCTGCAGGCGCGTGGCTTCCGCCGCGATGGCCGGCCGGTCGAAGGTGTGCGCCGCCATTGGTTGCCGCTGGACCGCCATCGCCCCGGCCGCTTTGCAACGACGGGGGATGCCACGGCGGCGCGGCTGGAGCAGCGGCCCGAGGTGGTGATGGAGGGCCGCAACGGCGTCGACGACGCCATCGCCGTGCTGCAGCGCCGATTGGTCGAGACCGGCGGCGAAGCGCTGCGCAGCTTCGGCCTGCGGCCCGCCCCGCGCGCCCACGCCGCGCTGTCCGATCTTGGTGCCTGGCTGCAGGGCAACGTGGACGCGGATCGCACCTTGGCGCTGGCGCGTGCGCTGATGGCACTGGACTACGGGCTGTGGGCCGAGCAGTGGGCACGCATCCAGGCAGCGCCCAGGGTCAGCATCTGGCCCGACGAAGCCTGGCTCTGCATCCGCCTGGCCTGCTCGCCCTGGCCGCTGCCCGACGGCCGCGTGCCGCCCTGCGACCCGGCGCTGATGCGTCGCCTGGCCGCGGGCGATCCCGGCTCCGCGTTGCAGCTGGCCTTGCGCCGGCTGCGCGCCGCCGGTGTACGCCACGGCATTCGCGTCACCACCGCATCGCCCGCCACCGCCCGCCTATGGGCCGCAGCGCTGGCCTTCCCGATCACCCAGACCACCGCCGAGCACATCCTGCAACGCCTCGACAACCCCACCGCCCAGGAACTTCAGCCATGACCCTCGACCTTTCCGCGCTCGCCCCAGCCCCCCGCCTGCTGTTCGCGGTGCAGTTGAAGCCGCTGCAGGGGCAACGCTTCCAACCCACCGGCTTTCCGGGCCTGGGCGCGGCGACGTTCCGCTCGGCCGCGGGCGACAGCCTGCTCGTCGAATCGCCGCAGAGCATGGCCAACCGGCTGGAGGCCACGCTGTGGGACGAGGCCAGCCAGGACGTGGTCGAAGCAGCGCGCGGCATCTCGCATGTGAAGGTGAAGCGGGCCAACGGCGCCTTCCTCACCGACACCATTCTCGAGGCGCACCGGCTCAACAGCCCCTATCTGTTCGAAGCATCGAACAAGACCTTCTTCAGCATGCTCAAGGCCGAGCTGGGCGGGCTGGAAACGGGCCCGGTGAACCGCAAAAAGTTCGCGCAGGTGCTGCTGAAGCTGGACGTGGGTTCGCTGCTGCACGGCGTGTTCCTGGCCAAGAAAGACCTGGCCGGTGGCCGCCTGCGCCTGTCCCGTGCGCTGTCGGCCTTCATCGAATCCGACGGTGCGCGCGTCGCCGCTTCCGGTGGCGTGAAGAACGACCACGTCAACCCTTCCGGCGACACCAAGGCGGGATTCGGCAACGTGCCTTTCGCGCGCGACGAGTTCACCGCCGACACCACCACGCTGTACGTCAACCTCGACCTCGCGCAGATCCGCGGCTACGGCCTGGGCGACGATGCAAACCGGCTGCTGATCGTGATGGCGCTGTACAAGTTGCGCGCGCTGCTGGACGGCCATCTGCGGCTGCGCACGGCGTGCGATCTCGCGCCGGTGGATTCGCAAGTGACGGCCACAGCGCCGGCCGGTTTCTCGCTGCCGACACTGGACGAGCTGGCGGCAGCGCTGAAATCCGCCGTGGCGACCTGCGCATCGCTGATGACCACGACCGAAGCGGTCTACGACGACGAGATCAAGGCTGCCAAGGCCAAGGACGTCGCCGCTCGATCTGCGGATGACGACGGCGAGCCGCAAGAGGACCCGCAGGACTGATCCTCATGCCGACGCTGATCTTCCGCTTCCCCGGCAGGCGCTACCACGCCACGCCCTGGGGCCACCACGTCAACGAAGGCCTGATCGAATGGCCGCCCTCGCCGTGGCGTCTGCTGCGCGCGCTGCTGTCGGTGGGCTACACGCGGCTGGGCTGGGCAGCGGGCATGGCCCAGCCGTGGCAGTCGCGGCCGCCTGAGCTGGCGCAATCGCTGCTGCTGAAGCTGGCCGGCACGTTGCCGCACTACGTGCTGCCGCCGGCCGTGGGTGCACACAGCCGCCACTACATGCCGGTGGCGTACTTCAAGGGCGACCGCGAGCACACGACGCTGGTGTTCGACACCTGGGCACAGGTGGACGAAGGCGAACTGGCTGTGCAGTGGCCGGTGGCACTGACGGCCGAGGAAACACGGCTGCTCGGCGAACTGGCGGCACACATCGGCTACCTGGGCCGCGCCGAATCCTGGGTAATGGCCCGGCTGGGCAGCGAGGCCGAACCGGCGCCCGTCAACTGCCTTCCCTGCGACGGCCATCCCGCGCCTGGGCCAGGCTGGGAGCAGGTCTCGCTGCTGGCGACCGAGCCCAGCTACGAAACATGGCGCGAACAGCGGCTGCAGCACGCGCTGGCCGACCTGCCGCCTATCCCGCTGCCGGAGAAGAAGAAGCTCAGCGCCAAGGACCGCAAGCCCGCCGAGCAGCGTGAAGCCGAGCGCCAGCGCGCACAGGCGCCGTACCCGGCGGACCTGATCGCCTGCCTGCAGACCGACACTAACTGGCAACGCGAATACGGCTGGAGCCAGCCGCCGGGAAGCCGCCGCGTGCTGTACTGGCGCAGGGCCGATGCGCTGCGTGCCCGACCCGTGCTTGCGTCGGCACAGGTCCGGTGCGGAACCCGCGTGCCCTTCGTGTTGCTGTCGCTGAGCACGCCCTCCGGCAACCTCCATGCGTTGCCGCCCGTGGCGCGCAGCCTGCCCCAAGGCGAGATGCTGCACCGGCAAATGGTCGGCGCCAGTGCCAAGCTGAACAACGGCGTGCCCGCTGCGGTGCTGAGCGGCTGCGATGCGAAGCAGCGCCCGCTGCGCGGCACGCATGGTCACGCGCATGTGCTGTCGCTGGATCTGGACCGCGATGGGCACATCGATCACCTGCTGGTCTGGGCGCGAGGCGGGCTGGACGCCGGCGACCAGCAGGCTATTCGCCGCACACGGGGCACTTGGACCAAGGGCGGCGTCGATGACCTGCGCCTGGCCTGGGCTGCGGCGGGCAGCGACGCCGACATGCGGCAACTGCCCGAGCCTCATGGCCACGTGCTGCAAGCCACCGTCGGCCGTGGCCGCGTGTGGACAAGCGCCACACCCTTCGTGCCGCCACGGCACCTGAAGCCGCGCGGCGCCAACAGCGTGCAAGGGCAGGTGCGCGCAGAGCTTCGATCCCGCGGACTGCCCGAGTCGGTGACGGTGGAAGTGCTCGACCCGCGCGAGCATCAGCTCGCGCGTGCCCAGCGCCACCATGTGCGCGTGCGCCAACACGGCCCGCGCCCTCCGGTGGACATCGGGCTGACACTGAGGCTCACCTTTGACCAGGACGTGCAGGGGCCAATCTGCCTGGGCTACGCCAGTCACTTTGGGCTGGGCAGGTTCGAGCAAGACGGTGGAGCCCGTGCGGCATCCGCAGTCAGCTCAACGGGCGAGCACAGCGCTGCGACCTCACTCACTCCCTCGTCGCCATGACCGGCACCCCCCATAGCCGCCGGAAGCCGGCATCAAGCCCCAACGGCCTCGAGACGCCGCTCCTCTCGCACGGCATCGATATCCGCCTGGATCTCCTCGTCGGTCAACCGGTCTGCACCGCTGGCTCGCGCGCCTGCCTCCAAGCGCCTGACCACAGCACCGAGCCGCGCCGCGCGGTACGCACGAAATGCCTTGCACTCATCCAGCCCGACGCCGATCACCATCGCGATCGGCGGACCACGCCGCGTAAGGCCCACCGCCTGGCCGGCCGCGACGCGGCGCCAGATGTCGCCCCGCCTCCTGCCCACTTCGCTGACTGCAAGGTAGCCCATCACGCACCCAGGCCCCCGTTGTTCGACGCGCCATCGTAGTCCGCCATGGAGTTCGACAAACCCGCTGACCCGCCCGCCCAGCCCCCGCTGCCGCTGGACGCCCCACCGCTGCCGCCCGGCACCCCGCTGCTGCCGGCACGCATGGTCAACGAGTACGTCTACTGCCCGCGCCTGGCCTACCTGGAATGGGTGCAGGGCGAATGGGCCGACTCGGCCGACACGGTGGAAGGCCGCCACGTGCACCGCCGCGTCGACAAGCGCCGCGGCAACCCGCCCGATGCCGCCGCGGCGGCCGATGAAGCCGAGCCGGAGAAGGTGCATGTGCACTCGCTCGAGCTGTCGTCCGACGCGCTGGGTCTGGTCGCCAAGCTCGACCTGGCCGAGTTCGAGGGCCGGCGCGCGGTGCCGGTGGACACCAAGCGCGGCAAGCGCCCGCATGTGGCGCGCGGCGCCTACGACCCCGAGCGCGTGCAACTATGCGCGCAAGGCCTGCTGCTCGAGGAACACGGCTACGACGCGCCCGAAGGCATCTTGTACTTCGCCGCCTCGCGCGAGCGCATCAAGGTGGTCTTCGACGACGAGCTGCGCGCCGCCACGCGCCAGGCCGCGGCCGGGCTGCGGCTGGTGGCCAGCGGCGGGCAGATCCCGCCGCCGCTGGAAAACAGCCCCAAGTGCCCGCGCTGCTCGCTGGCCGCGATCTGCCTGCCGGACGAAGTGCATTACCTGCGCAGTGCCGCCACGCCGCCGCGGCCGCTGGCGGTGGGCCAGGCGCCGGCGCTGCCGATGTACGTGCAGGCGCGCGGCGCCAAGGTGGCCAAGAAGGGCGAGGTGCTCGAAGTCAGCGTCGACGACGAGAAGGTCGCCAGCGCGCGGCTGATCGACGTGTCGCAGCTGGTGCTGCAGGGCGGCGTCTACCTCACCGGCCCGGCGTTGCACGAGCTGATGGCGCGTGAGATTCCGGTGACCTGGCTGTCGCACGGCGGCTGGTTCCTGGGCCACACGGCGGGCCTGGGCCACAAGAACGTCGAGCTGCGCACGGCGCAGTTCCGCGCCAGCTTCGACGAGCGCCACTGCCTGCAGCTGGCACGCGACCTCGTGGCCGCCAAGATCCGCAACCAGCGCACGCTGCTGCGGCGCAACTGGAAGCGCGGCGATCTGCCCGAGGCGCTGCTGGGCGAGTTCCGCCGCGACATCGACGCCGCCGAGCGCGCGCACGACTTGCCGCAGCTGCTGGGCACCGAGGGCAACGCCGCGGCCCGCTACTTCCGCCACTTCGGCCAGATGCTGTCGCCGCCGGCCGGTGGCGACATCGGTGACTGGGCCTTCGATTTCGAGCGCCGCACGCGCCGGCCGCCCACCGACCCGGTGAACGCGCTGCTGTCCTATGCCTATTCGCTGCTGACGCGCAGCGTGGCGGTGACGCTCACCGCGGTGGGCTTCGACGCCTACCGCGGCTTCTATCACCAGAGCCGCTACGGCCGACCGGCGTTGGCGCTGGACGTGATGGAGCCCTTCCGCCCGCTGCTGGCCGACTCGGCGGTGCTGATGGCCATCAACAACGGCGAGGTCGGCGCGGGCGACTTCGTGCGTGCCGGCGGCGCCGTCAACCTGAACGAGCGTGGCCGGCGCGCCTTCATCGCCGGCTTCGAGCGGCGCATGAGCCAGGAGGTCACGCACCCCATCTTCGGCTACGCGGCGCAGTACCGCCAGATCGTCGAGATCCAGTGCCGGCTGCTCGGCCGCCACCTGCTGGGCGAGATCGACCGCTGCCCCAACTTCACCACGCGCTGAGGCAGCGGGCGATGAGCGACGAACATCTGTACCTCGTCACCTACGACATCGCCGACGACCGGCGCTGGCGCGCGGTGTTCAAGCTGATGCACGGCTATGGCGAATGGATGCAGCTGTCGGTGTTCCAGTGCCGGCTGACGCGCAGCCGCCATGCCGAGCTGACCAGCCGCCTGAGCAGCACGATCGCCCATGCCGAAGACCATGTGCTGATCGTCGACCTGGGCGCGGCCGAGCAGGTGCAGCCGCGCGTCAGCAGCCTGGGCAAGCGGCCGTTTGCGGCCGTCGAGCGCACGCCGGTCATCGTGTAAGGTCGTGACGGCGTGCGGTGAATCCGCCCGGCCGGGCGCGCGAGCGCTGCGGTGGTGCACCCGGCCGGCAGCAGCGCTCGCGGCCGCCAGTTCATTGACAACACGAGACTTTTGGAACCCGGTGCGGGTGCCGGCGCACGCCCGGCGGCACAATTCGCCGGTTCGCGGCGCAGCGCTCGCAAAGGCGCTGCGCAGCCGGCACGGCTCCTTTGTCCGCGAGGGGGCCGTTTTCCGAGGCCTCGTGCCTCGGCCTCATTGAAGCAACGCTCCGCTACTGGCGTCGATCTGATCTTTGTAGTTTTCCGAGGCCTCGTGCCTCGGCCTCATTGAAGCACGTTCGGCGCGATCACCCCGAGCAGCCCGGCCGAGATGTTTTCCGAGGCCTCGTGCCTCGGCCTCATTGAAGCGACGCCTACGGCCGCAGCCTGTCGGCCGCGGTAATCGTTTTCCGAGGCCTCGTGCCTCGGCCTCATTGAAGCTTGTTCTCCGCCTCCCACGCTTCGAAGTCGCTCAGGTTTTCCGAGGCCTCGTGCCTCGGCCTCATTGAAGCGCGCTCGGCCAGCAACCCTCGACCACGACCCGCAGGTTTTCCGAGGCCTCGTGCCTCGGCCTCATTGAAGCATCAACTCGCACATCCAGCGGATGGTCAACGGCGCGGTTTTCCGAGGCCTCGTGCCTCGGCCTCATTGAAGCTTGCTGGACGTGCGCGCGATCGGCCGTCCGCTCCAGTTTTCCGAGGCCTCGTGCCTCGGCCTCATTGAAGCATCGGCACCACCTGGTAGGGCCTGCCGATCAGCGCCAGTTTTCCGAGGCCTCGTGCCTCGGCCTCATTGAAGCGGCGACTTCGTGACCAGCGGCCAGGATGGCGGCGAGTTTTCCGAGGCCTCGTGCCTCGGCCTCATTGAAGCGAGAGCCGGCTGCGCGACGAGCCCGTCGACAGCGTCGTTTTCCGAGGCCTCGTGCCTCGGCCTCATTGAAGCAACAAGAACAAGCTCGAGGCATTCGCCCGCGTCAAGGTTTTCCGAGGCCTCGTGCCTCGGCCTCATTGAAGCGTCTGGTCGCCGGCGATTGTGAGGTAGCCGGGGCTGGTTTTCCGAGGCCTCGTGCCTCGGCCTCATTGAAGCGACGGCGCGGCGGCCAAGGGCGGCAAGGCGCTGAAGTTTTCCGAGGCCTCGTGCCTCGGCCTCATTGAAGCCCCACGCCGATGCGCGCGTGCTCGATCAGCCAGGCGGTTTTCCGAGGCCTCGTGCCTCGGCCTCATTGAAGCCGCAGTCCGAACACAGCCAGCTCAGGATCCAGCGAGTGTTTTCCGAGGCCTCGTGCCTCGGCCTCATTGAAGCCACGCGGCGTGGCCGCGCTGCGCCAGCGGATCGCTGGTTTTCCGAGGCCTCGTGCCTCGGCCTCATTGAAGCCGTGCGCGCATGAAGGCCTCTGCGTCGAAGGGCTCGTGTTTTCCGAGGCCTCGTGCCTCGGCCTCATTGAAGCGCCAACATCGCGTTTAACGGGCTCTCCGGGCCCGTTTGTTTTCCGAGGCCTCGTGCCTCGGCCTCATTGAAGCACCGCGTCGTAGTTCGTGTTGCGCGTGTATGCGAAGTTTTCCGAGGCCTCGTGCCTCGGCCTCATTGAAGCGAGTGCTGCGTGACGATGTAGAAATCGAGGCCCCGATGTTTTCCGAGGCCTCGTGCCTCGGCCTCATTGAAGCTACCGCACCAACATGGCGAGCAGCCACGCGGCCGGGCGTTTTCCGAGGCCTCGTGCCTCGGCCTCATTGAAGCCCCAGTAGGCGATGCGGGCCATGCGCGGCTACCTTCGTTTTCCGAGGCCTCGTGCCTCGGCCTCATTGAAGCGACGATCGCGTCGAGCAGGTCGATCTGCCAACGCGGTTTTCCGAGGCCTCGTGCCTCGGCCTCATTGAAGCGAGGTGGCGCAGGCCTCGCGGGTGAGCTATACCGAGGTTTTCCGAGGCCTCGTGCCTCGGCCTCATTGAAGCCTGCCGCCTTCGGCGGCCACCGCGCGCGCCGCTTGAGCACGAGCACGCATGCTGATGTCCCTGGCGCCCGATTTGATCAAGCTGGGCGAGGGACGGTAGAAGATCTCCCTCAGCGATCCTGAAGAAGCGACCGCTGTGGGAGAGTCTCTTTTCGACCAAGATCAGAGACCATCACAGTGTGCCATGCCCTTCTGCACGACCCGAAGTTCCTCGCGCTGTTGCTGCGCATCGACCATGAGATGGCGGCGCGGCGGCGCGCCGACGGCTGCGCGTGCGGAGGCGCGCTGCACCGCGCCGACTACCCGCGCAAGCCGCGGGGCTGCCCGGTTGAAGTTCGCGACGAGCACTCTTCGCGTCTGAGCTTTTGTTGTTCGTTGTGCCGCCGGCGCGCGACATCGATGTCGGTGCGCTTCCTCGGACGGCGTGTCTATCTCGCGCTGGCCGTGGTGCTGGTGTCGGCCCGGCCGGCCGGGCCGACACCGGCGGCGGCGAGGCTGGGACGAGCGTTGGGGGTCGAGCGGCGCACGCTGGCGCGCTGGCGCCACTGGTGGCAGGAGCACTTCCCCAAGACACCGCTGTGGCGAGCGACGTGCGCGCGGTTCGTGCCGCCGGTGCCTGAGGCGCAGCTCCCGGGCGAATTGATCAAGCGTTTTGCCGGCCCGGCCGCTGATGCGCTGATGCGGCTGCTGATCTGGCTCAGCCCGGTCACGGGCGGCCACGGGCTGGCCGCTGCGATCGAGCTGCACGAGGGAGCTTGAACACCCGCAGAAGATGCCCGTAGCCGCAGCACGCGAGGCTCCATAGCCTTGACTCCAGTCGAGCCGCACCGCCGGTGTGGCCGCATCTGGAGTCCTGCATTGAAGACGATTGCCGATCCTCCTGATCGTGATCGATGGGCGCGCCTGCGCTTCCTCATCATCGGCCCGCTGTTGGCCGCGCCGCCCGCGCCGCGGCAGTTGGGCGCAGCGCTCCTCGCCCTGGCGGCCAAGACCTGGCGCCACCCCGTCACGGGCCTGGACGTGCGCTTCGGCGCCTCGACCCTCGAGCGCTGGTACTACAGGGCCCGACGCGCGGCCGATCCGGTGGCCGCGCTCAGGGACCGGCTGCGCGGCGACGAGGGCGGCTTCCCGAGCCTCACGCCGGTGGCCGTCGCGGCGCTGACGCAGCAGTACCGCGAGCATCCAGGCTGGACCGCCCAGCTGCACCTGGACAACCTGCGCGTGGCGTGCAAGGCCGGCGGCTCGCCGGTGGCCTCCTACGCCACCGTGCGGCGTTACCTGCGGGCCCACGGCATGCACCGTCAGGCGCGACCCAGGCGCGCCACCGACGGTGCCGTGGCGGCCCGCGCTCGGCTCGAGCAACTGGAGGTGCGCAGCTTCGAAGTCGAGCACGTCGCCGCACTCTGGCACCTCGACTTCCACCACGCTTCGCGCCGTGTGGTCACGCGTGCTGGCGCCTGGGTCAAGCCGATGCTGCTGGGCGTCATCGACGACCGCTCGCGCCTGGTGTGCCACCTGCAGTGGTACCTCGACGAGTCTGCGCGCAGCCTGGTGCACGGCCTGTCGCAGGCATTCATGAAGCGCGGGCTGCCGCGCGCGCTGATGACCGACAACGGCGCGGCCATGCTCAGCGAGGAGGTGACCGCCGGGCTGGCCGCGCTCGGCGTCGTGCACCAGACGACGCTGCCGTACAGCCCGTACCAGAACGCCAAGCAGGAGTCCTTCTGGGGCCGCGTCGAGGGCCGGCTGATGGCCATGCTCGAGGGCGAGCAGGCGCTGACGCTGGATGTGCTCAACGAGGCCACCCAGGCCTGGGTCGAGCAGGAA
>Ga0116154_10001982_pt1 | contig 16155 bp, 13 predicted proteins | sample AD_UKC030_MetaG_FD_89898 | JGI IMG/M metagenome (GOLD analysis project Ga0116154, IMG submission 89898) | Active sludge microbial communities of municipal wastewater-treating anaerobic digesters from USA - AD_UKC030_MetaG | ecosystem: Engineered > Bioreactor > Anaerobic > Digestate | place: USA...
CATCGTAGCTGGTAGCTTGTTCATCACTGTCGGTTGAAACCCTACAGTAGGCAGCAACACGGAGTTTTGGCTTTTCTTCATCACTATCTTTTCGGATATGCTTCCTTGCTGGAAGCACCGTAACAGTTCTATTTGTTGCCAATTGTTTACACCTCGCTTTCTATTAGGCTATAGGCGTACGACGCCTGCGCAAAAGGATCATCATAAACTTGTGTTATACAGGTATTAACAAACACGAAGGAGAAAAAGTCGGTGGCTTCGATACCGTTCTAACACAAAACGAGTATCAGCAATTATATGGGGAACAACAGGCATCTGTTTTGATTGCGAACAAGAAACCAAAACAAGTAGTAGAAAAAACAATCGTTGTGGAACACAAACTAGTTAATCAGCCCCTACAAACAGAGATAAAAACTCCGATTATTGAACCCATCAAGAAGGATCCCACTATAAGAAGTTACACCGGTTTGAAGGTTGGCGACAGTGTCATGCACAAGGTTTTTGGTCAAGGCGTCATCAAATCATTCATTGATGATAAAATCATTATCGCCTTTGGGAAGTCTGAAAAGATGTTCCTGTTCCCAGACTCCTTTATAAAGGGATTCTTATCCGTCGAGTAATATTTAACCAAATCTTGAAGCGATATGTTCTTTCACAAAAGACAACAATAATTATTGTTTCAAAAGTATCCAAAAATATGCTCAAACGCAAAAGACAAGCATGTTTTCACAAGCCATATGGAGTTCGTCTCGCATGTCGAAACGGTCACTTTGCTTTCATTGAAATAGCCGCCATTTTCATAGTGACAACGATTCATAGGAATAGGAACTTAAATATTATCTATAAAAACACACCATCAGACCTTGATTCATCGGATCTGATGGCTTTTTTTCTAACTGTTATCACCAAACGTTGTTTTTTTTTCGTTTTTCGCAAAAGACTCCGTTAAAACAGAGCAAATAACTCCGTTTCTAATAGACAATCAAGAGTGGATTGGCATGGAAATTAATCAGTTGAATCTCATGATATCATATGAGTACAAATCAATTTAGTGAAAAGTCGGATTCCATTCAACTGAATGGGTAAATTTAACTGGCATTTTGAGATAGTACATTATGCAACTTTTGATGAAAAAATATGATCAACAAGCGGAGGAAAAGACAGAATCACTTTTTCAGCTAAAAATGCCAGATATATGTTTTGACAGAGAAAAAAGTCTAGTTTGCCTAAACATATTTTGGCCGAAAATATGTTAGTGACATATATTAAACGGCATTTTTTCAAGCAATCGGAGTGACTCCACGCACGTTGAGACGGTGGTGGCGATGGCACGCAAAGACAAATAACAGGTTCTAAAAGGCTTGAAATCAGAGGGTTCCAGACTTTCGGCAAAGACCGCCGATGGCTGTGAACCTTTCTTTTTATCTTTCATAAGCAATGTAAGCCTTAATAGAATTGTTGGGTTGGGACTATAGAATTGCTGTTGCAATTTGAAAGCGGTAGCTGAATAATGTCTTCGGCTACGTTCATCATGTTTCATTTTCACAAACATGTAGGTATCGTAGTGTTCTTTAGCCGCCGGAATCATGATGACGGACACAATCATGTTTCCGGTTTTTTCTGGTACGACTTGTAAACTATATGAGTTGAAATCTTGAATACTCTCTTTGTGATCTCCATTCGGAGTAAGTACTGAACAATTGGGTGGTGATATCGCCAGGGACTGAAATTGTCAAGCATTGAAGCAAAGAAAAAAATCCGTTTACGGCAAAAATTCCTTCTTTACTATTGATTATTTGAGTAGGATTTGATAATATGAATTCAAAGAATAAATGCCTTTTACGGCAAAAATTCCTCCCGGAGGCAAACATGATCATTAAACGAGATAAATATGTGAATCAGCTGATTCGGAAAAAGCAAAATGGTCTGATCAAAATTATTACCGGGATCAGAAGATGTGGGAAATCGTATCTGTTATTTGAGCTTTATCACGCGTACCTGAACTCAATAGGCGTCGAAGACAATTACATCATTGAGCTTTCACTTGATGACGAAGTTAATGCGAAATACAGAAATCCACTGGAATTAGGCCAACACATCAGAAGCCTGATTACTGACAAGGATAAAGACTACTTCATCTTTCTCGATGAAATTCAGCAGGTCAAAGAAATAAGGAACCCATATCTCGAAGACCCAAACGAGAAAATTAGTTTTGTCGATGTGCTCCTTGGGTTGATGAAGATTAAGAATGCTGACATCTATGTCACAGGAAGCAACTCGAAAATGCTTTCTTCAGACATCGTCACACAATTTAGAGACCGCGGAGATGAAATCAGATTGTATCCACTCTATTTTAAAGAGTTTTATGATGCCTTTTCGGGAAACAAAGATAACGCTTGGAAAGAGTATTATACCTATGGCGGTTTACCAAGAGTCATGTCTTTGAGTACCCACAAGGACAAAAGTGATTATCTGCAAAGCCTTTTTAAGAACACCTACATGAAGGACGTTATTGACCGGCACAATATACGAAATGACAAGCAAATTCTAGATGACCTTATCAATATGATTTCATCAGCGGTTGGATCACTAACTAATCCAAAGAAATTGTCCGATACGTTTAAATCAACAAATAAGACATCGATCAATTCAACAACGATCGATATATATCTGGATTATTTTGAGGAAGCATTTATCATCGATGTTGCTCGCAGATATGATATTAAGGGGAAAAAGTACATTGGTACCCCAGTAAAATACTACTTCACAGATATTGGCCTCCGAAATGCTCGTTTAAATTTCAGACAGCAGGAGGAAAATCATATCATGGAGAATATCCTTTTTTTTGAATTAAAAGCAAGAGGGTACAATGTCGATATTGGTGTAGTTGAGTATAGACATTTGGACAAGAATGACAAAGATGTCAGGTCACAACTTGAAGTTGATTTTGTTGCTAATGATGGTGGGAAAATATACTACATCCAATCTGCGCTCAGTGTTGATGAAGAAGGCAAACGCAAACAGGAAATTAACTCACTAAGACGTATTCCAGATTCATTTAAAAAAATTGTCATAGTTAAAGATGATATCATGCCATGGAATGATGATAATGGAATTCTTTATATCGGCATCAAAGATTTTCTTCTGGATGCCAATGCAATAAATATGTGATTGGGACATCGAGTTGGGGCAAATGGACATGCTATATCTCTGACCCTTAAGGTGATCTGATTGAAATTGGTTCATTCAACAAATGATTCGTTGTTAAGAGAATCGGAGGCGGATAGACTAATGAGAAATACTCTTGATTTGGAACATATGACTATCCAAGAATACAAAGCACTACTAAAAAAACAAAATTTGTTACCAGGTCGTAGAATTCTTTGGAAAGACATAGACAACAACTTTGATTCGATTGAAAACAGGGGAATTAGGACTGCTGCTCAGTTGAAAAAGAGCCTGGCTACTCCGGCAAAAATCGAAGCATTTGCACACGAAAGCGAAATCCCTGAGGAATATCTGGTGGTTTTAAAGAGGGAAATTGGCAGTCTGGAGCAAAAGCCCGTTCCGCTTTCAGAGTTTCCTGACATGGATCCTTACCTTCTTAAAAGGTTGGGTGATGCCAGTATAAAAACATCGAAAGAGTATTGGGAGACAAAAAAAGATGTGGTGGACGAGCTATTTTGCCTCTGTGATCTTGTTCGGATAAACGGTGTAGGCCCCATTGCCGCAAAAGCGTTCTACGAAGCCGGGTATAGATCGGTTTTTGAAGTTGCCACAGCGGATGCATCGATTATGCTGGAGAAGGTCTCCGCCGTCAACGAAGCCCAACACTATTACAAGGGGAAGCTTGGGAAAAAAGATTTGCAGTTTTGTATTGATTTCGCTTCATTGGTCAACAAATACGACATCTGACAATCCGCAATTTTTACATAAAAGCGGAAGAAATGGGGTAATTGCAAATCGTAATCCGATTGAAATTAGTGTCATAAGTTTTTCGGGAAGCCATTAATTAGAGCTTAATCATGTAATGAATTGATAGATTGATATGTTCCCGATAACTTCGAAATTGTAGATATGTGACCCTTAACTTAGGAAATGACAGAGTACCGTTGACATATTCCAACTAACGTGAGGTATTGAAATTGGCCTGCTGACATAGGTCGGGGCAATTCGAGCCACGTGGAGTCGGTCTCATTGCTTTCGCTTAAATGACCTTGTTTACCATCGTTACTCAGTAACGGATTGAGTATTATTTCCAAAAAAAACATATTTAAAGCTATCATTCAACGTCATCACGGTCCAGATAACCATTTTCCATAGAGGCTCATTGACATTGGATGATTTTGAAAAAAAATTTCACACTCGATATGGACTCCCCGAGAGCTGGTGCAATCTTGTTTTCCGTAATCGTGGATGTTATAATACTGTTCGGAATTTTCGCATCGATGATGAATTTTCCAAGGAGAAAAACATGATTCTTGCGCTGATATTGTTTTTAGCTACATATGTTTTGTTGCTTGTCTATTCTAAATACCGCGCTTATATCGCACTTGGAGCGGCACTGGTTTTCATCCTGTTCACCTACATTCCCATTAACAGTTGGTTATTCGGTATTCCCGATATCGCCTATATGCCGATTGAAGACATATTCAAGACGATTGACTGGAACGTCATCTTGATGATCTTCGGAACCATGGGAATCGTTTCCTTGTTCATTGAATCGAAAATGCCAGCACTCATGGCGGATAAAATAATCCAAAAGGCTCCGAACGTTACCTGGGCGATCATCGCTCTGTCCGTTCTATCCGGGCTAATTTCCGCTTTCGTTGATAACGTCGCCACGGTTTTGATGGTTGCCCCGATCGCGCTGACGATCTGTAAGAAATTGAAAATCAACCCGGTGCCATCCTTAATCGCAATAGCGATCGCCTCGAATCTCGAAGGCGCCGCAACACTCGTTGGGGACACCACTTCCGTTTTGCTCGGTTCCCAAGCAAACATGGATTTTTTTGACTTTTTCATTTTTCAAGGAAAAATAGGGTTGTTTTTCATCGTTCAAGTGGGATTTCTCATTGCGACATTCGTGCTAAAGAAGTTGTTGGGACAAACAAAAGAAAAACCGCTCCTCGACAGCGAAACAGTCGTCAAGGATTTCTTCCCTACCTATCTGATGGTGGGGGTCATTGTTCTTTTGATTTTGGCTTCTTTCCTGCCGAATAAGCCGAATGAAACCAATGGGTACATCTGTGTGGGATTGATGCTGATCGGAACCTTACAGAAGGCGATTGTCTCTCGTGACAAAAAGGTTTTCGTTTCGACTTTTAAAGCGGTTGACTATTTCACGTTGCTTTTGTTGGCGGGCTTGTTTATCGTCATTCAGTCTCTCAATAATGCCGGGGTCATTACTGCCATTGGCCAACTCATCAGCACCGTGGCTTCCGGAAACGTCTTCATTGCCTATACGATCATCGTATGGGTTTCCGTCTTGCTTTCTGCTTTCATTGATAATATTCCCTATGTACTTACGATGCTTCCCGTTGCCGCGATGATTGCGACCGATTTGGGAGTTTCCCCCGAGGTCCTTTATTTTGGCCTTTTGATTGGCGCTACTTTAGGAGGAAACATGACTCCGATTGGGGCATCGGCAAACATTACCGCAATCGGGATTTTGCGCAAAGACGGGTTTGAAGTCAAGACATGGGATTTCATGCGTCTGGGGATTCCTTATACGCTCGCAGCCGTCACCAGTGGATATTTGCTCACTTGGCTTATTTGGAGATAAAGACTCAATTTTCCATGGTTTCCTTCGCTCAGATCGCCTCATTCAACATGATCCTCATTTTTGGCTATCGGTCGACCGATTTCACGACCCCGATAGCCTTTTTCTTTTGCGGGCGATTTCCTCGCCTTTTGAATCAAGTATTGGGGTCAATGCAACGATATATGCTAATTCCCCGGGTTTTTGGTGGCGTGTAGTTGGGATGTTATCAATGAAGGGGCTTCGAAAACGTCTACATCAATTATGATTCGGACAATTTACTAAATTGTCGTCCGGGCTTTCATTTGCGGGTAAAAAATGGTATTATCTTATCACAGAATACCGGTTTTTCCACTCGGATGTCTAGTTCCGGACATTCTTTAGAAAAGAGGGATTTGCATGAACCCGGAAAGAACACGGAAGACAAAGATTACGGCTTTCGCTCCGGTTATTTTCATGGTTTTGGGGATTTGTCTTTTCATTTGGGTGTTATCGCTATTGGGTCAAAACACTCGGTATTTTGTTTTTTGGGGTGATTCCATCAACGTGACCGCGGCCGATCTGGCTAATGCCGCCGTTCGCTCGACCGCCCATTTCAATTGGATTTTCATTGCCCTGTTTGCCATTGTCGTGTACATCTATTTGTCCGAAATCAAGCAGAAGAACTACAAAGGGATCGTGGCCGCTTTATCGCTCTATGGAATCCATTGGCTATACGAAATTGCCAACGCCGTGATCCAATCAGTTTTCGGGTATGCTTTGTGGACGGTTTCTCCGGAGAGTACATCCTTCATCCTTTTGGTCGGTGTTTCTTGGGAGTTATCGATGATGTTCTCCGTCGCTGGATTGGCGATGTCGAAGTTGTTGCCCGAGGATCCGAAGAAACGGATTTTGGGCATCAACAACCGTGTTTTCTTTGCCATACTGAACGCGGCTTTCTTTGCTATTTTCGAAATCTTTTTGGCCGGAACGCCAGCTTTTCTTTGGGTTTATCCCTGGTGGGGAGCCATCCCGGTTTTTCTCACAACCTACATTCCGTTTTTCCTTGGGGCTTTTTTGACCCATGACGCCTCGCCTCAAAAACAGAAACGCTTCCTTGTCATCGTTTGGGGAGCGGTAGCGATTCTCTTGGCCGTGTTGATCCCCTTAAGGATCATCTAGTCCGTTTCTTTCTCCTTCAACACCAACCTAATCCCCCGTCTATTTGGGATTAGGGCGCCTGTCAATGATGGACTTCGGCATTAGTCCTTTCTTCGCCATCGGAAAGCGAGTGATTCCCCTTGGAACGAATCCTTCGTGAAGCTTCTGCGATCCTCCGTTGTTTGGATGGTCGGGAGCCGGTTTTATATGGCTCCTTCGCATTAGAAAAAGTCATTGGGCCGGTTTTTCCCACCCACGACATCGATCTTCTCGTTTCCCGAAACCTTCTCGAAAGACCCCAATTAGTCATCAAAGGGTTTAGCGAAGCGGGCTTTCGTTTCGTTCCCGCTGAAGTATTGAGTTTTGAAAAAAACGGGGTCTTGGTGGAACTGGCCGATTGGACTCGTTGGAATCAACGTTGCGGCTTTCATTGGGAAAGAACGATCTTGGAAAATCATGAGGACGGCAGTTATCGGCGATTGGACCCAACCGATTTGGATGGATTATACCGTTGGCTTCAGAACGACCCGGAAAGAAGTGCCGAGAAGCGGGTGCGGGACCAAGAAAAAACCCGAGCCCTTCGGATTCAATCTTTGGCCTTCAAACAACCCCAATCGGAATTGATCCTTCCTTGGCTTTTGGAAGGGGATCCTTCCGTCAGATATTGGACACGCCGTCATCTTCTCGGAGAGTCCGAAAAGGTTACCGACTCTCTTCATAGGTTGATTTCTACAGAAGGTTGGGCGGCCACCCTCCTCTCCCGGCAAAATCCCGATGGGCATTGGGGAATTTCCTTTTATCAACCCAAGTGGACCAGCACCCACTACACCTTGACCGATTTGAAGGATCTAGGTTGTGACTTCACCTGCCTTCCTTGTGTCGAGCGGGTGGAATGGATATTGCGAGAACTGGCGATCCAAGGCGGGGGGATCAACTGTGCTTTGTCCAAAGTTGCCGACGACTTGTGCGTCGACGGAATGATATTGGCTTACGGATCGCGATTTGTTCCCCACCATCCGGGACTAGGCGAATTGGCAAAGCACCTTTTGTCCTACCAAAAAGCCGACGGCGGCTTTTCCTGGGATGAAAAAAGCCTCACCGGCGATCCTCACACCACCCTTTGCGTTTTGGAAGGATTCTCGGCCTTCCGGAAAACGATGTCGACGGTTTGGAATCCTGATTTTTCTCGGTCGGAGGATCGAGCGATCGAATTCATCTTCGCCCATCGGCTTTTTCAACAGGAAGACCCGCGATTTTCCCGTTTGGCGTTTCCGCGTCGTTATCGGTATGATCTTTTGCGCTTTTTGGAATACTATGCTCTCGACGAAAGACCGTGGGACGAACGCCTGCGTCCCGGGATCGAGTGGCTCAAACGAAAACAAAGACCGGATGGGAAGTGGGAATTGGACCTTTCCCATCCGGGAAAAGTCCATATGGAATGGGAAAAGGTTCACCAACCCAGCCGCCTCATCACTCAACGGGCCTTGCTGGTTCTTTCCCGGTTGGATCAGTAATCAAGACGCGTCAAGGAGGTCAGTATGAAACCCAAGGAACCGCAAAAACCCATACGAAAACCTCAAAAAACCGTCGTCGCACGGACCCCGCTTCGACAAACGTTGGAAATCATCGGAATCTATGTCGCATTCGGGATCTTGTGGATCTTCTTTTCCGATCGCACTCTGGTTTGGTTGATTGGCGATCCACAGACGGTGGAAAGAATTCAAACCGTCAAAGGGATCTTCTACGTTCTCGTCACCGGGTATTTGTTCTATTTGATCATCAAGCGAAGAATGGATCTGTATTATCAGTCCATCCAAGATTTGACCGTTTTGGAGAAGAAGTTGTATCAGTTGGCCTATTTTGATCCGCTTACGGGGTTGCTTTCCCGAAATAAATTGATTGAACGCATCGATGAAATCGTGGCGGAAAAGCCCGATGATCCCTTCGCCTTCGTTTTAGTGGACATTGATGATTTTAAAAACATCAATGAGTCCAAAGGACACGAAATCGGGGATATGTTGATTGGGATGGTGGCGGATGAAATTCGAAAAATCACTGAGGATCCCGACGAAACCGCCCGCATCGGCGGAGACGAGTTTGTCATCTTGTTGCGGGGGGTTCCGGACAAACAAAGGTTGTTGGAAGTGATTCAGGATAATGCCGCCCAAATTCGAAAATCCTTTCTTTTGGATGGAGAAGAGTTCTTTGTCACCTTCTCGGCGGGAATCGCGCTTTTCCCGGATCACGGACGGGATTTCCAATCTTTGATCCGGAATGCGGATTTGGCGCTGGTGACGGCGAAACAACGGGGAAAGAGCCAAATCGTTCTGTTTGATAGTGCTTTAGAAAAACGCGTCCTTCGACAGATTGAAATCACCAATCTCCTTCATTCGGCGATTCCAAACGGAGAAATCGAGGTTTTCTATCAACCCATCATGAGTATGCATCTCGATCGGATCACATCGGTCGAAGCGCTGATTCGTTGGCATCATCCGACCCAAGGATTTATTCCTCCCTTGGATTTCATTCCGATCGCCGAAATGTCGGAAATGATCCACGACCTCACTTGGTTCGTCATCGAGCGTTGCTTTCGCCAGCGATCGGCTTGGGAAGAAATCGGGATCCATTTGGACATATCCATCAACTTGTCGACCAAAGTGCTGGTATCTCCCGACTTTCTCCTCCGCTTGTCTCAACTGCTGACGGAAACGGGGGCGGATCCGCATCGTTTCGCTTTTGAAATCACCGAATCGGTTTTGGTCGATTCGCCTGAATCGACGGTAGGTTTGTTGAAAAAAATCAAGCAATTGGGGTTTCGACTCGATCTCGATGATTTCGGAAGCGGCTATTCATCTCTCACCTATTTGTATGCTCTTCCGATCGATGTGGTCAAGCTGGACCGGGGTTTCATCAAAAACCTAGATCGAAAAGGGAAAGGTCTGAAAATGATGGAGTCCATCATCCGCCTTGCCCACGGAATGGATATGTTGGTCGTTTCCGAAGGGGTAGAAGATACCGAGCAATTATCACTCGTCAAAGCCTGGGGCTCCGATTTCGTGCAAGGGTTCCTGTTTGCCAAACCGATGCCCGGTGATCAGATTCCGGATTTTTTAGAAAAAAATGATTTACAGCTATCGTTTTAGGGGGAAACCAATATGGAATATCTTTCGTTGATCCAATCGCGTTTTTCTGTTCGCAACTTCTCCGGGCGTACGGTGAGAGAAGACGACCTTCGGGAGATTCTTTCGGCGGGTCGTTTAGCCCCCACCGCCAAAAATTTCCAGCCCCAAAGGATCTATGTTTTGAAAAGCCCCGAAGCCTTGTCCAAGGTTCGATCTATTACCAAATCCGCCTATAACGCTCCGATCGTTTTGATGGTTTGTTCCGAAGACGCCTCCGCCTGGGTCAATCCGATCACCGGGAGAAACTCCGGTCAAATGGATGCCAGCATCGTCACGACGCATATGATGTTGCGGGCGACGGACCTCGGTTTGGGTTCGGTTTGGGTTTGCTGGGTGGATACCGAAGCCTTGAAACGGGCGTTTATGCTTCCCGAAGGAATCGAACCTTATTGCCTTCTTCCCCTCGGATACCCTGCCGACGATTGTACCCCCAATCCGCGGCATTATGAGCGAAAACCACTGGAAGAAACGGTGTTTGAACGTTGAGAATCCGCATGCCTCACGATGAATTTTCGAAGAAGGTGCTGCCATGAATTCCTATTTTCGGGTGGATGTCAATCTAGTGACCGTCGTCACATTGATAATGGTCGGACTGATCGCTTTTTTCCGTTTGGATCGCCGAGAAAAACTGAATAAAGCCTTTTTCGTCACGACGCTGATCATTATCGTTCAATTGATCATCGAAACGCTGACTTGCTTGATCAACGGAAATCCGTTGCCTTGGCTCGGCCCCGTTTCCGTTTTTCTTCATATCATCCTTTTCCTCACCGCCCCGTTCTTGACCCTGTATTGGTATCTCTTGTTCCGTCGGATGATCATTCCCAACGATCGGGTTTCATCGACCACCGCGCTCATTCTCATTGTCCCGCAAATCTTCAATGCGGTTTTGGTCTTCCTTTCACCGTCCTTGGGTCTATCGTTTTCGATCGATGCCCAAAACGTGTATCATCGCGGTCCGTGGTTTTTGGTCAATTCGGCAGTCACATATCTTTATATGGCCTTGGCCATCGCCTTGATTATGAAAAACAGTCGGAAAATCGTCCGTAGCGATTTGTTTCTGATGGTTTTGGGAACGATTTTGCCGGTGGCCGGCGGAATCCTCCAAACCCTCTTCTATGGTTCGCTTTTGATGTGGAGCAGCGTCGGGATCTCTTTGATCATTCTCTATATGTTTTTGCAACAACGTCTAGACCATTTGGACGGATTGACCGGGGTTTGGAACCGGGAATCCTATGATTATTACATTAACCAACGGCTTCGCCTCCGTCCCGCGGATGCCTTCGGAGCCATTTATTTCGATCTCGACCAATTGAAAGAAATCAATGATCGTTTTGGACACTTCGAGGGAGACGCCGCGCTCCGTGAATTTGCCAGGATCATGCGGGAGACCATCCGCCCGGGCGATGTGGTCGCACGATTGGGTGGTGACGAGTTCATCGTCATCGCCGATGTCACCGCCAAGACCGATCTGGAACGCATCCACCGGGAAATCCGGTCCCGGCTCTCCGCTTATAACGAGACATCCGGTAAAGAATACCGGATCGAAACGAGTTCGGGAGCGGCTTTATTTGATTCTTCGTTCCCCTCCATCAGTCATTTTGTCCGCTCCATCGATCAACTGATGTATCAGGAAAAACGCCGGAAACGCGCCGAAAAAGAGAAAGGGCCCGATGAGGTCGACCCAAAGGTGAAAACCCATGAAGAATAAAGGTTCCATCTATCAGACTTTAGCCATCATCAGTTTGTTTGTTTTCGTGGTGATGATCGTTGCTTTGGCGTTCGGTGATTTCTTGGACCGGACTTTCAACGTCATCGGCATCCGCATTGCGACCCTGTTCGTCGCCTTTGCCTCGTTTTGTTCGAGCACTGCTTTCTCGCTTTTGATCTTTATGCACAATCGGACGGTGACCCGAGCGAACGAAGATGCCAACCGCCGGGCGGAATTATTCCGCGAGTTGCAATTCGCTTCTGCCAACTACTCGATCATCGAGTTCATGGACCGAATGTTGATCTATGATGAATCCTCTCGGTATATCGACAAATATGTCGGGAAAAAGGTGTTGGATTTTCACATGATCGAAAAACGGGTTTCGGAAGAAGAAGTATTTCGCGATCCCTCGCAATTTTCATTCATTTCGGTGAAAATTCCGTTCAAGGTGGTGGAAGGAAGAGTTGTCTCTGCAATCTCCTTTGATTCGCTGAAATTCAAACGTGACAATGAGGTGTTCGAATTTGTCGGTCCGATGACCCAAAACGACAGCCGGGTCTATATTCTCTATAACGAACAAACCAAACGCAACAACGTCATCGTCAACCTGATCGTTCCCAAGGATTTCCATTTTTGGGAGTCGAGTCAGATCAACGTTTTCTCGAAAATCACCGTCAATCTGGAGATTCGCAGTTTATTGGGAGTGGCAGTCAAAGGCATCTCCGAACTGTATTTCACCAACCCCGAGCAAATCGAAGGGGATGGGACCAATACCTACAAAATCAACTCGTCGAATTTTACGCTCGCAGGAATGCCCAAAGTCGTCGGTCTTTATGAACCGGACAAAGGATGATAAGGAGACCCATCATGGCAACTGAACCCGTAAAAATGCGTTTTACCAGTGGCTTTGACGGCGAAATGACTGTCGAAGCCGGAACTTTTCACATCGGCGAACAGGGGAAAGGACTACAACCCTATAACCTCTTGTTGGGAGCTTTGGGATCCTGTTTCTACGCCACCTTTCTGGACATCGTCGAAAAAAAACGGTTGAAATTCGACGGAGCGACACTGGACATCACCGGACAGAAACGAACCGAAGTTCCGTCCACCCTCGAAACCGTCCACATCCAAATGCGAATCGTGAACCCCTCGGATGAAAAACAGTTTCTTCGCAGCGTCGAACTCGGCGCAAAGTACTGTTCCATCCATGAAACAGTCGCCAAAGTGGCGACTATTACCATCGACGTCGAATTCGTGCATTCATGAATTTCCGTCCGCGGATGCGGATCATGTACCGGCGATAAGGAGGGATAGATCGTGATTTGGGACGAAGATTTACCCGTAACGTTGTCGTTTGAGGATTTGTACCGTCGGATCGAAGTCTCGGCAGAGACCGGTGAAGCGGACGATGTTCTCCGTAAACTGCAGTACGACCCTTTCCACTTGGAGTGCGTTCTCAAACCCGGTCAGAAACCGGAAGCGTGGAAATCTTTCCATCCGGATTGTCCACAGTCGGGAGGCCGGTTTGCGGACTGCTTTTTCCGTCATATCAAGCGGGACGAAAGCGGAAATTGGGTCCCATCCCTCGGAAACGGCCCCTGTCCGCAATGTCTGGATGCCGCCAAAATGGAGACGGTGTTGCGGTCTCCGGACTTGATGAAAACCTTGGAAGCCATTTTCGACGGATCCCGCCCGGTATATGCCTTGATCGCTCCGGCCTTTTTGAGCCAATTCGACGTCGTAACCGACGGACAACTGCGATCCGCTTTCAAACAATTGGGATTCCAAGGGGTTGTGGAGGTCTCGCTATTTGCGGACATCTTGACGCTCAAAGAAGCTTTGGAATTCGATGCCCGGATTCACGATGAACAAGATTATGTGTTGACGAGTTGCTGCTGCCCGATGTGGTTGCAGATGATTCGAAAATTGCATCCGGAGTTGCTTTCCCATGTTCCCAAGTCGGTATCTCCGATGGTGGCGACCGGACGCGTAATCAAGAAAATGGTTCCGGATGCCTTTACGGTTTTCATCGGCCCCTGCTTGGCCAAAAAAGCCGAAGCCCGTGAAGAAGACATCAAAGACGCCGTCGACGTGGTATTAACCTTTCGAGAAGCCAAAGATATCTTCAACGCCGCCAAAATCGATCCCGATGGCCTGAAGACGGACGTCCGGGAACATTCCTCGACTGCCGGGAGGCTCTATGCGGTTTCCTCCGGGGTGAGTCTTGCGGTCGAGTTGACACTTCGTCGACTGCGGCCGTTCAAACCGATTCAGGTCAAATCGGTATTCGCCAGCGGCGTTCCCGAATGCAAAGAACTGATCAAAAATTTGGAAAACGGCATCCTCCATGCCAATTTCATCGAGGGTATGGGCTGCCAAGGGGGCTGCGTGGGCGGACCGAGGGCATTGATCGAAAAGGACACCGCCAAACGCAAAGTCAGGGAGTATGCCCGGAAGTCGATGTACCCGACTCCGATTGACAATCCCTATGTCATCGAAATGTTGCGCCGACTCGGAATCGGGACTGTGGAGCAGTTGTTGGACGACCGGGAAATTTTCACCCGTCATTTTTAATCCGATGTGATCCATCCCGTCTGCCAAAATCGGCAGACGGGTTTTTCTTGAAAAGGAAACCGCCCTTGCCTTCATTTTTGGGGTATGATGAAAGCGTTTGTATGATATAATGGATTCGAAAGCCGGTGATCGAATGTCATTTTACCGAGATACCTACCTGGAAATCGATCTCGATGCGGTGCGGCATAACGTGACGAATCTGAAACGCCTTGTGTGTCCCGACGTTGAAATCATGGCAGTCGTCAAAGCGGATGCCTATGGTCATGGTGCAGTAATGATCGCCCGGGAATTGATGGACTGCGGAATCCGCCATTTGGCGGTCGCGACTCTGGACGAAGCCTTGGAATTACGGAACAACGGCCTTTCCGATCCGTCGATTCTCATTTTTGGCATGGTCGATCCCGACAATCTGCTTTTATGTCAATTCCATCGTTTGACCGTTTCGGTCAACAGCCTGGAATGGCTGAAAAAGGCAGTGGCCGCGAATGGTTTTTGTCATATCGGAGTTCATGTAAAAATCGACACCGGAATGAATCGACTCGGGTTCACAGATTTCTCGGAATTCCGAGAAGCTCTGGAAATTCTCCGGAGCGATTCGCGGTTTTGTTTGGAAGGCATCTATTCTCACCTTGCCACCTCCGAAGAATCCGACCAATCTTATTATCAAGGGCAATTGAACCGATTCGGGCAATGGTTGGAAACCATCGACACGACCGGTTTGTGGGTTCACATTGCCAACAGCGGGGGATCGGTCAGACCACGTTTTCCGCGTGTCAACATGGTTCGGATCGGTTTGTTTCTCAACGGGCACAATCCCGGCACCGAAGTTCGGCTTCCTTTTGAATTACAGCCTTCTTTGGCTTTATATACAAAAGTCATTCAAGTCAAAACCGTCCCTGCCGGGACCAGGATCGGATACAACGGGGTTTATGAAACCACCGAACCGACCGCCATCGGTACCCTCCCCGTCGGGTACGCCGACGGATATGACCGTCGTCTCCGCGGAGGACATGCCTATGTGGACGGACGAAAAGCGCCCGTTATCGGCCGGGTGTGCATGGACATGACGATGATCGCTTTGGAAAAGCCCGTGCCCGAAGGGACTCCGGTCGAATTGATCGGTCCCCACATCTCTTTGGAACAATACTGCGAATGGATCGGAACCAGCAATTATCACGCCACCTGCGCGTTTTCCGACCGCCTTCCGCGGGTTTATCTGCGGAACGGAAAGATCGTCCATATCGTCAACCGCCGCGTCCATCACCAGATTTGAGGAGGTAATCCCATGAACGTCCTGAACGTCACTTCGGAAATCGGAACCTTGAAAACCGTGCTTTTACATCGCCCGGGAATGGAAATTGAGAATTTGACGCCGAAATGGCTTGAAGAATTGCTGTTCGACGATATCCCTTGGCTGGATTTGGCGGTCAAGGAACACGATGCTTTTGCCCAGGTATTCCGGGATCACGGTGTCGAGGTTTTATACTTGGTCGACTTGACCGCGGAAGCTTTGGATCAAAGTCGGGAAATCAAGGATCGTTTCATCCATCAATTCATCGCTGAAGCCAACGTCACAAGCGAGACTTTGTCTTCCGTCTTGTTCGATTATCTGAAGTCGTTTTCCGACACTCGGAAAATGGTGGAGAAGACGATGGCGGGAATCAAGAAATCCGAAGTTCCCCACTGGACGAAAAGGACCTTGTCGGACCATATCCGCGATTATCCGTTCGTGACCGACCCCATGCCGAATCTATATTTTACCCGGGATCCGTTCACGGTGATCGGAAACG
>Ga0116154_10001996_pt1 | contig 16107 bp, 17 predicted proteins | sample AD_UKC030_MetaG_FD_89898 | JGI IMG/M metagenome (GOLD analysis project Ga0116154, IMG submission 89898) | Active sludge microbial communities of municipal wastewater-treating anaerobic digesters from USA - AD_UKC030_MetaG | ecosystem: Engineered > Bioreactor > Anaerobic > Digestate | place: USA...
TGGACAGTTTGAGTAAAACTTTCATCCGTAAGCAATTTGTGGGCAAGGGCAATGTAATCAAAGTCTCCCGCGCTCTTTTTGTTGATTTCATCACCGAGCTGATGCGCAAAACTAAAAATCTCGTGTATGTTTTTTAGCGTTTGGAGTTCCTCGTGAGGATTTGTAAGCGTGCTGTGAATAAAACTCTGTTTGAAACGGATGTCTAATTCTTCGGCAGATTTTTTACTGAAAAGATAACCAAATGCCCAAAGTTTTATTTTTGAATACTCCTCAATAAAATGTTGCAGTTTTTGTAAGTCCCCGAAGCTGAACTGTGAAAAATTGTTTATCGCATCAATTTTATTAGAAAATGATGTTTTAATTTTCTGTATACTTTCAAGAGTCAAGCCCAAAAATTGCAAAAATCTTTCACAATCATCGAGCGATTTTATTTTTTTTGGATTCAGTTCAAGAGCTTCAAACAATTTCTTTGCTTCGGTAGAAATGAGTGTACCCTTGATTTGATGCAATGAGCTGCGCAAATCTCCCAACTCAATAGCTGCTTCGTTTTGCTGGGCTAATTCTTCGAGGTCAAAAATTAAATTATTATCTTTGAAATAAAGTTCCAAATCAAAAAACTCGTGGATTTCCTTGATGCTTATATCATCATAGGCAATAATCTCCGCTTCCAAATCTTCTTTAAGGGAGCTTCCAGATTTGGTAATAGTTTCGGCGATTGTCTCGTAGTCTTTTTTGACAGCGCGATGATGCGTTTTAATTCCATCAATGGCGCTCTGGGCGAGAATTGAGTTATAAGTGTTACCAGTTTTACCGAGTCGTAATATAGGATTTTGAAAGTTCTTATCATATCGAACTTTGTTCATCGTCTGGGTAATCTTATCCTCAACAACATCAAGTGCTTCCTTTTTATCGGACAAAACTAAAACTGATTGATTTTTCAAAATCGCATCGAAAATAATCGCGGTGATGGTATGACTTTTTCCTGTTCCTGGCGGCCCCGAAACTACAATGTAATTGCAGCCATCTTTATTAACGGCTGATAAGATTTGCCGTTGTTCGCTATTGAGAGGTATCGGGCTTGGATAAACGAGTCTGTCTGGTGTTCCTGTGTTATCCCATTCACCCTCAACATCTGGATTAAATGGTTGCGGATTATTATGAACAAAATCATCAATAAGCTTATTAAAGATTTCCGCAAGGATGCCACCGTCTTGGCTTAATTCCTGCAAGATTTCTTCGTAGTCATTGACTAACGCCTCGTCTGATTTGTCGAATAAACAAATATAACTGCTGTTTGAAATGCGGACTGCCGCGTTGCGGGCAATCGCAGGCTCGCCATTTGAAAAATCAACCGCACTATCAAGTTCAAAAAAATGAGACAGCTCATTTAGTACACCGCTGATAATTTGAGAGAAATCATTTTGATGCTGGGACAGATAGACGATACGTTCTGATATGGTTTGCAAGCTACCCTTGGTTCCTTTTTGGACATTGTATTCCTGTACGACATATTCAAGCGCCTTTTTGTTGATATAAACCTGGGAATCAAACTCGACATTAAGGGCATCTCCCTCTCTTGTAGTTGAAAAAGGAATATAAAAAATTGGATACTTGTTGTTATTAAAAGAGATGTCGCCAAAGTAGAGATAGAAGTCTTGTTTATCCAAAATGGTTTTGTTGCGTTCCATCTCGAATAATTCCAAAAACAAATCAGCGACTTGTAGATTCTCAAAGAAAGAAGAGAGGTTACCTTTTACGTCCTGTGGCGCAAATACTGATTTAAGTTCCTTTGTGAGATTGACTTTTTCCTGCGCGATAATGAGATTTAATACCTCTGAAATCTTGTTTTCCAATAAGCGAAGGATGACTGCGGTAAGTTCTTCCTCAATTAAATAGATATTGTCTTCGTCGCCAAGATTAAGATTTTGTAATGGCTTCTCTATGCTCTCAACAAAAGGATGCACTAACTCACTGCGAATAATTTTTGCCGTTTCTTCAACAGAGTTAGTGAGGGCTACGTCGTATTCTTTCGCATACAGGGTGCCTGCTTTCTCAATTTCACCAGCTATCCTCTCTGTAATGGCGGTAATTTCCGCATTACTGATTTTTCCAATTTGAAGCTTAATTAAATCAAGTAAGTTTTTAGGTAAGTTTGTTTTATAAACACCTTTCTCAACTTTATTCAAAACATCTTTATCAAAACCCTTACTAATGAGTTTTGAAACCAACTTATTGAAAGACGGATATTTTTGAAGATTCAAACCAACAAGTAGATTGTCATTATTCCTAAACTTGATACCGCGGCGTGGGAGTTTATGTTTATGAAAATCCGTTTCAAGAAAGTCCATAAAATACTTGGCAACCTCCTTGATAAAAAGGAGGCTTCCTTGTTCCGACTTTTGTATTTTGTCTTTGGTTAAGGTTTCCATAAAAAATTAACGTTCGGCTCTGCCCACGTTATGGAGATTTGAACTCCTCTTAATAAAGTCTTGGAGGTCTTTTTCGTAAATGCGCCAACCCCCAATATTGGTAGCCGTCAGTTTTTTGGATTTGATGTATCGGTAAATAGTCCGCTGGTGAAGCTGGAGACGGTCGGCAACTTTTTTGACTGTATAAAAATTGTCTTTAGGCATAATTTTGATATGACACTATATGATTTGGCATAACCCTGTATAACCTATGATAGCCCTCAAAAAGCGAAATGTCAAAGTTGTACCAAATTGTCAATGCGATTTTATAAAAAACGTTATCCACAGGACACGGTATAACAGGATGGTTATGACAGATTATATGGAAGCCAATAGGGTTATCTCGTGTCGTGTATAAAAATCGCTTCGTAGTTGCCGATGAAGGTATTGCAATGATTTTGGTTCTCTTGATAAAATATAATCACAGGCAAGCTCTTTGATTAAAAGTACAGCTATCAAGTAGCCACCCCCGACGAGAATCGCTTTAGTGATAAAGCATCCGTTATTGAGTCAGGACACCCCTACGTAATGATTAGCGAAATACATCTGATGCGTTTTGCATCGGTATTTCTCTGATTTTTGCGTAGGGGTTTTTATTAACACCTCCCGCAAAAAAGCAGGAGGTGTTTTTAATTTTAAGGGCGCCAACAATTTTATGTTGAGCGTCGAACAATGCAAAAAAATCTTGGGTGATAAAGCCAAGAACTATACAGATGAAAAAATTGAAGCGATAAGAGACCAGCTCTATATTCTCGCTAATTTAGCATTCGGTCATTGGCAGAAAAATTGTTCTTCCGCGAAAGAAGAAGAGGTACCTTCTTCTTTCGTGGGTGCACAACTCACGTCCCCCCAACTCCACGCTGGAGATTCCACGGACGTAAATTAGTGGAAGCACGCGTACCGAATACGGATACCCCAGAAGATTGATGACGAGTGATTGCTCCCAGCTGGGAGCGCAGTCCGAGCGGAGCGGTAATCTCCGCCGAGGGAAAGTCAAAAATCAGCAAAAAACGCGTTTTTGAAACTTTCCCTGCCCTTTGGACAACCACATAACGCAGAAAGCTGAACGGACGTTGGCGCAGGCGCAAGACCTTTGCACGACATCAAGATTCAGGGAAACGGCTTTGGGCGGTTGGGGTTATGTAATGGCAATAGCCAGTAATAAAGGTCGAAGGTAATTAACAAATTAACACAAGAACAAATATGTCAACGAAAAACGATATAGAAAAATTGTACATTGATGTCCCTCGCGCTTTATTGCAAGAACGAGCACAAGCAGAGCTGGGTAGATTACTCACCGAAGATGAAATCGCGGAGGTAGCTCAATTTGTGGTCGATGCCGCATTCGCAGCTATTTCTGATGGTTTCTACGCCCTTACCCAGGAAAACAACGAATGATTATGCGAGACAAACATTACAAAAATAAAACAATAAGAATCGCCGACGAAACCTGGGAACGCTTAAAAGAAGAGCGACGCAAATCAGGCAAGTCCTGGAATCTCTTTGGTTTAATAATTTTGAAGTTACTTAAAAAGTATGAACACAAAATTAACAAAAATCATTAACGAGGGACAACCTTGCAGACATTGTGGGACTTCTGTTATTAAACGAGCGCCAAAGGAAAAGCCACGGGGCGATAGAGCTTTTTACTTCGAGTATGTCCTGTGGTGTCCCAAATGCCGACGTGTTTATTTAGTTGAATCGGCTAAAAGGTTTTGGTCAGAAAATTGAAATCTCAACGGGGTGTCCCCGCAAAAAAAGTAATTTGGCTGTGAACAACTACCACCACCCAATTTTGATTTTCTACAAAATCACGGCAAGAGAGACGGGGGGTCGCCCTAAACAGTCTATCTGTATAACCCCGAATAACACAGGTAATACCCGTATTAGCACGCTTCCGTACGGGAATATACCTGTCCCGTGGAAACAAAAAACGCCCCTTGCGGGCGCATCAACAGCATTAAATAGATATTTCATTCCGTTCGCTCAATGCAAACGAAAACATTTACTTACATTTGTATCATAACAAAAAACATCCACTGCATCAAGTGGATAACTTCAATAACAAACGCTTCATCCTACGGCATTAAATATCTATTAAACGAAACACAATAAAAATATGGACGAACAAAAACCAGAGGCAATTCAACAATCAGCAGAGATGCTCACCATCAGAAGTGTCGCCACTTCCTTGGGAGTCTCAAAGGCTACCGTCCTGCGCTGGATTGATGCACACAAAATTGAGGGCTTCTTTCAAATCGGTAAAAAGTGGTTGATAAGAAAAACGGACTTCGACGGTTTTATAAACAAAAAAATTACTAACTCTAATAATTAAATCTATGGAGAAAAAAACAAAAGCAAGTTTATCAGAGTATTTGGTGGTAGCGGTATTGATATTACTGTTCTGCTTTGGAGGTTTTATATTCGCCATTGCGGTTGGCTTTGATGGCATTGCTAAAATACTTTTGCTAATTGCAACTGTTATAGGCGTCTTTGCTTTGCTGGCAAAGTTTTTACCGAATGTTGTAATACCGTTCTTGTACATATTATTAACCACAGCAGCTCTTTATGCTTTTGGCGGCTCAAACTTAATTTACTATGTCATAGGAACACCCATTATCATTTTGGCTTATTGGGGTCTCTGTAAAATTGGCGACCATTTTGGTTGGTGGAAATCAGCCAGTTGGAACAAATAACTATGGAAAAACTAATACAAAACTTTTTAGACTATTTGTCGGTAGAACGCGGATTTTCTCCGCGCACCATTGAAGCATATCGCCACGACCTAAATAAGTTCGTAGAGTTCTTTGAGTCCATCGGTAAAAACGGCATTCTTTCTATAACCAAAGAAGACGTGCGTCGTTTTCTTTCTGAACAAGCGCAAACTAATGGAGCTGTTACGAGAGCAAGAAAATTGTCTGCAATAAAATCTCTCTTCAATTACCTTGACCACGAAGGAATAATATCTGCAAACCCTGTGAGCGGTATAGAAGCGCCAAAGCTCCCAGAAAAAGAACCTACATACTTAACCCAAGCCGAATATCAAAATCTTATCGCCACAGTAAAACGCGAAGCCACACCATTTTACTTGTCGCGCGATTTAGCCATCGTCGTGCTTCTACTTGGCACAGGTGTGCGTCTATCAGAACTGGTGGGACTGACTCTTGATAGAGTTAATCTGGAACACAGCGGCAGAAGTATTAAAGTACGTGGCAAGGGAAACAAGGAACGGATAATACCGCTTACCGACGAAGTTGTAGCTACCCTTGAACAGTATTTGAAAATACGTCCAGATGTTTCGAGCAATCATCTCTTTATAAGCAGGCTCGGCGATGAACTTCACGCGCGCAGTGTGTATGGTCTCGTCAAAAAATATCTTAAAGCCACTGGTATTAAAAAAATGAAAATGGCTGTCCACTCCTTGCGCCACACTTTTGGAACTTCTTTGATGAACAGTGGGGTCAACATTGTGGTAATTCAAGAACTATTAGGGCACAAAAAAATAGAAACGACTCGCCGTTACCTACATATCAATAGTGCTGATTTACGCAATGCAGTCGATAAGTTAGTTTTGAATAAACAAATATGAGCTACACACAAACAAAACCAAAAGCAATTTTATATCTCCGCGTATCCTCAAAGGAACAGTTGAAGGGTAAGAGTTTGGAAACCCAAGAGAATGACTGCAAACGATACTGCGTTGAGCAAGGTTTTGATATTGCCGACATCTTCATTGAGAAGGGCGAATCGGCAAAGAATGACGACCGAACTGAACTGCAAAAACTACTCGCATACTGTCGAGAAAATAAAAAGAGAGTAGGTTACCTTATTATTTGGAAAGTTGATAGGCTGGCAAGAAACGTTGGTGATTATTATGAAATACAGAAAACTTTAATGGCGCACGGGGTTGTTATTCATTCTGCGACTGAAACAGGTATCAACGGGGATGGTCTTACCGCCGAAGTAATGACGGGGTTCCTCGCCATATTTGCTCGCATAGATAACAAAATTAAATCTGATAGAAGTAAAAATAATTTACGTGCGCTTTTGCGCTCTGGCATCTATCCTTTATCGCCACCAATCGGTTACATTTCGCGACAAAATAAAAAGCACGGGCAGAAGAAACGATTACCCGACCCAATAGACGAAGAACGATTTTTTATAATACAACGTGGATTAAAAGAGTTCTCCACGGGAGTACATACAATAAAGAGTCTCACAATGAGATTTCGGGAATTGGGACTTACTTCGCGGACTGGTAAAAAAATCTATCCGCAAATGGTAGACAGAATGCTGACAAATGTTTTTTACGCTGGGTGGATTGAAGACAAACACTGGACACCCGATGATTTGCCAGAAGAGAAACTTGTTCGTGGTCTACACGTGCCAGCTATTACACTTGAAGATTTCCAGAAAAATCAACTTATAAAATCTGGACGTTCAGTGAATGCAAAACCGCGAGCGCGAGCCAATCCCGACTTTCCATTGCGCGAGTTTGGAAAGTGTTATGAGTGCGGAGAAACTCTCACAGGAAGCTGGTCGCGTGGACACGGCGGCAGGTATGCCTATTATCATTGCAAGAATCGAAAGTGCGCTCGATATGGAAAAGCTTTGCCGAAGGCGGAAGTAGAAGATGCTTTCCTTACTTTACTTCAAAATGTATCGCCAACCGAAATTGCGTTGACACTTTTTAAGGATATTGCGCTGGATGTATGGGAGACAAAAAGAAGAGAGTTTAATTCAGATGCCGAACAACACGAAAAAAGAATCACTGAATTAAAATCTCAAATTGGAGAATTGATTACGATGCGTGGAAAAAATCTTATTACCGATGAACAACTTTTGGAAGGGAAACAACCCTTGGAAGAAGCAAAAATAATAGCGCAGTTAGCACTTAATGAGGCTCGTATTGAAGAGTGGGACATTGAAACTGCTATCAGCTACGCTTCGCAGTTTATTCGCGACCTACCACGACAATGGTTGGACTACTCTTTGGAGAATAAACAAAGGTTCCAAAAAATGGCATTCCCAGAAGGGATTATCTATGATAAAGAAAAGTTTTGTCGAACCACTAAATTGGGGCTTATTTACGAACTTTTGAAGGACGTAACTACCCCAGATTCTAATTTGGTGCCCCTGAGAGGACTCGAACCTCTAACCCTTGCGGGACTAGCTCCTAAGGCTAGCGCGTATTCCAATTCCGCCACAGGGGCAAAACGAATTTAAATTTTCGGCAAGAGAAAATCCAGAACTTTTTGGAAGGCGCCTTGGCTGGTGGCGACAACGAGTTGGTCCTGATAAAAGCCATAATAAAATTCTTTGCCGGTGGAAAATTGCAAATAGCGGGCATTAATTGAACCGGCCGTTTTTCCCAAGAAGGTTTTTTGCGGCTCGCCGGGATTTTCCAAATACTGCGAGGCCAATAAATCAGAATGTTCTTCAATGAAGATTTCAAAAGTGGTAGCGAACCTCGTCTTTAAACTGGCCAAAGTAAAAGCCGGTAAATCTGCGTCGTTTATTTTTAAAACATAGCCGACGTTATTTTCGCCCAGCTGATTTTGAGAAATTATAAAAGAAAAATTATTTTCAAAATCAGGGATATCGGTCAGATTGACATCCGGAAAATTAGAATAAATCATCCTCAGGAAGCCGTTAGCCGGGTAGGCATTAGATTCGTCTTTGAGAAAGACGAGCTCTTTGCTTTGGTTGGGCTCCAATTTTTTGAATTCCTGGCTCAGCGTCTTTTCAAAATCATTAAGGTTTTCGGCCAAAATAAGAGGAACTTTTTCTCCGCTAAAGTTCGGTAAAAGGGAAATGTAAGCAGGGGTCGCTGACGGAGTAACCGAGGGGCTGGAAGGATTTTTCGTTTTAGGCAAAACTACAAAAAGAATAACAGCCGCAGCCAAAAGGAAAACCACGATTAAAATTATGGCTATCGGAAGAAGTTTGTTTTTTTTGACTGGACCCTGGTTCAGGACTACGTCTTTTTCTTCAAAAATCGCCTCCCCCATCATAGGCTGATTTCTTTCTAAATCCTCCATTTTTTGGCCCAAAATCCGGCCAGTGTTGATTTCACCGCCTGATTGGCGCATTTCTTCTGCATCGCTTTGCAGCGTGCGAATGCGAATGTCAGAAGGTGGTCTTTTTTGTATTTCCGCCATACTGATTCAATTTTACCTGATTAGAAAAATTTAGCAATTTCCTGCACCACTCCCAAAAGCAAGAGGATTATCAGGCTAATTCTTGCAAAGCTTGAAATTTTAATTTGGTAAGACGGAATGAGCCCTCCTTTTTCCTGGCTTTTTTTGTGAATTAAGATGGTGGTCGTGATGACGATTCCTAAAATCACCGCTCCGATGAAGCTGATAACGCCGATGAAATCTTTGAAGCCGAAAAAGTAAAGGGCAATCGGTAGTGCTGTCGGAATCAGCCAGCTCGTCCATCTTTTCATTTTTAGATCTAAGTTAAGGGTGTTACGGAGGTTGAGGCCAATAACAAAGTAGGAGGTTAAAATCAGGATTATTCCCAGGATATTGGTGATGAGTCCGATAATCGGGTTGTATTGAAGTAAGCCAGGGATAAGATCAACCGGAATAATTTTTCCCTGGAATAATCCAAAGACGCCCAAGATGAAAAGAATATAAAGTATCGGCGGAAGGAGGGTACCGCTGATTATCGGTTTTTTAAAATCAATTTTTTCTTTGGCTATGCCTTTTTTGGTGAAATAACTAAGAATTTCCGGTACGGCCGAGCCGTCGGAAAGAGAAAACAGCAAAACTCCGTAAGGCAAAAGAAATTGCGAAAAATTTATTTTCGTCAGCATTTCCAATTGCACGTGCGGAATGCCCAAAATAAAAAATCCGATAATGAAAACAATGATTAAAATGACGCCGAGAATCGCGCCGAAGCCGATAAACCCGACGCCGAAGCTGAAGCCGATGGTGCCAATAATCCAGAAAATAATCGTTGCCAAACCCACTCCCATCGGGTGATTGACGGCCTGGCTGAGATTGGAAAAAAATTGGCCGCCCAAAATGAGATAGGCCAAAAGCACACTGATGGCACTGACAATGGAGCTGATAGAAGTCAAAGAAAATCCTAATTTGCCTAGATAAATTTTTGCCAAGCCCGGCAAGCGATGTTCTCCCGGCGTTCTGAGCAAGATTTCTCCGTAAAGCAAATGGTTAATGGTTACCAGGACGCCGCAAAAAAACAGGAAAAATAAGCCGGCAAGAAAACCGGATTTGGAAAAAACATAGGGGAGGCCGAAAATGCCTACGCCTAAAATTGTGCCGGCCAAAATAAAAGCGGCCGTGAAATAATTTTTAAAACTTGCTTTCATTTTTTAACCTAAATCCTCGTCAAGCGGTTCCTTTTTTAGAAACTTCTTTTCTATGGACCAGAAAACTACCAAGACAAGAAGCACCAATAAGGTGGAGCAAATTGCCAGGTTATAAAGTTTGTAGCCGACGGCCGCGCCGATCCCAGCTGTTACCCATAAACCAGCAGCAGTGGTAATGCCGCGGATTTGGGATTTTTGAAAAATAATCACGCCGGCTCCGATAAATCCGATTCCGACGACGATTTGAGAAAGAACGCGCGATGGATCAAAGGCGCTGGAAGTGCCGGAGAAGGCTATTTGGGGAATAATCGCGAAAAGAGCGGCGCCCATGCTCACTAAGGCATAGGTGCGCATTCCCGCTGATTTTCTGGCAAATTCCCTTTCAATGCCGATGAGCGTGCCCAAAAGAATGGCAAGCGCCAATTGGCCGATAAATTCTAATTGAAGTTCTGCTGGCATCGTTTATTTTTCTACTAAATAAGCTTCGTTATTCTCGTGGACTTTTTGATTGACCTTGATTCCAATTTCGTCGCCTTTTTTGGCCTTTTTCACGCTTTCGTGCTCAATTTGGATTGAGCCTATTTCCTGTTCGAAAAGATCTTCTCCGGCGCTGTTGCGAAAGACAAGGACATCGCCCGATTTCAAAGGCGCCTTTAATTTAAGCGCCGCCACGCTGATCTTATCAAAAAAATGGGTGACTTCGCCAATTAATTTTTCTTTTGCCTTTTTAGCTTTAGCCATAATTGGTAAAAATTAAACGACCTTTATTATTCTGTTTCCTTTTCTTCTTTGAGAAAAGCAAGAACGTCTTCAACTAAATCTTTGGGATTATTGTTGAAAATTACTTTGCCGGGTCCGCGGAAGCTTTTTTCAATAATCTCTCTTATCATATCCGCCATTCCGCCCGTGCCCTCCAAAACGCCGATTAATTTATTTTCTTCAAAGGCGATGGTGAATTCATTTAAAGTGCCCATTCGGCCGCAGGAGGTGATGACGGCATCGGCGCAGCGGGTCAATTGTAGATTTCGGCCCGCATAACCAGAGCCGGTGTAAATGATTAAATCGTGATAATCAACCGGTAGTCGGTATTTATTTAAATGTTCTTTTTCGGAAATTGCCGGCGACAACCCAACGACAATGCCGCCCACTTCTTTGGCGCCTTTAGCTGACCAATAGGGAATGCCGGTAGTGGCGCCGGTTACTAAAACGCAGTCGTGTTTGGCGATTTCTCGACCGATTTCCAAAGAAAGCTCCAAAGCCTTGGCCGAACAATGTCCGGTTTCAGCCGCTCCGGAAACACAGATTTTTATTTTCGGTTTGTAGATATCCATAATTTTGTCTTGCTACCATATATTTTATAATTTTTTAATGCAAAAGACAAATAGAGCCGTTGGGAATCGGCTTAAAACCAAGGGCTTCCCCTTGGTCAAGAGAATTATAAATTTAAAGTCCCCTCACCAGGATTTGAACCTGGAACCATCTCCTTAAGAGGGAGTTGCTCTGCCAGTTGAGCTATGAGGGGATTGAAAGGCGGATTAAGGCCAATGTTCTAAAAATTATCTTAACATTTTTGTTTATCAGCTTCAAGTTTGATGATTTAAAAAGAGAATGCCTTTCGCGAGGCCGCGAAAGGCATTAGTGTTCAAATGGATAATCTTTGTTAGACACTTTGGCGATGGCCCGCATAATGATGTTGGTTGCCTCGTTCAAAGTTGCAGAATTCAGAGCAGTTGCATTATTTTCTGAAGAGGTAAGGCAAAATCCCTGACCGAAAACGATTCGTTTCTTTTCCTTCCAGTATTTGAGGAATTGCCTTAGGTTACGAGCCGAACTGCCGAAGCAACCAGTCGGGACGACTTCCTTAAGGGATTGCAGAGCCATAACGGAAATTCCGCGACGACCCCTCAAGAGCTGTTTTTTAGTGTTTTGGTGGCCTTCGGGAAAGATAACGACAATGTGGCCTTGTTTTAGTAATTCAACAGCCTTGGTTAATCCCGTATGATTAGCCGGTAGATAGCCAATTTTCTCCCCCAGTAAGTCGATAAGAACAGTGGCAACGCCGTAGCGGAGAATTTTGTATTTCATCTCCGGCTTGCCTAAAAAGTAGATTTTTTTACGTCTGGGATTGAAATAGCGCCGCAGGAAATTTCTTAAAGCGGCAACGATGATTGGCGGATCGTAAGCCGTTTCGTGATTGGCGGCGATGATGAATCCGTCGTTTTTGGACAGGTTTTCTAAGCCTTTTGCTTCGGCAACCTGTTTTCTGAATAAGAAGTAGATTATCCAGTGGAAAATTTTGTAAAAGAACATCGTTTCTCCTTTCAGCCATTTTTGGCGTATTCAAAGATTATGTTCACTTTAACACAAAGTAATTATTTGGCAAGTGCGCCCGGAAGGAATCGAACCCTCATCCTTGGTTTCGAAGACCAATACTCTATCCATTGAGCTACGGGCGCTTAATTTTCTATTTCAAGATACCACTTTTTTAGGAAATTTCCAATTTGAAAACAAATGCTATTTAAGATAAGATAATAATATGGAGATTCCTCAAGAAATCCGTGATATCGCGCAAAAAATGAAAAAAGCGGGTTTTGACGCCTATCTGGTGGGCGGCTGCGTTCGCGACCTCATTTTAGCCCGTCCTATTCGAGATTGGGACTTAACCACTAATGCCCTGCCGGAAGACATTCAAAAAATATTCCCCGACAGTTTTTATGAAAATAAATTTGGCACGGTTTCCGTGAAAACCAACTCCGAAATCGGAGCTTTGAAAATCGTGGAAATCACTCCTTATCGCGTAGAAAGCCAATATCAGGACAAGCGTCATCCGGATGAAATTAAATTCAGTAAAACTTTGGAAGAAGATTTGAAGCGCCGGGATTTTACGGTTAATGCCATCGCTCTGGAAATAAAAAATTCCCAGACGGAAATCATTGATTTGTTTGACGGCCGAAAAGATTTGCAGGAAAAAATTATCCGCACCGTGGGCAATCCCGAAGAGAGATTCAATGAAGACGCTTTGCGTTTGCTGCGGGCGATTCGTTTCGCCACGGAGTTGGATTTTACGATTGAAGAAAATACCAAAAAAGCCGTTAAAAAATTAGCAGCCAGTTTGGAATTTATTTCCAAAGAAAGAATCCGCGATGAATTTGAAAAAATCATCATGGCGCCAAAGGCCGCTTGGGGCGTGGCGTTATTGGCTGATTTGGGCTTACTCTCGTATGTCGCCCAGGAATTAGTGGAGGGCATTGGTATTATCGGAGTAACCAAAAAGAAAAAAGGCCACATCAAATACGAGGAATTGTCCGTTTTTGATCATAATTTGAAAACTTTGGATTATGCGGCTCAGCAAAATTTCAATCTGGAAACCCGTTTGGCTAGCCTGCTTCATGATTTGGGAAAGCCCAGAACAAAAAGGGGTGAAGGTTTGGAGGCGAGTTTTATGTGCCATGAGCAAGTGGGTGCCAGAATGGCCTTGCAGGTTTTGGAACGTCTGCATTTCCCCAAGAAAGTCATTGAGAAGATCGTTGGTTTGGTTCGCTGGCATTTCTTTTTTTATAACGTTGATGAGGTGACTGAAGCGGGCGTGCGCCGGTTGATTCGGCGCGTCGGTCCGGAAAACATTCAGGACCTCTTGAGCTTGCGCGAAGCCGACCGCAGCGGTTCGGGTTTGCCGAAAATTTCCTCCTATCGTTTGAAACATTTGCGTTATATGATTGAGCGGGTATCGCGCGACGCCATCCAGCCGAAAATGTTGAAAATTAACGGAAATGATCTGATGAAAATTTTAAAAATTCCGGCTGGCCCGAAAATCGGCTGGGTCTTGAACGCACTTTTAGAAGAAGTTTTAGACGATCCCAAGAAAAACGAAAAGAAATATCTGACGGGCCAAGCGGAAAAATTGGGAAAGTTTTCCGATTTGGAGCTCAAAAAGCTTTCTCAAGAAGCAGTCAGCAAGAAAGAAGAATTGGAAGAGGAAATTGACGAATCAATGAAAAGGAAATACAATGTGTAAATAATTGCGGGCTGTAGTATACCGGCAGTACGTACGCTTCGGGTGCGTAAAGACTGGGTTCAATTCCCAGCAGCCCGACCAAAGATATGTCAAAGGCCACCCCAATTTTTTTCCTCATTATTGCCATCGGCCTTTTGATTTTCGTAAGTCAGAAGATGCCGTCATCGCCGTTGTTTAATGGTTCCAGCCCGCATCCGACTAGCCAGCAAACGCCGGTCGCAACGCCTACGGCCACCTTCAATCCTTATGCCGGTATTCGGCCGGAAACGGTGATTGTTTCCGGGCCGCAACCTGGAGTGGCAATTGATAGCGATCGAGCCGTCACTTTTTATTATGCTGCAATTTGGCCTGGTGATTTGAATACTATCAGTCTGGAAACGAAAGTAAGCGGAATTGATAGTGATTGGCAGTCTTCCCCCAGTAATAGCCGGACTATCAGTCTTGTTTCCGGCGATAAAAATTATGTTTTCCAGGTTCGGGCAAAAACCTCCGACGGCGTTTACGATTTGACGCCGGCCGAACGCAGTTTTCAGGCGAAAATTTCTCCGTATCTGGATAAGGTCAAAATCAGCTCGGCCAGTCCCGGGCAGTATCCTTATTCTACGATGAGGATTACTTTGACGAATTACCTTGCCTCCGTTAATTTGACCGGCTGGTCGTTGACTTCTAAAACTGTTAAATATTCCATTCCTACCGGCGCCACTCTTTACAATCCGTCATCTTATCAAGCTGACAACATTGTTTTAAAAAATGGAGAGCAGTTGGTGGTTTTGGGTCAGGCCAGTCCGATTAATGTCAACTATCGTTTTAATAAATGTCTAGGCTATCTTAATTCTTCTCCGTCGCCGACTCCGACTCCGAATTTTTATAGCAATTGTCCGCGGCCCGACCAATCGGAAATTGCTAATTTGAATGCCAGCTGCCAGGATTTTATTTCCCGGCTGACCAATTGTCAGATTCCTAAGACTTCGGATTATGAAGATTATAACATTGATAGCGCTTGTCTGTATTTCATTAATAGCCGTCTGAATTACAACGGTTGCAGCCAAAGGTATCGTTATGATTCGGATTTTTTCAGCCGCGAGTGGTACGTGTATAGCGGCAACAACTTTTTGCTGGCCGACCACGATAAGTTAATTCTGCGTGATGGCGCCGGCCTTTTGGTGGACGTTTATTCCTATTAAGGCTTAAAATCGCTTATGGTAAAATTTATCGGCGACAATGGTGCCAGTGCCTTAGACAATGGTAAAAAAATAACCAAAGACAATTTGGTCTTTGAGGTTTTGGGTGATTTGGATGAATTGACTTCTTTTCTGGGGTTTGCTAAAAACTTCATTAAGAACGTTACGTTTAAAAATTGGGTTACCGACGTCCAAAAAGACATTTTCGTGCTTTTATCCGAATTAGCCGGCGCTCAAAAAGCCAATTGGGAAAAAATAATAAAAAAATTAGACGAGAAGCTGGAGTTTTGCCAGAAAAATATTCCTGATTTGAAAAATTTTATTATTCCCGGTGCGTCTGTGGCCAGCGCCTGCCTGGATTGTAGCAGAGCCGTTTGTCGTCGGGCCGAAAGAAGTCTGATTCGGTTAAACAAAGTAAAAAAGATTGATCCGGAAATAATCGTTTATCTCAACCATCTTTCCAAATTTCTTTTCTTTTTCGCGAGATTGGTGAACAAGAAATTAAGAATAAAAGAAGACGTTATTTAATCTGACGCCCTCGTAGCTCAACCCCGACGCCCAAGGGGTCGGGGTTCCGACTTCTGACCAGGGCGCTAGAACGTCGGAGTGGATTTTAAAATATTTCCCCTTGTAGCTCAATGGATAGAGCAAGCCCGTCCTAAGGGCGAGATGAGGGTTCGATTCCTTCCAAGGGGACTCTTCTCAAAAAGCCGAAAAGTTTTGTCTTGGTTGTATAAATACACCAAAACAGATTGAAAATTAGCAAATAATCTGTTAAATTAATTTGTAAGGGCCTATAGTAAAATGGTATTACGCGCCCATGGCATGGGCGAGGTTGGGGTCCGATTCCCCATAGGTCCACAACTGTTATCCCGATTTTTAAAGTTAAAGTCGTAGATCAAACATATGTTCAAAAACAAAACAGCGATTATAACTGGCGCCGGTCAAGGAATCGGCTATGGCATTGCTTTGGCCTTGGTCAAAGAGGGTTGCAATGTTGTGGTGAGCGATATTAATCAGGCGACTTGCGATAAGGCGGCCCAAGATTTTTCCGGAATGGGGGTGAAGGCGTTGGGTATTAAGTGCGACGTTTCCAATAAA
>Ga0116154_10002001_pt1 | contig 16093 bp, 10 predicted proteins | sample AD_UKC030_MetaG_FD_89898 | JGI IMG/M metagenome (GOLD analysis project Ga0116154, IMG submission 89898) | Active sludge microbial communities of municipal wastewater-treating anaerobic digesters from USA - AD_UKC030_MetaG | ecosystem: Engineered > Bioreactor > Anaerobic > Digestate | place: USA...
CGCAAAGGGGAGGCGCCGCCGCGAAGCGGCGCGTCAACCCGAAACCCGGCAGCGCGCTAAAGCACCGCCGCAAGCGACTATTCCCGCGAGGCGGCCCTCATCGCGCACGACTCCCCTTCCAAAAAGCGACGTGGCCGGCGCGCGGAGGGCCACGCCACCGCGGTGAGCCCTTCAGAGTCACGACCCGCTTAAGCCTTTTCGCAGGACCGGGCGGAGCGGCGGGTGTCGCGGGGAAACGCGCGCCCTTCGGAGCGCAGCGGAGAAGGGGCGCGCGTTTCCCGGCGACAGGACCCTCGCCGGAGCGCTTACGCGCTCCGGCGGCGCCGAATCCTGGCGGATTCGGCGATCTTCGGGAAAAAGCCCGAGCGGGCCGCGTCGCGGTGTCGCGCCTCAGGAAGCCTTGGCCTTCTCCTTCGCCGGCGCCGTGGCGAGCCAGACGCCGAGGACAGCCACCGCGCCGCCCAGGAGCTGGAGGCCCGCGAGGCGCTCCCCGAGGACCAGGTAGGCCGCGACCACGGAGACGACGGGGATGAGGTTGATGAAGGCGCTCGCCGCCCCCGCGCCCAGGATGTCCAGGCTCGTCACGTAGAACCAGTAGCCTATCGCCGAGCCGAAGACGCCGAGATAGAGGATGTTGAGGACGACGACGGGGCCGGGCATGGCCCAGGCGGGAAGCTCGGCCAGCACGAAGGGCACGAAGCCGAGCATGCCGAAGAGGCTCTGCCAGAAAGTGATCGCGACCCTTCCGTAGCGGGATCCGAGGGGCCTCGTGAGGAAGGAGTAGCCGACCCAGGAGATCGCCGCGCCGGCCATGAACACGAAGCCCATGGGCGAGGAAGCGGCGCCCGGCGAGCGGGCCGCGATGAGTCCGACGCCCGCGAGGGAAAGGACGGCGCCCAGGTAGGCGCGGCCCCCGAGACTCGAGCCCAGGAAGAGGCGCTCGGTCAGCATCGTGAGGACGGGGATCGAGCCGATGATGAGCGAGGCCTCGGAGGCGGAGAGCAGCATGATTCCGTTGTTCTCGCAGAGGAAGTAGAGGGTCACGCCGACCAGTCCGCTCGCGGCCAGGAGGGGAAGGTCCCGGGGCGCGACGCGGAGGCTCTCCTTCGTGGCGAGGGCGACGAGGGGGAGTATGGCCACCGCGACGACGAAGCGCGCGAAGCCGAGGCTCATGGGCGGGAAGACGGCGACGACGACCTTGATGCTGAGGAAGGTGAGCCCCCAGATGAGGGCCGTCGCGAGCCCCATGGCCGTCGCGGTTGCTCGATCTCGTTTCATGGGCGGATGGTAGCCTGCCCGGCCTTTCCTGGTCTAGGAGAGCGCCGCGACAGCGTGGCAGCCCGCAGGAATCGCCGCAGGAATCGCGACCGCCGAGGCGGAGCCGGGCGCTGCCGCCCGCCGACCTCCTCGGCGCCGCGCCGGAGCCGGGCCCGGCCCTTTACAGCGCGAGCCCGGGCCCGGGATAATGGAGCCCCGGCGGACTCGCCGTCCGCGCGCGGACGACGGACACGGGACGGAGGACAGGCTCATGGCGAACTACCACCTGCGACGGGCGGATCGGGAGATGACGGACCAGGACGAGATCAAGGGAATGCTCAGGGAAGGCAAGTACGCGACCGTCGCCATGGACGGCGGCGACGGGCCCTACCTCGTGGTCCTGAGCTACGGCTATGACGAGGAGCGGAACGCCCTCTATTTCCATTCGGCCCTGAAGGGCCACAAGCTCGACTGCCTCGCGCGGAGCGGGAAGGTCTGCGCCCTGGTCATGCAGGACCTGGGCTACATGAAGACGATGTGCGAACACGCCTACAAGTCGCTGGTGCTCCGGGGAGAGATGTCCGTCGTCGAGGATCTCGAGGAGAAGAAACGGGGGCTCGACGTCCTTCTGCGCCACCTGGAGGAGGACCCCGCGCCGATACTCAAGCGGAACATCAAGGACGACTCCTCCTACGCGAAGGTGGCGATCCTGAAGCTGGCGATCGGCTCGATCACCGCGAAGCGGTGCCTCAGGCCGGAGGACTAGGATCGCGGAGGCAGCGGCGCCGTGCGCGGCCGCCCTGCGCCGCGATGCCGCAAGGAGAACGGATGTCGCGCAAGGAACTCGAAGCGGCCCTTGACTACATCATGAACCGGGCCGACGAGGAGGAGTTCGAGGTGATCCTCAAGGCCTGCGAGCGCCGCAGGCGGGACCGCTCCCTCCTCGGGAAGATAGGCGGCCTCGGCCCCTCGGAGTCGGCCCGCCGGGCCGCGGAAGGGATCCAGGGCCAGATGGGCTACTCGCTGGACGGCATCCGCTCGATGGTGAAGGACTTCGTCGCCGACATCATCCGGAAGAACGCCCCCGAGATCCCGGAGGAGGATCTCTCCGCCCTCCTCGACGCCTACGTCCCCGATCCGGAGACGGCCCGCGGGCGCCCGGGCGAGGGCTCCCGCACCGCCCTCCCCCCGGAGGCCCTCCTCAAGATGGCCGAGCAGTTCGTCGAGTACTCGGGCGGCACCATGTCGCCGAGCAGGCAGCGCGCCCTCTGGGAGGAGATGCCCCGCTGGCAGGACGCCTACTGGCAGGCCTTCACGCCGGAGATGAAGATCCTCATCAAGGCCTACCTGGAGGGCAAGCTCGACGCCGAGGAGTACGCGAAGGCCATCGTCTCGATCCTGGAGCTCTAGGAGGCTCCTCCCTCGAGGATCCGCGCGCCTTCGGCCAGGACAGCCTCGGTGAGCTCCTGGAGGAGGGCCGAGTGGCGGTTCCAGCGGTGCCAGTAGAGGGGCACCTCGATCCGCGCGCGCGGCTCGAGCTCGACGAGGGCGCCCGAGGCCAGGGCGGGAGCGGCGAGGACCTCGGGCACGAGGCCGTAGCCGAGGCCGGCGGCGATCGCCTCGAAGTACTTCTCCGTCGAGGGGAGGTAGTGCGCGGGCGGCTCCGGGCGCGGCTCGCCGAAGACCAGCGCGAGGGCGCGGTGCTGGAGCGGGTCCTCGCGCGAGTAGTGGATGAGGGGAGCCTCCTCCACGGCGGCGCGGCCGAAGCCGCCCGGGAACCAGCGGTCGCGGAAGCCGGGCGCGGCGGCGAGGACGTAGCGCATCCTCCCGATGAGGGTGGAGGAGCAGCCCTGGATGCCCTCGCGCTGGGGGCTCACGCAGGCGACGACGGCCCCCGACTTGAGGAAGGCGAGGGTGCGGTCCTGCGCCTCGACGAGGATCTCGAAGGTGACCTTGCGCCCCCGGAAGGCGGGGAGGACGGCGTCGAGGAGCCAGACGGCGAGGCTGTCCGTGTTGACGGCGAGGGGCAGGTGCTGGTACCCGGACTCGGGCCGCGCGCCGATCTCGCCGACCGCCTCCTCCTCGAGGCCGAGGACCTGGCGGTAGTGGCGTAAGAGGCGCTCGCCCGCCTGGGTGGCGCGGGGCGGCGACTCGCGGACGATGAGGACCGCCCCGAGCTCGTCCTCGAGCTGCTTGACGCGCTGGGAGACGGCCGACTGGGTGATGCGGAGCCTTAGGGCCGCGCGCTCGAAGCCGCGCTCCTCGAGCACGGCGGCGAAGGCCTCCACGAGACGGTAATCGAGCATGGCTTGATATTAGCACCACTAATGACTTATCGAAACTATTAATTTTACTGAAAGGCGATTTAGGACTACAGTCATGGGGAGGGCCCAGGCCCTTAGGGGCGGACAGTCCCTTCGCGGGCGCCCGCGCCCCGCCGCCCCCTCGCTCGAGCCCGCCTTCCGCGCGGGAAAGGACTTACAAGCCCATGACTGAAGCAAGCAAGGAAACCATCGCCATCGACGGCCATTCCCTCGACCTCCAGAAGGTGGCGCGCGTCGCCCGTTTCGGCGCGAAGGCCGCCCTGGCCCCGGAGGCGGAGGCCCGCGTGGCCGCCTCCCGCGCGGTCGTCGACCGCTGCGTGGCGGAGAACATCGTCCGCTACGGCATCACGACGGGCTTCGGCAAGTTCTGCGACGTCGTCATCTCCAAGGCGGAGAACGCCGAGCTCCAGAAGAACCTCATCATGAGCCACGCCTGCGGCGTCGGCGACCCCCTCCCGGAGGAGGCCGTCCGCGCGATGGCCCTCCTCCGCGCGAACGCCCTCGCGGTCGGCTACTCGGGCATCAGGCCCTCCACCCTGAAATCGCTCATCGCGATGCTCAACTCAGGCGTCGTGCCCCTCGTCCCCGAGAAGGGCTCACTCGGCGCCTCCGGCGACCTCGCGCCCCTCTCGCACATGGCCCTCGTCCTCTGCGGCATGGGCGAGGCATACTACAAGGGCGTCCGGATGACGGGAGCCCAGGCCCTCCGGGCCGCGGGCCTCGAGCCCGTAGAGCTCTCCGCGAAGGAAGGCCTCGCCCTCATCAACGGCACCCAGGTGATGACCGCCGTCGGCGCCCTCGCGGCCTACGACGCGGAGCGCCTCGTCCGCCTGGCCGACCTGGCCGCGGCCCTCACCGCCCAGGCCCTCCGCGGCATCGTCGACGCCTACGACCCCCGCGTCCACGAGCTCCGCGGCCAGCCCGGCCAGGTCGCCTCCGCGGCCGCCCTCCGCGCGATCCTCTCAGGCTCCAGGATGACCACCCGCCAGGGCGAGCTCCGCGTCCAGGACGCCTACGGCCTCCGCTGCGTGCCCCAGATACACGGCGCGAGCCGCGACGCGATCGCCTACGTCGCGGGCGTCGTCGGCCGCGAGCTCAACGCCGTCACCGACAACCCCCTCATCCTCCCCGAGGACATCTCCATGGGATTCCCCAAGGAGATCGCCGAACGCTCCGCCTTCGGCGCCGCCGGGACCGCAGGTCCCGGCGCAGGACTTGGCGCGGACATAATCTCCGGCGGCAACTTCCACGGCCAGCCCGTCGCCCTCGCGATGGACTTCCTCGGCATCGCCGTCTCCGAGCTCGCCAACATCTCCGAGCGCCGCACGGAGCGCCTCGTGAACCCCGCCCTCTCGAACGGCCTCCCCGCCTTCCTCACGCGCTCGGGCGGCCTCCACTCGGGCTTCATGATCGCCCAGTACGCCGCCGCCGCCCTCGTCTCGGAGAACAAGGTCCTCGCCCACCCCGCGAGCGTCGACTCGATCCCCTCGAGCGCGAACCAGGAGGACCACGTCTCCATGGGCACCATCGCCGCGCGGAAGGCCCGCTCCATCCTCGGGAACGCCCAGGCCGCGCTCGGGATCGAGCTCCTCGCCGCCTGCCAGGCCGTCGACCTCCGCGCGGAGGAGATGGGGGCGAAGCCCGAGGAGCTCCTCTCCCCCGCCACCGCCGCCGCCTATCGCGTTCTCCGCGCCAAGGTGCCCGGCTGGGCGGAGGACCGCGTGATGTACCCCGACCTGGACGCCGCCCGCGGCCTCGTCGCCGACGGCTCGATCCTGGCGGCCGCGGAAGCCGCCCTCGCGCAAGCCTAAAAGGAGGCAGGACCATGACGAACGCCGACATCGGAAAGGCCATGACGATCAAGCTCGAGTTCGACGAGCTGCCCCCCGATCCCGTCTTCGAGCCGGGGATCCGCCGCGCGCCCCGCCGCGAAGCCAGGCTCACGGCCGCGCAGGAGGCCCTGGCCCTCCGGAACGCGCTCCGCTACGTCCCCGAGAAGTGGCACGAGCGGCTCGCCCCCGAGTTCCTGGCGGAGCTCCGCGAGAAGGGCCGGATCTACGGCTACCGCTTCCGCCCCTCGGGCGAGATCAAGGGCCTCCCCGTCGATTCCTACAAGGGCAGATGCGTCGAGGGCCGCGCGATGCAGGTGATGATCGACAACAACCTGGACTTCGCCGTCGCCCTCTACCCCTACGAGCTCGTCACCTACGGCGAGACCGGCCAGGTCTGCCAGAACTGGATGCAGTACCGCCTCGTCAAGAAGTACCTTGAGCTCGTGGACGAGAACTCGACCCTCGTCGTCGAGTCGGGCCACCCCCTCGGCCTCTTCAAGAGCCACCCCTTCGCGCCGCGCGCGACGGTCACGAACGGCCTCATGATCGGCATGTTCGACAACTCGAAGGACTTCGCCGTCGCGGCCGCCCTGGGCGTCGCGAACTACGGCCAGATGACGGCCGGCGGCTGGATGTACATCGGCCCCCAGGGCATCGTCCACGGCACCTACAACACCATCCTCAACGCGGGCCGCCTCAAGCTCGGCGTCGCCCCGACGGGAGACCTTTCCGGCAAGCTCTTCGTCTCCTCGGGCCTGGGCGGCATGTCGGGCGCCCAGGGCAAGGCGGCGAACATCGCCAACGCGGCCAGCATCATCGCCGAGGTGGACCCCTCCCGCGTCGAGACGCGGAAGAGCCAGGGCTGGGTGGACGTCGTCGCGAAGAGCCCCGAGGAGGCCTTCCGCCTCGCGGGCGCCGCCCAGGCCAAGGGCGAGCCCCTCGCCGTCGCCTTCCTCGGCAACGTCGTCGAGCTCCTCGAATGGGCGGATTCGCGCGGCGCGCGCGTCGACCTCCTCTCCGACCAGACCTCCTGCCACGCGGCCTACGAGGGCGGCTACTGCCCCGCCGGCACCTCCTTCGAGGAGCGCACCCGCCTCCTCCGCGAGGACCCCGAGGAATTCCGCCGCCGGGTCGACGCCTCGCTCAGGCGCCACTTCGAGGTCGTCACGAGGCTCTCGAAGAAGGGCACCTACTTCTTCGACTACGGCAACTCCTTCCTCAAGGCCGTCTGGGACGCGGGCGTCCGCGAGGTCTCCAAGAACGGCGTCGACGAGAAGGACGGCTTCGTCTTCCCGAGCTACGTGGAGGACATCCTGGGCCCCGAGCTCTTCGACTACGGCTACGGCCCCTTCCGCTGGGTCTGCCTCTCCGGCAAGCCCGAGGACCTCCGCAAGACGGACGCCGCCGCAATGGCCTGCATCGACCCGGAACGCCGCGGCCAGGACAGGGACAACTGGATCTGGATCAGGGACGCGGAGAAGAACCGGCTCGTCGTCGGGACCCAGGCGCGCATCCTCTACCAGGACGCCCTGGGGCGCCGCGACATAGCCCTCAAGTTCAACGACATGGTCAGGAAGGGCGAGGTCGGGCCCATCATGCTCGGCCGCGACCACCACGACTGCGGCGGGACCGACAGCCCCTTCCGCGAGACCTCCAACATCAAGGACGGCTCGAACGTGATGGCGGAGATGGCGACGCAGATCTACGCCGGCAACGCCGCCCGCGGCATGAGCCTCGTCGCCCTCCACAACGGCGGCGGCGTCGGCATCGGCAAGTCGATCAACGGCGGCTTCGGCCTGGTCCTTGACGGCTCGGCCAAGGTCGACGCGGTCATCAACATGGCCATGCCCTGGGACGTGATGGGCGGCGTCGCCCGCCGCGCCTGGGCGCGCAACGGCCACGCCGTGGAGGTCTCCGCGGAGTACAACGAGAGGCACGCCGACCTGGGGCACATCACCCTGCCCTACTCGGTGGACGACGGACTGGTCGAGCGGACCCTCGGGCGGCCCTGAGCCGTCGCGGGCCACGCCGCGGCGCTCCTCGGCCGCGGCGGGGCTGCCCTCGCGGCGACAGTCGCCCCGGCCGCGGCGGGGCGACCGGCCGCGACGGCGAGCGGCCGAGCCGCGGCCAAAAGCGTTTCGACCCCTGGAACAAGCGGCTCCGCGCAGATATGCTAGGCTTGATAGCATATCTACGCGGAGGTTCCCATGCCGGCAAAGCGTGACTTCGGACTCCATCTGAACCGCCTCTCGCCCCAGGAGCGGGGCAGGCTCATAGCCTACGTCAACATCAAACTCGCGGCCCTGGGCCTGCCCGTCTACGGCCGCGAAGGCACCGCCTTCGTCGAGCTCGCGCGCGACATGCTCGAGAACGTCCGGGAGAAGAACCGCCTCCTCTCGGGCTACCTGCCCGCCGCGGACCGGCGCATCCAGGACTTCCTGGACTCCTACCTCTCCGGCCTCGGGCTCGAGAGGCCGCCGCGCCTCCCCTCGGACACCCTCGTCCTGGACCGCTACGGCATGGCGCGGGAGGTCTCCCTGCCGCCGGACGGCCACAAGCACGTCTCCCCGACCCTCACCTCCTACCGCGTGCGGAACGGCGTCCTCCACAACCCCTCCAACGACCGCCGCACCACGGAGGGCGTCTTCCACATCGTCGACGGCGGCCTCCCAGTCCCCCTCGACAAGAAGGAGGTGCCTCGCCTGGCCTTCGCCCGCCTCCTCGAGGCGGCCGTCAACCCGCCGCCCGAGCTCCTCGAGCTCCCCTTCACCGCGAAGGAGGAGAAGAAGGCCCGCTGCTTCCTCTCCCTCCTCATGCGGCCGCCCGTCCGGCCCGAGGTTCCCGGCTACACCGACGAGCGCTCGATGGAGCTCCGCTTCTTCGCCCCCGGCTCCCTCGCCTCGAGCCTGGACTTCGTGGAGTCGATCTTCGGCAACTCGGGCGACCCCTACGTCGCGGAGAACGACGCGGCCCTGGATCCCCTGCGCTGGACCGGCACGACGGGCTGCATCATCCTCGCCACCCACCTCACGAAGCTCCGCAAGAAGGACCTCGGCCTTCCCCGCTGGGAGGAGGCCACCGACAGGCAGCGCCGCGACGGCATGGCCTGGAAGGAGGAGTCCGAGCTCTACAACGGCGGGAAGCCCTTCAAGATCTGCGCCCGCGACGAGCGCGGCGTCATCGTCACCCTCATCGCGGACAACTACTTCGGCTACTCCAAGAAGGAGGTGAAGGCGCAGATGTCCTATTCCGCCAACCTCCTGGGCCTCGCGGAGGAGGAGCACGCCGGCGGCGCCCTCGTCTTCCCCTCCTACAACCTAGGCACCCGCTTCGTGCCCGACACGAACCTGAACAGCCGCGGCCACAGCCTGGACGGCGTCCTGGAGATCATGAAGGAGCGCGTCGCGCTCAAGCCCGAGGGCTACGCGGTCGACGCCGCCTTCCCCGAGATCGTCTACCTGCCCGAGGGCGCGGTCATCACCCTGGAGGACCAGACCGCGCGCTGGACCTGGGAGGGGACCGAGCGCAGGCTCCGGGTCCTCCCGAACGAGATCTACGTCCACCCGACGGGCTACCGCGTCCACATGGAGCGCCACCCGACCTCCGGCGCCTGGCGCCTCGTCGGCACCTCGGCGGAGGGCCTCCTCTGCCACAAGCCCTGCACCGTCTCGGGCGGCGGCAAGTCGGAGATCGCGAAGTCCATCTCCGACGCGATCGGCTTCTCGCCGATCATCATCGGCGACTACGAGGCCGACCGCGCCGCGGTGAAGGCCATCATCGAGCGCTCCTACGGCGACCGCTTCAAGGACCCCAAGGAGAACCACGGGAGCGCTTCGCGCTCCATCCTCTCCTCCAAGCGCTCGCTCGGCTCCGTGATCAAGCTCCTCACGCCCTCGCCGCTCAACACCGACGAGTACAACGCCTGGCTCGCCTCCATCCCCGAGCGCATCAAGGCCCTCGTCTTCCTCGTGAAGCGCTTCTACCGGCCCGAGTGGGGCGAGGACTGGATGTCCAAGTTCACCGTCGACGCGGTCAACGGCTCCAAGGGCAACATCCTCAAGTTCGAGGGGCGGCCCGTCCTCGGCTCCTACCTCCGCGTCGGCCGCGACGCCTCCAAGATGAACCGCACCTTCAAGCTCCGACAGGACTTCATGCCCGCCGTGAAGCTGCAGTGGGAGGACGACATCACCGCGAGCACGGTCGCTCCGGCCTCGCGGCTCTCGGGCCTGCCCGCCTGGGCCGACCCCGAGAGGAGCCTCAAGTTCTGCAGGAACGCGGAGGCCCGCTTCTTCCAGCGACCCGACGACGCGGTGATCCGCGGCTACGACAAGCAGGCGGAGAAGGACCTCTCCCGGCAGGACAACTTCATCTCCAACTTCGAGCCCCTCCCCCGCTCCAAGGCGGCGGAGATGATCGAGAAGACGGTGAGCTTCTCCGACTACACCGAGCCCATGAGGAGCTTCATCGAGGCGATGGACGGCGACGACTCCTTCGAGTGGTTCGTCGCCTCAGACAAGCTCCGCATCGTCGACGGCGCGCCGACCAAGAACCCGCGCTATCTCCAGCTCGATCCCAACTACGCGAACCCCCTCGGGCGCTACCTCTCCGAGCTCGGCCCCAGGCTCTACCGCCGCGTCCCCGGCGACAAGCCGATCCTGCATCCCGTCGGCGCCACCCTCCCCGGCCGCCGCAACAACGCCGCCGAGCCCGAGGCGGGCATCAGGCCCCTCGCGGTCTACGGCCCGATCCACTACCAGGACCTCCCCGAGCTCTTCATGGACTTCGTCTGCTCCCTCACGGGGAAGAGCCCCTCGACGACGGGCGCGGGCTCCGAGGGCGCCCTCACGAAGGGTCCCTTCAATCCCCTCTCGCCGACGACGGACCTGAACAACGCCCTCCTCTCCTTCATCCTCACGGGCTACCCCGGCTTCTCCACCGCGGCGGGCCACATCGGCGGCCGCTACAAGGTCGAGCACGACGTCTCCCTCCTCGTGCCCGAGCTCTGGGCGCGCCTGGAGCCGGAGGAGCGCGACCCCGAGTTCCTCAAGTCCCACGGCTACCTGGAGCGCGTCGCCGACTTCGAGCACGAGGGGAAGACCGTCCCCGCGAGCCGCCTGGGCTGGCGCATAACGCCCCTCTTCGCGGCGACCTACCTCGGGCGCATCTTCGACACCCCGGCGGCCGTCTTCACGGAGGAGATCCTCAGGCCCGAGCTCCAGTCCCTCCCGGAATTCGTGGACGGCGTCATGAACATCGTGGAGGCCCAGGCCAAGGTCGCGAAGGACTACCTGGCCGACGGCTCCGTGGAGGCGGCCATCCCGCCCCTCAAGGCCATCCTCCACGTCATGGCGGAGGGCTCCTACGAGGGCAAGGGCGTCGACCACCCCGACATCCGGCGGCTCTTCGACCGCGACTACGTCCTCGCCTCCGACTGGTACCGCGAGCGGCTCGAGCTCTACCGCGACCGCGAGGAGTCCTACCTCGCCAAGTCCGCGGAGTACCTGGCCCGCTTCGTGGAGGAGCGGGGCGAGGCGGACAGCCTGGTCGTGCGCCGCGCCAAGGCCGAGCTCGGCCGCGTCGAGGAGCGCCGCGCCCTCCTCAGGCAGAAGACCTTCATCGACCAGCTCAAGGGCACGATCGGCCTCGACCCTCTCTTCAGGAGATAGCGCCTCCGCTGGTATACTCGAGGGCGGCCCCCGAAGGGGCCGCCCTTTTCACGCACCCACCGTCTTTGGAGGAGGATTCCATGCAAGGCGACCTGCTCGTGACCGGCATCGGCGAGCTCACCACCCCGCTCGGCTCCGCGGCCCCCCGCGGCAAGGAGGCCATGGGCCGCGTCTCCTCCGTGAAGGACGCCGCCGTCCTCGTGCTCAAGGGGAAGATCGAGTACGCGGGCCCCGCCTCGGGGCTCGCCGCCCCGCCCCTCCAGGCGGCCGTCGCCGCGGCCGGCCCCGGCCTCGCCCGCCTGGACTCAGGCGGCCGCGCCGTCGTGCCGGGCTTCGTCGACTCCCACACCCACTTCGTCTTCGCGGGCTACCGCGACGACGAGTTCATGTGGAAGGCGGCCGGCCTCCCCTACATGGAGATCCACAAGCGCGGCGGCGGCATCGCCCGGAGCGTCGCCGCGACCAGGGCCGCCTCCAAGGAGGAGCTCGTCGCCCTGGGCGCCGCGCGGCTCAGGACGATGCTCGCCCTTGGCGTCACCACCGTGGAGGGCAAGTCGGGCTACGGGCTCGACCTGGCCACGGAGCTCAGGCAACTAGAGGCGATGCGCGATCTCGAGGCGGCCCGCCGCCCCGGCGCCCAGGGCACGGAGATCGTCCCCACCTTCCTCGGCCCCCACTCCGTGCCGCCCGAGTACGCAGGCAGGCCCGGCGACTACGTGGACTTCGTCGTCGCGGAGGTCCTTCCCGCCGTCGCCGAGCGGGGCCTCGCCCGCTTCGCGGACATCTTCTGCGAGAAGGGCGTCTTCGGGATCGAGGACTCGCGCCGCTACCTGGAGGCCGCCCGCGGCCTCGGCTTCGGGCTCAAGCTCCACGCCGACGAGATCGAGCGCATAGGCGGCGCGGGCCTCGCCGCCGAACTCGGCGCGCGGAGCGCCGACCACCTCCTCAAGGCGAGCGCGGAGGACCTGGGGAGGATGGCGGCTGCCGGCGTCGTCGCCGGCTGCCTCCCCCTCACGGCCTTCACCCTGCGGGAGCCCTACGCCGACGCCCGCGGCATGATCGACGCGGGCCTGGCCGTGGCCATCGCCTCCGACCTGAACCCCGGCTCCTGCTACAGCCAGTCCATTCCGCTGGCCTTCGCCCTAGCCGTCCTCTACCTCAGGCTCTCGATGGAGGAGGCGCTGACGGCCCTCACCCTGGGCGGGGCCGCGTCGCTTGGCCTGGAGGCGAGCAAGGGCAGCCTGGAGCCGGGGAAGGACGGCGACCTCCTTGTCCTGGAGGCGCCCTCCTACCGCTTCCTGGCCTACCACGCCGGCATGAACCTGGTGCGGAACGTCGTCAAGGCCGGCGAGCTCGTCGTCGGGCCCGCGAGCTAGGGGGGCCCCGCGGCGCGCGCCGCGGGCAATAAGGGCCGCCTGACGCGCCACCCTCGCCTCGCGAGGACGGCCGCGCTGGCGGCCGCCCGCGCGCCGTCGCGGCGCCTGGCGGGCGGCTAGCGCTTCGCGGGGGCGGCCGACGCGGCCGCGGCGGCTTGGCGCCTCGTGCCGGCGTAGATCGCCACGGCGACGGCCACGGCCCCGAAGGCGCCTACCCGGCCCAGGTCGGGCCGCTCGCCGTAGACCAGCACCCCCAGGGCCAACTGGCCCGTCGGGGAGAGGTACTGGATGAAGCCGAGGCGCTGGAGCGGGATCCGGTTCGCCGCGAAGGCGAAGGCGAGGAGAGGCAGGGCAGTGACGATGCCGGCCAGGAAGAGCATCGCCGTCTCCGTCCCGCCGCCCCCGTTGGCCGGCGAGCCGAAGGCTCCCCGGCCCGCCCCGTGCTCGAGGACGAGCCAGGCGAGGGCGAAGGGCGCGGCGATGAGGGTCTCGGCCGCCAGGCCCAGGAGGGGATCCAGGCCCGCCTTCTTCTTGACCAGGCCGTAGAAGCCGAAGGTGCCCGCCAGGGCCAGGGAGATCCAGGGCAGCCGCCCCGAATAGAATCCCGCGAAAGCCACGCCCAGGGTCGCGACCGCGACTGCGGTCTTCGTCCCCCGGTCGAGCCTTTCCCCGAGGAAGATGGCCCCGAGGGCTATCGAGAGCAGGGGGTTGATGAAGTAGCCCAGGCTCGAGTCCGCCACCTTGCCCGAGTTGACCGCCCAGATGTAGAGCCCCCAGTTGACCGAGATGAGGGCCGAGGCGAGGGCTGCCGCGGCGAGGCGCTTGCCCGAGCGGGCCAGCCCGTGGAGCTCCCTGAGCCCGCCCTTCCTGAAGGCCAGGAGGACGAGGGTGAGGAGGGCCGACCAGACGATGCGGTGGCAGAGGATCTGCAGGGCGTCGACGGAGGCGAGGCGCTTCCAATAGAGGGGGAAGAGTCCCCACATGCCGTAGGCCGCGAAAGCGGCCAAGGTTCCGGCGAGTCCGGCGTTCCGCCGGGCCGCCTCGGGGGCGCGGATGGTGTCCATGGGGTGATTCTAGCCTGAGGCGGCCGGGAGGAGCGAGCCCCGTCCCGGCCGGCGCAGGCGCGTACGCCGCCGGCCGCGGGCGGCGGCGCGCTCATCGGGCCTTACTTGGCCTCTTCCAGCATCCCCTTGGCCAGCTGGAGCTCCTCGCCCGCTAGGAAGCCCGCGGCGATCGCGGCCTCGAGCACCGACTTGGCCTCGGCCTTGGCGCCGGACTCGAGGTCAAGCCTGGCGAGGAGGAGGGCCCGGGGGCCGGCCCAGACGCCGATGGCCGGCATGGAGCGGAGGAGCTTGAGCGCCTTGAGAGTCGAGCCGTCGGCCGCGAGGGCCCAGGCCTGGCCGTAGAGCGCCGCGTCCTTCGACTCGCCCTCGGAGAAGGAGACGGCTTCCGCGAAGCGGTTCGCCGCCTCGCCGTAGCGCCCTTCCCTGGCCAGAGCCCGGGCGACGTCCAGGGCGGAGACCGTCTCCTCGTCGTCCTCGGAGACCCAGGTCATCGTGTCAGCCCCGGCCTCGGCCCCGCGCACGCCGCCGACGGCCGTCTGGCCCGACTGGGCCTTCGGATCGACGAGCTTGGAGAGCTTGTCCACCGTCCCCGAGCGCTTCTTGGTCTGGTCGACTCCCGCCTTCACCAGGGCGTCCAGGGAGAAGGTCCCGGGCGCGGAGAGGACGATCTTCCGCCTCCCGTCCGCGAATTCCGCGTAGGAATTGGGCCCGAGCCGTACGGTCTCGGAGCTGTCTATCGAATCGCCGGCGCCGATGGCCACCCAGGCCGAGCCCTTCATCTTCTCCACCTTGCCCTCCGTCCAGGTGACGGAGAGGGGCAGGGCCGAGACGGCGGCGACAGATATGGCGAAGACGGCTAAGGCCGCCAATAGAGACTTCCTCATCGAACACCTCCGTACTTCACACCAATCATAGTATAGCTCATTTCTCCCCCGCCGACCGCTTAAACCGGACCCCGCCCCGCCGCTTGGCTACTAGGCTCGTCGGCGCTGGAGCCAAGGCCAACTTGGGGACGGAAGGGGGAAGAGGAGGAACTCCGTCGTTCGGCGCCGCGGGTTGGGGAGGAGGCGGCGAGGGGACCGCATCACCGCCGCCGGAAGGCGCGCTAAGAGCGTAGTCAGCCTGGTGGATCAAGGTTTCAGACCCGACTAAACGAGGTGATGCCGATCCGCGATTCTCGGTTGAGGGGACTTCGGATGGTTCCCAGACCCGGGATTCGGGAGCCTTGGCTGCGGAGGCGAGTTCCAAAGAGAGGCGAATGATCGATTCAGGGGATATCGAGGTGGAATGCGTAGACTCGGCTATACCGGCCTTTGGCTTTCCAAGCGGATACCCAACCTGGACGACCAAGTCCGTTCGCTGCTCAGTGACTGTAGCTATGTCGGCGACGGAGCTCGTGGAAAGAGTGCCTTGGGAATAGAGCATAGAATCCCAATCGATCGGCGCAGGCACGACCATCCCCAGTCTCGAACTTGAAACATTCATCGATGTGGAACCAGACCTTCCGATTCCTTCGGGACGATCGCCGATTGGCGTCTGAATTAGAGATCGTGCCGTCGGCGTCGAATAATCGGTGCCATACACGAAACCGTAGGCCTGGCTTTCATGTCCCGCGTTGTCCGCAACAAGGAACGAAAATGCACCGTCTTCGGCTAGACTCGTCAATGTTTCGGCGCTGACGGAGCCGTCGGCGGCAACAGCGAGATCCTGGCTGTAGATGGGTTGTCCCGCCACGAGAGCGACGGTCTTGGCCTGGTCGCCAGCCCAGTATTTTACCGAGACGATCGCGGTAGATCCATTAGTGAAAGTGATGCGAGGCTTGGTGCCATTCGCGGAAGCGGAGACAACGCTTATGCTCGGGGTACTGGAGTACTTTACAGAACCCCTGATCGCAGTAGCGCTGGTGTTGCCGAGCGAATCTCGGAGATAAAGATATATAAAAGCCGTATCATCAGCGGTCGAGAATGCGCTCGTGATAGCGTGAGAAACGCGGCGAGCTGAGCCTTGTGCTATAGAAGTCCAACCAGTCCCCGGAGCGGCTGGAATGTTCGCTTCCAAACTCACATCGCCGATCGCATATTCCACGTTACCGGTAGTCGCATCCGTCGGAGTGAAGGAGACTGCGACGGACGTGTTGTTGGAATAATCCGACCCGCCGTTAATCTGGAAGGTCGCACCGATGGAGGGCGGCGTCGCGTCCGCAGTCGCGCTCTTCGTCACGCCAGAAGCCCGAATATTGCCCAGGTCGTCCTCGGTCTTGATCGCGAAGCTATAGGAGCCGTCCGCCAGGATTCCGGTCGTGTACGTCGTCGCGTCGTCCGCGCAGATATCGGATCCCGTCGTAGTTCCCGGCGCGGGTCCCGTCCAGCTGACGCGCACCCGCCTGAAGTCGGCATCGCCCGGATTCGTCCAGGCTAGCGTCACCGTACCGCCTGCGTTGGCTGTCGCCGTCGCTCCGCTCACGTCGCCTGGCGGCGTCGCGTCCGTCGTCGCGCTCTTCGTCACGCCGGAAGCCTGAATATTGCCCAGGTCGTCCTCGGTCTTGATCGCGAAGCTATAAGAGCCGTCCGCCAG
>Ga0116154_10002002_pt1 | contig 16093 bp, 14 predicted proteins | sample AD_UKC030_MetaG_FD_89898 | JGI IMG/M metagenome (GOLD analysis project Ga0116154, IMG submission 89898) | Active sludge microbial communities of municipal wastewater-treating anaerobic digesters from USA - AD_UKC030_MetaG | ecosystem: Engineered > Bioreactor > Anaerobic > Digestate | place: USA...
ATGGTATTAATATCACTTACTCTTCTAGTATCTCTGAAATTATCAAAAAGTCGGGCTGGATTTAATGCAAAAATTACAATAGCTGAAAGGATTGCAAGTATTGCTATAACAATCATTAATTCAACTAAGGTGAAAGATTTCTTGGAATTATTTTTTTTATTTATTTTTTTGTTTTTCATATTTAATAATTTTTTAACTTCACAATCAAAATCTGAAATATATTTTCTATCTTGAATTTTATTAAATATTTCATATTCACTCAAAGCTAATGTTTGCGCAACTTCATGACTTATTTTTCCAGTATTTTCTAAAATTTCCTGTTCATTAAATTTTAAGAAAGCGTCTAGTTTTTTTACTCAATCTTTCATATACATAACAATGCCCTTTTCTGCTTGCATCTCAGCAAAATTTAAATACATATCAACAATTCTATTTAATTTATCTAATTCGTTTTCTTTTAAGTAATTCTTAGCAATGACAACATCAGTTTCTCTAATTTTTCCTTGAGGTGCATATTTCCATGTGGCAAGTCCCATATTTGGCTTTTTACTATCTGCTCTCTCATTAATTACTTCGGCAGCAGTTTTGCCAGTAATAGCAAAATGTAATTTATTTTGAACGGTAGCAAAAAATTGCTTCGTGATATCACTATCAAAAGAATAATCAGCACTACATTGAGAATAAATATCTGTAATTTTTTGATATAGTCTTCTTTCACTAGAACGAATATCCCTAATTCTAGCTAATTGTTCTTCAAAATAATCTTTTCCAAAAATATTATCAGGATTTTTTAATCGTTCGTCATCCATAGTAAATCCTTTGATAATATATTCTTTTAGCCTCTCGGTAGCTCAAATACGAAATTGGGTTGCTCTTTGAGAATTTACTCTATAGCCAACTGAAATAATAGCATCTAAATTGTAAAATTCAATGTCTCTTTTTACCTTTCGATTGCCTTCATTTTGAACTTGTGCAATTTTTGCACAAGTTAAACTTTTAGTTAGTTCACCTTCTGAAAAAATATTTTGCAAGTGTTTTGTCACCACACTTCTATCTACATCAAATAACAAAGCAATTTTATCTTGAGTTAGCCATACATTTTCATCATGCAAAAAAATCTCTATTTTCACTTTACCATTTGGAGTGGTATAAAGCAAAAATTCAGTAAAATTATTTTTGCTTGGAATTATTTTTTTATTCTGATTATTCATAATATTACTTAACAAGAGTAAAGCTCTTTTTTATTGTTTTGTTGAATATTGGTTATTGAATTTTGGAATTTTATTTAGTGTATTAGGTTATTAGAGTATTAGAATATTGATTTATTACCACTGTCTTTCCATTGTTTTACTGTTTATTCTTTTTCTTCATTTAACAATTTAGTATATTCTTCTTTTTCGTTATCATCAAAATTAACTAGTTTGGTGGCTTTTTTGCTCATTAATTCTAATCGTTTTTGAGATGATTCAAAAGCTGAATTGGTATCGGACAAATGTTTGCCTAATTTTTTAAAACTTTCGTCTAAACTATTAGCATCTTTAATAATTAGATTTAAACGTTTAATAATATTATGAGTTTCTTGAGAAAGTTTGGTATCTTGATATCAATGCTCGATTATACGTAAAGTAAGAAATAAAGTGTTGGGAGATGTAATAATTATTTTACGACTTCAAGCATATTGCATGATGTTATAATCTCTGTCTAGATGATTAATTATTTCGTAATAGATGGCTTCGGCTGGTATATACATTAAAGCATAGTCAACGGTATTTTCCGATGGCAAAATATATTTACTGGCGATTTGATCTACTAAAGTTTTTACATCACTGATAAATAATTTTTTATAATTTAAACGTTCTTGATCGTTTTGGGTTTCCATATATTTTTTAAAATTGTCTAATGGAAATTTTGAATCAATTGATAAAATTTTATTGTCGGGTAATTTAAAAATCGCATCGGCACGCTCGCCATTGTTAAATAAATATTGCTCTTTGTATAATTCTTTGGGATAATATTCAGAAAGTAAATGATAAAGTTGACCTTCTCCTCATTCACCACGAAGTTTAGGGGTTTTAAATAGATCTTGAAAACTAGAGATGTCTTCCATTTTGGTATTGGTTTGTTTTAAAAATTCTTGGACTTTGACGGTTTCGCGAGTAAAATTTTGGATTTGATCGTTGATATTTTTAGTGGTGGACGATACAGAAGTGTTGACATTGTTTAGTTGATTAATCATCAAATCGGTTAAACGTCTTTCTAAATTTAATAATTTTTCATCTTGTTTGTCATCGGTGGTATTTTTGTTAATATTTTTTTTGAAATACAAAAACAAGCCACCAATAAAAATTAAATTGGTAAACAAAAACAAACCTAAAATTAATCAATTAATTGAATTAATCATTTTCAGGCTTTAGTTCAGTGTTATTTTTTTCAGTAATGACTGGCTCGTAAACTATTAAATAGATTAAAGCGGTAGTCACAAATCAATCAATTAAAGTAACTAAGCCATTAATTCTTAATCATGATCCGGCTATTCAACCCAATAATACAATAAATTTTCACAATAAAATTAAACCAATATTTTTTCATAAATTTTCATTAAAAACTCGATAGGCTTTTTTAAGAGAATCGATAATTGATAAATTATCATTGGCTATAATAGTCAAAGCAAAGCTAAAAATAAACAACAAATAAATACCAGGAATAATAAAGAAAACAATACTTATTGTGACTGCTAATAGTTCTATTAAACTAAATAGGAAAATTTTTCAAAAATTCTTCAAGTTTTGTTTTAATAATTTTCAAAAACGAAAGTCACCAACACTGATAGCTTTTGTTAATATATAGATAAAGAAATTATGAACACTAATAGCAAAAATACTAATTATTAGCATACTAATAGCAAAAATAATTAATAAATTAAGAATATAGTCGTTCATTTTAATATTACCCAAAGTTTCGAGCCGAGAACTTAATTGATTGTCAATTAAGTTTGAAGTTGGAGCAAAAATAACAAAAATTAATAGATAAGCAATACCAATAATTAAAAAATTTTTTCAATTAGCTGAAAAAATATCAAAAATTTTTTTGGTATAAAGTTTAAGTAATGACATAATTATAAATTTAAACTAATTTTTTAACTTCTTGGCTAACTTTGCTAACTAATTCATCAATGGATAGTTTGTTTTTGATGATATATTCAATTACGCCAAAAGTTTTTCCACGCTCAATGTCGGAATCTTGACCTAAGTTGGATGTAATAATAACTGGAATTTTAGAAAAACGCGGATCATTGCGTAACATTTCTAAAAATTCAAAACCATTACGTTTTGGCAAAATTAAATCTAATAGTATTAAATCCGGCATAAAATTTTCGAGCATATTAAAGGCTTCTTCCCCATCCATAGCTTTTTCGACTTGAAAACCTTCTTGGCTTAATTTCAATTCAAGCAAACTGCTCAAAAAGGCTTCATCTTCGACTAAAAGAATTTTCTTTTTAGAGCCGGTTAAATCAGCGGTATTGGTCTGATTAACTGGATTTACAGGATTTGTTTCCATAATATATGTTTAATTTATTGTTAATATTGTATTAAATTTTTTGATTTAAATCAAGTGATTGGCAATTAAATCTCAAAACCCAAAAGTTCAAATAAAAAATCTAAAAATTTAAAATACATATTATAAATAGTCTCTCTTCTCTCTTTTTTGATATTAATGGAGATTATTACTTTTATCTTGTTGTATCCGTTTTAATTTTAAAAGTTTTGATTTATATTTTTGAGTTTTGACGTTTGACTTTTAAGTTTGCTTTTGAATATTGATTTTGAAACTTGGAATTTGTTTTTCGTTATATTCTGCTAATTCCTAAAGTTTTTCTGACTTGTTCAATTTTTTTGTTTGTGATGGCTTGGCTGAATTTTAACCCCTTATCTAAAATTTTATTTAGATAGTCCTTGTCGTTGATATAATTTTTATATTTGATTTGAATTGGTTCTAAGAAATTTCATATGGCTTCGGCTAAATCCTGTTTGAATTGTTTATAATCTAAGTTTACATACTTATTTTCTATTTCTTTAATAGTTAGATTGGTGACACCACTATAGATATTTAATAAATTAGCAATTTCGGGTTGTTGATCATTAAATTTTATCGAATTTTTAGAGTCAGTTGGAGCTTTTAATATTTTTTTAAAGATATCTTCTTTGGAGTCCAAAATAAATATTATACCTTTATCGTCTTTGCTACTTTTACTCATTTTCTTTTCAATATGATACAAATCTTTAATACGAGCACCAGTTTTTTGAATTAAAGGTTCGGGTAATTTAAATATTGGGCTATACATAGAATTGAATCTTTGAGCAACGTCACGAGCTAATTCGAGATGTTGTTTTTGATCTTCACCAACCGGAACGACATCGCAATCATATAGTAAAACGTCAGCTGCCATTAAAATCGGATAATTAAATAAACCGCAAGATATGGTTTCTTTAAGCTCACTAGTTTTTTCTTTAAATTGAGTCATACGACTAGCTAAACCAAAAGGAGTAAAACAATTTAAAATTCAAGCTAGATAGGGATGGTCAGAATTATCGGACTGGAGCATAATTTTGGATTTATTTACATCTAAACCAAAAGCTAAAAATAAAGCTAATAAATCATAAATATTATTGTTTATTTTTCCTTTTACTTTTTCGGGGACAGTAATAGCATGTAAATCAACAATAGAATAAAGACAATCGTAATTGTCCTGAAGAGCTAGCCAATTCTTAATGGCGCCAATATAATGGCCAATATTTAAATCGCCGTTGGGTTGGATACCTGAGAATACAAATGGTTTTTTCATAATTAATGTTTATTATTTAAAACTAATCTTTAAAAAGTTCGATTGCATAGTTAACTGGTTGTTTAGGTGTGATAATTTTTAAGCCTGATTTGGAGAAAGCTGGTAAAGTGTCGTTGCCAATAACTTTAAAATCTTCTAATCAAAAAACATCTAAATCAAGAGACACGCCTTGATTTCAAAATGACATAATTCTTTTTTCTTTGAAGATAAAAATCATACCATCATAATCGCCAGGACGTTTAGTGACGCCAGATAAACCTTTTGCATAGGCAGTTTCATTGTCAGCGACTTTTAGTTTGTATAATTTATCGTTGACGGAATAATAAAACCATTCATTGTTTTTGGCGCGTAGATTAATTTGAAACAATCCCCAAGAGGTATAAATAGCTACGCCACAAACATAGGTGAACAAAACAATTATCAAAATTTGATAAAATTTTCCATTCATATTATTGTTTTATTTTTATTTTTTTGTTATGATTAGTATATATAAAAAAATCATAAAAATCAAGCAATGAAAAGCGATAAAAACATTTTTCCAATTTTTAACTTAATTAAAGAAAATGATATAATCGGCACTTGATTAAGAAATTCATATTTTGTTACTAAAGAGATGTCTTTAACTGAACATGGTCTTAAACATGCTGAATTTGTGTCAAATCGAGCTCTAGAAATAGCCAAATCTATTGGACTCAACGCAAAACATCAGGATTTAATATTAGTGGCTTCATATACCCATGATATTGGTAATTTTCTTTCAAGAACTTATCATCACTATCTAGGTAGTATGTTTTTATTTGAAATTTTTAAAGAAAAAATTGATATCAAAGATTTAACTATAATAATGCAAGCCGTGGCCAATCATGATAAAGAAGAGATGAAATTGGTGCATCCAGTATCAGCGGTAATAGTAATCGCTGATAAGTCGGACGTAAGGCGCGAAAGAGTTTTAGAAAAAGATGGACAAAAAATACAGGCCGATATACATGATAGAGTAAATTATGCAACTATTGAAAATAAAATTTTAATTAGTATAGATAAGAAAACAATTACATTAAAATTAAAAATAGACACAAAGGTGTGCCCGATTATGGAATATTTTGAAATATTTACAACTCGTATGAATTATTGCAGATTATCAGCCGAATACTTAGGATATCATTTTAGTTTAATAATAAATAACTTTAAGTTACTTTAACTATAACAAAGCGCCAACGCTTGTATTGATCCTGGTAAAATTCAAATTCTTTGAAGCCATGTTTAATCAGCATGGCTTTTATACTTTTAGCTTGATTAAGGTAAAATTCCATGACAAATATTCCATTTTTATTCAAAAATCGTTTAATTTGACCTATAAAAGGTTTAATTATTGATAGCCCATCTTTGCCAGCTATAATGGCTTTTGAGGGCTCAAATGGAGCTTTTATCGCATCTAATTGGGGTACATAAGGTGGATTTGCTAAAATTAAGTCATATTTTCGATTAATTTTGCTAAAAATGTCTGATTTTAGGATTTTTTGGTAATTTTTGACATTATTGAGTTTTAGGTTAATTTTTATTTGATCTAAATTCTTTTTTTCAATATCGCTAAAATCAATATTGGTATTTTTAATAGTTTTAGCAACACTAACACCAATACAACCGGAACCTGAAAAAATATCTAAAACTTTTGTGTTTTTATAATCTTTAAAATGAGTTTTGATTATTGGTAATACTTTTTCAATTCAATATTCAGTTTCAACTCTGGGTATTAATGGTTTTTTTGATAGATCAATTTTACAATTTAAAAAATTAACATAACCGATAATATAATCTCGCGGATAATTTTTAGAAAGTAAAAAAATATCATCAATAAATGGTTTGGTGTTTTTATTGTTAATCTTATTTTGATATTTATCTTTTAAAACATATTCTCAATCGCTCAACATGATTAAAGATTTAAGGTAACGCCAATGGGACAATGATCAGATCCCATTTGATTTGGTAGAATAAAAGCGCTTTCTAATTTTGACATTAAATTTTTTGAAATAAAGCAATAATCAATTCTTCAACCCAAGTTTCTAGCTCTGGCATTAGCAAAATAGGGTCATCAAGTATAGTTATTTTCTTCTTTATTGAAATATCTAAAAGTATCAATAAAATTTAATTTTAATAAATTATCAATCTGGATTCTTTCATCAATTGTGAACATAATACTGTTTTGGTTTTCTTTAGGTCTAGCTAAATCAATTTCTTTATGAGCAATATTAAAATCTCCAATTAAAATTATATTTTTATTTTTTTGTTCTGCTAAATATTGGTTTATTAAATAATCATAAAATTTTAATTTATAATCCAGATTTTCTTTTTTCTGGCCACCATTAATAATATAAAAATTTATTAATATATAATCTTTAAATTCTAATAACAAAAATCGCCCTTCATCGTCAAATTGTTTAAAACCAATTTTGGTTTCAACTTTTAAAGGCTTTTGATTGGTTAAAATGCCAACACCACTATACCCTTTTCTATTACCACAATTTGAATAAAATTGATAACCTGGTTGATTATGTAATAAGTCAGGAATATCTGGTTCTTGAGATTTCAATTCTTGAAAACAATAAAAATCAGCTTTTTCTTGAAAAAGTTTTTGCAATTCATTTTTATTTACAATGGAGCGAATGCCATTGACATTTCAGGATACAATTTTCATGTTACCACAATCCGAACAATCCGAATAACTCGAATGATCCGAACATAATTAATTTATTCTTTTTAATAAATTTTCGAATAATTTTGCTACTACAACTGGTCCAAGCCCATTGGGAACGGGTGTAAAAAAAGAACATTTATTTTCAAAATCTTTATTTATTTCGCAATCACCACAAATTGTTTCTTGTTTATTACAGCCATAATCAAAAATGATAGAATCTTTTTTAATGAAATCAAATTTTACTAAATTATTAATGCCAACACCAGTAATAATAACATCTGACATTTGGCATAATTGATTGATATTATCATTGGAATTGTGATTGATGTTGATAAATTCATAATGGTGGTTAGTTAGGTATTGTGCTATTGGTTTTCCGATTAATTCTCCTTGCCCAATTAATAAAATGTTTTTAAAATTTAGATTATATTTTTTGATTAAATAATCTAAAGCCGATACGGTTGGTGGCATAATATTTTCTTTGCCTTGATAAAATCTTCCCAAGTTTTTATAGGTCAAACAATCAATATCTAATTTATCCGGAATAGCATTGATTAACATGTTTTTATTTAAATGAACTGGAATGGGCAATTGAATAATAACACCTTTAACAAATTTTTCTTTACAAATTTTACTGATTTCTTTTCGTAATTCTTTACTAGTTTTAGTTTCGTCTAAATAATAAACATTACATTTTATATTTAATTTTTTTGCAAAATTTTTTTTAATTTTAATATATGATGTATTAGCTACATCATTTTTAAAAGTAATAATTTGTAATTTTATTTGTTCTTGATAGTTTTGTCTTTTTGATTGCAACTCTTTAAGAATTTCATCAACTATTTCTTTACCATTAATTTTCATGTTATTTTATCTGATCAACTGATTTATTAAAGTGGCGGTATAGGCCCATTCGTTGTCGTATCAAATTAAAACTTTGACAAGATTATTATCAACCACTTTTGTAAAGGATAAATCAACAATAGCTGGAAAAGATGTTTTGATAATATCACCGGATACCAATGGTTCACTAGAAATGCCTAGGATATTTTTTCATTCTGGTTGTTGAGAAGTAGTAATCAAAATATTATTAATTTCTTCTTTAGTGGTTGGTTTCTTGGAAATAAAAGTGATGTCAGCTAACGATCCACAAATAACTGGAACTCGAATGGCAATACCATCAAATTTATTTTCTAAATCTTTAATTACTTTGGTTACAGTAGTAGCCGCGCCAGTGGTTGAAGGAATAATATTTTGAGCCCCAGCCCTACCCCTTAAAAAATCACCTTTGACTGAAGTGTCAACAATGGTTTGGGTGTTGGTATAAGCATGAATAGTATTTAATATAGCTTTTTCAATACCAATAGTTTTGTTTAAAATTTCAATAACGGGGGCAACGGCATTGGTGGTACATGATCCATTAGAAATGATATTGAAATTATTAAATTCATTGTCATTAATACCAAGCAAAACAGTTTTACCGTCAATACCTTCATTACCTTTGGCGGGCGAAGTGATAATAACTTTTTTACTGCCAGCATTAATATGTTTTTTGGCATCAGTATAATTTTCAAACACACCAGTTGATTCAATCACAGTATCAATTAATAACTCATCTCAAGGTAAATTTAAAGGATCTTTTTCGTTGAAAATATATATAGTTTGATTATTAATAATTAATGTGCCAATTGATTTTGCTTTTTTAAATTGTTTTTGTTCATCGGTTTTTTGAATGGGAAAATTAAATCAACCATAAACAGTGTCGTGTTTTAAAAGATAAATTAAATTATCAAGATTGGCTAAATCATTGATAGCTAGTATTTTAAAATTTGGATTGGAAATCGCTTGGCGTAAAAAACAACGACCAATACGACCAAAACCGTTTATTGAAATGTTCATATGAGAAAGATTTAATTTGTTAATGATTTTGTTTATTTTTGATTGTATTTATTTTGAAGCTTTCTATTTTTCAATTCTTATCAAAAATAAAAGTTCCTCTAAGTTGTAATCCGGACAATACCCCTGGCAATCAATGTGTATCATCTTCTCACATATTATAAAAAGGGAGCTTATTTATTGGTCATCATTTTGGCTTTTCTTCTTCGGTTTCGATTGGTTTGCCTTTTCATTTTGTCGCTACAAATATTGAAATTTTTTGATTGTCTTTTTGATCAGCTAAATAATAAAATTTTAGCACGGCCATTTTTTTATATTCTAATGGTGTTATGCCAATTTCTTCTTGTGTCTCACGAATCATTGTGTCTACAATTGTTTTATCTTCTTTATTTTTTTTACCTCCAATTCCGTTTCATTTTCCTCAGCCAATTCCTCTTTTTTTAATTCCAAGTAATACCTTGCCATCTTTTACCAAAAAGCAATGGGTTGATTCTATTTTTATATTTATATTTGCTTTATTTTTATTCGTCATTATATTATATATTTTAATATATATTAATATATTTTTTTTAAAAAAACAAGATCAATTAAATAAAAGGTATTTTTAAAGTTTTAACAATAATATAAAAATCGAGTCAAATTGAATAATTTTTAATATAATATAAATCATATTTCAACTTCTCTTTCGCTTCATCTATTGAGTGAGTATTTTTTTGGTTGATTTGAGCTCAACCAGTGAGCCCCGGAGTAAATAAATGGCGGATATCATAAAAATTGATATTTTGTTTAAAAGTATTAGCTAATTCAATTTCTTCGGGGCGAGGGCCAACAAACGATAAATCTCCTTTTAAAATATTAACAAACTGAGGCCATTCATCGATATAAAGTTTTCTTAAAATACGACCAATTAAAGTAATACGTTTATCATTGGGCATGGTTCAAGCTGGGCCATTAAAACGAGCATTTGATTCCATGGTGCGGAATTTATATAAAGTGATAGTTTTGCCATGTTTACCTTGGCGTTTGCTTAAATAAAATATTGGACCAGAAGATGTGGTTTTGATTAATAAAATGATAATTGGTCATAATGGTAGTGTAACAATCAAAAACATTGAGCTAAAAAATATATCACTTAAACGCTTGATAAAATAAACTGGTAAATATTTATTGGGATTGATGGTTTTTAATAATCAGTTATAATCTATGGTTTCAATGGATATTTTTTGGAAAATAGTTTCGTAAAAAGCTTCAAAAGTTTGAAAATTAATATTTTTGAAAAGCAATGGATAAAGTTTTTGGGTGGATATTTTGTTAGATTGAATTACAATAGTTTTGACTTTATTTTGAATGGCGAAATCTTTAATGTGCTCGATATCGACGGTGTCGGGATAAGTGATAATTTTTAATCCAAAAGCATCATTATTGTTAATAATATTTTGAATTTGTAAAGATAAATCGGTGGTGGGTATCAACAATATATTGATTTTTTCAAGAATATTTCTTTTTTGTAGCCAAAAATGATTAATATAAATAAATAAACTGGAAATGATTCAAAATAATAGTAAATTGGTTTTTGGAGTTATGCCAATGGGCATGATATAAAAGTAAAGAACGCCAGTTAAGATTAAAAATAATTGAATGCGACCAAGAAAAGCAATAAAATCAATATTTTTTAATTTAAAGCCATAGTCATAAAGATTGTTAATAAAATATATAAAAATAGTTAACAAAATTAGTGGTGTAAAAGCGATAAGATGGTCATTGATGATAATTTGGTCAAGATTGCCATAAAATCGAAAAATAATGACTAATAGTAAACTTAAATATAACACTATTAAATCTAGAGTTGATAACAACAAACCATAATATTTTTTATAAAAACCAATATTCATATAAATTATTTTGCTAGATTATTTAATTGATTTTCCAAATCTTTTAAAGCCGATTCAGTTGAAGAACTATAGTTGGTGGTGCGCTGAGATTCATAAACTTTGGTGGCTTGGTTTAAAGCCTGCCTCGCTGAAGAGTAATTTTTAAGATTAATATGAGCTTTGGCGAGTTCAATATAAATTTGATAACGATTTAAATTGCTAGGTAAATATCTATTGATAGTATCAATGGCGGAAGCGGATTCATCGTATTTGTTGAAAATAGTAATGGTTGTGATTAATTGATCAATGGATTCAAAAACTAAATTTTTTTCTTGACTGAGTTTTAATTCTTTTATACCCTCCTTGATATTTTTTTCTTTATCGATTAAATAAACTCCATAAATTCAATGAAACTTTCCACTTTCCGAATATAATTTAACAAATTCAGAAGCTAATTGCTTGCCCAAAACTCAATCTTTTGGATCGCGCGAATTTAATAAAACTTGAATTTCAAAGAAATCTAATTCGGATAAACGCATGCCTATAGATTTGGTAATATCTATTATTTCTAAAGTTCTTTTGACATCAGCCGATGTAATACCAAGGTTCTTATTGGCGCCCTTACTGGCAATATGAGCCAATTGATAAAGATAAAGACGCGTACGATATGGATACCTTTTTGATAATGTTATTTGGGCATTATGAATAATATTATAATAGTCTAATAATTGTTGATTTGTAAAATTTTTTTGATTTACCGTAAAAGTATTAAAGAATCCAAAATACAGAGCATCTTGATGAGGGTTTTTAATTTTGGTGTTTCTCAAAACATTAAGAGCTGTATTCACTTTTCCGCTAGTAACTAATTTTTTTATTTTTAAATGAAAACTATCATAATATCAAGTCAAAATATTAAATTGATAAATATTGATAGCCATAAATACGGCAACTAAAATAATGATTAAATTTGATCAATTTTTGGGAATGTTAATATTAATTTTGTTTTCGTTTTTTAAAACTATTATGAATCCCAATAATACTATGAGAGAAATAAAACCCTCAAAAATATCAAACATAAATAAGTTTTGAATAAAATAAGCAACAATACCAAGAATTAGTGATAAACCAGCATAAAAATCAATATTATCACTTAGCATTAGATCACGAATATTTTTGTAAGCAAAGAAATAAATTCCTAGAAAGAAAATAATCCCAAAAATGCCGGTGGTAGCCATAATTTCAATTGGCATGTTGTGAGCTTTATCAAAACGACTTTGCTCAGGAACAACATTGGTGATTATAGGCTCAAAGTTTTTTTGAAAGCAAATTTCAAAATTATCGAAACCATAACCTAATAATGGTCTTTGTAAAAAACAATTTATACCAATCTTGGTGACAAAAATACGGCTAAGGGATGAACCATCGCTTAGATTAAAAGTTGTTAAACGGTTAACGAGATGATTATTTCTCAATAGAGATGTATTTTTAAATGCAAACATACAAAAAACTATTGAACAAGCAATTAATAGGATAATAATGCCAATTTTTTGAGTGTCAATTTTTAACCAATGATTTAAACTATGATTAGGATTGATAATTAAACTAATTAGTAAAAACAAACCAGTAACACCTATTGATAGAAAAGCTCCACGGGAAACTGTAAAAATTAAACACACAATATACATAATACTTATAAAAATATGGAATCATAATTCTCAATTTTTATAATTAGTTTGGAGTTTGGTAAAAAATAAATAAAGATTGATGTAGAAAAATATGATAATAATAGCGGCAAAATATAAGGGGTTACCAGTAAAACCAGCAAAACGATTAGTTAAAATATTTTGATTTTGGATAATATGATTAACAATATAAATTAAAAATGATAAACTGCCCATTGAAAAGATGATGAGATTCCAATAATTAAGTAGTTTATGTCATAATTCTTTGGTTGAAAGAACACTGGAAATAATTATAAGAAAAATTAAAAAATTGATCAAATTAAAAGTACCCATCATTCTTTCGGCGGTGGATCAGAAACTTTGACTCGGATCAAGGCTAAATTGGCCAGAGATAAAACAAATAATAACAAAAAGCAGAAAAGATAATAAAATACTATTTTTAGATGGTAAATATTTTTTGTCTTTTAATATTAACACAACATAACAAAATAGCATGATAGCCACAATAATTCTAAATATAATAATTTTAGTTGTGACATATGGGAAAATTAGTCCAGTATAATAAATACCCGGTGTGAAAGCGGTTAAAACGGTTAATCAATAAATAATATTATGTAATATTTTTTCCGAAAAATATTTTAGCATATTGAAGGGTTATAAATTATTATGTTCGTAAAACTCTTTGAGGCGATTAATTAATGGATGGTTCTTTAGCTTTTTTAAAGCTTTCATCTCAATTTGTCTTATGCGCTCTCGGGTAACACCAAAAACTTCGCCCACTTCTTCAAGAGTATGAGGAATACCATCTTCTAAGCCAAAACGCATACGCAAAACCTTTTGTTCACGGGGTAATATATCTTTTAAAATTTCGTTTAATTGTTGCATCATTAAATCTTGAGAAGCTGAATCTTCGGGTGAAATGGTGCTCTCGTCTTTTATAATATCTTTATAGGAACTATTGTTGTCTTCATCATCAGAAAAAGGTTGATCTAATGAAAATGTATCTTGATTAATTTTTTTCAAATATCTTACTTCTTCAACAGCCAGTCCTAATTCAGCGGCTAATTCTTCAGCTGAAGGTTCACGATCAAGTATTTGAATTAAATTGCGATTAGCTTTGCGATAGCGAGTTAATACTTCAACAATATGAACGGGAATGCGAATGGTTCTAGAATGATCGGCTATAGCACGAGAAATACCCTGGCGAATTCAACAAGTGGCATAAGTTGAAAATCGATAACCTTTTTGAGGGTCAAATTTTTCAACAGCGCGACGAAGGCCAATATTTCCCTCTTGAATTAAATCTAATAAATCTAATCCACGAGTTTGAGCGGCAAATTTTTTAGCAATATTGACGACTAATCTTAAATTGGCTTCAAGCATTCGTTTTTGAGCCACTGCATCTTTTTTGACCAGTTTTTGATATAATTCTTTTTCTTCTTCGGGAACAATTAATGATATTTTACCTATTTCTTTAAGGTAGGTTTTTATGTTGTTAGGAGCATTATGTCATTCTTCTAAAGAAGTTGACCTAACTAATTCTTCAATACTTAAATCTTTATCTACTTCCAGAACATCTAAGTTTTTAGTAATTGTAACATTGTCGTTCATTAAAACATTAAAAACATGATCTAAACCTTTTATGTTTAGCTCTGGATATGGAATTAAATTTAAAATTTCGCCAAAAGTAACAAAACCTCGAACATCGTTTTTGACTCGCAAAACATTTAATACCTCTTGTATTTCTTCATCGCTATATTTATGAGGTTTTTGATTTAAAACAATGGGTTTATTTTTTTGATTTTTTCTTTTACGCAAAACTTTTTTAACTGGTTTTTTGACTAGTTTTTGGCTTGATTTTTTAGTCACCTTTTTAACAACTTTTTTCTTAGATAGTTTTTTTGTTGTTTTTTTCGGGTTTATTTTTTTAACCATAAATGAATATTTATTTTAATTTATTAAGAATATCGCAAATTGTATTTAATTCATTAATGAGCTCGATTGATCGAATTGAGTCATTTTGGTTTTCAGCGTTTTTTATTTCATTTTGAATATTATTGATTTTATTTTTATAATATTCATGTTTCAATAATTTTATAAAATTATTTATTTCGGCTATAATGATTTCATCACTTTGTTTTAACAAATCATCATATTTGATATTATTAATATATAAATTATCAATAATTTCTTTATTTTGAGGATCAATATTTTGATCATTAATGACTTCGATACCCTTCTCTTTTATTAAAAGCAAAATATCTTGAAATTTAAAATTAAAAAATTCAATATTGTCTAAAATAATATTTTTTAACATTAATGGTTTTTGAATAAAAGTGGACAAAATGACTTCCGATAATGTTTCGGATTTGGTTTTTAATAACGATGAATGGTCACTATCAAAATTGTTTTGTTTGGGTTTTAAATAAATATCTTCGGTTTCTTCGGGGTTAATTTTTTTAAAGGTTTCTTCAATAGCGCTTAAATTTATGTCTAGTATGTCGGCTAGTTTATTTAAATAGTGAGATATTTGAATCAAATCTTTTTCTCATTTTAATTTTGGCAAAAAATAATTTAAAAATTCATTTTTACCAGCAATATTATTGGTATTAAACATATTTAAGCCATGATCAATATAAAAATCCATGACTGGTAGACTTTGGTCGATTTTTTCGGGTAATTTATTAGGTAAAATATTAACAAAATCCGAAATGTCTTTAGCTTCAGTGATATTTAAAATTTTAATTTGAAAGCCAAGAGATAGGGCTAATTTTATATTTCGTTCAGTGGCCATTTTTCCAGCTTCATCATTGTCGTAAGCAAGAATGATTTTATCGCAAATACGTTTAAGTAAAGTTAGTTGATCAATAGTTAAAGCTGTACCTAAACTGGCAACTATATTTTTTATACTGTCTAAATAAGCGGATAAAAAATCCATAGTACCTTCTACTATTACAGCTTCGTTTTGTTGAGCGATATATTTTTTGGTAACATTTAAACCATAAAGTATTTTTCCTTTTTCATATACTTTGGTTTGAGGTGAATTGACATATTTGCCAGTTTCGTCAATATTTTTTATGGTTTTAAGAGGCGATGATCCTTCAAAAAT
>Ga0116154_10002011_pt1 | contig 16021 bp, 25 predicted proteins | sample AD_UKC030_MetaG_FD_89898 | JGI IMG/M metagenome (GOLD analysis project Ga0116154, IMG submission 89898) | Active sludge microbial communities of municipal wastewater-treating anaerobic digesters from USA - AD_UKC030_MetaG | ecosystem: Engineered > Bioreactor > Anaerobic > Digestate | place: USA...
AGTCGCCCTTGTTTTTTCGGCTCAAATACAGGATAGTCGTACACGCTCAATGATACAACCTCGCTGCGCCCACCGTGCGTGTGGACAGTTCCGTGATCGCCCACACAAACGCATCAAGCCGGTTCGGGCTGTTCGCGCTGCCGGGTTCCCATGTGCATAACTCGTTTTCCAGTTTCGGGAAATCGCCCACAAATTTCACCTTGCCGTTTTCGGTCAACACGCTGATCGGTTCGGCGCGGACGGCCTTTCCTCGTGACGCATGGACGCCGCGCATCGGCACATCACCCGCCGTCTTCAACGTCTGCGCGACCATCTCCCCGCCTTGGTTGGTCTCATACACAACGTGGTTCGCCTCGTGCAGCCCGAACGCCGCGATAACCTTCTGTGCCCACGCAATCGGCGGCCCTTGCAGCGTGTGGTCTCCGATCACGTAATAAGTATCGCCTGCCTTGCCGCCCGCGATGATGCCGCACTCGTCGCCGCCGCTGGTCGTAGACGGGTCCACGCCGATCACCACGCGATCGAATGCTGGCGCGGTCGCAACGCGGTGCATCTCGATCAGTTCACGTTTCCACAATGCGCCTGGGGCCTCGTCCACGTCTTCAGCCAGGATCTCCTGCCGATACGCGGTCGCCGTCATGTCGCTGCGTATTTCGTCCAGTGCTTCTTTTGAAATGTGCGGGTTATCGTGCGAGGCGAAATGAAACGCAGCCCACCGCCCGCTGTCGTCGGACTGTGCTTGCTTGAATAATCGCGCGGCGTGTCGCGGGTCGCGCGCCTTGCTCACACCTGAAGAACGCAACGAAGGCGGCGTGTAGATGAATATCGCGTCGCCGTCATTGTCCAACAGCATCGGCGCGCCTACCGTGTCCCATGTGTCCTCGGACATTAACTGAAACTCATCAAGGATAAGCACGTCCGCATAGTCGCCGCGCAGTGTATCCGCGTTCCATGCTGTCTTGGCGCGTATGCGCTGTTTGGTGTGCGCCAGTTCAATCGTGTGGTTGGTTTCGTTCTTGGTGAATACGTTTGCGTCCACGGCCTCACGCAAGGCCTCGCACACCTCAAACCAGAACGTTGCTACTTGGTCCTGTGTCGGTGCCGCATACAGTATGCGCCGCCCCGCAAGAAACATCTCAACCGCGTAGATCGCCATGCCAACCGTCTTGCCGCCGCGGCGCCCCGCGCGGATGATGCGCCGCTTGGTTTTGGAATCAAGAAACTCCCGCTGTTTGGCGTGCGGGTTGCGAAGGTGGATTTTAATCTCTTTCGCCATATACCACCCTCAATGTGATTGTTCCCTCGTGCTCGGTCTGGTTGCGCTCGTTCCATTCGCGCCCGCCCAGGCATTTTTGCAGGTAGATCGCTGCCGCCGCGTTGCCGTTGGCTGCCATCTTCATTAGCGCGACCGTATTCCGGCCTAACGCTTCGTCCCGCGCACCTTCAAGTTCTTTTTTGTAGTGCTTGATCAGCGTGCTTTTGTTGATGCCGATCACCGCAGCCGTCCGGTCCTGTGTAAGCCCGGCTGTGACCAAAGCGCGGACCATCGCCCGCTGTTGGTCTGTGGGCTTATGTTCTTGTTTCCCACCCGTATGCCTTTTTTTAGCAGTTGGATTGGGTGTGTTGGCCTTCATACCGCAATCCCTAACAATTCATCTGTAAGGCCTACATTCCGACATTCTTTCAGTAGCATGGTCGCTAATTTGCGGCGTTCAGATTTTGGCGGCTTACTTGTGATAACTTTCGCGGGTAGTCTGGAAATAACATCCCATGATTTATGCCCGCCCTTATTGACAAGAACATCCAGCATGCGTTCCCACGGACCCCATACAAGTGTTTCCACAAGCCGAAATCCCCATTGACTTGAACCGCCCCTCCGGAGCAGGCTTATCCATTGCGTTTCATAATCAACAAATGGCCTCACAATAGCATTATTCAGTTTTGTATATCGCTTAGGTGACAGGGGGTTCAGGACAGGCTTAAATGTCATGCGCCGCGTGAACTGTTCCTTTTCTAATCGCTCAAATAAATTCCATATCGAGGCCCAGTCTTCTTTATTTTCGCCGGGAAGGTCGGCGATAAAGTACGCGGAGATCATGCCGATTCCCCTGCGGCTCTCAACGAACGACCTGAATTGTTCGATGATATAGTCATCCGTGAATGGCTTATGTATTGTTTTGCGTAGTCGCTCGCTTATCCCCTCGATGCCGACAGTAACGCTTGCATGTTCTATGTCTGTGATGCGCTCAAGTCGTGCATCTTGGCCTAAATCACGCAATCCACTGTCTTTTATGTGCGCCTTATATTTCGCCCATTCCGTGTGCATGGTTCGCTCGGGTGCAAACAAGGAGATTGGGCCGCGTACATTCTTTAGAAGCGGGACAACATCTTCATACTTCACCTCACGGTAGGGCTTGAGATTCGAGATTGCACAAAACGGGCACTTGTATTTACACCCGCGCGCTATCTCGATCCGCGTTACATCGCGCTTCCCGCCTTTGCTGATTTTGAAAGCGGACGGCATACACTCCGCAGGTTTTGGAATTGTATCCATATGACGCGTGTACAGATAAGGGCTTTCCGGCTCTTTCCTGGCCTCAATATCGTCCAATATCATTTTTAAGTGATCGTCGCCGTCGCCAATAAAAACCCAGTCTGCCATATGCGAAAATATTTCCGGCGACATGGTCGCCTGCATACCGCCTATTAAAATTTTAGGCCTGTCTTTGCTATCAAGGCTAAGGCCTGCTTTATCGTAAAACGCCTTGAGGTGATAGGCGTCGTAAAACCAGAATGCGGTAACAAGCAGCAGGTCACAACCCATGACTGTTTTTTCTGTCACGGAATAGGCTGTCCGGCCTGCTTTATGCAGGCACAATTCTAGACCATAAGTAAAATCATCTTTGCCGAAGCATAATTTACCTATGACCATTAATAGAAGGCCTCTCCACCATATTCTGACGCGATAGAATCAATGCGCTCTTGTATTTCAGATTGGGCGATCAAATAAACTTTTTGTGGGAAGTCGATGCGAACAGACACATTTCCTGCTTTTTTAGGCCCATCTTCAGACAGTAGTGATACCTCCTCCACCTCCGGCACGTCCATTCCCAAATCGCACAGGTCCACGTCGCCCCATTCGTTTGCCAGTATATCCCAATCCCAATCACCGCTCATCCCGTCCGGCGCGTTGTCGACAATCACGAAGCGGCGACGCTGTTCTTCACTAAACTCGGACGCATCCAATACCCACGCCTCCGGGACTTCGCCCTCTTTCTTGGTGCCGATCGCCGCGCGGAAATCCGGGTCCCGCGTCGCCTCAAGCAGCGCGCGGTAACGCATGTTGCCGCCGAGGATTATATTATCTGCGTGTACTACGGGCCGCTTAGACAGGAACTCAGGGTCGCGCTTGATGGACGCCAGAAGGTTTTTGTACTGGTCATCACGCAGCACGCGCGGGTTCGCTGGGTTCGGCGTTAAGTTTTTAAGATTGAATGTTTTCATTTTAGCTCTGCAAATACAGCACAATCGCCGCCGCGACAATCCCGTAAATCAGCGGCAGCGCGGGCGTCAAGAATCGCCATAATAATGACTGGTTGCGCGTGTACATCTGCTCCAGCCGGTCCAATCGCGTCACAAGTCCGATATCCCCGTTACCGCGCAAAAGTTTATAAATCGCGTTCATGGTCTGGTCTCCCCGCTCCAGCCGGTGCTCAATATCCGCGTGTAACTTGACACACAACTCATGGTTATATTCCGCCATGCGTTCATCACTCCTCTCTATCGGTGTTATCCGCGCATACCCCCAAATCCGGCGCGTTGGACGTGCTGCCAGCACCCTGCAACTCCTTGATCGCCGCCACCGCCTCCCGCATGACCACGCCCTCACACCGGCCGCTCTGCGCGTCGTACAAATTCCCGTCCGCGTCCTGCGCCCAGTCATACCCCTCCGCGTGTGCGTCGAGCAGCGTACCGCTAAACGCACGCCACACCCGCTCCCGCCGACGCATGACGGCGATCACGTACACCTCCGCGTAAGGCAAATCTGTCTTGTCCTGATATCCAACTACGCGCGACACAAGCGGGGCAAGTGCGGCTATCAGCACCGTCGTCAGCGCCAGGGCCACCTCCTCACCCGCGATAGGCGGCAAAAAATAACCCGCCGCTGCAACCGCAACCGCAACCGGAAACGTCACCCACCACTGACGCCGCGTTGTCTCGCTTGACAGCGCCCCGTGCAGTGCACGCGCACGCGCCAAAATCGCTAGCAGTTTTACCATGGCGTTACCTCAGTTAAGTTTGCCCGCAGCCGGGCGAAAGGGTAACCCGGCCACGGGCATATGAAAGGGACTGAACGGAATGAAATCGTGCACGGCGCGGGACCGCAGGGAAGGAAGTTGGAGGGAAGATAGATGAGGGGTTGTGGCCCGCGCCGTGCGAGGATCATGATTCCCCCTTCAGTCGGTAGCCTATCAGGCGTTCGACGGCGTCGCTGGTTGCGCGTCCTGGCCATCCATCAACGTCGCCTGTGTATAGTCCCAGTGTTTGTAATGCGCTTTGTAGTGTGCGCGTTGCGTTGGCTGTGGCTTTGTTCGGTTTACGCCGGTGATAGGTGATTAGCGGCGCGGCAGGTGTCGGCGCGGCAGCGCTGAACAGTTCGGCCTCGGCGGCGCGTCGGCGTGTCAGTCCTGCCAGCACCTTGCCGCTTGCCTTGTTCCATCGCCGGAACTCGTCCGCTGCGCCGGCATAGTCGCCCGCGTTGAGTTTGCGCAGCAGTGTGCTGCTCGCGAAATTGCCCGCACCGACGTTGAACACAAACGACACCAATGCGCCGCGCTGGTTGTCGGTTAGCGGCACTTTGACCAGGTAGTCCACGGCCTGCTCGGACTCGCGCAGGTCGTCCATCAGCCACACCTCGGCCTGTGTCTCGGTGCACTGTTGTCCTTGGCGCACATAGCGCGTATGCCCGTAGCCGAGTGTCCACACACCTGCCGGGCATTTGTATGCCGTCAGGCGCAAGCCCTCAGCCTGTTTGATTAGGTTTAGTGCGCTGTCATTGATCATGGCGCTATTCTACTACAGGTTATGGCTGGGGCGCAATACCTAACGTTTGCGCGAACCGCTACCCGCCGAACCACGGGTAGGGTGTTTTCATTTTTTGCGTTCCCAGTTTTTGGGCCAGCCCATCTCGCGCTGCATGGCCTGCCATTCGCGCCATTGCTGGTCCAGCCAGCCGAACCACGCGGCGCGGCAGATGTACAGGTCCGGCGTGTCGTCAAGGCGGCGGCACAGCCACTGCTCGAATCGGTCGCGGCGCGACGGCGTCCAGCCCTGCCAGCGGGCGCGGTTATTATTCGCGGGCGTCATTGTCGTGGCGCTCGTTGTCGCTGGCGGGCCAGCAGGACGGGCAGGTGTTGGTTATCTCGGCCTGCTCCCAGAAGTCCGGGTGCTGGCCGCACCACTCGTTAGCCCCCGTCGTCTCCCACCGTTGATTTTTATCGTTTGGCTTGACGCTTGTTTGTCGGCATTCCCCTATATGGTCGGGACTGCCTGTTCCTATCCACGATGCCCAGTATGGGCAGTTGCCGCAGTTCGCGGCGGGGTTGCGTTTCATTGGTCGGCCTCCTTGTTCATTTCGTCTATCCATCCATTGTAGGTATGTTTGAGTTTGTCTTGTAGTTTCTTGGCGTGCCTACCGCCGATGGCCTCCAAGGCGTTGATATAGCCCAGCATTTGCCCGCGCTGGAAATTGGAATGTGTGGCCTCGTATAGGCGCTCACATGCGTCGGCATAGCCTGCGATGCCTTTAACGATTAGGCGTTTCATTTTCGGCCCTTTCTGCCCATACCGGGCTGCCGTTGATGTCTATCAATGTCGCGCCGCACACCGGGCACATTGCCCAGGTGTTGTCATCCGTCATGTCGGCGGCGGTGTTGGCTGTTGTCACCTGCCGCCCGCATATCATCGGGCACCCGCAGCCGGTGCAATACCGCGCGACGGGGCCGGGGTTCTGCCATTCCATAGTCATTCCTTTTAGGATAGTGTGCTTCATGTGGCCTCCTCCCGTGCGACAATAAATTCAGATGGGAACGCACTCCAATAAAAAGCGCGAAAATAACTATCATGCTCGCCGTGATTTTCCATACGCTTGCCAAGTAGCGCGCCTTGATTTTTTGCCATGTAGCGATTAAAAGTAGCCCTAAATACTTTCAGGTCTGCAAGTGTCCACTTGACAATCCGCCCATCATTTCCCTCGAATGCGTAGAAGAAATAGTCACCCCATCCCTCCACAATCTTTGGAAGTTCAGATTTTGCTCCGTTCGGGAATCCCTCGCGTATTGTGAATTGGTCGCCATAATACTTAAGGTATTTAGCCCTGCGGACACGACAGGCAACCCTTACAGGCTCCATGCGCAATGAAATCAAATCTGTGTTGTGCTGCATGTCCTCTTCAATGGGTGGCTCGCCAATCAGGTACACTCCAAGGATTGACTTAATCTCGTTAAGATAAATGTCAGACCATCGCTTTTCTGTTGCCCAATTCCGCGCCGCCATTACTTAGCCTCCTTTCCCCATCCATCAAAGCCCTCGATACTGCGACGGTTGAACATGTCCAGTCGCCGCCCTCCCGTCACCCGTCGCACCATGTCGTAAAACTCACCCGGCTTTTCACTGTGCTTTCCGCGGGGCGCATTAAAGCAGGTAGGGAAGTTCTTAAGGTCAAGGAAGGGTGGTGTGCCGCGGCGCGCATACAGGGCAAACTCACAGTTGTATTGCGGAAGGTTGAATGGCTGGAATCCGCCGGGCTTGTGCCAGACAAAGGTACAGATATACTTCATCCCCCATGCCCCAAGAATATCAAACGCTTCGGGGAGAAATTTGTGGGTTGTCCATAGCCACACATGGCAATCATCCGCGGCAGGAATTTCAATCTCGCGGATTTCGTCAAGGCCCATGGTTGGATATTCAAACGCTACTTGTTCGGGCGCAACATCCCGCTCAATCTTTTCCATGGGCCATGGCGGGTCAACAACGATTACGTCGTACACACCCGCCAGCGCCTTCACCTCTTGCGCCTCAACGGATTCGATTTGCTGTTTAACCTCCGCGCGGCGCTTAACTTGCCTGTGTGTGGTGTAGGCCTTGTTGATTGTGATATCCCCAGCCTTCGCCTTATCCCACAGTTCCGGCGATTCCTTGCGAACCACCTCAGCCATTGCCACGGTACCAGTTGCCACACCCGCGGCCGCGGCTATCTTTTCGCGCGTGGTAGGTGTTTCGTCTTGGGGTATGTCAATTACTGACACACCCCCAAGTTGTTTAGCACGGCCCTGCTTTCCTTTTTCCGACATGACCTCCCGCCCTACCGCCAACAGTTCATCCTTGTTGGCAAACTGCAATTCCAGTTTATGCGCGGCGTTCAAGTTGCGGCGGGACATCTGATTATTTCGTATCCAGATACGCGCGGCGCGGCGATCATCAAGCAGGATTTCTTTCACGGGATAATCAATGCTGTGTTTGTCACAAATACGCTTTCGGTTGTGTCCGTCAAGCAGTATCCCGTAAGCGCTCCAAACTACAAGCGCATCACGCACACCATCGGCAAGAATACTTTCTTCCAGACCGCGATATTCATCCTCTGCCAGTGGCGGGATAAGGCTTTCAAATTCAGGGTCGATAACTACATTACACACCATTACATTGCCTCCTGTTGAAAACAAAAAAAGCCCCCACGTTGCTAACGGTACAACACAAATGTGCATACCCGTGGAGGCTTAAATCACCGTGCTTAAACTGTGTATGTTGTATCGTTAGCATGCGCCCATCATACCACACACGTCGGGGGTGATGCAAGTCGGTTAGACGAACCATTATTTCACCACCTTTCCGCCCAGCCCGTGCCACTCAAGCACGCCCGCGTTCCGTTCGGCGAAGTCTGCCAGCAGCACCGCGTCGTTTTCGTCCGCTGACAGGTACGGCTCCGCGCCGATCAGCCGCGCAATCTTCGCGGCGGGGCTGGGGTTCTGCCATTCCATAGTCATTCCTTTCATGTTGTCTCCTTGTCCGCATCGTCTTCCAATCTAATAATTGGTAACGGATTGTCCGGCGTCGGCCTTTGAACTCCATGTTTCTTGTAAATTTTGTACAAAGCACGAAGCGCTTTTTCATCTTGTTCTTGTAGTGGTGGGTCTATTTTCGCAAGTTTCCAATCATCATATCCTCCATAAAACCAGTCTAAAATATATTCTATACTGTCCTCGTTGCGCGTGTTCGTTGTTGTCTTGTGTCTCATGTTTTTTCCTTTCGAGTTGTTTGGCGGGGGCCGCGTCGACCCCCGCCGGTTTACCTTGCCGTGCCTTGCCTTGCCTGGCCACGCCTTGCCTGGCCATGTTCCTTGCCTTGCCACGCCGGGCCTTGCCTTGCCATGCCTTGCCGTGCCTGGCCGTGCCGTGCAATGCCAAGCCATGCCACGCCGAGCCTGGCCATGTTCCTTGCCTTGCCTTGCCAGGCCTGGCCAAGCCATGCCATGCCGAGCCTGGCCATGTTCCTTGCCATGCCAAGCCATGCCAAGCCACGCCGGGCCTTGCCTTGCCATGCCGCGCCTTGCCGTGCCGTGCCGTGCCTGGCCGTGCCAAGCCCGGCCAAGCCGCGTTCCGTGTGATTAAACTGTCTTGATCGTTGCCGTGAACCGCCCGAAACTGCCCGGCGATTTCGGCGAACTGGGCCGCCAATCGCACAGCCCGGAATAGCACCCCGCAAACGCCAGAATGTTTGTCAACACGTCCTTGGTGATTTTGCTTTCCAGCACCGTTATCGTCCCGGTCGCCGACCAGTCATCGAAGCGGGGGCGCACCCGCACGTGTTTTGAGTTGCCGATTTTCGCGCGCTTAACAAATAACTCAAACCCGCGCTCTTTGGCCCACGCCGCGTGGTCGTCGAAGTCCTCAACCTTGACAAGGTCATCAATCCCGGTGACGCTGTACGCCGCGCCCTTGCGCGTGGTAAGCGTCCATTGCGCCTGGTCCACCACGATGCCGGACTGGGTCAACGCCTTGAAGGTCTGCTGCCCTTTGCCGGTTGGGCATTTCATGCCGCCCTCTCGGAACATGGTCATCAGGTTATCGCTGGGCAGCGTGACCACATCGCCGTATCGGTACAGGTAGCCGATCCAGCGGAATGGTGGGGTGCGGTCATCACCCGCTACGCTGTTCTTTTTGTTTGCCGGGTCGAGTGTCCACTGTTTCATCACCGCGTCGAACGCCAGGTTGTCGTAGTGGTGGAGTAGGGGCGTTTCGCCTGTCAGTGTGATTTCGTATCGTTTCATTGTCCAGTTCCTTTCTTGCGGTTTTTACCGCGTTTGCTGTTTGCCCGCGTTCGGCCTTATGCCTACACGCGCCGTGTTCCTTGCCTTGCCCAGCCGCGCCGCGCCGCGCCAAGCCCTGCCGCGCCGTGCCTTGCCGGGCCGTGTTCCTTGCCTTGCCATGCCTTGCCATGCCAAGCCTGGCCATGCCCAGCCGTGCCTTGTTCCTTGCCGTGCCTTGCCTTGCCTAGCCGTGCCATGCCCAGCCGTGCCGCGCCATGCCTGGCCACGCCTGGCCAAGCCGTGCCTTGCCGTGCCATGCCGTGCCTGGCCTCGCCTTGCCGCGTTCCTTGCCCTGCCGCGCCTGGCCCAGCCAAGCCAAGCCCCGCCAAGCCTTGCCCTGCCGCGCCTGGCCATGCCACGCCGTGCCAAGCCGTGCCACGCCTTGCCTGGCCATGTTCCTTGCCTTGCCAAGCCTTGCCTGGCCATGCCGTGCCGAGCCCCGCCTTGCCTTGCCTTGCCCGGCCACGCCGCGCCGAGCCGCGTTCCGTGATTCAACTTTCCGTGCCGCGTGTTGGCTACGCTTGCTTCTGCTCAGGCGCAGGCAATACAACTGGCTTCGGGCTCACGCGCCGAGCCATGCCAATCTTCGCCTGATACTCAATCAAATGCAGCCGCGTATGCCGCCCGGCTTCGTCCAATTCCTCCGGGTCCGTCTCTATTGCCCGGTGCCCGGCGACCTTAATCCGCCACACGCCCTGTTTCCATTGGTTAGCTGCCGTCTCAATGCGCCCTTTGGCGTCTAGCACCTCATACCCGGTGTTCGGGATTGCCCGCGTCATAAGGTTGTCGTCTACTTCAATCCGGTGACGCCATTTCGTTACCACGGTCTTCCACCTGTTCGCCGACCGTGGTTCGCCGATAATCTTTTCCAGCGCGTCATAGCGCACCACGTCGCCGGGTTTCAGGTCCGGGTATGCGTCCCGGATTGCCTGGACCGCGGGTGCTGTCGGCACGCCCGCAAAATACACTGTTGCTTTTTCAGTCATGCGTCATTCTCCTTTGTGTGTTGTTCGTCCTGTTCATCCACCACCCAGACGCGCACACGCGCGCCCGGCTTGTTGTCGGTTGTCTCGTCCGCATAGCGTTTCGCGGCGCGAATCTCCACCACGCGGCAGTCGTCCGTGTACACCACGCCGGACATGGCGTCCTCGACGGCACGGAACATCTTTGACGTGTCCGGCTTGCCCAGCGGGTAGGCGGGTGCTGTGGCGCGCAGCACGCCCGCGTTCCGGCCCGTGCCGTAGTGGCCGGCCGGGCGGGGCAGGTAAAACGTCACCTGCACGACAACGGCGGTGTCGCAGGGTTGCCGACCGGCGGTGCTGGCGGCGGCGGTGAACGCCACCAGGTTGCGCCATTGCGGCAGGCGCTTACACGAATCAACCATAATGCCGCGCCCCACATGGCGCTTACTGCCCTGCGTTGCGGGCAGGCCGGGCACAAACATTTGTAACAATAGGTTCATACGTTCCTTTCTAACTGGTTTACCAGTGTGCTGGCGCATACAGCCGCGCTAACGGCGAGTATATACTGGGCTATATTTTTTGGATTGGCCAGGGACTGTACATAAATTCCTCCAAGGAATTTATGTACTGTCCAAAAAATATATATATAGGATTTCTGTATTATTGTACGGGGGTAATTTATGTACGATTTGGGAATTAATGTACGAATTAATGTACTCATGTGACTTTCCGAATTATGCCATTTTCAATGACAAGTGTTGTGCCGCGTTCAATGGCGTTGCGCACGGTATTCTTGTGCTTGCCCATTACGTCCGCGATAGCAGTAAGACGGTGATCATCCGTGTTGTCTAACGCTTTCATCACGTCAGCGACACTAATGCTAGACGGACGGCCCACACACCCGGCGACTTTCCTATCTTGTAGTTCCGGCGCGGGCCGGTGAATGGGCCAATCCCACACCCACGACGCGGGCGCGGGGCTGCGAAATTCGCGCAGGGTCCACTCCAGCCGATACCCACACCCACCATGGTCGTTCCCTTCCAGGCTGCTCAGCGTACCGATGGCGTCCGGGTCGCGCCCGAACACGCCGGAGCCGCTGGCCCGGTCTATGGACGCCTTGGCACCCTGTTCGCCCTTGCTAAAGTGGTGGACAAAGCACACCGCCGCGCCGGTGAGTTCGGCAATGTCTTCAATAAAATTGCAGAACTGGATCATGTCCTTGGCACTGTTCTCGTCACCGCCCGCGTTCATTTTGTAGATGGGGTCAAGTGCAATCAGGTCAAAGGATTTGCCCTGAACAATCGCGCGCAGCCGTTCCTTAAGTTTTAGCAGGGTCATGTTATGCCCGCGCAGGTTCCAGACTGACAGCCGCTCCGGCGTGAACGGGACGTATTTCTCCACGGCGGCCACGCGGTGCACGAATGACGCCCGGTCAATTTCCAGGTTGACATACAGCACGTTACCCTGCTCGCACCGATGCCCGAACCAGTCGGTTCCGGCGCACACCGCCGCCGCCAGTTGGATTAGCGCGTACGATTTGCCAGCCTTGGATGGCCCGCCAAGCAGCAGTTTGTGTCCGCGCCGCAGGATGCCATGAATGATTTCAGGCGATAATGGCGGCGGGTTCAGCCGCAACTCAGCCCACGATTCAGGCAGCGGCACGCCATCGGCGGCCTCGTCAATGTGTTTAATCCATTCGGCCCAGGACGGCAGGCCAATATTGCGGGCGACTAAATACTGTTTGCCCGTGCCGCGCGGCACCCCCGGCAACCTGGACAGCCTGGACGGGTTCTTGTTCTGCGTGTCAATCTTCAGTCCGTGCGCTTCCAGCACGCCGTATAGTTTTGCCACGCGCCGGGCGTATTCGGCGGCATCGTTCCCGGCGTCAATGCGCACGGCGGCGTGTAATGACTTCCCGCCGCTGTGTACCACGGTGGCGCAGGGCAGGCGCAATTTATTAATGACGTGCCATTGTGTTTCTATCGGCGGCCCGTCCGCTTCCACTAGCGCGTACCGAAAATCAACCACATTCCGGTCGTGTATGCCCTTTCCGTCTGTCGGGTTCAGGCGCACCCACGCGCCACATGCCGGGTCCACATGCAGCCGTTCGGCTGTAGTGCCTTTGCCCAAATCTTCCAGCAGGTCGGCCACATGGCGAACATATATGCCCCGCCCCGCCGGCCGGCATACGCCGTCCTTGTCGCGCGTGAACTTGACGTTATAACTGACAATGTCATCGTTCTGATACAGCGCGTTCAGGTAGTCCACGGCATCGCGTGTCTGCCAGTCCTGGCGCGGTTGCGGCGTGTGCGGTATTGGCGGCAGTCCGCATTTCTCTGCGCTAATGGTGGCGTTCCATGCCAAGTATTCCTTGCGCGCGCCGATAGTGGAATGCCAGGCCATCCGGTCCGGGTCCGGCGTGGTGAGCGGTTTGCTGAACGCACTGCACAGCGTGGCGTGGATTTCGGCGGCGTCCAGCCCGTCGGCGGTTGCCTTGGCGGTTAGCATGGCAGTTAACTCGGATTCGCTGTACCCTTCTTCGCGGCCCTGTAATGCGGCGCAATACAGTGCGTGGTTGCGCCCGCCCTGCGGCGTGGGTATGGACATGTAATCACTCAGCATGGCCGGCCTCCCCGCTGAATGCGCCTAGCGCAGCACGATAGGCGTCCAGCGCGCGGTCGGTCGCCATAGTCCCCACGTTCCAGCGGTCAGCCTCGCCGCAACCAGAATAAAACCGCCGTTCCGTGTGTGTACATGCGGCGTGCAGCACCACGTCCGTCTCGTAAATGTCGCCGGATGGGGCTATGGTCGCGTCCCATAAATAGCAGGGATATATAATGGGTTCCGGCGCTCCGTCCAGCAGAATCACCGGGTGTTGCGTCATGCGGCACAGCATGCGGCATTTCTTCCTCTCCTCCTCGGTGAAACTGTCCGGTTTGACTTCACAATATACGCCGCCATGGTGGCGGGGCAGGTAGAAGTCCGGCAGGTACACGCCGCCGCGCCACAACACCACGCCTTCCGGCTCATAGACATATGGGATGCCCATAGCATCGAACCAGACAGCCCACCGTGCCTCCAGCCGGGAACGGAACTGTACACCGTTGTACTGTTGGCGCACAACGTTAAACTTATATATTCGCTCCCGCTTTTCCATGCTTGTTCCTTCCGTGTTTTGTTACCCGGCGGGCGGGCGCAAATCCAGGGACACCCGCCGCCGGGGTGCGTCACAATGACGCGTTAAAACGGTATGGTTTCGCCATCTTCGGTGGGCAGGTTCTCTTGAGCCTCGTCCTTGTCCAAATACTGGCGCACCTTATTCTTTTTTCCGATGCCGCCGTCCGAGCGTGTATACTCATCGACAAACACCTCGGCCCGGCCGGTGCAGCCCTCGATGGCGTCCCAGTTCATGACGAACGGCTCGCCATGTTTTTTGAGGCCCAGTGCGCGGAAGAACGCCGACAACTTCCACTCACTGGCGCGGGTCAGCACCAGGTACTCAATAACACTGGCCGATTGTGCGCCGTCATACACGTCCAGTGTCACTACCGCCATCGGCGCGCCGCTGCTGTTACTGGTCGTCTTGTCCAGTTTCGTCACGCGGAACGAATATGTGCCGGGTGACAGCAGGTTTTGCGCGGCCGAGTCGTTTGTGATAGTCCCGTTCCAGTCCATGTAATCGTTGTTTCCCATTGTCTAATCTCCTGTTGGGGTTGGTTGTTTTGCGGTTATGCGAACCGCGCTTTTTCTGCAATTTCAATCTGGACGGCCAGTGCAGCAGCCAGCGTTTCCAGTTCAATCAAGGACGCATCGCGCGCGGGCTTGCCGCAGGTCGCCTGCGCGAATACGCCCATCTCCTCGTTAGTCCATGCCAGCGTTTTTTGTGCGGACAAAATCTCGCGCATGATCTGCCGGTGCGCGTCGGCGGCGTCCATGCTGGCGGCACCCTGGTCTACAGGCGCGTCCGGCACCACGGCGGGTTCGGCCCGGTCGCCCGCGTCCAGCCAGTCGCGCAGGGTGGTGACAAGTTCGGACTGTGTGCCCGGCTTGATCCACGTCTTACCGTCCAGGGCGGCACACCTGGTTTTGGTGATCATCAGCGCGTGCTCGTGGTCCATGTCGGCCACCACGTCGAACTCGTAGTCCATGCCTTCACGCTGTATCGGGGCCATTCCGATCTTGCGCGGCACCTGCTTACCGCCAATGGTTTCCAGAATGTACTCCGTCTTCGCGCGCAGTGTGGCGATGATGTGTACGGGCGCGGACAGCATGGCATCTACCAGCCGGTTGTGTTCCGGCGTGACATCTCGCCACGCGACATAACTATTGCCTTTCGCGCGGCGGCTTGCATTGTCCACCATCTCCAGCGCGCCGCCCGGCCCGTTCCACGCGTGGGACAGCGAATCGATTATTATGCAGTCGAATCCCGCCTTTGCCGCGTCGTGGATTTTCTCAACATACCTGGCGGGCGCGCAGTTGTCTGTAATGTAGTCCACAGAAAAGTCGAACAGGTCGGCGTACTTTTCCGCGCTGCGGTGCTCGGTGTCGATTAGCGCAATCTTGCCCTGCGGCCCTACCAGCCCGCGCGCCACGGCCAGTGCCGTGAACGTCTTGCCCGCGCCCGCCGGGGCGACAATTCCCAAGCGTAATTTAAGTTGTTTTTTTGTTGCCGGCTTAAAACTCATGTTCAGTTCCTTTCGTTGGTTGTTTGCTACAGGTTGCCCAGGTGTTTGCCCTGGCGTTTCTTGTGTTCGTAAAGATTCACCTCGCGGCGTGCGGCGTCGTATTCGTCCTCTATACCGCTTGGCGGCAGGAACTCATCGGCGCAGTCGTCAAAGTCCGCGCGCGTGGTGGCCTCCCACGCATCGCGCAGCGCGCTCATGTAGTCCTCGAACAGCGCGCGAATCTTGGCATAGTTGTCCCGCCGCCAGCGTGCCGCCGCGTCGAACAGTGCCGCCTCCGCGTCGCCCAAGTCGTCATCGTCCCAGAAGCCGTCCGGCTCTTGTGTCTTCCACTTGTCGTAGTTGCAGTCTTGCAAGTCCATGTGTTACCCTTTCTTTTGTTGTTTGTTCGTCCCGCCGCTGGCGTCCTTTCCGTCAGCGGCCTTTCTGTTTTTCTGCCCAATCGCAGTCGCAGTAGGTGCGCGTGTCGTTGCCCCGCGTCACCTCGGCCCACACCAGACGGGGCGTTGCCTTCATCGGGCGCGCGTCCTTCCACGGGTTCCACGGGCCGTAGTGCCGTTGCGGCGGCTCCCACCGCGCCGCGTGTTCAGCCCACATAATTTTCTGTTTCGTTTCCGGTTCCATTTTTATCCCTTTCAGTTTCGACTTTCTTAAACTCCAGCCTCGGCACATCGTCGCGGTGCATCTGATTCGCAAAATCAAGGCAGGCGGCGCGAACCGCCAAATATTCCGAATCATCACAATTTAGCGCACAGGCGTGATACATGAGCTGTACGGCTATTTTTTTATCCACGCGCACACCAAGCGAGCCACAACAGAGTGGCCAGCAAGAAAAATCAATGTTCGCGCCGCACAGGTTCGCGCCGTGCAGGTTCGCGCCGTGCAGGTGCGCGTCGTGCAGGTCCGCGTCGCGCAGGTGCGCGCCGTGCAGGTCCGCGCAGGTCAGGTTCGCGCCGCGCAGGTGCGCGCCGTGCAGGTCCGCGCCGTGCAGGTTCGCGCCGCGCAGGTTCGCG
>Ga0116154_10002016_pt1 | contig 15979 bp, 16 predicted proteins | sample AD_UKC030_MetaG_FD_89898 | JGI IMG/M metagenome (GOLD analysis project Ga0116154, IMG submission 89898) | Active sludge microbial communities of municipal wastewater-treating anaerobic digesters from USA - AD_UKC030_MetaG | ecosystem: Engineered > Bioreactor > Anaerobic > Digestate | place: USA...
CTTCTTCGTGTCGGGCCCGGGCTCCACCACCCTGCCCCTCTACGTGTATTCCATGATCCGGTTCGGGGTCTCCCCGGTGATCAACTCCCTCTCGGTGGTGCTCATCGCCGGCACCGTGCTCATCACCCTTCTGGCCCGGAATTTCTTGAAGTACATCGCGCAAAAATGACCCGCCCGGGATTCAGGTTTCCGGACTTCACCACGGAGATCACGGAGGGCACGGAGAGAACGGCCTTTAAACCATAGAGAAGACAGGATGAACCAGATGAGGAGAAGCTGGACAGGATGGGATGAGGGAGATGGAATATCGAGCATATCCCGCGTCCGGACCCGATCTCGGACATCCTGTCCATCCTGTCGAACCCCAAACGGCCTTGACGATACACCTTCAATATATTATTTTTCATATATAATCACTCGTAGGAGGCCCCCATGGCTGTAACTCTATACTCCACCCCCAGCTGTTCCTATTGCCGCCTGGCCAAGGACTGGCTCCGGCAGCGGAACGTCCGGTTCGAGGAATACAACGTGGCCGCGGATCCCCGTCGTGCGGAGGAGATGGTGCGGAAGTCCGGCCAGATGGGGGTGCCCGTCCTGGACGTGAACGGCCGGATCATCCTGGGCTTCAACACCGCGGAGATGGAGCGGGCCTTGAAATAGGCCTTTGAACCATAATTTCGACAGGATTAACAAGATAGGACAAGATTTACAGGATCTGAGATATAGAAATCCTCCTTACTTTGGTCCAATCCTGTTTATCATTCCTTTATCCTGTCCATCCTGTCGGATCTATGAAGTAAACCCACCCTTACGTCTTGTTCCCCGTTCAATGTACGGCTAGAATCCGTGCCCGGGGGTGGGGAGATGAACAGCGACCGGGTCAAGGAAATCCTCCTGTCCGTGGAAGAACCGAAGACCGAGTTCTCCGTGATCTTTTCCGGCAAGAAGAGTTCCCTGGTTAACGGGCTGTACAAGCCCCAAAGCCGGGAGATCATCCTGCACAACCGGAACTTCGACGACGAACTTCAGCTGATCTACACGGCCCTCCACGAATATGCCCACCACCTGCACTGCGAGCGCAAGGGCTTCGTCTACACCGGCCGGGCCCACACCAACGAGTTCTGGTCCATCTTCCACGAGCTTTTGGAAAAGGCGGAAGCCCGGGGACACTACCGCAACGTCTTCGAGGACTCCACGGAATTCAAGGAATTGACGGCAAGGATCAAGACCGCCTGCGTGGCCGAGAACGGCCGGGTGATGCTGGAGTTCGGCCGGCTCATGATCGAGGCGGAGCGGCTCTGCCGGGAACACAAGGTGCGTTTCGAGGACTACGTCGACCGGGTCCTGGGCCTGCCCCGGATCACCGCCACCGCGGCCATGAAGGCCGCTTCGTACCAGGTCCCGACGGAGATCGGCTGGGACGCCATGAAGCTGGTGTCGGGGATCAAGGATCCGGACCGGCGTCACGCGGCCCAGGAGGCCTTCCAGGCCGGCAAGAGTCCCGAGACCGTGAAGGCCCTGATCCGGGCGGCCCCGCCCGGAACGGACCCGGAGGAACGCCTGGTAAAGGAGCGGGAGCGCATCGAGCGAACCATCGCCCGGCTCCAGGACCGCCTGGCCCAGCTGGACGAGGAGCTCCGGAGGATGGAAGCAGGATAGAACCCGGCGGAACCCGCGGTCCCGGGCACCGGAGCCTGCCGTCTGTACAGGATGGATCGGAGGCCTCATACTCAAACCCGGGCCCGGCGGACGGGCACGGGAGGTACCGTGGATACCGAGGACACGTTTCGAGGCGACTCCTACTGCGGGCTCTACTGCGGGGCCTGCGAGGTGCTCAACCTGTATCGGGACAGTCTGGCTACCGGAAAACCCGCAAGCTGGGAGGACCTCCCGGGGGCGCTGAAGGAAGTCATCGACCCCGCTTCCTCCATCGTCTGCAGGGGCTGCAAGACGGATCTGGTCTCTCCCGGCTGCCGGGACTGCGTCATCCGCGCCTGCGCCCGTGAAAAGAACGTCGAAGCCTGCGTCCTCTGCCCCGATTCCCCGTGTAAACTCGTCTCGGATCGCAAAGCATACATCTCGGAAAACCTGGAAGCGATACTGCCTCACATCAAGGCCAAATTCCCCCGGGCGGAACGGATCCGGGCGGTCGGCTTCGAGACTTGGCGGGGAGAACAGGCAAGACGCTGGGCCTGTCCGGAGTGCGGAACGCCCTTCACCTGGTACCAGAAGACCTGCGGCAGATGCGGCCGGGAACTGGAACCCCTCAAGGAGCACAACCGGCGGGACGAACCCGCCGGATCCGGCAGGACCGTTTCCTAGGAGCCCAGTCCGAACAGGAAGGGCACAAGGACCGGAACCGAGAGGGACAGCAGGGCCCCGCTGGCGAAGCTGGCGGGCACGCTCTCGGGCCCCACGCACTGCTCGATCAGGGGCAGGGTCACGTCCATGGCCGTGGCCCCTCCGGCTCCGATGGCCAGATGCGGCCATCGGGTACGGGCCAGGAGGGGTATAGTAAGGAAGGCCAGGGACTCCCGGAAAAGGTTGGCCAGGAAGGCAGCGGAGCCCAGGACGGGGTTGCCCAGGTTGGCGATCAGGACCCCCGACAGACTGTACCAGCCGAACCCCGCGGTCAGGGACATGGCGTGTCCGGCGGGCAGGCGGAAGAGGGGTGCAAGGGCCAGGCCGCCCAGGATCGAGCCGACCGCGGTGGCGACGGGGATCATGAGGGTGTCGGGCCGGAGGAAGACGGCCTTGAAGGACAGCCCCGACTGGGCGAACTGCATGCCCACGAAGAACAGCAGGGCGTTCAGGACCCATCCGGTTATCGTCCCCAGGTCGATCCCCGTAAGGGGCGGCAGGAGGATCCCGAAGAGCCCGCCCGCGGCCACGACGGACAGCAGGAGCAAGGAAGTCCGAAGCTGGGAGGCCGAGCTTCCGGAGGCGCCCGTGCCGGTACCAAGCCGGGCGGTTTCCCCGTGTCGGGGATGTTCCGGCGCCCCCCTCCGGAACATCCCCAGGATCGCATAGCCGGCCAGGATCGCGGCCAGGGTCCCCGCCAGGGCGGCCGCAGCCGCGGCGGCCCCGAGGATCCCGATCTGCCCAATCCGGGAAGCCACCTCGGGATCGTTGCCCGTGCGGAAACCCATGACGAAGAGCAGGGCCCAGAGGGCTATCTTGATGAGGATATCCGTGACCTTGGCGGGCGGCGCTATCCGAAATTTGACGCAGAGGGCGCCCCCGGCCAGGAAGGCCGTGAGGACGAGTATTTGGATGATGCTGTCCATGGCGGCAGTATAGCGGTAAACAGTGAATCGTGAATAGTAAATAGTGAATGGGAATGGAATACCTAATCAATTCCGCTGCAGCCTTCGGTGGTGTCTACAGGTGTTATCATTCACCCATTCACCCATTCACCCATTCACCCATTCACCCATTCACCCATTCACGTCTATACTCCCCCCATGCGCCGATTCGACGCCGAGGTTCTGGAAAACCGCGAGCTCTCCCGGGACTACCGCCGCATCGAGGTGGAATGGCCCGGGGAGGCGGGGACTCCCGCGCCGGGGGCCTTCCTGACCGTCCGGGTTTCCGGCGGGACGGATCCCCTGCTTCGCCGCCCCTTCGCCTTCTCGGGCTACGATCCCGGCCCCGGCCAGGCTTCCTTCATCTTCCAGATCCGGGGTCCCGCCACCCGGCTCCTGGCCGGGCGCAGGCCCGGCACGGCCTTGGACGTCCTGGGTCCCCTGGGAAAGGGGTTTCCGGACCCGGACCCGGGCGGCCGGCCGGTGCTCGTGGGAGGCGGAATCGGCCTGGGGCCCATTCTTTACGCGGCCCGGGATTTCGGGAGCCGCGCGGCGCGGGGAGGCTGGGAAGCCCCCGTCCTCGTTCTGGGTTTCCGTACCGCGGCCCAGGTTCCGGACCTCGACTTCCCCGAGGGCACGATGATCTGTACCGACGACGGCAGCGCCGGATTCAAGGGCACCGCGGTCCAGGCGGCGGAGCTGGCCGGCGCGGGCGGGCGGTACGGACCGGACGCCCCTCCCTCCTACTACGCCTGCGGACCCGCCCCCATGATGGCCGCCCTGGACCGCCTGGCCGTCGTCCGATACGCTCCTTTCTGGGCCGCGGCGGAGCAGTGGATGGCCTGCGGCGTCGGGGCTTGCATGAGCTGCGCGGTCCGGCTCAAGGACGGCTCCTTCGCCCGGGCCTGCGCGGAGGGCCCCGTCTTCGACGGGGCCTCGATCGACTGGGGGGCGATGTGAATCCCGACCTTTCCGTCCGGATCGGCAACCTGGTCCTCCCGAATCCCGTGGGGGTGGCCAGCGGGACCTTCGGGTACGGCTCGGAGTACGAGTCCCTGATGGACGTGGACGCCCTGGGAGCCCTGTACACCAAGGCGGTCACGCCGGAGCCGCGGCCCGGGAACGAGGTTCCCCGGATCGTGGAGACCCCCTCGGGTATGCTCAACTCCATAGGCCTGGCCAACCCGGGACTGGACGCCTTCGTTCGGGACAAGCTCCCTGAGCTCCGGAGCCGGCGCTGTCCGGTCATCGTCAACGTGGCCGGGGCCTCCGAGGACGACTACCTCCGGGTCCTGGAGCGCCTGGAAGACGAGAGCGGGATCGCGGGGTACGAGATCAACGTGAGCTGCCCCAACGTCTCCCACGGGGGGCTCGCCTTCGGGACGGATCCCGCCCTGGTGGAGCGGCTCACGGCCCGGCTGCGCGGGACACTCCGGAGCGGACGGCCCCTGATCGTGAAGCTCTCCCCGAACGTGACGGACATCGCCGAGGTCGCCCGGACCGCCCAGGCCGGCGGGGCGGACGCGGTGTCCTGCGTCAACACCCTCGTCGGCATGGCCGTCGACGTGGAGCGCCTCCGTCCCCGGCTGGCCCGGATCACGGGGGGCCTGTCCGGTCCGGCGATCCGGCCCGTGGGAGTGGCCTGCGTCTGGCGGGTCTCCCGGGCCGTGACGATACCGGTCATCGGGATCGGGGGTATCCTGGAGGCCCGGGACGCCCTGGAGTACCTCCTGGCCGGAGCTTCCGCGGTCCAGGTCGGCACGGGGAATTTCCTGGATCCCGGGACCGCCGCCCGGGTACTCGCGGGCATCCGGGACTGGATGGTCCGGCACGGGGCCGCCCGGGTCCCGGACATCCCGGGGCTCCTTCGGGCCTAGGAGCCCGACGGGCTTGCGGACTTTTCACGCCTCCGGGCGCAAAAAGACCCGAGTGTCGGGCTCCTCGGCCCGGGGCATCGGGGATCGAAGCCCCTCCGGCCGGGTGAGCAGGATGAAGGACATGTCATCCTGCTGGGGAGCCGTCCCCCGGTGCAGGTCGAGAGCCCCGGGCAGGGCGTCCCGTAGTGCCCGGCCGCCCCGAAGCGCCTTCTGGACCAGGATCGCCAGGCGGCGTTCCCCCAGTTCCCCTCCCTCCGCATCCTCCTGCTCGGGGATCCCGTCGCTGTAGACGAAGAGGGCGTCCCCGTCCCGCAGGCGCCAGCGGCGCAGGACCGGCTCGAGATTCGGCTCCACCCCGACGGGAAGGTTGCGGTGCCCGGGATCCAGCCGCCGGGCCCGTCCTTCCCGGAAGACCAGGGCGTGGGCGTGTCCCATGTCCGCGGCCTCCAGGACTCCCGTCCGGGGATCGTAGACCCCGAAGAAGCCGGTGAGGTACTTCTCCAGGTGGAAGGTGGCCACCAGGGCCTCGTTCAGGGACCGAAGGAGGGCGTACAGCCCCCTCCGGAAATCGAACATCCTCAGCATGCCCCAGACCAGGGATACGACCAGGGATGCCGCGACCCCCTTTCCGGAGACGTCGCAGAGGGCGAAGAAGGCCCTCCCGTCCTCCAACCGCTTGGAATACCAGAAATCCCCGCCGACCCCCTTGGCCGGCCGGGACCAGGCCTCGAACCCGTACAGCCGGTTCGAGAGAGCCTCGTTCCCCGCCTCCAGGCGCTCCTGGATCCTGCCCGCCAGGTCGATATCCTCCTCGGTTATCCGGGAAAGGTGCTCCGCCAGGTCCCGGGACGAAAGGATCGCCCGGAACCGTCCCTCCGCGTCCACGAGTACGCGGTACGGAGAATCCGCCGCCGCTTTCCCGGTTCCTGCGGCGAAGAGGCTCGCGTGGCAGTCCATGCGGGGCGCGGACTCGGCCAGTTCCCAGGCTCGGGTGCGACCCAGGACCTCCCGGCCGAAGGGCTTGCCCAGGAGGGAGAACAGTCCTTCCCGGGTCAGAATGCCGGCGGGCCGGCCCTCCTCGTCCAGGAGTGCGAGGACTTCCACCTCGGGCCGTCTGCCCAGCTCGTCCGCCAGCGCCGTGGCGGTCACGTCCCGGGAGGCGAAATGGCGATGCCGGGCGGCCTTGAGAACCGTGGTACCGTACTCCCGGGTCGCCTCGGCTTCCAGCACGAGCCGGGATTGCTGTGTCTGCGGGTTCATGGGCACCACTATGGAGATTTCCGGTCAGCGAAGGATGAGGACCCCGTGAATTCTATGTTTTCTAGCCCCCGGCTAACGGGGCCCTAACTCCCGGTCCGCATCCTTCGACTCGATCGAAAGCCAGGAGGCACCATGGAGTGGACGCTCGTCTCGACGGATCATGACCGCGGCGTGGAAATCCGCCTGACCGGGGATCTGGACCTGTACAACGCACCCCGGTTCAGCATCTACGTACTGCAGAAGATCGAGGTGGGATGGTCGAAGATCCTACTGGACATGAGGGGAGTAGAGTACCTCGACTCGACCGGGGCGGGATCCCTCATCCGGATCGCCCAGGCGCTGCGGAAGAAGGGGGCGAAGCTTCGCTGCCGCAACCTGGGCGGCTCGCCGCGACGGGTGCTGGAGATGGCGAACATCCTTCCGCTCCTGGAAGAGACCCGGTAGGCGCCCATGGGACGACTGATCGTACGGAAACTGATCGTGGACGAGCGAAACGAGCTCTTCGACGCCCAGGGCATGCGGCGGATCGAGTTCCCCAGCGAATTCGAGAGAATCCGGGACTACGCGGCGGAAGTGCTACGGGACTGCCCCGAAGCCTTCCGGGAGGGAAACCTCCTGGAACAGCAGCTGTCGGAGATCATCAAGAACGGGATCAAGCACGGGAATCGCTGCGATCCTGCCAAGCGGCTCCGGGTCTGGTTCGATTTCCGGAAGCGGGTCCGCTTCATCGTCGAGGACGAGGGGGAGGGATTCGCGGACTTGGAGGCCTGGAACGAGTTCTACCGGAAGCGGCAGGAGGCCCTGCATGCCGAGGATTTCGACACCTTCCTGGCGATGGCCAGCTACCGGGGCCCCCGGAGCGACGACATGGACGGAGGGAACAGCCTCGTCGCGGCCCTGGAGTACTGGAACGGGGGCATGATATACAACGGCGTCCGGAACAAGGTGGGCGTCGTACGCTGGTATACCGGGGGTTCGGACCAGCCGCCTGCGCCGAGGAGCGACCGTTCCTAACCGTTTCTTGACGATTCCCTCACGCCGGAGTCATGAGGATGAGGTTTAATCTCACCATGAAGTTCAAGGAATTCCTCGCGTCCTTCGCCTCGTTCCTGTCCGAATGCCCCCGGGAGGAAGCCGGCCGGAGCTCCCGGTACGTCTTCCTGAGCGACTTGCACATGGGCGACGGGGGTACCCGGGACGACCTGGCCCACAACCGGGAACTGTTGGAAGCGATCCTGGCCCGGCACTACCTGGAGCGGGGCTACACCCTGGTCCTGAACGGGGACATCGAGGATCTTTCGAAGTTCCGATACTCCGACATCCGTACCGCCTGGGCCTCTTTGTACGAGGTGTTCGACGCCTTCGCGAAGGCAGACCGCCTCCGGAAAATCGTGGGCAACCATGACCTGGGACTGCTCAAGATCCGGGACTATCCCTACGGACTGATCCACGGGCTGGTCCTGGAACACGGCCCCGACCTGCTTTTCGCCTTCCACGGCCACCAGGGATCCCCCTTCTTCACGAACCACGACTACATCTCCCATTTCGTGGTCCGGTACCTAGCCAAACCCCTGGCCATCAAGAACTCCAGCGTGGACGACCACGGGAAGCGGAGGTTCCGCCTGGAGCGGAGGATCTACCGGGCGTCCAAGGCCCTCGGCGTAGCGTCCGTCATCGGGCACACCCACCGGCCCCTCTTCGAGTCTCGGTCGAAGTACGACAGCCTGCGCTGGGCCATCGAGGAGCTGGTGGCGGAGTACCCTTCCGCGACGGGGGGCCGGCGGACGGAGATCGCCGACCTCGTCGGCCTGTACCGGTCCGAACTGGCCCGCATGGGCCGGAAGGAGCTCTCCCGGGACCTCGCGGGCAGCCGCTACGACCGGGAGCGCATCCTGGTTCCCTGCCTCTTCAACTCCGGCTGCGCCACGGGCCGCCACGGTATCACCGCCCTGGAGCTCGCGGACGGGGCCCTGTCCCTAGTCCAGTGGACGGGCGCGGCGGGTCCCAAACCCTACCTGCGTAGGGAGGCCCTGGAAGCGGAGCCCCTGGAGGGGACCCCGAACGTCCGATACCTCCTTCGTCGATCGGACCTGGACCACGTCTTCGCCCGGATCCGGCTTCTGGGACGGGAACTGCCGCCCGCATGAGGGCTCTCGATCCTCCTCGATTTAACGATCTGCTAACATTTCCCACGTCAAGGCCTAATCTTGCGCGCCTATGGTAGACGCGGGTTCGCAAGGACCCGCAGCATCCCACGGGAGGAAACGGATGAAGAAGAGAATCGCGAGCATCGCGCTGGCCGTCGTTGCCGTCGGCGCCTACGCGCAGGGCATGTTCACCTGGATCGACAAGGTCAGCGACGACAAGGACAAGATCCTGCCGGGCGTCAATCCCGCGGCCGTCACCGGCACCATCGTCACCGCCGGCTCGTCCACGGTCTTCCCCCTCTCCGAGGCCGTCGCCGAGCAGTTCAAGAAGGACGGCTTCGCCGGCCAGATCACCATCGACTCCATCGGCTCCGGCGCCGGGTTCGACCGCTTCACCAAGTCCGGGGAAACGGACATCTCCAACGCCTCCGCAAAGATCAAGGCCAGCCACATCGAGGCCGCCGCCAAGCTCTCCCCGCCCCGGGTTCCGATCGAGTTACGGGTCGGCACCGACGCCATCGCGGTCTGCGTTTCCACGAAGAACAAGTTCGCCAAGGACGTGACCATGGCGGAGCTGGCCAAGATCTTCTCCACCGCCGTGTACTGGTCCGACGTCCGCGCCGACTGGCCCAAGAAGGAGATCAAGAAGTTCTCCCCGGGCACGGACTCCGGGACCTTCGAGTACTTCGTGGAGCACGTGTTCAAGAAGGACCGCAAGCCCCTCCTGGAAGGCAAGAACCTCCAGCTCTCCGAGGACGACAACATCCTGGTCCGGGGCATCGGCGGCGACCAGTACGCCATCGGCTACTTCGGCTTCGCCTACTACCTGGAGAACCAGAAGTCCCTGCAGGTCCTGGCCCTGGACGGCGTGGCCGCCAACCAGGCGAACGTGGACGCCGGCAAGTACGCCCTATCCCGCCCCCTCTTCCTGTACTCCGACGCCGGGATCATCAACGCCAAGCCCCAGGTGGCCGCCTTCCTGACCTACTACCTGACCTACGTGAACGACCTGATCAAGAAGGTCGGGTACTTCCCCGCCCCCGCCGCGGATCTCAAGGCCTCCAAGCAGGCCCTGGCGGCCGCGATGAAGGGCCGGTTCTAAGCTTGGCCGTGAACCCGGGCGGAATGTCCGCCCGGTCCTTGCAACACCTCACTCGTCCGGGGCCGCACGGCCCCGGACGAGTCATGACCAGAGCCGAGGCCGTCCCGGAAGGGGTCCGCCCTTCCGCCGGCCTTGAAAGCCAGCGAGATGCCACGCATGCAGCACGGACATTATAGAGAGGAGACCACCGGCGTCCTTTCCCTGGCGCGGCGGTCCCGGCCCTGGGAACAGGCGATCCAGTCGTTCCTGTTTTTCTGCGCCGCCGTCTCGATCCTCACCACCCTGGGAATCGTCCTCACCCTGGGGACCGAGTCCTGGACCTTCTTCAAGCACGTCAGCCCCTTCGAGTTCCTCTTCACCTTCGAGTGGCAGCCGATGATCGAGCGGTTCGGGATCTGGCCGCTCTTCACGGCCACTTTCATGACCAGCCTGGCCGCCATGCTCATCGCCCTGCCCCTGGGACTGGGGGTGGCCATCTACCTCTCCGAGTACGCCCCGAACGCCGTGCGGGAGACTTTGAAGCCGATCCTGGAAGTCCTCGCGGGGATTCCAACCGTCGTGTACGGCTACTTCGCCCTGACCGTGGTGACGCCCCTCCTGCGCAACGTCTTCGGCCAGGACCGGGTGGACGTCTACAACACCTTGAGCGCGGGGCTCGTCATGGGGGTGCTGATCCTGCCCCTGGTGAGCTCCATGTGTGAGGACGCCCTCTCCTCGGTGCCGAACTCCCTGCGGGAAGCGGCCTACGCCATGGGAGCCACGAAGCTGGAACTCTCCCTGAACGTCATGGTTCCCTCCGCGTTTTCCGGGATCGCCGCGGCCTTCATCCTGGGCCTGTCCCGGGCAGTCGGGGAGACCATGATCGTGGCCCTGGCCGCGGGTGCGGGACCGAACCTCACCCTGAACCCCTTCAAGGCCGCGGAGACCATGACCGGGCACATAGTCCGGATCTCCGGCGGGGACATCGGGTACGACACCGTCGACTACCAGAGCCTCTTCGCCATCGCCCTGGTCCTGTTCTTCGTGACCCTCGGCCTGAACGTCCTTTCGCGCCGGATCATCCGGAAATACGGGGAGGTGTACGAATGAGCTCCGAAACCGCATCCGGCGCCGCCCCGACCTTCCGGACGGACCTGACGGGAAGGTACCGAAGAGGAAACGTATGGGCCGCCCTTTTCCTGACGGTCACCCTCCTTTCGGTGTTCTTCCTGGCCGCCCTGATCTGGACCATCGTGAACGATTCCTTCGGGTACGTGATCCTGGTGAACGAGACGGATCCGGAATCCCTGACCCGGGACGGCAGACCCCTGGAGGAGCTCGACGCCCCCTCCCTCGCCGCGGTCCTGGAGGAGAACCTTCCGGGTAGACGGCTCCGCTCCCTGGGCAACGAACGCCCCCTGGCCGAGCGATCCCGGGAGGACCTGTACGCCATCGTGATGGACGAGGTCGTGAACCCCGAGGTGAAGGCGACCTTCGACCTCTCCGAGTCGCTCCTGGCCAAGGAAGACATCCGGGCGGTCCTGGAGCGGGATTTCCCGGAGGGCCGGCTGATCTTCCGGGCCTGGCTCAATCTCAAGTTCCTGGGCGCCGCCCAGTCCAGCGTGGCCGTCGCGGCGGGGGTCCGGGGGGCCGTCCTGGGCACCTTGATGACCATCCTGGTGACCATCCTGGTCGCCTTCCCCGTCGGCATCGGCGCGGCGATCTATCTGGAGGAATACGCCGCGGACAACCGCCTGGGCCGTTTCATCCGGATCAACATCTACAACCTGGCCGGGGTTCCCTCCATCATCTACGGCATGCTGGGACTGGCCCTCTTCGTGCGCCTGGCGGAGCCCTTCACCTCGGGGACGGCCTTCGGGGCCGCCGCGGACCCCACCACCGCCAACGGCCGGACCGTGCTGTCCGCGGGGCTCACCCTGGCCCTCCTCATCCTGCCCGTGATCATCATCAACGCCCAGGAAGCCCTTCGGGCCGTGCCCGGGATCCTCCGGCAATCCAGCCTGGCCGTGGGCGCCACGAAATGGCAGACCGTGTGGCACCACGTCCTGCCGGCCTCCTTCGACCGGATCCTGACCGGGACCGTGCTGGCCGTGTCCCGGGCCATCGGAGAGACGGCCCCCCTGGTGGTGGTGGGCGCCTCCACCTTCCTCTCCCGGGATCCCACCTCCGTATTCTCCAAGTTCACGACGTTGCCCATCCAGATCTACCAGTGGACCGCCCGTCCCCAGGAGGAGTTCCGGCGTATCGCCGCGGCGGCCATCCTGGTCCTTCTGATTCTGATGCTTTCCCTGAACGCGGTCGCGATCCTGCTGCGGAACCGAATCCGAGCCAAGAAGAGGCTGAGCCGATGAAGAAGAACCTGAACGATTCCAACCGTTTCGAGGTGGCCATCGCCCGGGAGGCGGAGGGCGGAGGCACCTCCCCCTACGCCCTGGAGGTCCGGAACCTGGACATCCGGTACGGGGATTTCCCGGCCGTGAAGGACGTGACCATGGCCTTCGACAAGCGCCAGGTCACCGCCATCATCGGCCCCTCGGGCTGCGGAAAGAGCACGGCCCTACGGGCCTTCAACCGCATGAACGAGCTCATCCCGTCCTGCTCGACCGACGGGGAGGTGCTCTTCCACGGCATCAACGTCTACGACCCCGGGGTGGACGCGGTCCAGGTCCGGCGCTGGATCGGCATGGTCTTCCAGAAGCCCAACCCCTTCCCCAAGACCATCCACGAGAACATCGCCTGGGGAGCCCGGATCAACGGCTACACCGGGGACATGGACGAGCTGGTGGAATCCACCCTTCAACAGGTCGCGCTCTGGGACGAGGTCAAGGACAAGCTTAAACAGAGCGCCCTGGCCCTGTCCGGGGGCCAGCAGCAGCGCCTCTGCATAGCCCGGGCCATAGCCGTGAAGCCCGAGATCCTGCTCATGGACGAGCCCACCAGCGCCCTGGATCCGATCTCCACCGCAAAAATCGAGAGCCTCCTTGACGACCTCAAGAAGCGGTATACGATAATCATCGTGACCCACAACATGCAGCAGGCGGGCCGGGTCTCGGACAAGACGGCCTTCTTCCTCCAGGGGGATCTCGTGGAATACGCGCCGACCAAGGACCTCTTCTTCAATCCCAAGGACGAGCGGACGGAAAACTACATCTCCGGGAGGTTCGGCTGATGAACACGCGCATCCAGTTCATGGAGGAGTTGACCCGCCTCCACCACGACATCCTGGCCATGGGCACCCGGGTGGAGGAGGACCTGCGCCGGGCCCTGGAGGCCCTGCGGACGGGAAACCTGGATCTCGTCCAGGAGGTCAAGGCCGGGGACGAGGTGATCAACGCCCTGCAGATCAAGATCGAGGACCAGACCGCCGTCCTCATCGCCACCCAGCAGCCCGTGGCCCGGGACCTAAGGGAACTTGTCACGGTGTTCAAGGTGACGGACAACCTGGAACGGATCGGGGACCACGCGGTCCACCTGGCCAAGACCGCCCGCCGCCTGGCCGAGGATCCCTACGGCCAGTCCCTGGAGCGGCTGGAGCGGATGGCGGAAACCGGCTGCTCCATGGTCCGGGAAGCCCTGACCGCCTTCCTGAACAAGGACGCCCTGCTGGCGAAGGACACCGCGAGGAAGGACGACCAGATCGACGCGGACCACAAGGCCTTCGTTAAAGAAGTGCTCCAGTTCCTCATGGAGCATCCGGACCGGGCGGCCCAGGCCACCAAGCTGATCGCCACCTCCAGCTTCCTGGAGCGCCTGGGCGACCACGTCACGAACCTCTGCGAGGCGGTGGTCTTCATGGTGGAAGGCCGCCACGTGGAACTGAACGAGTAGCCCATGGCCAAGGCTTCCATCCTGATCGTGGAGGACGACCCGGAGATCCGGGAACTCGTCGGGTTCCACCTGGGCCGGGACGGTTACACGGTGCTCCAGGCGGGCACCGGGGAGGAAGGCCTCCGGCTGGCCGCCCAAGCCAACCCGGACGTGATCGTCCTGGACGTGATGCTCCCGGGGGTCGACGGATTCGAGGTCCTGCGCCGGCTCAAGGCCGACCCGGCCCTCCGGCGCGTCCCGGTGATCCTGACCACCGCCAAGGGAGAGGACTCGGACGTGGTGACCGGGCTGGAGCTGGGGGCGGACGACTACGTCACCAAGCCCTTCAGCCCCAAGGTCCTGATCGCCCGAGTCCGGACGGCCCTCCGCCGGACCGTGGACCTGACCACCCACCCCTTCGGCAAGGAGACCCGGGTATCCCTGCACGACATCGTCCTGGACTCCGCCCGCCACGAGGTGACCTGCGGGGGGAAGCGGGTTAACCTCTCGGCCACGGAGTTCGCCCTCCTCGAGTTCTTCCTCAGGAACCCGGGCTGGGTCTTCTCGCGTTCCCAGATCCTGGACGCCGTCAAGGGTCGGGATTATCCCGTGACGGACCGGGCCGTGGACGTGCAGATCCTCTCCCTGCGGAAGAAGCTCGAGGAGTTCGGCGAGCTCATCGAGACCGTACGGGGCGTGGGGTACCGGATGAAGGACGCCGGTTCGTGAGGCGGGGAAGCCTCTTCCTCCGCGTACTTCCCCTCCTCCTGGCGGTGTCCGTCCTGACCATGACCGGGATTTCCGTCGTGGGCTTCCTGGCTCTCCGGTCCCTCTACTACGACACCAACCGCTTCGCCCTGACCGAGACCGTCCGGGCCCTGGCCAACGGTCTTGCCCCGGAGGCCCTGGAAACCCGGACCGAGGCTCAGGGATTCTGCGTCCGGGCCGCCCGGGGGACCTCCTTCCGGATCACCTTGATCGCCCGGGACGGGACCGTCCTGGGGGATTCCCGGGGGGATCCCGCGGAGATGGACAACCACGGGGACCGGCCCGAGGTCCGGGCGGCCCTGGACGGCGAACCCGCCGCTTCCCTGCGGAGGTCCGCCACCGTCGGGGTCGACATGCTCTACGTGGCCGCCCCGGTCCTCCGGGACGGGGAGACCCGGGGAATCCTCCGGGTATCCCTGGCGGTGCCGGAATTGAGGGAGCGCCTGGCCCCCTTCTACGCCTCCGCGGGGATCGGGGCCCTCCTTCTTCTGGCTGCCGTGGCCCTGGTGAGCGTCCAGCTGGGACGCCGAGTTGCCCGGCCCGTCGCCGACCTCGGGGAAGCGGCCCGCTCCTGGGCCGCCGGAGACCTGGGCCGCCGGGTCGGCCGGCTGGAGCCCTCGGAACTCGACCGTCTGGGCCGGACCATGAACGCCATGGCCGCGGAGCTCTCCCGGCGGATCTCCCTGGACGCCGAGCGCAGCCGGGAGCTGGCCGCCATCCTGGACAGCATCGGGGAGGCGGTTGTCGCGGTGGACGGGGACTACCGCATACGCCGGGTGAACCCCTCGGCCCTGATACTCTCCGCCCTGGAACCGGGGGAGCGGATGGAGGGGCTGACCCTGCTGGAGGGCTTCCGGAACTCGGAGATCCAGGCAGCCACGGAGCGGTGCCTGGCTTCCCGGGAGCGGGTGGAGGCGGAGCTCACCCTGTACCGGGAGGTCCCCCGGCATTTCTTCCTCTGCGCCGCGCCCATTGCCGAGGGCCCGGAGAACCCCGCACCCGGGGCCGTCCTGGTCCTGAACGACATCACACCCCTGCGCAGGCTGGAGCAGGTGCGCAAGGATTTCGTTGCCAACGTCTCCCACGAGCTCAAGACCCCCATAACCCTGATCAAGGGCTTCGCGGAAACCCTCCAGGACCGATCGGTCCGGAAATCACCCGACGCGGAGCGCTTCCTGGGGATCCTCCGCCGCAATGCGGAGCGCATGGACGCCCTGGTGGACGACCTCCTGACCCTGGCCCGCCTGGAACGCCCGGACGCCTCGCCCCTGCGAAGGGAACCGACGCCCATCCGGCGGATCCTGGAGGACGCGGCCGAGGCCCTGGAGCGACGACGGGTCGAGGGGGGAGCCCGCCTGACGATCTCGTGCCCGGAGGATCTTACCGCCCTCGTGAACGAGGGGCTCCTGGAGCAGGCGGTCCTGAACCTGACGGACAACGCCCTCAAGTACTCCGGCGCCGGGGCCCGGGTCGAACTGGCCGCGGAGGCGGACGGCGACATCCTGGAGATCCGGATCCGGGACGACGGACCGGGAATTCCCGCCCGTCACCTCCCCCGGATCTTCGAACGCTTCTACCGGGTGGACAAGGCCCGGAGCCGGGAAGCGGGCGGGACGGGGCTGGGCCTGGCCATCGTCCGCCACATCGCCCTGGCCCACGGCGGGGAGGTTTCGGTGGAGAGCCGGGAGGGCGCGGGGAGCACCTTCCGAATAC
>Ga0116154_10002027_pt1 | contig 15920 bp, 12 predicted proteins | sample AD_UKC030_MetaG_FD_89898 | JGI IMG/M metagenome (GOLD analysis project Ga0116154, IMG submission 89898) | Active sludge microbial communities of municipal wastewater-treating anaerobic digesters from USA - AD_UKC030_MetaG | ecosystem: Engineered > Bioreactor > Anaerobic > Digestate | place: USA...
CTCGTCTCCACGATCACGAACTTCTTGTCCTTTATGGCTGCCGCGGCGTTCTCGCTCTTCTTGTCCGTGATCGTGACTTCCGCGACATCCGTGCCGGGCTTCAGGTCGCCGTTCTTCGCAATCGTAGTGATCCGGCCGAGCCGTTTGACGTCATCGGCGTTCTCCGCGACGATCGCGTCCGCCCCGCTCTCGATGGCGGTCGTCGCGATCTCCTTCTTATACGGCCGGCAGTCCACCCAGAACTGTTTCATGGTCGTATCACGACCGTTGTTTTATCCCTTTGGATCATGGTTGTGCCGGCATCGTGCAGCCTGACTGCTCCAGGCATTTTCTGTTCACGTTTCATGCTTTCCTCCGTTCGGCTCTATCATTCAGGTTCGCTCAGTGGAATTTGTGAGGGTGACCCCCTCTCTCCCCCATGGGGGGAGGCAGCCCAAGGGGGTAAACCCCCTTGACCCCCACGTCTGATCAAGTATTTTACACAATCCCCGTTACCGCCATGCTCCACGGGGCGAGGGTCGACAGACCCCGAGCGCCCGTGGCTCCATCGCGACATTGTAAAGGTTGTTTTTCTTTTCCCCAGAGCATTCTGTTCTTTATTCCTTTCCTATTTCTTCTTCCCCAGCGCCTTCTCCGGGTCGGTCTCGTCGTGCACAACGGTGCAGAGGGCTTTGACGAACGCTGTCGTGTCGGTGCGCTGGAAGGAGTTCCTGCCCACGCAGACGCCGGCCCCGCCGACCTTCACCGAGTCCCGGATGATCTTTAACGAATCGAGGTCCCCGACCTTCTCGCCGCCCGCGATGAAGACCGGCACGGAGCAGGCCTTGACGATCTTCCGGAATGCCTCGGGGTCATTGGGGTAGTTGGTCTTGATCATGTCCGAGCCGAGCTCTTCCGCGACGCGGACGGCATGGCCGACGTTCTGGGCTGAGAAGGAGTCGATGCCCTTCCCCCGCGGGTAGATCATGGTGAGGAGCGGGAGGCCCCAGCGGTTGCAGTCCCTGACAACCCTTGATCCGATCTCCAGCATCTTCGATTCCTGCGGCGAGCCGAGGTTGATGTGGATGGAGACGGCGTCGGCGCCGAGCGTGACGGCCTCGTCGACCGTGCAGACCTGGACCTTGTCGTTCGGGTCCGGGTTTAAGGATGTCGAGCCCGAGAGGTGGATGATGAGCCCGATGTCGCGCCCGTGCTTCCGGTGGCCGCGCTTGACGAGCCCCTTGTGCAGCACGATCGCGTTCGCACCCCCTTCGCTTACGTCAGAGATGACCTTCGTCATATCCAGGAGTCCCTCAATCTGTCCCATCGAGAACCCGTGGTCCATCGGCACGATGACTGACCGGCCGGTGTTCCGGTTCATGATCCGTTCGATCCTGATATCCTTTCCAATCATTGCATTCACCTTCGGTATCTTACTTCAGAATTTCCAATGCCTCATCTACGCTCTTTTTGTGGTGCACGATACATGCCGCCGCCCGGACGAACTTATCCGGGGCTTTGTGCTGGAAGGCGTTCCTGCCAATCGAGATGCCGGCAGCGCCGCCCTCCATCGCCCCCTCGATCAATTCAAGGGTTATGCGGTCATCCGTCTTTGAACCTCCGGCAACCACCACCGGCACCGGACACCCCCGGGTCACCTCGCGGAAGGAGTCCGGGTCCCCGGTATAGACGGTCTTGACGATATCGGCGCCGAGCTCGGCCGCAACCCGGGCGGCGAGCTTGACATACTCCACGTCATGGTCATCCTTGATCCGTTTGCCCCGCGGGTACATCATCGCGAGGAGCGGCATCCCCCATTCCATGCACTCGACCGCGACCGCGCCGAGGTCGGCAAGCATCTTCGCCTCCGACTCCGCGCCGATATTCACGTGCATCGAGACCGCGTCCGCGCCCATCTTCAGGGCGTTCTGCACCGAGTTCACGAGCACCTTCTCGTTCGGGTCCGGGCCAAGCGACGTACTTGCCGACAGGTGCAGGATGAGCCCGATGTCCCGGCCCCCCTGCCGGTGCCCGTAGAGCGCGAGCCCCACGTGCCCGATCACCGCGTTCGCCCCGCCATCGGCCACCAGGTTCACCGTCTGGCCCATGTCGATCAGGCCCGAGATCGGCCCGTTCGTCACCCCGTGGTCCATCGGCACGATCACGGTCTTCTTCGTATTGCGGTTCATGATCCGTTCCATGCGGATATCCTTTCCTCTCATTGTAACAACAACTCCAGTACCACGCCCTCATTCGCAACCGTTTATAGGTCAGCGGAACGAGGGCTTTCCTAATTCCAGAAATAAAAGCCAAAGCCGAAGCTAAAGCCGAAAAACGAGCGATACGCGAATGACGGGGCCGAAGCCGAAACCGATGCCGGCGCAGAGGTGTGCGGGCCGGCGGACGGCGCAACGGCAGCCAGTGCACCCGGCGCAACCGGAGCAACCGGCGCAACGGACGCAGGCGTATCGATCAGAAGCGGTTCAGAAATGCGGTTCGTTATGCAAAGGACGGGTGCAGTGCTCTCAGAGATAAAGACATTCACGGGCGAAAAGACCCTCACGAATGCTGTGGCACTCTTCCTGCATACCTAGTTGTCTGAAGGTCTTTGTATTTAATGTTGTGTGCTAAGATGTAGCACGGTGCCTGCCGTTCTGTCAAGAAGGGCAGGCAGGAGAAGGGAGCGGAGCCGAACCTTCGATTTCCGAACAGGTCATCAGACCTGGAGGAGGAGAACGCGAGAGTGTTCTTGGAAGTGGGGGGAACCGTGCATGAATAATATTGGGATAATACCCTTGGAAAAATTTCATTGTATCTTATTTCTATAGATCAAATTTTTATGAAATTCAAACCGCTCTTTTAAAATTCTAAAATCCGAATCATCGCATAAATCAATATCATTCGTCTGATCCAACAGCCATTTCGGTAAAAATACATATTTTTGGAAAATGAACATTCTTTGAATAGGAATTGGAAGATAAATGTCAGAACAATCTATTTTCTTGTAAAAATGTTCAAATTGAATTTGATTGATAGAACCATTCGATAAAATCTCTATTTTTAATCGTTCTAACCACCAAATTTTTTCATTCTTTATATTTTCTACAAGATTTATTCCATAAGGAATAGCTAAAAATTCAACCATCACATTGATAAAAATTATGCATAGCAACAAAAAAACAAAATTATTGCTATACGACAGAAAGGAGAGATTTGGAATAATAAAATAAGCGAAGAAAACAAGCGGAAATACATAGTAAAATATGGGTAGCATAACGATTATAAAACCAGAAATAATGAATAAAAGTCCGATTAAAAGCGTTTTCATTTTTGTTTGGGATTTTTCCTCGAAGAAATCTATTGATGAAAATAAAATATCCCAAATTATCCCCTTGATATTTAGATAATAGATCGAAATGATCATAATAAGTGAAAAAATAATTAATGCGATTGAGAGGGGAATTCCAAAAAATATTGGATCGTTCAAATGAGGTATATTGATCCAATTTTGAAGGTTCGCATAACTAATTCCAATAAGCGTGAAAAGGAAAATAAAAATCGCCCATGAATGCGGTTCTCCTTTTTTTGCATATTGCCAATCGGCATTCAAAAGAAATTTAAATCGGGCTCTTTCGTTTTTATCAAACAATACAAAGAAATTTAAACTGCTTACAGGACCAGAAATTAATGGCCGGATTTTGAAAATTTTTAATGAAATTTTTTTTAAAAAACCCCAATAACTCCATATTAAGATCATCAAATCTGCTGAAAATAGATATAATAATAAAATATCTTGACTTTCACTGAAAATCTGAGGGAAAAAATCGAAAATTGTTATTAATACGGTAATAAATGCAAAAATAATCAATATTATTGAAAACTTTTCTGAACTGAACTTATTCAGTATTTGATATTCTTTCTGGATTTCATAATCTAGCTCAGTTATTAAGGAGTCCTTTGTGACATTTATACTCCAAGATCTTTTTCTGAATATCATTAAAATTGAATAAACTTTTGATATGATAATTGCTTTTCTCAATATGAACGTGATTTTTAAAAATTCAAAAATTGGTTGTAAGAACAATTATGTTGATGTAGTTAAACAATTAAAAAAGATGAAAAATGATATGAAGTTAATAATCAGACGTGGAAGCTTTTATTTTGGTATATATATCGCAACAATCCTTGGTTATTGCTGTTTCATAAATTTTTTTGGAATATATCCATTTGATACTGAAAATGAGAGAGCCCTGATAACAGTGATTATTGAGAGCCAAGCTGCCATCATCTCAATAGTTATTACTCTTTCATTAGTTGCAATTCAGATAACCGCGTCACAATATTCTTCAACAATTATTGATTATATTAAGCGACATCCCGATTTTTGGATTTTACTTATAATATATTTAATATCAATCATCATCGGATTGTTTTCTCTTAAAACCTTAAACCTTAATGATCCTTTATCAGCCAGCTATGTCTCTTTTGAATTAGGTCTTGCAATTTTCACTTTTATCATTATTGTACCCTTTATTAAAAGTACAACCACTTTATTAAAATCAAAGGTAATAGTTGAAGACATCGCTAAGCAAATTGAAAAAAATTCTGTTTTATTTCAAGATGAAAACTTTAATTTATTATTTAATATCATCGAATCGTCGATGCAGAAATACGATCTTGAAGTGACGATTGATGGATTAATAAGAATTAACGGAATTGTTATTTCAATTATCCAAAAATCATCGGATCAAGAAATTGAGAGAATTTTTGATTCTTATTTCAAAAAAATAGCTAAAATCCAATTTCTAAGTGAGAATCTGAACTGCGATTTTATTACAGCTCATACATGCAATAATTATTATTTCGCTATTGAAGAAATTATACAAAAAAAATCAGCTCAAAATTTAGAATTTCCCATTTCTTCATTGTATAATATTGCGAAACGAGCTACAGAAAAAAAATCAAATTTACTTTTTCATACATCAATTAATTTTTTAACAAAAATCGCTCTAATGACTGCTGAAAAAAACAGAAATGATGAATATGATATTACAGTAAAATCAATCCTTAATCTTGGCAAATTATCAATATCTTTAAATAATCATAATAATTTCGCAATATGTATTGAAAAATTAGAGTCCATAGCGGAATTTCATGTTTCCAATAAAGATGATTCAAAATTGAAGGATATAGTATTATTTTATAGTATTCTGCTTGATGATGCAATTCTCCAAAATTTCCATATAAGTTTAGACGAAATGACTATATCATTAGGAAAAATTTCTAAAAAAATCATTCTAGAAAAACAAAAATTAGACGATTCTATTTTAATAATTTCGAGTGTTCTTAAAAAAATTTGCAATACCTCAATAACTAACTCACAAATTGGAATCTTCTACAGAACCTATGAAAATTTGGAAGACCTTTACTTTTATGCGAGACAAGAAAAAATCGAAAAAGTTTCAATGTTTTGTATTTATTCCTTTAATGAAATTATTAATAATGCCTTAAGATCATCCGCTAGTGAAGAAGTAGTTTTTTGGATATTGCAATCCCAGAAAAAGATTTCAGAAAATTATCTAAAACAAAAAGAAATGAAATATTTCGACGTTTTTATCAATATTAATAGGAATATTCTTGATTTCTTGGTGGAGAAAAGACAAGAAGAAATTTTAGGTTTGTATATTCAATCCCTGTCTGAATTATTGAATAATTTAATCAATATCAAATTCGATGACGAATCATCAAAATTAATCAATTTAATCTATATTGTAGGAAGATCATTAATTGAAAAACAATTTTTTGACCTATCCTTTATCGCACCGGTTGATGTATTGAAAGAAATGACTTATGATGCTCTTTTAAGAAAAACAGATAGAGAAAAATCTGTTATTTTTTCAATAATAAAAATATTAAGCGAAGCCGGAATTGAATCTAGCAATAAAAATTTGGAGAGATCAACGAAGTATTCTATTATTTGTCTTGGCCATTTATTTTTAAAATGTGCGGAAGAAGGGTACTATGTTGGTCAAAAAAATATCCAATTAGCTTTGATAGCCATTGGCCTCACTTCATTCAATAAAGGAATTGAAATTGCATTATTAAGTGTCATTCAACAAATTGATCATATTTCCATAACTGGAGTGAAGAAAATTCCCGATGAAACATATAAGCAACTCATTCACATGGATATGATATTCGGTCTTCATGCTTTGGAATTAAATAAACCTGAGATAGCCTCAGATTGTGCAAAACAACTAGCGAATTTTCCAAATGAAATGAAATCAATAACTGAAGGTGAATTTACAAAATTTCGCTCTGAATTGAAAGGTGGAAACGAAATTGAATTGCTTTCAAAATTTTTTGATTTATACCACCAAAAAATTACTGAAAAATCATCAAATTTTAATTAATATCATAATGAAAATCGCGAGGAGATATTACAGGAAGCCAATATCTCTATTCTCCAGACCCTTCCCGCTAACCTATCATCATTGGGCTCCGACGGAGGAACCTGCCAATCAAGCCTTCTCCCCCAACCCATGAACACCCACCTCCGACGTAAACCCTCCAAAAATAAACCCCCCACCTAGCCTCCCGGCACCTCCCGCCATACACCCCCGCATCTAAACTCAACCAGAACGCGAATACGGGCCGATTTTTCCTGCGTGATTTTCTTATGATCCGGCCGCTGGTATGATTGCTCGTTTCCTGGTTTTTCTGCTGCCCAAACGTGGCCATACCTGGCTCATCTTCTCCGACGGGAAAATGGTGGAAATAGGGGGAAACCTGGCGCTGATTTCGGAAAACCTGGCTCGTTTTCGGGATAGTAGAACTGGTTATGACCGGGGCCACCGTCGGGAAGGATTGGGCGGAGGAGTACTATTCCCGACCATCAACCACCATGGATTCTCCTTCAGGGGTCGTCCGGAGTACTGCTAATCAGGGCTCGTAACGGGCTCCGATTCCGGATCTTCGATCCCAGTCTCTCCCGAAAACGCCCAATAATCGCTCCTTTTCACTTCGTGTGGAAAAAATATCCAATATTGGCTCGGTTTGCAAAAAAGCGCCTGATTTCGATCTCAACGGTGAGCGTTGAATGGCTCGGGAACAGAGGATATTTTTACTCTGTTGTTCTGCCCTTCAGGTGCCTGGAAATGCCGCAGGAATGCGAATATGATGATCGTTTTTTTCCGACGGGGAAAACGGGGGACTGGCCGGATCTGGTACAGCGGGGAGAGCAGCGCGGGGGATATGCTTCCCCTTTCCGGAATCTCCGACAGAGCCCCGTGTCCACCACCCATTTTTGCCCTCCGGTGGACAGACTGGAAAATGTGGGTTTTGTCCACCGGGAGATCGATCCTGTCGGATTTACCTGGAATGAGACATTGGGCGAATTATCCAGGATTATCCGATTTCTCTTTAGCCCCATTCCGGGAAAGGGAAATTTTTCAGAGTCCCACAGGTTCGTGGTAAAAGACCCTAACCCCCCTTTTTCCGGATCCCCTGCTCCCCACAGGGCGCCTTGCGGAGGCGGTCCCGGTCGCGGATACCACGAAACACCGCCGGATATTCAGCAAAAATCACGCCGAACTGTCCTCGAAAATAATTCTCTCCGCCGCGTCATCGCCCCGGCTGTCGACCAGTCTCAGGGTATAGGAATGCGTATTTTTCAGAACCGAGAAGATGACGTTTCCCTGCCGCGTCTCTCCCGGTGCGAGGGTTCCGAGCTTGAGCGGATTTTCAAGATATCCCTCCATATTGTTGATCATAATATACGTGCCCGGCGAGTTATCGTACACGACCCACATGCTCCGTTCATCCAGCGGGAAACTCGCATTCTCCTGGATATTCTGAAGTGTTACGTTCAGGATCAGGTACCGGTAGCCCGACCGGGGCTTGGATTTCTCCAGCGTATCGGCTTTCTGTTCGGAATGCAGGGTCAGGTTGATGACCGGCGCCGGGGGGACGGGTGGGATGGTGCGGCGGAACGTCTCCTGGAACGTCGGCTCATAGAGCGTGTCCGTCTTTGGATCATAGGTAAATGTTGCAGAACTCCCGGTGACCAGCGAGTGGAAAATATACTGGTTGTTGCTACCGGATTTCCAGGTCCCGTGGGACAGGGACTTTACCCGCGTCTTTAAGTTTCTATTCGTCCGGGTCCACGTGGAATTCTCGGAGAATGTGTAGAGCTTTTCCAGTGGCCCGTTTGAGGTATAACTCAAACATTTCCATGACCCGACGAGCGGATCCGCAGGCTTCGTAGGAACGGCGGAAGGGGTCGCAGTCGCGGAAGAAGTTGCCGCTGGAGTGGATGAAGAAACCGTAACCATGGGAGAAGGTGCCGGTGATGATGATCCGGTGGAGGAACTGCACCCGGAAACCAGTACCAGGAAGACGATGAAAAAAATGCAGGTGCCAGCAGAGTTCATTGTATGCGCTCTCTTTCTCCCGGAAATAAATGTTCTCTTTCTCTCTTGTCGTGATGCGGCATGCGGCCGGACTTTTTCGCACCCGCATTTTTTTCCGCAGGAAATCCCTGCGATCAAAATTTTTCAGAACCAGAAATTTCCGGAATAAATTTTTTCAGGGACGGAAAATTTCTCCGGCAAATTTTTTTCATGAAAATTGTGGAAGTCACCCCTCGCCCGGGCGTTCTTCCGGTCCCGGCTTTTCCTCAGCGGCCCAGAGCAGGTCATTGGTCTCCTGGATCTTTCTCGTCAGTCCGGCGATCCGGTTCTGGTATTCCAGGATCCACTGGCTGAAGGTTGTCCCGGCATTGTCGTACTGCTTCCACAACGCCTCCGCTTTCTCCGGATCGTTCTCCGTTTTTAACAGTTCCACGAGATCAGTCCGCTCCCGCAGCTTCTTCGCCATCAGCGCAGGGTAATCCGCGGTCAGCCGGTCAAGTTCCTGCCGGTAGGATGTAAGCCTCCGGGACAGTTCCTCCCGTGTCGCGGTGTTTTTCCCGGCATCATTTTCCTGCATCGCTGGACTCCCGTCGCCGGCCATCATTCCGGTTACGACTTCACGAACCGGAATGCTCCTTTGGGCACCGTCATCTCGAACCGTGCCCCATTGCCCGGTTCACCGGTCTCAACGATCGAGATCCCCGTCAGGGAGAGGATCTCACGGACAAGAAACATGCCGAGCCCCGTGTTCTTCCCGAATCCCCGATCGAAGATATGCTCCTTGTGATCGGCAGCGATCCCGATGCCGTTGTCCTCCCAGACAATGACCAGGTCCTCCCCTGACGGGCGGGATGCTACCCGGATCTGCGTCACCCGCCCGCCGTGCCGGGCCGCGTTGTCCAGGAGGTTGAAGAAGACCTTCTCCAGCATCGGATCGGCGAATACTTCCGTTGGGGCAGGAAGGTCGTTGATAAGGATGAACTGGTCGGGGATGAAACCTTTCCCCGCAGCGGCTATCACCTTCGCAAGGTCCTGCCAGGCCGGATCTCCCGTACCAACCTTCTCGTATTCACTGGTGAACCGGATCATCTCGGCAATATTGCTGCTTGCCTGTGCGATACGGGAAAAATATTTTTTCTGGGTTGGATCGGTGATATCGTGCTGCAACAATGCGATAAAACCGTTCAGGGTCAGGAGCTGGTTGTTGATATCATGGCGGGTGATACTGGACAGGAGGTTGAGCTTGTCATTTGCCTTCCGGAGCGCTTCTTCTGCCTGTTTCCGGTCCGTGATATCGTGGCTGATGCCCTGGATCCCGATGATCGTTCCTTCGGGATTGCGGATCGGGGAGATACTCTGGGAATTCCACCGCCATGAACCGTCCTTATGCCGGATGCGGAATTCCGTCCCGCTGATCCTTTTCCCCGTCCTGAGTGTCTCGAGGAAGTCTTCACGGTTCTTTGGGAAATCGTCAGGATGGATGAGGTCAGCGGCGGGTTTTCCGATGACCTCGCTGGTGTCATGTCCCAGCCAATCCGTACAGTTGGGGGAGACGTAGGTGAAGATTCCGTCAGGTGACAGGGAGAACATGATCTCGTTTGCATTCTCAACAAAGGAGCGGAACTTCTCCTCGCTCTGCCGGAGTTCACCCTCAATCCGGATGCGTTCAACCTCTGCAGCCGCTTTCACGGCGATAATCTCCAGGATTTCCCGCACTGACGGGGATAACTGCACCGGTTTCCGGGAAAGAGCACAGAGGATGCCGGAAACCTCCCCCCGGGAATCCCGCAGTGGTGTGCCGACATATCCCTGGATATTCAGTTCAATAATGTCCTTTGCATTGGGGAAGAGCCGGACAGAATCATCCGGGTAATGGCAGAATCCCTTCTCCGCGACATTCTCACAGGGCGTTCCTTTGAGATGGTAGATGAAATCATTGACCGGTTTCCCGTCAAGGATCATGGAAAGGACCTTCACCGTGTCTCTATCGGGCTGGATCTCCCCCACCATGACGCAGTCGGCTCCGAGCCAGGAACTGACGTTCTCCGCAATTTTCCAGAGCGAGTTGAGCCCGGTAGTTCGTACCATGCTCCCGACAATCGCCTTGAGGGCAGACTGCGTGACCACGATCTCCGTGATGTCCCGCATGGATACCTGTGCACCTTCAAGGATACCGTTCCGCAGGATCGGCAATGCGAACAGGTTGACAATCACCGGCGTTTTGTCCTTCCTGCAGAGCTGCAGCTCGACATTTTCAACCGGCAGGCCGCTCCTCGTTGCCGTTACCGCCTGCATAAATGCAGGACCGGCCTCTGAAAAGATCGTTTCCATGGCAAATTCAAGTGTTTTTCCGACCAGTTCTTCCGGAGCGTACCCGAGCATCTGCCGTACGGAAGGTGAGACATAGGTCGGGCTCATCTCTTTATTGAGGACAAGGATACAATCGGAGGACCGCTCCGTAATGCCCCGGTATTTATCCTCGCTTATCCGCAGGGCATCCTCCATCTTTTTCCGTTCGGAGATATCGACCGCCACCCCGCGGAATCCACAGAGTTTTTCATTCCGGTAGACGGGAGCAGAGTACACGAGGACCGGAAATGAACTTTTATCCTTCCGGACCGCCGCGAATTCCCGGGTCCCTAATGGCATGCCGCTGAATAATTTCTCTACATCCCCTTGTGCAGTATCGAGGCCTGTGGGAACGATAAAGGAACGGGCATTGATCCCCCGGTCGATCTCCTGCTGCGTCAATCCCAGGGTTTTCTGCGCGTGCTGGTTCGCCCAGAGCACCCGGAAATCCCGGTCCAGCTCGAAGACCATCTGCGGGAGGAGTTCGGCCAGATCGTGATACTTCTTCTCGCTCTCCCGTATCGCATTTTCCGCCAGTTTTTCTCTCGTGATATCCTGGGAGATCGAACCGATCCCGAATCCCTTATCCATCCGGATCGGGAAGATCGTCTGCCGGGTGTAGATCCGGGCGCCATCAGCAGCTTCTGCTTCGATGATCTGGGGTTCTTGGAATACGGGAATACCGGTCTTTAAGGAGGTCCGGATCCTTTGTTCGATGAATGCACGGCGTTCTTCCGTATGATATTCGGGAGGAAGCAACCGGAAGGTCAGGTCCCATAAGAAACTGCCAAGAGCCTCCTCTTTCCTGATACCGGTGATCTGTTCCGTTGCTGCGTTCCACTCCTTCACTTTTCCTTCTTCATCGACGATAGAGACCGATTCCCGGGTCGTCTCAATGAAGGAACGGAGCCGGGACTCGCTTCTCCGCAGTTCCTGCTCCGCCTCCCGCCGCCGGACCGCCTGGCGGATCTTGTGTGCCAGCTCCGCAAACTGGGCGGCGGCGTCGGAACCTTTCTGGAGGTAAAAATCGGCGCCATTGTTGATGGCATTGATGACAATTTCTTCGCGCCCTCTTCCGGTAAAGAGAATGAACGGGAGGTCGCCGAACCGCTCCCGGATCGCTTTTAAAAAAGCGATGCCGTCCATCCCCGGCATCATGTAGTCGGAGACGAGGGCATCGTACCTCTTCGCGTTCAGCAGGGTAAGTGCTTTGATCGCAGAATCACTCGTATCGACACTGAGCTGCCCGCTCTGCTCCAGGAACAGCTTGCCGATCTCAAGAAGGCCCGGCTCGTCATCAACGTAGAGGACGTGATACGTTGCATTCACCGTAATACACTTCGCTATTGTTGGAGTGTTATATTAATTCTTATTATTATCCTGGAGGGGTGCCAGGAAAAAGCGGTGGTCAGGGAATCCTTTCACTGCGTTTGTGGGGACCCACCCTGCCGCAACAATCGCATTCTTCGACCGGGTTTTTTCCAGCATCAAGGATCCCTGACGCGAAATAACGCTGAAAATCCTCACTTCACGGGTTACGTATTCCGTTCCGGATCCCCGGTATTTTTCCGCAACGCCGTCTCTTCCCGTATCCAGGATGGGGATAACACACTCAGCGCTTCAGGGAGTGGACCAACCGTATCCAGTACAAGCCCTATAAGAATCTGCAAAGAAAAAGGAGAAAGGTATGCAGGGAGCCGGCTGGCTGAACGTTGGAAGTCTTGTATTCGGGCTGATCGCATGGATACTTCCTGCCATTAATCTCAGCTATCGCACTCAGGCTGAATACCGGAACCTGGTCGTCCTTTCCGTAACAAGCGTCAGTGCCTGTGCCATTGCACTCTGCCTGCAGGTTCTCTCGCTCAATTATCTGGTACGGATCGGGGACTGGTCGGCATTGATGGATATTTCCCCCACGGTTGCACTGGTCGCTACCCTCCTTCTTGTTGTAACCCTCACCCTCAATGCAATCGCCCTGGTTGTCCATTTCCGGAAAACGGTGAACGACTGATCCATCTCAGGTTCCAAGGCACGGTATTCTCGTCCGAAAAGTCGGCCTGTTTCTTTTTCGGGGGGGGGGGAAATGACGAAGATTCCGGCCAACCTCCCGGCACCTCCCGCCAAGATCCCCGGCATATACCCTCAACCAGAACGGGAAAACGGGGCGGACCGGCCGGATCGGGTACAGCGGAAAGAGTGTCGCAGGAGGTTATGTCCCCCGTTCCGGATTCCCCGTCAGAACCCCCTGTCCACCACCGGTTTTTCCCTTCCGATGGACCGGCGGGAAATGACGGATTTTGTCTACCGGAAGATCGGGCCGGCCGGGATCGCACTGAAGGGGAGATCGGGAAGATAACGACGGACGTTGGGAGTTCTCTTTCGTCGCATTCAGAAAAAGGAAGATGCCGGGACTTCCCCCCGGTTTGTGGTGGGAGACCTGGACCCCACGTTGTCCGATCCCTGCGCCCCGGTCCCCCGGGCCGGGACCGCGCTGGAACGGGCGCTCCGGATCATAACGGGCACAAGGTTCACCCATGCTCCCCGGGAAAAATAACCAATGGTTATCATGTAACCGATAGTTATATTATAACCTCGAGTGAACATTATCCGGGGAAAATCCATGGTTGCACTGACACAGGAAATGAAGGATTCGCTCACGGGTACAAAGATTGCATTCCTTGCAACAGCATCAGGGGATGGTGTTCCGAATGTTGTCCCGATTGCGGCATTCCGGCTGGTCGATGACGGCACGATGCTGATCTCGGACCAGTACTTCAACAAGACGCTGAAAAACATGAAAGAGAACCCGGTGATCGCCCTGTCCTGGTGGGGAGAGGCGGGCGGCTTCCAGCTCAAGGGGACCGTCACGATCCATACGGATGACGAGGTCTTCAGAACGAACGTCGCCTGGATGAAGGAGAGCTGGCCGAAGTTTGTGCCCAAGTCTGCCGCGCTCGTCAGAATCACGGACGTGTTCATCGTCAAGCCGGATAAAGAGCCCGGGAAGAAGATCCTCTGAGCCGGAGACCGGAAGCATGCAGTTCCAGGCACTGAAACTGGTGTATTTCTCGCCAACGGGGACAACGAAGAAGATTGTGGAGGACATCGCACGCGGGATCGATCACGGCAGCGTGGAGGTCATCGACATCACCCGCCCGGACGCACGACAGGTACGGCTGCAGACATCGGAAAACGACCTTCTCATTGTCGGCGTGCCGGTGTACCTTGGAAGAATCCCGGCACTGGCAGGCGAATGGCTGCGGACGCTGCAGGCAAACGACACGCCCGCAGTCGGGGTAGTGGTGTACGGCAACCGTGCGTATGATGACGCCCTGATCGAGCTTGCGGATATCCTGAAGGATCGCGGGTGCCGGCCGGTTGCCGGCGCCGCATTCATCGGACAGCACTCGTTCTCCACGGACACAACGCCAACAGCAGAGGGCCGCCCGGATGCCAGGGACCGGGAATTTGCTGAGGCGTTCGGGAAGAATGTTGGGGAAAAACTCCAGGCAGCTCCTTCGCCAGGCACGGTTCCGGAGATGCAGTTTCCCGGCATTCGTCCGTACCGGATGGAAACCTGCCATCCGTACAAAAAAGGCACGCCCTTCTGGAATGTGGACTTCATCGCGGTCAGCGACTCCTGCACGCAATGCGGGACCTGTGCGGAGGGATGCCCGGTCGGGGCCGTCGACCCGGCCGACAGCCGGGTGATCGATACGGAACGCTGCATCACGTGCTGCGCCTGCATCCGGCGCTGCCCTGTCCATGCGAAGACGATAAAACCGGGGCTCGTCATGGATGCATCCCTGCGCCTGTATTCCAATTGCCGGGACAGGAAGGAGCCGGAATGTTTCCTCTGATATCGGGGCCGCAGGGGAAAAGCGCACGTTCGGAATACCTGCATAACGGAATACTGGTCCCCGGCAGGAAACCGTAGGAGGCGGGGGGCTGCAATGGGAATAGCGGAACGGCGGTTGCGGGAGAAGGAGCGGCGAAAGACAGAGATCCTCGACGCAGCGGAGCGTCTCTTTTTTTCGAGAAGCTATGAAGATGTCTCCATGGAGGATATTGCACGCGAGGTCGAGCTGAACAAGGCTACCATCTACCTCTATTTCGACAACAAGGAGGCACTGTTCGCAACCATTGTCGTCCGGGGTATCCGGATCATGGAGGAGAAATTCCGGGCGTGCATGGAGACGAAGGCTCCCGGCATCGTCAGGGTAGCCCTGATGGGCCAGGCCTATTACCGGTTTGCAGAAGAAAACCCGGAATATCTCCGGCTCATCCATTTTTACGGATCCGAACGGTTCTCCCATGAGAACCCCTATACCGCAGAGACCGGGAAGGGCTACGGTGCCTGCCGGAAGATCCTTCAGGATGCGATCCGGGAGGGCATTGATGACGGAACGATCCGGGCCGATCTCGACCCGTTCCTCGCCTCGATGTTTCTCATGATCTCGTTCATGGGGATCCTCTCGCTGGAGAACCGGTGGAAACTGGTGATCGGGGCTGAGGGGTTCACGTACGAACAGTTCGCGAGCGAATTTTTCCGGTTCCTTCTTCCGGCACTTTCTTCCGGCAGGAGATCGCCTGCGATGGATCGTCCGGATCTTAAAGCAGCCGGATTCTTCCTGACCGTGCCGGTGAAACAAAAGGGCGCATGATCCCACGCCACTCCGGGTTGCTCTCCACCGGTACTGAAGATGGAGCCCCGCCGTCCCGTTCTCCCTCTTCCTTGCGAGGAACGAGGAAGCCGGAAACGGGGTCTTCGATGGCTTCATCGGGAACGAATTCCCCGGGGGCAGGGCCGGAGAACTGCTCTCCCGCACTATCACCGGCGTGATGGCGGGATCCGCCTGTACCCGCTCAGCCCACCGCTTTTCTGACGAGCGCTGCGATCCGTGCCTCTTCGGTTGCGGCGAGGTCGGTCAGCGCAAAGGCAACCGGCCACATGGCCCCGTCATCGAGGTTTGCGTCTTCATTAAACCCGAGGGTCATGTACCGTTCCTTGAACTTGTCCCCGCCGCGGAAGAAGCAGATGACCTTGCCGTTATGGGCGTACGCGGGCATGCCGTACCATGTTCTCGGCGCGAGCACCGGTGCGCTGGTTCGGATGATGGCATGGAGGCGCCCGCCCATGGTGCGGTACGGTTCCGGCATCGCGGCGATCGCGGCGAGTAC
>Ga0116154_10002032_pt1 | contig 15899 bp, 10 predicted proteins | sample AD_UKC030_MetaG_FD_89898 | JGI IMG/M metagenome (GOLD analysis project Ga0116154, IMG submission 89898) | Active sludge microbial communities of municipal wastewater-treating anaerobic digesters from USA - AD_UKC030_MetaG | ecosystem: Engineered > Bioreactor > Anaerobic > Digestate | place: USA...
ATATTACAGGTTTCCAGGCGACACCATGAACCCCGTCCGCGGCCTGATGCTCTCACGATTGACACGGTTGGCGCCTTACACCGTCATCATCATCAGCACGGTGGTCGGTATTCTGCTCTACCTTCTCCTCTTCGCGGGGCTTTCCGCGCAGTTCATCAGCAATGTGGAAGACCAGCGCAGGGCGGGCCTTGTCCAGCTCGTGCGCATGGCGCGCAATGCCATTGAGCCCTCCCTGGAGCGCGTGAGAATCGGAGCACTGTCAAAAGAAGACGGGCGTATCGGCGTAAGAAACCTCGTGCGCCGGATGACCTATGATGACCAGTACGGCCCCAATTATATCTTCATGAGCGCTTACGACGGCACCATGCTCGTCCAACCCTTCGAGCCGCACATGGAGATGACACCACAGTGGAACCTGCGCGACGAGCACGGCACCTACATCATCCGCGAACTGGTGCGCGCCGCGAGGAGCGGTCCTGAAGGCGGGTTTGTGAGTTATTACTATTACCCGCCGGACTCTCCGACCCCGCAGGAAAAACTCGCGTACGCGCTTCCCATCCCGGAGCTCGACTGTTACATCGGTACCGGAATGTATATGCAGAAGGCCTATATCGAGCAGAAACAGATACTCACCCAGGCGCGCGCCTGGTCGGTCGCGTTTGTTGTACTGCTTTTCATCACCTCGTTCATCGCCATCCGGGAGATCGTAAAGCGAAACCGTGAGCTTGCGGCCGAAATCGAAGTCCGCCGGCGGGCACAGGAATCCCTCGAACTGTTCAGAAACCTCATCGACAACTCGCACGACAGCATATTCCTCGTCGATCCGGACAGCGGGGGAATACTCGAAGCGAACCGGAAGGCCTGGGAAATCCTCGGATACGATCGCGACGAACTCCTTTCCCTCCGCACAACAGATATCGAGCTCGTCTACCGGCACGGAACGGACAGGCGGTCCCTTGTCGCGAGAGTGCGCCATGACGGGCACGCGATTCTGGATGGAACGCTTATTCGAAAGGACGGGACAACCGTTCCCTCCGAGGTCAGCATCCGTTATGTTTCGATGGGCGGACGGGGATACCTGGTGTCGGTCGCGCGCGATGTAACCGAGCGCCGCATCGCCGACGAGAAGATAAAGGCCTCCCTGCACGAAAAGGAAACGCTTCTCCGCGAGATCCATCACCGCGTGAAGAACAATTTCCAGATCATCACAAGCCTCCTGAACCTGCAGGAGCGAAAAATCAGGAACGAAGAGGCCGCGGCGGAGCTCGCCGACTCGCGCAACCGGATCAGGGCGATGGCGCTCGTGCACGAACAGCTTTATCAATCCCACGAGCTGTCGTATATAGACTTCGGCCCTTACCTGCAGTCTCTGGCCCGCGGCCTCCAGCGGACCTATCCCGGGGATATCGACATTATATTTCATACGGAGCATGTTCCCCTGGCGATCGAAACCGCGATACCCTGCGGCCTCATCGTCAGCGAGTTGATCTCGAACTCCCTCAAGCACGCGTTCCCCCACTCGTTCGCGGGAGACCGCAAGATCAACGTCACGCTTATACGGCGCCCGGACGGTTCCATCGAAATCGGCGTGCGCGACAACGGCATCGGCCTGCCCGAAGACATCGAGAACCGGAAGAAGAACTCTCTCGGGCTGTCCCTTGTGGAAATACTCGCCAGACAGGTAAAAGGAACCGTCTCGGTACGCGCGGAAGGAGGCACGACCCAGGTGCTCCGTTTCGAACCAGCTACAGACGACCGGAAGGAATAAAGCGATGAACGTGCTCTTAACGGGCGCCACCGGCTATATCGGCGGCAGGCTACTTCGCCGTTTTCTCGGCTCGCGGGCCATGCGGCTTCGCGTGCTTGCGCGCAATCCGCGGAAGCTTCCGCCCCTTCCACCGCGGGTGGAGGTCGTCCGCGGCGACACCTTACAGCCGAAAACAATCGAAAGCGCGCTCGATGGTATCGATACCGCGTATTACCTCGTTCACTCAATGGGCGCCGGGAAAGATTTCGAATCCCTGGACAGGGCGAGCGCCGCCGCTTTCCGCGACGCCTGTATTTCCCGCGGAGTGCGACGCATTATTTATCTCGGCGGGCTCGGAACCGCTACAGGCGCATCGAAGCACCTTCGCAGCCGGATCGAAACAGGGGAGATCCTCTCGGCATTTCCCGACCGCATACAGACGATTCACTTCAGGGCGGGCGTCATCATCGGCTCGGGCGGCGCGAGCTGGGAGATAATCCGCAACCTCGTCCGTAAACTGCCTGTCATGGTCACGCCGCGATGGGTGCGCACCCGAACGCAACCCATCGCCGTTGACGATGTGCTGGACTACCTGGCGGCGGCGAAAGATGTCGAGGCGGCGGGCGATCACGTGATCGACATAGGGGCGGAAATCCTGACATACGGTGAGATGATGATACGCGCGGCGCGCGTAATGGGACTGCGGCGCCTCATGATTCCGGTCCCTTTATTCTCGCCGCGACTCTCCTCATACTGGCTGGTGCTGTTCACGCCGGTGCCCTACCGGATAGCCTCTGAACTAGTGGAGGGACTTTCCTCGGAAACGATAACGCTCGACGACTCCGCTCGACGACTCTTTCCGGACATCCGTCCCGTTGGCTACGACGAGGCGGTACGGCGCGCCATCGACGAGGAGGAACGCCTGCTTGTCGTCAGCCGCTGGTGCGACGGAACGACCGAGCCCTCGTGCGACACCGGCGACGCCTCGCTCCCGCGCGGACATGTATTGCGCATGACGGCGAGTCGCGGTCTCGAGGGAAAACCCTCTGAATCCGTGTTCGGTACGGTCGAGTCCATCGGCGGGGAGAGGGGATGGTACTCCTTCCATTTCCTCTGGCGGACGCGCGGCTTGATCGACAAATTGACCGGGGGATACGGACTCAACAGGGGCCGGAGGCATCCCGACGAGCTGCGCGTGGGGGACGCGCTCGATTTCTGGAAGGTCGAGGACATCGTCCGGGGACACAGACTCCTGCTGCGTTCACAGATGCGGCTGCCGGGCGCGGGATGGCTGGAATTTATCGTGCGTGCGGACAGGCTCGATGTAACGGCGTATTTCAACCCGCGCGGGCCGGGCGGTTATCTGTACTGGTATCTCATGTACCCGGCGCACCTTCTCATATTCAGGCGCCTTGCCCGCTCCATCGTCCGGCGGACAGAATAAGGCCCCGTCGCGGGACGGGGCCTTCCATGCTGCCCGGCTAGGGTTCGAACCTAGACATTTCTGGTCCAGAGCCAGACGTGTTGCCAGTTACACCACCGGGCAATGATGGATAATACATTTCCGGCGGCCGATTTTTTGTCAAGTATTTTCGCCGACTCCAAGTCCGGGCGCGGAAGGCCGCACCCGGACTGATGGTGTCAATCAAACGCCTGGTCGGTCTTCCAGACCTCCCATACCTTGCCGACAAGGTCGGGGCCCGGCTTGAGGGTCATCTTGCCCGGCCTCCAGCCCGAAGGCGTCGCCTCGGTCCCTTTGCTCTGGCGCACATGCTGAAATGCCTGGATCTGGCGGATGGATTCGCTGACATTCCTCCCGACCGGAGGCGTCAGCACTTCAAATCCCTGAACTATACCGTCCGGATCGATAATAAACCTTCCGCGGGTCTCCACGCCCGCGTCCTCATCATAGATTCCATAGACGGTCCCGACTTTACCGCCGCCGTCGGACAACATGGGAAACGGAATACCGCCCTTTACCATCTTCGAAAGCTCGGTATCGTTCCAGATCTTATGCACGAATATGCTGTCAACGCTCATTGAAAAAACCTCAACTCCCAGCTTCTGAAACTCGGGGTATTTTTCGGCAACTGCCGAAACCTCTGTCGCTCAAACGAACGTGAAATCCCCCGGATAGAAGCACAGTATCACCCATTTGCCCAGATGGTCCGACAGCTTGAAATTGATGAATTTTCCCTTATGGTACGCGGGCGCCGTGAAATCAGGCGCTTTCTTCCCGACTTTAATCATGGCTGCTTGACCTCCTTTAACGGTTTTTTCACTCTCGGGCGGATTGAGCACGATCTCTGGCTCCCCGGCTACGGAACCCGTCGGACGCGCGCATCCCGCGGGTATTTCCTCGGCCATCTTTAACCTCCTTCGATAATAGTTGTCGCAAGCTTACGATACCGCGGTTTTATAATCAACTAAAAAAAATGATAATCGTTATCATTATTATTTAATTACCCTGATATTTCAAACAAGTACCACCGACCTGTTGCTCCCGATACCAAGGCCTGCCGGACCGTTCCGCCAGCGGGACTAATTGCCTTGACACGTCTTCGGATCGCCGATAGCATGAACGCCTGTACACGATCGTAGAAATCAGCCCGGAGGTCTTCCCCATGATGATGCGGGTTGCCGGGTGCCGCGGCCGGTTCGCGTTCGCGGCGGCTGTACTCTGCTCAGTTATATTTCCCGCGTGCTGCCGGTCGTTCGATATGCTGAAAAACAAGGAAGTCTCAACTCACAGGGAGATATCCGACGGATTCGTCTCGGGAGACTCTCTCCATTTTTTGTGCGACTATGTGCTCTCCGAACCCGGAAGCACCATCATCCCCATGTATATGCACAGCCCGGGGAAAACCTACTACGACGCGGTCCATCTCTATTCCGCCGACCTGGTCTCGAACACGATCGCTCATCATACAGCGCTGAAGCCGACGTCATCGCACATGGGACGTGGTTCGGTCCGCGGCGCGCGATGGGCCGTTAAGGGTTCCGCCGTATACGTACTCTATCACACGGGCTGGAGCGATGCCGGCGCGGCGATGATACACGATCTCTTCGAATTCAAACCGGACACCGGAAGCAGCCGTGAGATAACCGGACCCGAGAAAGACGCGCTGATCGAACGATTATTCCCCGAAAGAACGGGCACCTCCTCACCTGGCAAACCCATCCTGTCGTCCTCGCGCGTGCGTTACCTGACCGCACGAATCAGTGATGAAGCATGGCGTCTTCCTCTCCCGACGGACTTTGTCGGGCTGAGCGAACGGGACTGCATACGGATACTTGTCGAACAGCGGGGAGACCGCCATTTCCGATGGGCGGCCCTGAAGAAACTCTCCCCCGCGCTGACGGAACGCACGGCCCGCGATCTCATCACCTCGATGGAAAAACACCGGTCGACGCTTCCCGGACACCAGCGGCGCGCGTATGGGCCGCTCATGGAGGAATGGTCCGCGAGGGTCGAAATACTGGCCGGATACAACAATGCCGATACGGCCGGAATGAAAGTACGCGCGATGGATGCCGGATCGGTCGCTCCCGGCGGGCGGACACCGTTGATGATCGCGGCCTACTTCAACGATACCGCCGCGATCGGAAACCTCATAGGCCGCGGAGCGTCGATCGACGCGCGCGACACCCTCGGGCGCACGGCCCTTATGTATGCCATATTCGGCGAGGCGCCCGCCGCCATGGAGCTTCTTTTAAAGAGCGGGGCCCGGTCCGACGCGGAAACCTTGTCCGGCTGGACCGCGTGGATGTTCGCGAGCGAAACCGACCTGCGCGATGGCTACCTCAGGCTGAAGGACAGGTAGGCGATGAAGACAGACCGTTCGAGTGTGCCATAACCGGCTCCCGGACGCCTTTTAATCCTGTGGATACGCGGGAGGCTCCGTCCTTCACAACCTGGACGAGAAGGGTTTCCACACGGTCGCGATCTTTCCGCCGCGCATCACGTGGATCACGTCGAACTGCATGAGCGCGTCCCCCTGCAAAGGGTGATGGAATACGAAATCCCCCACCGAAACCGGCACGTTTCGCGAACCGTTAAGCATGCTCTGGTTGGGCAGCATGTTTTCGTTCGGAGGGCTCGCGGTGAGGGCGTTAACTGAAACGCCCGGAGGAGCGAGTATTCTGTCCGACCATCCTCCCCCGCTCACGAAGAAGGTGACGGCGGTATTGGGGTCCCACCACTCGACGAGCGGATGGAACGCCTCGATGAACGGCACCCCGAAGCCGTCGATCTTCTTGAGCACCGGCGCCGCGATAAAAAGCGCGGGCAGGTGCCCGGAAAGAGTAAAGACATCGAAGGTCGAGGGCATAACCAGACACGATCCGGCGGCGATATCGTTAGCCGGCATGCTTTCATCATACAGCGCATAGGTCGTACTGCCGCCGCTGTTGAAGGTCAGGTCGCCCCTGAACAGTCCGGGATAGTTCTCCCGGCCGTACCGCACGAACTCCCCGTATCGCTTCATGGTTCTCGCGAACTCCCTCCGTATCGCGGATTCCTTCGATCCTACGTAAAGCGGCACATGGGCGACATGCCCGTCGTAGCCCATGAACCCTGAGAAGACGAGCCTGCCGGAGCTGGCGGCGATGACATCGAGCATACGGGCGAGCTCTTCGAGCGTCCGCGCGCCGCCCCGGTGCAGCCCGACATCGATTTCGAGATTCACGCGCATCCGAACACCGCGCCTGTCCGCGAAGGCGTCGTATTCCCTCAGGCGCTGTTCGGTATCCACAAGCCACTGCGCCGAAACGAGGATGTCCCGCTTCACCCCGGCCGGCAGTGAATCGTAAAATCCCGCAAGGGCCTCCACCGGAAACGGTCGCCCGGGCAGCATGTCGATTCCGGCCCCCTCCCTTTCGACGAGGGCGCGCATGTGGGAGAGATGGAACGGCATGAGCCTGCGGGTCCCCGATTCGCGCATGATATACGCGAGCAGATCGGGCGAGGGCAGTGATTTCGTAACTATTCGATATTTGAGGGGAGGCCTGATGACGGCATTTACCATGCGGATGTTAGCGTCGACGCGGTCAAGGTCGAGGACTATGGCCGGCTGAGAGACACCCGCGGCCCGTAGCGCGCCGTTTACGACCGCGAAATACTCGTCGTAACGGCCACCCCGGTCGCCCGGCCTGCACAGCAACGCAGCGAAGGCCGCCAGGAGCACCACCGCGCCCGCAAGAACAACGGTTCGACGCCTATTCAGCATGACCTCCTCCATGTGAAAAGAAATGCGGCCGAAGCCGGCATTACCCGATTTCCGACGTCATTGTATCCGGCGGCTTCGCCTGGCGTGCAGGCAGGGCCTCACTGCCGCGCCTCCCTATCCCTGTCCCCGGCCATCATCGAGCGTGAAAAAATCGATCGCGTCCCTGAGCTTCTCCACCATCGAGGCGGTGTTTTCGGCCGTGGCGAGCATCTGTTCCGCGCCCGTTGCATACGACTGCGTCAGCAGGTTGACGCTGGAGACCGATTTGACGATTTCTCCGGTGGCTATCCTCTGTTCGTCCGTTGAGCTTCGTATTTCCTCGGACCTCTTGCGCACGTCTTCGGCCGACCGGTTTACGTCTTCATTCAGGTCTGACTGCTCCCTCATGACGGCGCTCAGTTCGCCCATCCCCTCTCCTATCGAGCGAACGCCGGAGAGGATGTTTTCGAGGATGGAAATCGTCTGCCTGACACCGGCCATGCCTCCCTCAATCTCCTCGTTGTTCTTCCTGATAAAGCGGTCGATTTCGCCGATGCTCGACGATGTCTGATCCGCGAGCTTGGATATCTCGTCCGCCACAACGGCGAATCCCCTCCCGGCATTGCCCGCGCGCGCGGCCTCGATCGCCGCGTTGAGAGAAAGCAGATTGATCCGGTCCGAAATATCGTTGATCATTCCGGTGACCGTTATCATCTCCCTCGACCTGTCGTTTATCGCCGCCATGCGCTCGCGCATGGTATTGAGCGATTCCTCGCCCGTTTTTCCGCTGGAGGTTATCGATCCCGAAATACCGAGGTATTCCTCGAGCTTCGCGCGGACCCGCACCAGGCCCCCGGACAGTTTTTCCATCAGCAGGCCGAGGGCGGCGAGTCTCTCGCTCTGGCCGGCGGAATTATCCGCGATGTTCTCGATTCCGGCGCCCACTTCCTCGAGCGTACTGCTTATCTCCTCGGTCGAGGCCGCCTGATTCTGCGCGTTCTCGGCGAACGAAGTGGTGGTGGCCGAGACCTCGCCGATTGCGGACATGATCTCGTCCGAATATTCCTGTATCCGTTGTATGACACCGAACAGTTTCAGCTGCAGGTTGTTGATGTCAACGGTCATCTCGCCGGTCTCGTCTGTCGAGATCATCGGAACGAAGCGGACGCTGAGCTCGCCCTCGGCGATCCTGTTAAGCGCGGCCTTGATCCCGGCAAGATTGGTCTTCGTGGACTTGGCGAAGTAGTACGCACTCACGACCACCGTTCCCAGAAGGAAAAAACTCAGGAATCCGATGTGGAAGAAGAAGTTATTCAGCACGATCATCCCGTTCATTACCATGTACAGAAATGCACCGAAGATGACCATCGGGACGAGCAGAACCGAACCCAGCACCCACAGGATGCGCGTGAACGTGCCTGTCTGAGAGTAGGATCCTTTCGGCGCGGACACGGCCGAAAGACGCGCATCCTGGAGATATGGGGCGAGACTCACCTCCGTCTGGAAATAGAACAGCCCCATGTTGATCGGAATGACCATAATGGTGGCCGCGGGCATGATGTAGAGCGTGTATTCATTCAGCGCGCCGAGCCGGTCAAGGCACACCAGCGCCACACCCACTCCGAGGATGTAGCGCATCGGGATGGCGAGCGCTTCCCTCATCGGCCTCCTGAGAAGCCGTTTTTTATATTCGCCGATCTCCTCGCCGGAACGTCCCGCGGGCCTTCGAAGCGCCCTGAAAACCGGCCACAGGTCATGCCACCGCAGTACATTGAAAACGACGAGCGCGGCGACCGAACCGGCCCCGGCACTCAATACGAACGGCGCAAGATTGTTGATATTGTTACCGCCGATCACCACAAAATAGGCAAGCAGCACCACGGGAAAGGTATACGCGAAAAATTCGAGCGAAATGGTGAGTTTCAGCAATGGCAAACGGTAGTTCATCGATCTTCCTTCCTTTATGGTTGTTAACTCTTCCGCGGAAAGCCCCGGCATCTCGCCCGCCGCTGTGAGCGATGGCGGTCCGCCGCTCCGTGGATTGTCGTTCTGTATATGGAGAATCTCTCCTTATAAAATCCAATTTTTAATGTATGTCAATAGTATTACAGATGTAATCATATATTTTCTCCCGCCGGTTTCAGGCGCCTGTGGGCTCTTACTGTCCGATCCGGTGTGTGCCGCACCATTTTTTGGATTGCGCTGAAACGCGGCGGCGGTGAGAATGATGAATCGGGGAAACACCATCCTCCGTACGGTCCAAATGGGCCCGGATACCGGCCTGGAGAACCATGGTCACAGAAACCGATCTTCTCAACACCGCCGAATGCGAATACGACGCCGGTCGCCAGAGGCGCGCGAACCGCGTGGTCAACCTCGGACTCGCCGCGAACGCCCTGCTCGCCGTCGTCAAAATATCCGCGGGGATATTCGGCCACAGCAAGGCGCTGCTTGCCGACGGGATCAACTCATTCTCGGATGTGGTCTACTTCCTTTTCGTCAAGCTATTGGTGAAACTCTCGGCCCAGCCCGCCGACGAGGAACACCCCTATGGACACCATCAGCTGGAGAGCATAGCCGCGGTCGTAATCGGGGCTTTTGTCATCACCACGGGAATCGCGATATTCTGGGATTCCATCAACACCGCCTTCGATCTCCTCACCGGAACCAGGGGCCGCAATCCGGTCGAGTCGTTCACGCTGGCCGTGGCGCTTGTAACCGTGCTCTGTAAAGTGTTCCTGATGCTCGACGCCGCGGCCGTAGGGAAAGCCACGCGGAACCTGGCCGTCACGGCGCTTGCGCGCGACCACCGCAACGATATATTCGCCTCCCTGGGTGCCGCGGGCGGTATAGTGATGGGACTTCTGGGAATTCCATGGGGTGACCCGCTCGCCGGGGCACTGGTCGCGGCGGTCGTGGCCAAAACGGGCATCGACATACTGAGGGAATCCACGGCCGAATTGATGGACACCGTTCCCGGCACGCGGATGGACGCGAACATGCGCGCCATAATCTCCTCCCACGGCGAGGTGCTGAGGGTCGAGAGCGTGCATACGCACCGGTTCGGTCCCTACTTCATGGCGAACATCACCATCGCCATCGACGGCGATCTGAGCGTCTCCGAGGGCGACCGGATCGCGGACGAGATCGAGAAGATGCTCTACGACAGGATCGATTTGCTCAAAAGGGTATACATCCACTACCATCCACCCAAGCGCCGGATCAGGAGAAAAGCCTGAAAGTATGTTACCGTCACCGACGGGCGCGATCCCCCGCCGGGTAAAAAAACGGAGCGGCGTGAGCGCCACGCCGCCGGAAGCGGGCTTTCAGCCTTTCTTCGCCTCCCGGGCCCACGAATCCTTGAGGGTGATGGTCCGGTTGAAGACGAGCCGCCCCTCCGCGGCGTCCGGATCCACGCAGAAATAGCCCAGGCGCTCGAACTGGAACCGGTTTCCCGGACGCGCCGTCGCCGCGTGAGGTTCGATGTATCCGGTAACGGTCTTCAGGGAATCGGGGTTGATGTTGGACAGAAAATCCTTCCCCTCTTCCGCCTCGTAGGGGTCCTCTTTAGTGAACAGGCGGTCGTACAACCGCACCTCGGCCTTTACGGCATGCGCGGCCGAAACCCAGTGGAGCGTTCCCTTCACCTTGCGCCCGTCCGGGGCGTTGCCGCCGAGCGACGCCGGATCCCAGGCGCAGCGGAGTTCGGTTATCTCGCCCCGCTCGTCCTTCACCACGCCCGTGCAGGTAACAAGACACGCGCCGCGCAGGCGCACCTCGCGCCCCGGCGCGAGCCTGAAGAATCCCCTGGGGGGCTCCTCCATAAAATCCTCGCGCTCTATGTACAGCACGCGCGAAAAAGGCACGCGCCGGGATCCGGCCGCGGGGTCTTCCGGATTGTTCGCGATTTCGAACTCGTCCGCGCGGTCCTCGGGATAATTCTCGATGACGAGCTTCAGGGGATTCAGCACCCCCATCACGCGCGGCGAGCGCCTGTTGAGGTCCTCGCGGATGCAGTGCTCCAGGAGAGCCATGTCGACCACGGCGTCGCGCTTGGCTACGCCTATGATGGAGGCGAACGCCCGGATGGACTCCGGCGTACAGCCGCGCCTGCGAAGCCCCGAGATGGTGGGCATGCGCGGGTCGTCCCATCCCCTCACATGGCCTTCCTTCACGAGGCGAAGGAGCAGTCGCTTGCTCATCACCGTATAGCTCAGGTTGAGGCGCGCGAACTCGATCTGCCGGGGACGGACCTTTCCCGGCTCGGCGATGTGGTCCAGGAACCAGTCGTAGAGCGGACGGTGCACCTCGAACTCGAGCGTGCAGATGGAATGGGTGATGCCTTCGATGTAGTCTGACTGCCCGTGCGCGAAGTCGTACATCGGGTAGATGCACCAGTCGTTTCCGGTGCGGTGGTGCTCCGCGCGCTTGATGCGGTAGAGCACGGGATCGCGCATGTGCATGTTGGGCGAATCCATACCGATCTTCGCCCGCAGCACCTTCGAGCCGTCGGGAAACTCGCCGTTTTTCATGCGCTCGAAGAGGTCGAGGTTCTCTTCAACCGTCCGGTCGCGCCAGGGGCTCGTTTTACCGGGTTCGGTCGGGGTGCCGCGCGTGGCGGCGATCTCTTCCGCGCTCATGTCGCAGACGTAGGCAAGGCCCTTTTGTATCAACAGGAGCGCCCAGTCGTAGAGCCTGCCGAAATAGTCCGAGGCGTAATAGGGCCTGTCGTGCCACTGGAAACCCAGCCAGCGCACGTCCTCCATGATCGAGTCGACGTACTCCACCTCCTCCTTCTCGGGATTGGTGTCGTCGAAGCGAAGATTGCACCGGCCGCCGTACTTCGCGGCGAGACCGAAATTAAGGCATATCGACTTGGCGTGGCCGATGTGGAGATAGCCGTTCGGTTCAGGTGGGAAGCGGGTATGAACGGCGGAGCCGTTCCTGCCCTCCTTCAGATCGTCTTCGATAATTTCTTCGATGAAATTCTGCGGTCTGTTTTTCTCTTCGTTGTCCATTGGGCCCGCCGTATTCTGTGCCGTATCCGGGGAGCCAGGCGCCCCCGCGCGCGAAGAATCGGCCGGGACGGGCGTTTTGTCAAGGAATTGGAGAAAAAGAAGCTCCAGGACGCGCCCGAGCCGGCATTATTTTACACCGGCGAAAAATACCGGCCCGCCGAAAGGCGGTTTGTCACTCAATGCCCGATTCCGAACTGAACGCGATCGGCATGTCCGCGATCTGTTTGGCGGTGAACGGCTTTTCGATATACCGTTTACAGAAACCCGCGAGCAGGCCGTTCACCCCCTTCAGGAAATCCTCCCCGTGGGCCGCGTGGAGCGCCTCCGCCATCCGGTAGCGGGCGACCGCCCCGTCTCTTTCTCCCATGAGGTCAAGGCCCTGCCCCGCGAGGAGAAGCGCGTGCGCGCGCTCGTTGTTCGACTGGGGTCGGTCGAGGGATTTTTCGAGAAGGCCGACGGCTTCCTCGTACGATCCGGTGTGCATCAGAAGGGCGGCCTTCAGGCGCGTATAGATGGTCTCCCCCGGATCGAGCGCGATGGCGGCGTCGAGATGCGCGAGGATGGCGGTATAATCGAACGGGTCCTCCTCGTGCAGGGCATACGCCTTCATGAAATGGCCCAGCCCCGCGCGTTTCGAGCGGTCCCGCCACGCATAACCGGGAAGCGGCGGAAAGCGCCGCGGGGGCGTGCCCTCCAGCTCGGCGCGGACGTCGAAGCCGTGGAAAACACCGTCGCAGGCGGGCTCCACGCCCGTTCCGATCCAGACCACGCCCTGTTCGGGCACAAAGACCGCCGAGGTCACGTTGTTTGCCGCGCCCACCGTGATTCCCGTCGCGCGTTCCGCGCGGGTGAACATGTCGAGCCTGTCGCCCATAAAGGCGGCGGCCGCCGTAGGCGTTATGCGACCTCGGTTTGCCGCCGTCAGCTCTTGGAGCCGCCGGTATCGCCCGGCCAGGTCGCGCATCACCATGTTGTGGCGTCGCATGAGATCGAGCTTTTCGAGCTCCGGCGTTGTGGCGAAGTTGGTGAGCACCAGCACGCCGTCCTTCATTCTTTTTACTCCGACGGTGTCGGCGTTGGCCTCGATCACCGCGGCGTCGCGTCGTTTCCCGTCCGCGATCATATAGCCGAACGCACCCGCTCTTCGGTCTTTCCGTACGATCGCTATGGCCTCGTCGACGCTCGATGCGCCGCGCATGATCTCATGCTGTAAAACCGTGTACGAGCGCCCCTTCGCTCCGGTACCGTCGAACCCCATGAAGTGGCCGCCGATTACGATGCCCTTCTCGTTGACGGCCGAATTGCATTTGATCAGTCCCGCCGTGGAAATATTCAGGTATTTATATCCCCGTGACGGGTTGTATATGAATACCGTCTGGCCGTCCATCCACCGCCCCTGTCCGGGATAGTCCGTGTTCCTTCCCATGATGAGCATCCCGTCGGTGGTGGCCGGTCCCGCGGCCGCGAAATCGGAGCATTCAGCCGCGATACCGAGCGATTTCGCCTTGCCTTTTATAACCTTCGGCACCATGATCATGGTGAGCTCGGATTTATACGTCGCCCTCACCAGATCGCGATAGTCGATGCCAGAACCGTCGGCGATACCTTTCAGCTCGCGGAGGTATTCCTCCGGAGTGTTCCGCTCGAGCGGACCGAATACTGAAAAATCGAGGTAGGCGAGCATCAGTTTTCGTAAAAACGCCGGTCTGGCGCGATGGTCCCGCGAATTCGTGACCGGATCGGCGAATACCGGTACCACGCCGCGTGCGATTTCCTCCCTGAGAAGCGTCCCGTGCTGAAACCCCATCTCGTACGGGCCTCCACTTATCGAGACGACCAGATTCCCGTCCCTGCGCTCCTTCCACGCGCGTCCGAACCAGGTGCGTCCGCCCTCCTCGCGGATTTTTTCCGCGCCGAGGAGTTCGGACACGCTCCTTTCGGGCGCGTAGGCCCTTCCGGAGCTGATACGTGATGTTTTAATAAACCATACGGCGCTGAAAATGATGATCGCCGTCACGAGCAAAACGACGGGGCCGCGTTTCATGGAGTCCTCCATATCGATGGGCATGTGCGCAGTCTTTCTTCAGGTTCCACCGGAGAAACGGATTTGTCAAGGATTTGAATGAAGTATATTCGCGCACGGCGTTTAACCATGTTTTTCCATAAACGCCGGTCACACGCAAGCGAGCAGGCGGGGAAGCATTCCGTCAGGGGTAACAAGCGGCATGATTGCTTCTCCCGGGGCCCCAATAATTATTAAAAATTGCACGGGCAGGCACTCCTGATGTACGTTTTTATTTATTTGACCCTGTCATGATCGCATGGTATTCTCTTGCTTCGCCGGCCAGCCACGGCCATATCATACACCGGGAGGAAACACGATGTCGGACTCAATTACAGAAGTGAGTGAAAAATCCTGGGGCGCGCGCCTCATGGAGTCGATCAAGGGAGTGCTTGTTGGACTGGCGCTCTTCGTAGCGGCGTTCCCCGTGCTGTTCATGAACGAAGGCTGCGCCGTTAAAACCGCACGCGACCTGGGTAACCTGGCGAAGGAAGTCGTGAGCGTGGACGCGCTGAAAATCGACCCCGCCAACAACGGCAAACCCGTTCACATGAGCGGTGACGCGAAGACGGACGAGGTGCTTACCGACAGCGCCTTCAATTACAGCGCGAACGCAATCCACCTCGGCCGTTCGGTCGAGATGTTCCAGTGGATCGAAGACCGCAAGGAGAAGACGGAAAAACAGGTCGGAGGCAGCGAAAAAACGACCACCACCTACGAGTACCGCACCGGATGGTCTTCGTCGGCAATCGATTCATCGACGTTCAAACAGCCCGACGGCCACCGCAACCCCGGCTCGATGCCCTATGAAGCGATAAGCCTCTCGGCGAAAAACGTGCTGCTCGGCTCGTACAGGCTCATCCCCGCGCAGATAAGCCAGATTTCCGGGAAGGAAACCGTTAACTTCACCGCGGCCGAAATCGCCAAGCTCCCGCCCGCGATTCGCGCGAAAGCCAAACCTTCCGGCGAATGGCTTTTCCTGGGAGCGAACGCCCAGCAGCCGCAGGTCGGCGACGTGCGCATCCGCCTGGATGTGGTGAAGTCGCCGAAGGCCATCTCGGTAATCGCCGTACAGAACGGCGACACCTTCCAGGCGTATCGCGGGAAAGAGGGGACCCAGCAGCTTCTCGTCAGCACGGGGACCATCGATGCAGCGGGAATGGTCCAGAGCGCGCAGGACGCCAATGTCACACGCACCTGGATAGTCCGCTTCGTCGGACTCGTCATGATGTACCTGGGGCTCATGATGGTGTTCAAGCCGCTGGTTACGGTCGCCGACGTCCTCCCGATGCTCGGCGGACTGCTCAAAATGGGCTTGGGCCTCTTTTCCGGCATCATCGCCTTCGCGTTTTCGCTGGTCACGATAGCGATCGCGTGGATATTCTACAGGCCCGTGCTCGCGATCATCCTGCTCGCGCTCGCCGGCGGGGCGATCGCCTTCGGGATAATGAAGTCCCGCCAGAAGAAGGCCGCCGCCGCGGCATAGCCGATCGAACCATGCCACGCAAAAAGCCCTCTCCGCGCGAGAGGGCTTTTTTAATACGGGTCTATCGTATCATTCCGCCACGGCGGGCATCATCGATGATGCCCGCGCGCCCCCACACCCGCTCCGTGCCCCGAAGCGGGTGCCTCCCCGCCGTTACACGGTTTCCGAGACGTTCATGAGGCTCTGCGCCAGAGCGGCCAGTTCCCGCGCGGTCGACGAAAGCTCGAGGGAGCCGAGCGCCACCTCCTGCGTCGTCCTGTTGATGACGCTGACGCTGCGCGCGATCTCATCGAGCGCCGATTTCTGTTCGCCCGTGGCGTTGAGGACGTTCGACGCCTCCGAGAGAACCCCGGCGAGCGACTCCCGCGCGGCGTCGTTG
>Ga0116154_10002035_pt1 | contig 15867 bp, 8 predicted proteins | sample AD_UKC030_MetaG_FD_89898 | JGI IMG/M metagenome (GOLD analysis project Ga0116154, IMG submission 89898) | Active sludge microbial communities of municipal wastewater-treating anaerobic digesters from USA - AD_UKC030_MetaG | ecosystem: Engineered > Bioreactor > Anaerobic > Digestate | place: USA...
GAATCTCGGTGGCGCCGTTTTCCCGCAGATTCCGGACGCGGTTCCGGCTGGTCGTCCCTCGAATGATGGAATCCTCCACAATGAGGACCTTCTTGCCGGAGAGGAGCGGCCGCACGGGGTTCAGCTTGACGCGTACGCCGAAATCCCGCATGGCCTGCGTCGGCTGGATAAAGGTACGGCCCACGTAATGGTTTCGGATCATCCCCATCTCGAAGGGCAGCCCGCTCTCCTCGGCATACCCCAGGGCGGCGTAGTTGCCCGAATCCGGGAAGGGCATGACGAGGTCGACATCCGGCCGGTACTCCCGGGCCATGCCGTGGCCGAGGCGCTTCCGGCAGAGGTATACATTTTCCCCGAAGATCTGGCTGTCCGGGCGGGCGAAATAGATCAGCTCGAAGATGCAGTGGGCCGGCTTCACCCGGGGATAGGGCGTCAGGCTCTGCACCCCTGACTCATCGATGACAATGATCTCGCCGGGCTCCACGTCCCGGACGTATCTGGCCCCCACGAGGTCCAGGGCGCAGGTTTCCGAGGCGACCACCCACCCCCCGTTGAACGCGCCCAGGCAGAGGGGCCTGAAGCCGCGCGGATCGCGGGCGGCGACCACCTTGCCGCGGGTCATCATGACCAGGCTGTAAGCGCCCTGAATACGCCCGAGCGCATAGACGAGGGCCGCCTCAAAGCCGATTTTCAGGTGCGGCGCCATGAGGTGAATGATAACTTCGCTGTCCATGGTGGACTGAAAGATGGATCCCCGGTCCTCCAGCTCCGCCCGCAGCTCGCGGGCATTGATCAGGTTCCCGTTGTGGCCCAGGGCGTAGTACTCGTCGCCGTGATGCGCCAGGAAGGGTTGGGCGTTGGAGATGACGGAAGATCCCGTCGTGGAGTAGCGGACATGGCCGATGGCCATTCGGCCGGGCAGTCTGGAGAGCGTGTCCTCACGAAACACTTCGGAGACCAGACCCATCCCCTTGCGCTCCAGGATTCGGCAGCCGTCCGCGGCGGCGATGCCGGCGCTCTCCTGGCCCCGGTGCTGCAGGGCAAAGAGCCCGAAGAAGGCCACCCTGGCCGCCTCGTCGTGCCCGTAGACGGCAAAGACGCCGCACTCCTCCCGCGGCCTGCCAACCGTTTCGTTGTATTGATCCCTTTCCATCACACCTTACCGATCCTCCTCGATGCCTCCGCAAAAAACGGCACCGATCCCCGCCCGGCCGTCTTCATCCGCCCGCGGGCGGCGCATGGGCTTTTTTCCTCTCACATACGCGGGGTCTGCGCATGGTACTCCTGCAGCGGCGCCACGCTCCAGTCCCCCCGCTGAAGGGCCTGGAAGGCCTCGGCAAGCGCCCGCGCCCCGGCTATGGTCGTCGTGTAGAGCAGGTTGTACAGGAGCGCGCCCCGGCGGATATGGTAGGCATCCCGGGATGACTGGCGGCCCACCGTCGTGTTGATGACGACCTGGATGTCCCCGTTCTTGATGTAGTCCACCACGTGGGGGCGGCCCTCACTGACCTTGAGCACCGTCCGGGCGCGGACTCCGGACCGCTCCAGCCGCGCAGCCGTGCCGCGCGTTGCCCAGATCTCGAAGCCCATCCTTCGAAAGGCGTCGGCGACGGGGACGATGCTGTCCTTGTGCCGGTCATGCACGCTGACGAACACCCTTCCCTCCTTCGGCAGCCTGAATCCCGCCGCCATCTGCGACTTGGCGAAGGCCATACCGAAGGAACGGTCGATGCCCATGACCTCCCCGGTGGATTTCATCTCCGGTCCGAGAAGGATGTCCACATTCGGAAAACGGCTGAAGGGGAACACCGCCTCTTTGACGGAGACATGCGCCGGACGGACGGTTTCGGTAAAGCCCAGCTCCCGAAGGGTCTTCCCGATCATGACCTTGGTCGCCAGCCTGGCCAACGGGACGCCGATGGCCTTGCTTACGAAGGGCACGGTGCGGGATGCCCGCGGATTGACCTCGAGGACGTACAGGACGCCGTCCTTTACGGCATACTGAATGTTCATGAGCCCGACGACCCCGAGTTCTCCGGCAATCCGCCGGGTCTGCTCCTCGATCTCCCGAAGCAGCTCCGGCGGGAAGGTAATGGGCGGGAGCGCACAGGCGCTGTCCCCGGAGTGGATTCCGGCCTCTTCGATGTGCTCCATGATGCCTGCCACCACCGTGTCCGTACCGTCGCTGATGGCGTCCACGTCCACTTCGATGGCGTCCTCCAGAAACTTGTCGATGAGGATCGGATGGCCCGGGGAGACATGGATCGCGGTTTCCATGAAGCGCCGCAGGGCCTCCGTGTCGTAGACGATCTCCATGGCCCGGCCGCCCAGGACGTAAGAAGGGCGCACGACGACCGGGTAGCCGATCCGCTCTGCGGACCGGACGGCGTCGGCCACATCCATGGCCGTGTCGTTGTCGGGCTGCCTCAGGTTCAGCCTGTGAACGATCTCCTGAAAGCGCTTCCGGTCCTCCGCCCGGTCGATGGCGTCGGGCGATGTGCCGAGGATCGGCGCCCCGGCGGCCTCCAGGCCCCGGGCCAGATTGAGCGGGGTCTGTCCGCCGAACTGGACGATCACGCCCATCGGCTTCTCCGCGTCCAGGATGTGCAGGACGTCCTCCAGCGTCACCGGCTCGAAAAAGAGCTTGTCCGACGTGTCGTAGTCGGTGCTCACCGTCTCCGGGTTCGAGTTGACCATGATGCTCTCGTAGCCCTCCTCGCGGAGCGCAAAAGAGGCGTGCACGCAGCAGTAGTCGAACTCGATGCCCTGGCCGATCCGGTTGGGGCCGCCGCCCAGGATGACGACCTTCGGCCGGTCCGAGGGGCGCGCCTCGTTCTCCCGTTCGTAGGTCGAATAATAGTAGGGCGTGTAGGCCTCGAACTCCGCGGCGCAGGTGTCCACCAGCTTGTAAACCGGCTGGATTCCCCGTTCGAAGCGCCGCCTGCGGATGTCCCCTTCCCCGGTTTTCCAGAGCTCGCCCAGGCGGCGGTCGGAGAAGCCCCACCGCTTCGCCTCCCGCAGCAGCTCGTCCGAGGGGGCTGATTCCGCGAGCTGCTGCTCCGCTTCCACGATTTGCCGGATCTGCTCCAGGAACCAGGGATCGATCCGGGTGATCTCCTGAAGCTCGGTCAGGGTCATCCCCTGATGAAAGGCGGCGGCGATGTAGAAAAGGCGCAGGGAGTTCGGGGTCTTCAGCCGGCCGGCGATCAGGTCCCGGGACTCACGGATCCGCCGGGGAACCGCCTCGACGATGCCGAACCGGCCGGTTTCAAGCGACCGGACAGCCTTCTGCAGAGATTCCTTGAAGGTCCGTCCGATGGACATGGTCTCCCCCACCGACTTCATGGACGTCGTCAGGACGTCCTCCGCCTCGGGAAATTTCTCGAAGGTCCAGCGGGGAATCTTGGTGACGACGTAATCGATGGTCGGCTCGAAGGAGGCCATCGTCTCCTTGGTGATGTCGTTGGGGATTTCGTCCAGCGTGTAGCCGACGGCCAGCTTGGCGGCGATCTTGGCGATGGGGAAGCCCGTCGCCTTGGAGGCCAGGGCCGATGAGCGGGAAACCCGGGGGTTCATCTCGATGACGATCATCTCGCCGGTCTCCGGGTGCACGGCGAACTGGACGTTCGACCCGCCCGTCTCCACGCCGATCTCTCGCATGATGGCGATGGCCGCGTCCCGCATGCGCTGGTATTCGACATCCGTCAGGGTCTGGGCGGGCGCGACGGTGATGGACTCGCCGGTGTGCACGCCCATGGGGTCGAGGTTCTCGATGGAGCAGATGATGACCACGTTGTCGGCCCGGTCGCGCATGACCTCCAGCTCATACTCCTTCCAGCCCAGCGCCGACTCCTCCAGCATGATTTCGTGGATCATGCTCGCGTCCAGCCCGCTTTTCGCGATGACGGCCAGCTCCTCCCGGTTGTAGGCGACGCCGCTGCCCGTCCCGCCGAGGGTGAAGGAGGGGCGGATGATAACGGGGAAGCCGATCCCGGCGGCGACGGCAAAGGCCTTGTCCAGGGTCCGGGCAAAACCGCTTTCGGGCACGCGCAGGCCGATCCGCTTCATGGCCTCCCGGAACTTCTCGCGGTCCTCGGCCTTGTGGATGACCTCGAGGGAGGCCCCGATCATCTCCACGCCGTACCGGGCCAGCACGCCGCTCTCCGCCACGGCCACGGCCGTGTTGAGGCCGGTCTGCCCCCCCAGCGTCGGCAGGAGCGCGTCCGGGCGCTCCCGGGCGATAACCCGGGCGACGGCCTCCGGCGTGATGGGCTCGATGTAAGTCCGGTCCGCCGTCTCCGGGTCCGTCATGATCGTGGCCGGGTTGCTGTTGATGAGGACCACCTCGTAGCCCTCCTCCTTCAGCGCCTTGCAGGCCTGGGTTCCGGAATAGTCGAACTCGCAGGCCTGGCTGATGATGATCGGGCCCGAGCCGATGATCAGGATTTTCTTGATGTCCGTCCGCTTCGGCATCTTCCTTCCGATTCCTTATCCGTCCTCTTGCCGCTTCCCCGCTTTCGAATTGGGAAAGTGTTACCGAACCTTACCTCTATTCCCACTCGATCGTGCTGGGGGGCTTGGAGCTGATGTCGTAGACCACCCGGTTCACGCCCCGGACCTCGTTGATGATCCGGTTGGCGATCCGGCCCAGCAGGTCATGGGGAATCCTGGCCCAGTCCGCCGTCATGGCATCGTCGCTGGTGACGGCCCGGATGGCCAGGATGTTTTCGTACGTCCGCTGGTCCCCCATGATGCCCACGCTCTTGACCGGCAGGAGAACGGCGAAGGACTGCCACAGCCGGCGGTACAGGTTGGCCGCGCGGATCTCGTCCATGAGGATCACGTCGGCCTTGCGCAGGATGCCGAGGCGCTTTGCCGTGACCTCGCCGATGATCCGGATGGCCAGCCCCGGCCCGGGGAAGGGCTGGCGCCAGACCAGCTCGTCGGACATGCCCAGTTCCCTGCCGAGGAGACGGACCTCGTCCTTGAAGAGGTGCCGGAGCGGCTCCACCAGAGACAGGTGCATCTTCTTGGGCAGGCCGCCCACGTTGTGGTGGGACTTGATCACGGCGCTGGGCCCGCCGAAGGCCGACCGGGACTCGATGATATCGGGATAGAGCGTGCCTTGCGCAAGGAACCGGACCCCCTGAATGCGCCGGGCCTCCTTCTCGAAGACCTCGATGAAGGTGCGGCCGATGATCTTCCTTTTCCGCTCCGGCTCCCCGACGCCCTTCAGACGGTCCAGGAAAAGCTTTCCCGCCCGGGCATAGCGCAGGTTGATGTGAAAGTGCTTCCGGAAAACGTCCCGGACCTTGCGGGCCTCCCCTTCCCGGAGCACGCCGTTGTCCACGAAAACGCAGTGCAGTTGACGGCCGATGGCCTGGTGAAGCAGGACGGCCGCCACGGAAGAGTCCACGCCGCCGCTCAATCCGAGGATCACCTTGCCGTCTCCGACCTTTTCGCGGATTTCCTGCACGGCATCCCGCGCGAAGGATTTCATCGTCCAGGTCTTCCGGCAGCCGCAGATCCGGAACAGGAAATTCCCGAGCATCCGCTTCCCCTCGGGCGTGTGGACCACCTCCGGGTGAAACTGAAGGCCGTAGAAACGTCTTACCGGATGCTCCGCCGCGGCGACATTCGTGCTGGGTGTGGAAGCGGTCACCCGGAAACCCTTCGGCAGCCGGCCGATCATGTCCCCGTGGCTCATCCAGCACCGGGTGTCCCTCCGGACGCCGCTGAAGATCCCCTCCGGGGTCCGGATCCGCAGCTCGGCGAAACCGTACTCCCGCCTTTCCGACCGGATCACTTCACCGCCCAGGGCGTCCATCATGAATTGCAGGCCGTAGCAGATCCCGAGAACGGGAATATTCAAATCAAAGATTCTCCGATCCACGCGCGGACTCCCCTTTTCGTAGATGCTGGCCGGGCCGCCGGAGAGGATGATGCCCTCCGGCCGCAGCGCCTCGATCCTGTCGAAGCCGATGTCCGGCGGCTCGATCTGGCAGTAGACATGGAGCTCGCGCACCCGCCGGGCGATGAGCTGGTTGTACTGGGAGCCGAAGTCAATGATCAGGATCATGGCCGCTTCTCCTTTGCCAGGGTCATCCGTTCGACGAAGCGGTCGAACAGGTAATCGACATCGTGGGGGCCGGGCGCCGCCTCGGGGTGATACTGGACGCTGAAGGCATCGAGATCCGGGCAGTCAATGCCCTCGGACGTGCAGTCGTTCAGGTTGTCGTGGGACAGATCCGGCCCCGCGGGCAGGGATTCCGGAAGCACATGGAATCCATGGTTCTGGGACGTGATTTCCACCCGACCGGTCGCCCGGTTTTTGACGGGCTGGTTGATGCCGTGGTGTCCGAATTTCAGCTTGCCGGTTTTCCCGCCGAGGGCCTGGCCGAGGATCTGGTGGCCGAGGCAGATGCCGAACAGCGGAATTCTGCCCAGCACCCCTTGGGCCGCGGCGACCACATAAGGGAGGGCGGCCGGGTCGCCGGGACCGTTGGAAAAGAGGACGCCGTCCGGCTGCCGGGACAGGATTTCCTCGCCGGTCGCCGTCGCGGGCAGCACGGTGATCTCGCAGCCCCGCGCTTCGAGATGCCGCAGGATGTTGTATTTGACGCCGCAGTCGATGACGACGACGCGTAGCGGGCCGTCGCTCCGCCTCTTTTTCGCGCCCCGCATGGATTTCGGCCCACCATCTTTCCAGCGGAAGGGTCTTCGGCAGGTCACTTCCCGGATCAGGTCCCGGCCCACCAGGCCCGGATAGGAGCGGACCCGTGCAAGCAGGGTATCCACGTCACGGGTTTCCGTCGTCAGGATTCCCCGCATGGCGCCTTGCAACCGCAGCCGGCGGGTGAGGGCCCGGGTATCCACCCCTTCCACACCCAGCTTGCCCCTGGCCTCCAGAAAGGCCTTCAGGGTCCGGCGGCTCCGCCAGTTGCTCGGAAAATCCTGATACTCCCGGACGATCAGCCCCTCCAGGTGGATGCCCCCGGATTCCATGTCCTCGTCGTTGATCCCCGTGTTGCCGATCAGGGGATAGGTCATGGCCACCATCTGGCCCTTGTAGGAGGGGTCGGTGAGGATTTCCTGGTAGCCGGTCATGCCGGTGTTGAAGACCACCTCCCCCAGGACCTCTCCCCTTCCGGCGAAGGCAAGGCCTTGGAAAACGTTCCCGTCCTCAAGGACCAGCAGCGCGGGCGGTTGTTGTTTGAGCAGGGACAAGGTTCAACTCCCCCAAAATGGCAGGGTCATTCGCGTTCGTTTCCGACCGGGCCCGGTTCGGTCTGCAGCCCGATCCCTGCACTGAATCGTGTCAATGAATCCCCCCTTTGGCCGGGAAAGGTCCTGATCTGTGAAACCGCCAAAGACCGGCCCCCTCACAGGATCGGCAGATAGCGGTCGAGCTCGAACTGGCTGACATGGGTCCGGAAGCGGTCCCACTCCAGCTTTTTGTTGTCCAGAAACTTCTCGAAGATGTGATCGCCCAGTGTCTCCCGAACGAGCCTGCTCTTCTCCGTCAGGGTCATGGCCTGATGAAGGCTGCCCGGCAGGGATACGATCCCGGCCTTTTCGCGGGCCTTCTCGTCCATTTCAAAAATATCCTCTTCCACCGGATCGGGCAGTTTGTATCCCTTCTCCACTCCCTTCATCCCCGCGGCCAGCATGACCGCAAAGGCCAGGTAGGGGTTGCAGGCCGGGTCGGGCGACCGGTACTCGATGCGTGTGGCCTTTTCCTTGCCCGGCTTGTACATGGGCACCCGGATCATGGCGGAGCGGTTGCGCCTGGCCCAGGAGACATACACCGGCGCCTCGTAGCCCGGCACCAGCCGTTTGTAGGAGTTCACCCACTGGTTGCAGACTGCGGTGATTTCCGGGGCGTGCACCATCAGGCCGGCGATGTAGCATTTTGCCATTTTGGACAGGTTGTATTTGTCCTTTCCGTCGAAAAAGGCGTTCTTGCCGCCCTTGAAAAGGGACTGGTGGGTGTGCATGCCGCTCCCATTCTGGCCGAAGATAGGCTTCGGCATGAACGTGGCGTAAACGCCGTTTTGACGGGCGATTTCCTTGACGGCCGTTCGGTAGGACATCACCTTGTCGGCCATCCGCAGGGCCTCGTCGTAGCGGAGATCGATTTCGTGCTGGCTGGGCGCCACCTCGTGGTGCGAGTATTCCACCCGGATCCCCAGGTCCTGCAGCGCGAAGATCGTCTGGCGGCGCAGGTCCGTGGCCCGGTCGACGGGGAGGCCGTCGAAGTACCCACCCTGGTCGAGGATTTCCGTCCCCTTCTCGTTCTGAAAATAGAAAAACTCCAGCTCCGGCCCCACGAAATAGGTGTAGCCCTGGTCGGCGACCTTCTTGATCGTCCGCTTCAGGACATAGCGGGGATCCCCCTCATAGGGGGTCCCGTCCGGGTTCAGGATATCACAGATCATTCGGGCCACCGGCCGATCGGTCGGCCGCCAGGGGATCATCTGAAAGGTCGTCGGATCGGCCATGGCGATCATGTCGCTCTCCTCAATGCGCGCAAATCCCTCGATCGACGACCCGTCGAAGCCCATTCCCTCCTCGATGCCCTCTTCCAACTCCGAGGGCGTGATGCTGAAAACCTTCTGCATCCCCAGGACATCCGTGAACCAGAACTGCACGAAGCTGACATTGTGATCCTTCACCGCCTTCAGGACATCCTTCTTTGTCTTGCACTCAAACATGGTGAACCTCTCTTTCTGTCATTTTTTCATTCATGATATCCATTCCCTCAATACTGCCCCCGGCTATTCCAGGGGCGCGTTCTCCACGATCTCCCAGATCCCGCAGGGGCAGGCCCCGGCGCAGAAGCCGCAGCCGATGCACTTGTCGCCGTCCACGATGTACTCGTAGGCATCTCCCTCCAGGGCGCGGCGTGAAATGGCGTTGCCAGGGCAGAGCGTTTCGCAGAGGCCGCAGTCCCGGCAGGCGCCGCAGGATGCGCATTGCGTGGAACAGGCGCCAATGTCTCCCGCCGTGGCCAGGCGCGGATCGTAATACTCCAGACGGACCCGGGCGGGCTCGATGACCGGGAGCTGATCGTAGATTTCCTGACGGCCCCTCAGCACGTCGTCAATGGCCCGCGCGGCAATACGCCCGGCGCCGATGGCATCGGTGAGAAGCCCGGGCCGCACGGCGTCGCCGATGGCGAAAACCTGCGGGTCGCTGCTCTGGTATCGCTCATTGACGGAGACGAAGCCTCTCTCGAGGACAATGTCCTCGGAAAGAAAGCCGAGATCCGGCGCGTCGCCGACGGACATGATGACCGTGTCGGCGGGCAGCAGTTCCCCACCGGACAGCAGCACGCCCTCTTCGGTGATGGCCTTGGTGGTCCGCGGCCAGAGAAATCGGGCGCCTGCAGCCTCGGCATGCTTTCGCTCGATGCCGAACGACGCCGGCTCCTGGATGTCCACCAGGGTGATCTCCACGGCTCCCAGCCTGGCCGCTTCCGTGGCGGCGTCGCAGCCCACATTCCCGGCCCCGATGATCACGACGCGCGGCCCCACCTGAATCCGGTCCTCCCGGCTCGCGCGGAGGAATTCCAGAGCGGAAAGCGCACGTTCGCGGCCCGGGACCGGGATCATGCGGGGCTTCTGCGCCCCGGCGGCGACGACGACAAAGTCATGCCTGGCCCTGATTTTCTGGAAATCCTTGCGGGTCGGGGATTTCTTCAGAAAGATGTGCTCGATCCTTTCCCGGACGCGATCCAATTCGTGTCCGACAATTTCTTCGGGGATCCGCGTTTTCGGAATGCTGTCGGTGATTTTCCCGCCCAGCCGTTCCCGGATCTCGTAGATGACCGGGGAATGGCCCATCATCCAGAGCTGCCAGGCCACGGAAAGGCCCGCGGGGCCGCCGCCGATCACGCCCACGGTTTTCCCTGTGGAAGGCGCCGGCGATGGCGCGGCCGCCTCCAGGGAAGCCCTTCCCAGGGCCGCCACGTCCAGCGAGGGAAAAGACGCGATCTGCCGCGTGCAGCTCTGCATGCAGGGGCTCGGGCACAGATAGCCGCAGACCGTGGCGGGGAAAGGCGTGTAGGTGAGGGCGAGGTTCACCGCCTCGTCCATGCGGCCCTTGCGAATCAGGCTCCAGCGCTTCTGAACGGGAATGCCCGTGGGGCAGTGGGCCTGGCAGGGGGGAAGATGCTTCTCGTTTTCCCAGAGGGGGATGTAGCGCCGCAGTGCGCCGGTGGCGACGACATCGACGGCATTCCGGGGAATATCCGTCAGATCGCCGATCAGGCCGCCCTGGCCCAGTTCCCGGTCCCAGACATTCCGGATGAACTCGCCCATGGTCCGGACGGGCTGCCCGACCTTCTCGTAGGGTTTCCGGGCAACCAGGATCTGCCAAGCGCCGCGGTCCGAGATCAGCACCGAATAGAGTTCCGTGCGTCCGATGGCCTTGAGGAACGCCTCCATGTTCGACCGAAGCCACTGCCATTCCCCGTCGTCGGGGAAGGTCAGCTTCGCGTCCTCTTCACTGAATCCCTGATGGGGCCCCCGGAAGAAGATGCGCCCCCCGACCATGCCGACGCAGGGGCGGTAACCCAGAACATTTTCGAAGCGCGGCGTATCGTAACCGCAGACCACTGCGGTGCCGCCGGCCATGAATTCGGCGAAGGAATCCCCCGTGCTCCCCAGAACCCAGAGCTCCGGCGCTTCGAAGCGGGGGTTGTGCTTCGTCATCGTCATGCCGCGGGCGCCGATGTCGCCCGCCACATAGATCTTGCCCTGGGCCATGGCGTTTCCGGCTCCGTTGGTGGCATTGCCGCGAACGACGATGCGGGCGCCGGCATTGAGCCAGCCCACATCATCCGAGACGGGACCGAAAACGTCGATGGTCGTGCCGGGAAAGCCCATCGCGCCGACGCGCTGTCCGGAAGAGCCGAGGATGCGGATCAGAAGCTCATCCTTTTTCCCCGCCTTCCAGAGTCGTCCGCCAACACCGTGCTGGCCGTAGGCGTGGACTTCGATGCAGCGGTGTCCGTCCTCGACCGCCTTCTGAATCGCCGCCTCGAGGTCCCGCGATTCCACTCGGACGCCTGTTTTCAGGCCGGTGATGATCATGGTCGGTTTGTACAGCATTCTCCAGGCTCCTTCTAGATCACATGGCGGATCTGCAACCGCTCGGCGGCACGGCCGTCCGCGATGCCCAGGGCGTCGGACATGCCGATGGGCAGGGAGGTGGAACGGCCCAGCGGCGCCAGAATCTTTTTCAGCTCAGTATTGAAGCTCAGATAGACATCCACCATCCGCTGGGCCACCATCTCGGGATCGAGGCGCCGGTACAGCCGCGGATCCTGGGAGGTGATGCCCTTGGGGCAGAGTCCGATGTTGCAGACATTGCAGCGGTCCGTCTCGGATCCGAGGCAGCCGGCGGCGGCCTGCATGATGTACTTCCCGATCTGAACGCCGCTGGCCCCGAGCATGATCAGCGCAGCGGCGTTCGCGGCCAGGTTGCCGTTCTTTCCGATCCCGCCGCCGGCAAACAGCGGAATCTCGTTTTGCCGGCCAATCTTCACCAGGTTCAGGTAGGCGTCCCGGATGTTGCTGGCAATCGGGTGTCCCATGTGGTTCATGGATACGTTGTAGGCGGCGCCGGTCCCCCCGTCCTCGCCGTCAATGGCCAGCCCGGCCGCATAGGGGTTCCGCGTCAGGTTGTTGAGGACGGCCAGGCTCGTGCTCGTCGCCGAAATTTTCGGATAGACGGGAACCCGGAACCCCCAGGCCATGGACATGGACTGGATCATCTTGGCAACCGACTCTTCGATCGAATACTTGGTCTGGTGCGTGGGTGGGCTGGGCAGGCTGACACCGGCGGGAACCCCGCGAATGGCGGCGATCAGCTTGTTCACCTTGTACCACATGAGAAGGCCACCGTCGCCGGGTTTCGCCCCCTGTCCGTACTTGATCTCGATGGCACAGGGGTCCTCCTTCATCTCCGGCAGAGCATGGATGATCTCGTCCCAACCGAAATAGCCGCTGGCGATCTGGAGGATGACGTATTTCAGGAACCGGGAGCGCAGCAGTCGCGGCGGGCAGCCGCCTTCCCCCGTGCAGATCCGCACGGGCATGTGCAGCTCCTCGTTCAGGTAGGCCACGCCCATCTGCAGGCCCTCCCACATGTTGGGAGAAAGGGCGCCGAAGGACATGCTGCCGATGATGAGGGGATAGATTTCCCGGACCGGTGGAATCCAGCCGTGATTGCCGGTCGTTCCGACCAGCTCCTCCGCGGGGAGAATCCGTCCGAGCAGGGTCCGCAGCTCGAAGTCGTGCCGTCCCGCATCCAGCGCGGGGTCGGTGAGCATGGAGATGCGAACGAACTTGATCTCGTCGAGGATGCTGCGGGGGTCGTTGCGCCGCCCGCCTCTGCGGCGAGGGACGCCGCCGGGGTTGTTGTGGAATCGGAGCTTGTCCGTTTCCACGCTTCGGACCGGCCGGATGGCCCCGTTGGGGCAAACCAGGTCGCACATGCCGCAGCCGATGCAGGCGTGCGCCGGATCCGTCCGTTGTTCAATGCCGTGGTAGACGCTGTACAGATTGCCGGGCTTCTCCGCCAGGCCGACGGGAACCTGAACGGTCCTTTTTCGGAAGACCCCCGGCTCGATGGCGCGGACGGGGCACACGGCGGTGCACCGGCCGCACAGGGTGCACTTCTCCCGGCTCCAGGCAATTTGCCAGGGAAGATCACTGCGGCTCAGTGTCGAGGGGGTTATCGCTCCCATTGATTCCATCGCACCACCTCCTGCCGGTTTGGCGGGACCATCACCGTGTCGTACTTCATGGGCTGAAAATCCTCGCTCTTGTTGCGGGCCGGGATGGCGGCGTCCAGGCCGCACATCTCAGAAGAAAAGGCAAACATGCCCGCCCCGCCGCCCACGACGCCGGGGCGCAATTTCTTGCTGTCCTGGACCATGAAGACCGACCGGTCCGGCAGACAGCCGATGACGCAATTGGGGCCGTCGATGATCAGGGGACGGCAACCGTGCTTGACATGGCGGAGCTTCTGCCCGTTGGGATGCCGGTTCAGCTCTTCGTCCTTCAGGGGCGTCAGGATGTGCTTGTACATGTCCAGTCCCATTCCCAGCTTTTTCTGCGTATAGTGCAGAATGTGGGTGAAGACCTCCGAATCGGACTGGTAGCCCGTGTAGCCGGGATAATTCCGGGACGTAAGGAACTCGCGGATCGGCACAAAGGCCGTATTTTCCCCGTTGGTCATGGTGGAAAAGCCCTGGATGAAAAAGGGATGGCATGCGTAAATGTCGATGGCGTAATTCGTATTCTGGCGCCCCTGGGCGAGGATGATCCGGGCCTGAAGCTCCTCATTGTCCAGGCCCAGGTATTCGGCCAGGGTCAGGGGATCGCCGACCTCCTTGATCATGATGACGTCGGGCCAGAAGCTGAACACCATCATGGATCCGTCCGCCTCCCCCATCAGCCTGAGCTTCATTCGGGTCAGCAGAAGCCGGTGTTCGATTTCCTCCTTCGACAGGGACTGCCAGTCCGGCGGATAGTCGTACACGCGGATCAGGTAGTTGTCCCGCTTCGGTGTGCCGGGCGGAGGGGCCGCGCCCGGCCGGATGGACAGCTTGTATTTCACCATGAAGTCCAGCTCCATCATGTAGCGGTCCAGGGTCCGGATCCCCTCGTTGGAAAAAATTCCGGACAGGATGGGCGCCCCCTTGAATCGCTCGAAGCTGCCGCCCAGATCGGTCAGGAACAGGCCCACGCCGGAGCCGTCATGGCCTTCCTTCATGACGTTCAGGGCGTGTATCGCCGTCATCGGGGAAAGGGGTTCCCGGCTGGTGATGGCAAATAAACGGCACATGAAAAAATCCTTTCTTTCGCAATGCCCGCTTCAATCGATCCGTGACGCCGGTTTCAGCGGGTTAGCTTTCTAAAGCGAAAAACATGCCACATTTTCGATTCTCCAACACGACCCGTTCAGCCTTGAAATCCCGGGAATGCCGGGTCGAAAAAAAATTTCACGAGCAACATAATTGTAATTTTTGTGTTTTAAATGATACAAAATTGTTACATCATAATACCGTTCTGTTGTTTTCCTGAACGTTCCGGTTTTTCGGGCGGAAATTCGAAGGATCGATGCCGAGCTTTTGAATCTTGTACTGGATGATTCTTTTAGTGGTTCCCAGAAGCCTCGCCGCCTGGCTCTGGTTTCCCCGGGTTTCCCTCAGGGCCTCCAGGATCAGGGCGCGCTCCTGCGACAGAATGACCGTGCTGAGCCGCCCCCCCTCCCTGGTGTCATCTTCCCTTGTTTTCGCCTGCAGCGACGGAGGAAGATGAATCATTTCAATCGAATCCCCCTCGGCCAGCAGGACGGCCCTTTCAATGCAGTTTTCCAGTTCCCGTACATTTCCGGGCCATTGATGCGACAGAAACGCTTCAATGACAGGAGTGGAAATCCTCTTGACCGGCTTGCCTTGTTGTTTTGCATATTTGACGACAAAATGATCGGCCAGCAGGATGATGTCGTGACCGCGGTCCTTCAGGGGCGGCAGGTACAACGGAAAAACGCTGAGCCGGTAATAAAGGTCCGTGCGGAACTGGCCGGAGGCAATGCAATCCTCCAGACGCCGGTTCGTAGCGGCGATCACGCGTGCATTGGTCGTGATCACGCGCGATGAACCGAGAGGCTGGATCTGCTTTTCCTGCAGGACCCGCAACAGCTTGGACTGTGCCGCCGCAGACAGTTCCGACACCTCATCCAGAAAGATCGTCCCGTCATGGGCTTCCTCGAAACGTCCGCGCCGTTGCCGCACGGCGCCCGTGAAGGCTCCCTTCTCGTGTCCGAAAAGCTCGCTTTCGATCAGGGTGTCGGGGATCGCGGCGCAGTTCACCTGGATCAGCGGACCCTTACGGCGGGAACTGTTCGTGTGAATGGCGCGGGCGACGAGCTCCTTGCCCGTCCCCGTGTCACCCAGAATCAGGACGGTCGTGCTGGAATCCGCCACATGGCTGATCAGGCCGAAAACCTCCTGCATCCCCTTGGAATGCCCGATGATATCGACGGAAGGCGTCTTCCCCTGATTGATAATTCGGCGGAGACGCCGGTTCTCCTCCTCCAGGGCGAGGATATGAACCGCCTTGGCGATGAGTTCCGCCACGGAGGACAGCATGGAAAGCTCCCGGTCCAAATTTGTTACATTTTTGGCCCCCTTGTCGGCGGACAGGATTCCGACAACCCGGGAATCGTACATGATCGGAACGCAGAGAAAGGATAATTCATCACGGTTCAGAAAACGCCTGGCGCCGGTTCGGTCAAGGAAAAGCGCCTCCTTGCCGAGATTGGGGACGGCCATGGGACGGCCCGTCTGGGCGACCTTTCCGGTGATGCCTTCTCCCGCCTGATAGGAGATTTCCAGCCCGGCCAGGTCCACGCCGTGGGCCACCTCGAGCCAGAATTCGCCGCTGTCGCGGTCCAGGAGCGAGATCATGCCCCGCGACATTCCCAGGCGTGCGTTCATTTCGTGGAGGACCTGCTCGAGCTGATCCCGCAAATCCCAAGGCTGGGCCATGGCCTTGGCAATGGCGTGCAGCGCCGCCAGTTCTTCGTAATTATGAGTGCTCAAATTTGTACCTCAATTTACTTTTGATACATTTATGAGCAAACTTTATACCATGCCGCCATTTTTAGCAAATAAAATTGAACAAAAATGATCCTTATGCTTAACAGAATCTCATCTTATACAAATTGGTTTATATGAAAATGGAAAATAATCCTCTATTATTAAAGACATTCACTGTGAACAATCAGCTTGATCTTGATTTTTATATTCGTGGTCGCCACGAGGGCGCCGACAATTCGTTGTGCAAAAGC
>Ga0116154_10002040_pt1 | contig 15845 bp, 12 predicted proteins | sample AD_UKC030_MetaG_FD_89898 | JGI IMG/M metagenome (GOLD analysis project Ga0116154, IMG submission 89898) | Active sludge microbial communities of municipal wastewater-treating anaerobic digesters from USA - AD_UKC030_MetaG | ecosystem: Engineered > Bioreactor > Anaerobic > Digestate | place: USA...
AATGTGCGCCTGCTTTCGGCAACCAACGCTGACCTTGCGGCGCAGGTGCAGGCCGGTCGCTTCCGCCAAGACCTGTTGTTTCGGCTCAACACGGTCGAGATTTGTCTGCCGCCGCTGCGCGAACGGCGGGAAGACATTGCGCCGCTCGCAGCTCATTTTCTGGGACAGCACGCGCGACGCTATCGGAAGGCGCTGACGGGCATCGAACCGGCCGCACTGGCCCTCCTCGAACATCACTCGTGGCCGGGCAACGTGCGGGAACTGGACCACGCCCTCGAGCGCGCGGCGCTCCTGGCGCAGGGACCTGTTCTTCAACCGGACGACTTTGGCCTGCGCCCGGCGAGTGAGGGTGCGTCGCGGCTTGAAGACATGAGCCTCGAGGACATGGAACGGTTTCTGATCCGAAAGGCGCTGGCCCGGTGTGACGGCAATGCGCTCAAGGCCGCCGAGTTTTTGGGCCTCAGCCGGAGTGCGTTCTATCGCCGGCTCGAGAAGTATGGTCTGTGATCCGTGTTCAGGCGACTTCCACACAACTGGCAGGTGTTGGTGCTGGCCCTGGTGACGGCGATGCCGGCGGTGAGCGCCACAGTCTATCTGCTTTGGCGCCCGACGCCGCCGCCCTGGCTGCGGTGGACATTGTTGCTCCTCGTCAGCATGGCCTGGATCGGCTTCGCGCTCATGGTCCGAGCCCGCGTGGTGCGACCGCTGCGCACCTTATCGGGTCTGCTCGCCGCCCTGCGCCAAGGCGATTTCTCCATTCAAGCTCGCGGCGCCCGGGCCGGCGACCCGCTGGGCGAAGTGATCCTGGAACTTAATGGCCTGGTCGACCTCCTCCGGCAACAGCGCCTCGGCGCCCTCGAAGCGACCGCCCTCTTGCGCACTGTGATGGAGGAAATCGACCTCGCGGTGTTCGCATTCGATGACACCCAGCGCCTGCGCTTGGCCAACCGGGCGGGGGAACGGTTGTTGGCCCAGCCCGTCGAACGATTGACCGGACGCACCGCGGCCGAATTGGGATTGGCGGAGTGTCTGGAAGGGGAACCGGTCCGCACCTTGCAGGCGGCCTTTGCCGGTGGCCTGGGGCGCTGGAACATCCGACGCAGCACCTTCCGCCAAGGCGGCCGACCGCACCAATTGCTGGTCCTGGCTGACCTGAGCCAGGCCTTGAGGGAGGAAGAGCGACTGGCTTGGCAACGGCTGCTGCGCGTGCTCGGACATGAATTGAACAACTCGCTCGCGCCAATCAAGTCGATCGCCGACAGTCTCGCCCGGCTGCTCGAACAGGACCCGTTGCCCGAGGACTGGCGCGAGGACAGCCGTCGCGGCATGGAGGTTCTCAGCGGGCGGGCCGAAGCGCTCAGCCGGTTCATGGAGTCCTACTCGCGGCTCGCCCGCCTGCCGCACCCAAGGAAGGGACCGGTCGATTTGGGGACCACGATCCGCCGGGTGGCGGGCTTGGAGACGCGGCTGGCCGTCAGCGTCAGGCCGGGCCCCGACTTGGTGGTCCAGGCCGACAGCGATCAGATCGAACAATTGCTGATCAACCTGGTGTGTAATGCCGCCGATGCGGCCCTCGAGACCAAAGGCGCTGTCACGCTGCGGTGGGCGAAGGCCGGGGCGCAGGTCGAGGTGTGCATCGAGGACGAAGGCCCGGGGCTGAGCAACACGGCGAACCTCTTTGTGCCGTTCTTCACCACCAAGCCCGGCGGCTCGGGCATCGGCTTGGTGATCAGCCGTCAGATTGCCGAGGCGCACGGGGGCAGCCTGCAGATCGAGAACCGCAAGGATCGGCAAGGCTGCATCGCGCGGCTGAGGTTGCCGCTGGGATGAGTCAAGGCCAAGGGAGGCGGCCTGTTCCTTATTGTCCAAGGGTGGGGGATGTTCGCCGCGACGCGCCTGGCCTCGTTTCCGGCAAACCAAGCGTCGGGTTTCTTGAGGTACTCTCCTGGGTCGGCCGCGGCGGGACCGACCGCCAAGCAGACGGCGATGGTGGCGAGAACGTGGCTGCGAGACATAGGCATTGAAGAACAAACAACGTGAATCCCCGAACGCTCCGGCTCACCGACACCGGGCCAATCGTGCCCGATTGCCAGCCGAGACGCGATCCCGGCATTCAGATGCAGCCGCCTTGTTCGCCCCTGACCCAGAGGAAATCAACCACAAAGAACGCAGTGCAAGGAGCAGGATCACACGAGCGAGAAGCGATTTGGACTCAGGCCAGCGGCGGCGTCCCGCTTTTGGGATTCGACTTCCCATTTGCGGGAAAGCGCGCTGTACTCGACCGCCGAACAGCCTTCGTCCAAGTGACTGTCTGGGAACGTTTTACGCAATGTTCTCCCGCTTGGCACGTCGAATGCGAGCGAGGTGGTCCGACGCGAATCGACCGATGCAAGATGGAACCGATTTTGAGAGCAATTGACCAAGATCGAATTATGCCAGTGATCTCCAAATTCTACGGAATCGTCATCCGCATGCTGTTCGTTCGGTGTCTGGCGGCCCGTTTCCATGCCTTCTACGGAGACTATGAACTCGTCGTGAGCATCAATCCGCCTCGCGTGCTGGAAGGCTGCGCGCCGGCTCGAGCCTGTGAGCTGGTGCTGGAATGGGCAAGCGCCCATCAATCAGAGTTGATGGAGGACTGGCGCCGTTGCAGTGCAGCGCAGCCGCCGGTGCCGATCGCGCCACTCGCATGAACCCGCTTCCCCACCTCTCCCCTCGGAAGGCCGAGCCCCGCCAGGCCCGGAATGGGGACACTGACCGTCTCGAGCCAGGGACTCGCGGAGTTCCTTCCTGCGAGCCGAATCCTCGACCACGGAGATTCCCTTTTTCCTGACCATGGACATCGACCGACCCGATCTTGCCCGTGCGCGCGGGCGCCGCCGTTTTGTTCTCCTCAGCGGCAGCGGCCTGGCGGTGGTGGCGCTGACTGTGGGCCTGGCGCAACTCAAGCCGGCGGCTCCCCGCGTGGAGAAGGCGGCAATCTACACCGACACCGTCAAGCGCGGCGAGATGCTGCGCCAGGTGCGAGGCAGTGGCGCGCTCGTGCCAGAGGAAATCCATTGGATTCCCGTGACCACGGCGGGACGGGTGCGGGCGATTCTCGTGCTGCCGGGCGCCCGGGTAGCGGCGGACACCGTGCTGGTGGAGCTGAGCAACCCCGAGATCGAGCACGATGTCTTCGAGGCCGAATGGCAAGTCAAAGGCGCCGAGGCCCACCTCGCCCGGCTCGAGGTCCAACTCGAGAGCGAGCGGCTCGCGCAGGAGGCCACCGCGGCCGCCTTGGACGCGGACTGCCGCGTGGCCAAGCTCGACGCCGAGGCAGACGAGAAACTCGTTGCTGAAAAGCTGATCGATCGGATCACGGCGATGCGGTCGCGGACCCGGGCCGACCTCCTGTCGACGCGCTGCGACCTGGAATCGCGTCGGCTGGTGATTCTGGAGGGGGCGCACAAGGCGCAGATCGCCGCGCAGGAAGCCGACTTGGCGCGCCTGCGGGCGACACTCGAACTGCGGCAAGAACAGCGGGCTGCCCTGAATGTCCGCGCGGGGATCGATGGCGTGCTGCAGCGGCTTGGCGACCGCGAATCGCTCCAAGTCGGCCAGCAGGTTGCCGCCGGCGCCAACCTCGCACGCGTGGCGAACCCGGCTCGACTCAAGGCCGAGATCAAGGTGGTGGAGACCCAGGCCAAAGACATCCAGCATGGGCAGAAGGCCGAAATCGACACCCGCAACGGCACGGTGTTGGGGCACGTGGTCCGCATCGACCCTGCGGTTATCAACGGCACAGTCACGGTCGACGTGGCGTTGGACGGCCCCTTGCCGAGAGGCGCCCGTCCGGACCTCAGTATTGAAGGCACCATCGAACTGGAGCGTCTCGACGATGTTCTGTATGTCGGACGCCCCGTCCACGCCGACTCCGCTGGCACGTTGGGCCTGTTTCGGCTCTCCCCGGACGGCAAAGAGGCGGTGCGCATCCCGGTCCAACTGGGCCGCAGTTCCGTCAGCACCGTGGAGATCGTCAGCGGGCTGGAAGTCGGGGACACGGTGATACTCTCGGACATGTCGCCGTGGGATGCCCATGATCGCGTTGTCATCGATTGAAGCTCCAGGAACCAGAGCGAACGTGCAACATCCAACGCTCAACCTCAGACGTTCAACGGACGATTCGTTCGAATGCTATGAACACCAACAACACCCTGATCACCCTGGAAGGCATCACCAAGGTCTTCTACACCGACGAGGTTGAAACCCACGCCCTCGCGGGCGTGCACCTGCAAGTCAAACGAGCCGAGTACGTCTGCATTGCCGGTCCGTCCGGCTGCGGCAAATCGACTCTCCTGTCGATTCTCGGTCTGCTCGACACGCCCACGGAAGGCCGCTACATGCTCAACGGACAACCGGTTGCCTCTCTTGGCCACGCGGCGCGCGCCCGCATCCGCAACCGCGAAGTAGGGTTCATCTTCCAGAGCTTCAACCTGATCGGCGACCTGACTGTCTACGAGAACGTCGAGTTGCCTCTGACCTATCGTGGCCTCAACGCCACCGTGCGAAAACAGCGGGCCCATGAGGCGCTCGAGAAGGTTGGCATGTCGCACCGGATGAAACATTACCCCTCGCAGCTTTCAGGCGGCCAGCAGCAGCGCGTGGCCGTGGCCCGCGCCTTGGCCGGGAAACCCTCGATCCTGCTGGCCGACGAACCGACCGGAAATCTTGACTCGAAGAACGGCGAAGCGGTGATGGAGTTGCTGCGCGCTCTGCACCGCGAAGGCGCCACCATCTGCATGGTGACCCATGACCCCCGCTTCGCCCGGCACGCGGAGCGAACGGTGCATCTCTTCGACGGCCGAATTGTGGAGGAAGTGATGAGTGAGGAGTGATGTCACTCATCACTCATCACTTATCACTCGTCACTCATCCCTCATGAACGACCTGCGCTTCGCCCTTCGCCAACTGCGCCGCAACCCGGGTTTCACCGCCGTGGCCGTGCTCACGCTCGCGCTTGGCATCGGGGCGAACACCGCGATCTTCAGCGTGTTCAAGGCGTTGGTTCTGGAACCGCTGCCGTACCGCGACCCGTTGCGGCTCGTCCACGTCTGGAAGTCGGACATCGCCATCCACGATTTCATGCCGCTCTCCGGGCCGGACTACTTCGATCTGCGTGCTCAGAACCGCTGCTTCGAGGAGCTCGGGGCTTACGCGACCGCGCGGCATAACCTCGGGGGCGATCCGCCGGTTCGGGTCCAAGGCATCCTTTGCACGGCTGCCATTCTCCGGGCCTTTGGTGTTCAACCTGCCTTGGGACGTTGGTTCACCGAGGCCGAAGAGACAGAAGGCACGCGGCGAGTCGTGGTGCTGAGCCATCGGCTCTGGCGGGAACGCTACGCGGGGGACTGCGGCTTGGTGGGACGCAGCATCGTGGTCAACGGCGAGGGGCACGAGGTCGTCGGGATCACGCCGCCTGGTTTTCAGTTTCTGTCCCCATGGTATCGCGGGAGTCCATTCGAAGTGTGGACGCCGCTGGTGCTCTCCCGCGACGAGAAGGAGCGCAATGGGTGCTACTATCTGGGGTTGGGGCGATTGAAAGCCGATCGGCCGATCCGGGCGGCGCTCGAAGGAGCGCAGACGGAACTACGAGCCATTGGTCAGCGCGTCGCCGAGGCTCACCCGGCGACGCACTATCGCAAGGTGTTTTGGGCCTATCCGCTCGTGTTTCAGTGCGTCGGTGGGAGCGTTCTCGGCCGGCTCATTTTGTTGTTCTGGATCGCCGGTTTGGTGTTGCTGGTTGCCTGCGCCAATGTCGCCAGCCTGCTTCTGACGAAAGGGGCGGAGCGACAGGCGGAAGTCGCGGTCCGATTCGCCTTGGGCGCCGCCCGAGGGCGAATAATCCGGCAATGGCTCACCGAGAGCCTGCTCTTGGCGCTCATCGGCGGCCTGGCGGGCGCGGGCCTCGCCGCCGCCGGACTGGGACTGCTGCATGGATTGCTTCCCGGCGATCTGCAAAGGGCGGAGGGCATTCGGATCGATCAGTGGGTCTTGCTCTTCAGCTTAGGTCTGTCGGGCGTCACCGCCGTCATCTGTGGCCTGATCCCGGCCCTGACCGTCTCCCAGACGCGGCCCATGGAAATCATCAAGGGGGGTGGTTCGAGCGGCGGATCCAGCCGCCAGGCGCGTCGTCGGCTCCTTCCCAGGCTCGCGGTTGCCCAGCTTGCCATCGCTCTGTGCGTGGCCAACCTTGCGATCCTCATGCTGGTCAGCTACGGGAGGGTGTTGGCTACCCCGCAGGGATTCGAGGAACAGCGAGTGTTGACCGCGGACGTCTGGCTCTGGGGAGACCGTTACAGGGAGCCCGAGCAGAAGACTCATTTCTGGCGTCAACTGCTCGAACAGGCTGAAGCCCTACCCGGGGTCGAAGCCGCAGCGGTGACAACCAAACTGCCTCTGGAGGGGGGGCGCAACGGCGAGATTCTCGTCGAGGGCGAAGTCTTCGATATGCAGGCCAAGCACCCGTTGGTGGAAATGTCGTGGGTTTCACCCAGTTACTTCAAGGCTATGGGCATTGCTCTCGTCAGGGGACGGACGATGCCGCCGGGCACAGGGATTGGCGGAGTGCATGAGGCGGTCGTGAATCGTGCGTTGGCCGAGCGGTACTGGCCTGGGCAGGACGGGCTGGGGCATTCCCTGCGACCCAACAGCCCCGAGCCGACGTGGACGGCAGTGATCGTGGGTGTTGTCGAGAACGTCCGGCAATGGGGTGCCGAATCCAAGCCGCTGCCGGAAATCTATTTTCGCTACGATGCCGAGCCAGCCGTGGGGGCCAAGTTAATCGTTCACTCCGCCGCTGAACCGGTGCTCCTGGTGCCGGCACTGCAACGGGAAATCGCCCGGCTCGACCCGGACATGCCATTGTCCGATGTCCGCACCATGCGGCACGTCATCACCGCCTCCACCGCGCATCGCAAGTTCGTTACGCGGCTGATCGAGCTGTTCATGGCCACGGCCCTCCTCCTCGCGCTGGTCGGTGTCTACGGGGTCATCTCCTATCAGGCGACCCATCGGACGCGGGAATTCGGCCTGCGCTTGGCATTTGGCGCTTCGCGGCGCCAGATCCATCGTTTGGTGCTCCGCCAGGCCCTGTGGATTGCTGGCTGGGGAACACTCTTCGGTCTGGGGGCCACCCTCAACCTCGCCTTTGTCCTGCGCCACTTGCTCTATGGTATCGACCGGCTCGACGTTTTTGCCCTCGCCCTGGCTGTTGTCCTGGTGGTCGTCGCCACGCTGGTGGCAGGTTCCGTCCCCGCGTGGCGGGTGGGACGTGTCGATCCGATCAACGCACTGCGATATGAATGAGGGGATTTCAGATTTGGGCGTTGCGATTTGCGATTGGGCGGCCCGCGGCCGTCAATCGAGAAGCGGCAATCATGGCGATGAGATCGCCGGCTTCTTGCTGCAAGGACTCGGCGGGCTCCTTGGCCAGCAACGCCGAACAGAGCCTGGAAAAGAGAATCTATGAAATGGAAACAGATCACGAAGACTCCCCTATTGACGGCTCTGGCCCTTGTTTGCCTCAACCTCAGCCCTTTTTGTCAGGCAGCGTCAGGCGAACTGACCGACCTCGGGCAGCGGATCAGCATCGACGTAACCAACGCGTCGCCGCAATCCGTCTTCAGGCTGTTGGCCGAGGTCCTCGAGTGCCAAATCAAGGTTCGTCCCAAGTTGAAGACGCCGATCACGCTGCGCCGCGCGGACGCTCGTGTCGCGGACATCCTCGCCACGCTCAGCCAACTCATCGACTGCGAGTGGAGGTTCGATGGGAAGAACCTCTACATCCGGCCAATGCCGGCGAGCCGAAAGCACATGCAGCGTGCGCAGGACGCTTTCGACAAGAAGCTGGCGTCGCCGCTACCGGCCGGCCTGCGGTTCGAGAGTGTGCCGCTGAAGAGCGCCCTCAACGCCGTCGGGAAAGCGGCGCGTCTCGAACTCCAACCCTGGAGGGACGAGGGCGACCACCAGGTGACGCTGGATGTCGGCGGCAAGACGGTGGACGAGGCCCTGAAGGACCTGATCGCTCAGATTCCGAGCGCCGAGGGCGTGGTGATGATCCGGCACCCGAACTTCGGAATGGCCCAGCGACGCTACTTCGCCAGCCCTGAGCAGAAGCGCTCAAACGAATCATGAATGACCTGCGCATTGCATTTCGGATGTTGGTGAAAAGCCCCGGGTTCACGCTGGCGGCGGTGGTGACGCTGGCGCTGGCCATCGGGCTGAACACGACGATTTTCAGTTTGGTGAATCCGGTTTTGTTTCGGCCGTTGCCCGTCCGGGATCCGGATCGTCTGGTGTTTCTCTACGAGATGAATTCCGTCCTAAAGGAGTCCCGTCTTCCCATCGCCTATCCCGACTATCTGGACTGGCGGGCGCAAAACCGGGTCTTCGACGATGTGGGCGTGTTTCACGGGGATTCGTGGACGGTCACCGGTCGCGGCGATCCAGAGCGAATCCGGGGCGCCCGGATTTCCGCCACGTTGTTTTCGGTGCTGGGCGTGGCCCCCAGGCTGGGGCGGGACTTTCGGAAGGAGGAAGACCGGCCGGGCGCCGAGCCGGTCGTCTTGCTGGCTTACGACTATTGGCAGCGACGGTTCGGCGGAGACACGAACGTCGTCGGCCAAATCCTGAGCCTGAATGCCGTCAGCCACACCATCGTGGGCGTGATGCCGCCGGGATTCCGGTTCCCTGAAGCGGCTGCTGTCTGGACGCCCGTGGTGATCGAGGCTCCGGAAGAAAAGCGGGGCCTTCATGACCGCATCGAGGGGATTGCGCGTTTGAAACCGGGCGTCACGTTCGAACAGGCCAAGGCGGACTTGCTCCGGATTAGCCGGGACCTGGAGGCGCAGTATCCTGCATCAAACACCGGCAGGTCGGCGGTGGTTCGGCTGCTACGGGAGGAAGCGGTGGAGGACTTCGCCCTTACCTCGTGGGTGCTGCTCGGCGCCGTGGCTTTTGTCCTGGCGGTGGCTTGCGCAAACGTGGCGAACATGTCGCTCTCCCGCGCGTTGGATCGGCAAAGAGAATGGGCGATCCGCCTGTCGCTGGGTTCGTCTCGCTGGCGTTTGATCCGTCTGCTCCTGACCGAGAGCCTTCTCTTGGCGGCCACGGGCGCGGTGCTCGGACTGCTTCTCGCCCAATGGGGCTTGGCCCTCGCGCAGACCCTGGTGCCCGCCGACGCCCCGTTTTGGCTCGATTTCAGCGTGGATTATCGGGTCCTGCTTTTCACCGCGGGCGTGGTGGTCGGGAGCTGCCTGCTATTCGGCTTGGCCCCCGCCTGGCACGCCTCCCGCATCAATCCGGTCGAGAATCTTCGCTCCGGGAGCCCGGCCGCCGGAGACCAACCCCGACAGCGGCGATTGCGTGGAATCCTCGTGGCGTCGGAAGTGGCGCTCGCGCTTCTCTTGCTGGGCGGAACGCTGGTCATGATCCAATCGCTCTGGAATCTCCAGCGCGCCGATGCCGGCTTCAATCCGCGGGGCGTCCTGACCTTTTCCGTGACGCTGTGGCAGGGAGAATTCAGAGAACCAGCCCGGCGGATCGCGTTCTTTGAGGACTTGCAGCAACGCCTAGCCGCGCTTCCCGGCGTGAAAACCGCCGCCGCGATTTACAATCTGCCCCTGCGCGGCGATTGGTGGAGCCAGGCTTTCTACCTCGAAAACGAGCCGGAGGAGCTGTCCACTCAGAGGCCGGCCGGCACCATGCGGATTGTCACCCCAGGCTACTTCCGCGCCATGGAAATCCCCGTGCTGCTGGGGCGCGATTTCAACCCAACCGACCAACGGACGAGTCAACCGGTGGTCATCATTGATGAGAGTTTTGCCCGACGCTACTTTCCGGACGAGAATCCGCTGGGCCGGCGGGTCAAAGTAAGCAATCGCCCTGATGTGTGGTGGGAGATTGTGGGCGTGGCGCGTGACGCCAACCACTACGGACTCCTCAGCGAGCGGACCCAGTCCGGCTTCTACTTCCCTTACATCCAGCAACCAAGTTTCGCCATGACCATCGTGTTGAAGGCCGAGAAGTCGGGCACGCCGGGGTTGCTGACTGCCGCCCAAAACGAGGTGCGCCGACTCAATCGGGACGTGCTGGTGGAGTCGCCCCGGCTCATGCAGGACGTGATGGCCCGCGCCTATTGGCAGATCTCATTGCTCGGAAAGCTGCTCGCCGGCTTCGCGGCGCTCGCGCTGGTGCTGGCCGCCGTGGGCATCGGCGCGGTGGCCAGCTACACCGTCTCGCAACGCACCCACGAGATCGGCGTGCGCCTGGCATTGGGTGCCACCAAGCGCGAGGTCGTTCGCCTGGTGCTGAAGGATGGATTCCGACTGGCTCTCGCGGGCACTGGAATTGGCCTGCTGGCCACTTGGGGACTCCTGCGTGCATTCCAAAGTGAACTCTATGGCGTCAGCGCGGCCAATCCCGGCCAGTACCTGCTCCTAGCGTTGGTGCTGGGGATCGTGGTCTTGACCGCCTGCTACCTGCCGGCCCGTCGGGCGGCGAAGGTCGATCCCCTCGTGGCGCTGCGGTATGAATGAGGGGATTTCAGATTTGCGATTTGCGATTTGCGATTGGGCCGCCCGCGGCCGTAATCCGGGAGGCGGCCATGACGGCAGTGAGTTCGTTGGCCTCTTGATGCAGGGACTCGATGCGCTCTGTTGTCAGCAAGCCACCGTCAACAATCAACTCCATCCAGTAGGCCGACTCGTCGGCCTCTCCTTCGACAGTGCCCAACTTCGCGATGAACTCGGCTTTCGAGCGCCCACGGCAGGCCGCGCGATAGTCCGCCCCCACGGATGTCCCGCTTCGTACCAACTGTCCGCCAATGGCACGGGGTTCGAGGGTGTTGGGCAACGCGCGGACGAGTTTCAACACCCGCAAGGCGAATTGCCGAGTCCGCTGCTTCAACTCTGATTCGGTCATATAACCTCCCTTTCTCAATACAGGCGGCGCCAACGTTCCGCTCCAATCGCAAATCCATGCACGATCTTCGCTTCGCTCTCCGCCAACTCCGTCGGAACCCCGGTTTCACCGCCGTGGCCGTGCTCATGCTCGCCCTGGGCATCGGCGTCAACACGATGATCTTCAGCATAGCCAATGGCGTGGTGTTGCGCCCGCTGCCGTTCCATGACCCTGAACGGTTGGTGTTCCTCTTTGAAAACAATCTGCCGAAAGGGGTCAAACGCATGTCCCTCTCCTATCCGGATTACCTGGACTGGAAGGCGCAGAACACGGTCTTCGCGGACCTCGGGCTTCAGGGGGAAAGGGTGTTCACCCTCACCGGGCGGGCGGAACCCGTGCGGGTGGAAGGCGCGGTGGTCACGGCGAGCCTGTTCTCCCTCTTGGGGGTTCAACCGATGCTGGGACGTCAGTTCACGAGCGACGAAGACCAACCGGGAGCGGCACCGGTCGCGATCCTCAGCCACGGTCTGTGGCAACAGCGTTTCGGTGGTGATGCGGACCTAGCCGGTCTGACGCTCACCCTCGACGGGCGCAGCCACACGGTTGTCGGCATCATGCCCCCCGGGTTCGCGTTCCCCGAGGCGGCGCAGTTGTGGACACCGCTGGTCGTCGACGCCCCGGAATCGCAGCGACCGAGCCATCTCTATAAAGGCCTGGCGCGCCTCAAACCCGGGGTCACCCTCGATCAGGCGGGCGCCGAGCTGAACACGATTGCCCGACGCATCGCTGGGGCGCATCCCAAGACCCACACGCATGTCGGCGCGACGCTCGGCCCGCTGCGGGATTACTGGGTGGACGAGTGGTCGGTGAGGGTCTGGCTGCTCCTGGGGGCGGTGAGCTTCGTCCTGGCCATCGCGTGTGCCAACGTGGCCAACCTTCTTCTCGCACGCGCCCTGTCGCGCCGAAAGGAATTCGCCATCCGTGCAGCTCTGGGCGCCACGCGCTGGCGGACCATCCGGCAACTGCTCATCGAGAGCTTCCTGTTGAGCGGGGCAGGCGCCCTGATCGGCCTGGCGCTGGCGCGCTGGGGTGTGGACGCGTTTCTGGCCGTCATCCCCGTCGATGTTCCGTTCTGGATGCAGTTCAGCGTCGACGGACGCGTGCTGGCGTTCACGCTCGCCGTCGCCACGGTCACCAGCGTGCTCTTCGGACTGGCACCGGCCTGGGGTGCGGCGCGAGCGGACCTGACCGAGACCCTCAAGGACAACGCCCGCAGCGCGACTGGCGGCCACGCTCCGTCTCGCCTGCGCAGGGCGTTGGTGGTGGCCGAAGTCGCCCTGGCCGTAGTGCTCTTGAGCGGGGCGGGTCTGATGACCGTGAGTTTCCTCCGGCTCCTCCAGGTCGATCCGGGTTTCAATCCCGAGCGGGTCGTCGTGTTCGACGTGTCGTTGCCGCCGGAGAAGTACGCCGACGCGAGCCACCGGACGGCTTTTTATCGCAGCTTGTGCGAGCGCCTGAGCCACGTGCCGGGCGTCCAGGCCGCCGCCGGCATCTCCCATCTGCCGTTCGGAGACAACCATTGGGCCAACATCTATACCGTCGAGGGCCAGGAGGCTCTCCGGCCCTCCGAAGTGCCGTATGGGCCGGTGCGAGTCGTCACCCCCGCGTACTTCCGAACCCTCGAAATCCCGTTGCTCAAGGGACGCGACTTCAGCGACATCGACACGGGCGAGGCTCCGGGCTCCACCATCATCGACGCCGCCTTTGCCCGGCGCTATTTTCCGACCAACGACCCGCGCGGCCACCGGATCAAGCTGGCCTATCCGAGCGATCCCGGGAGGTGGATGACAATCGTCGGTGTGGCGGGCGAGGCGAGACAATACGGATTCAGTCAGAAGCAAGAGCCCGGCTTCTACCTACCGCACGCGCAGGTTCCCTTCGGCGACCTCACCATGACCGTGCGCACGGCGGTGGCCGACCCGGCGAGCGTCACGGCCGCCCTGCGTCACGAGGTCCATCAACTGGATCCAGACCTGCCGGTGGCCAACCTCCGCACGATGCCGGACGTGGTGAACCGCTCCTGCTGGGCGCAGCGTCTGCTCAGCCAGCTCTTCGCCCTCTTCTCAGTGCTGGGGATCGCCCTGGCTGCCGTAGGGATCTATGCCGTCATGGCCTGCAGCGTCCTGCAGCGCACGCACGAGATCGGCGTCCGCATGGCTTTGGGCGCCCGACGCTCTGATGTCCTGAAGCTGGTGGTGCGCCATGGCATGGGTGCCGTGGTTCTCGGCATGATCCTGGGACTCGCGGCGAACCTCGCTCTGCTGCGTTTGCTGGCAGGCCAATTGTATGAGGTCGGCCCCTTCAATCTCCCCACGTATGCAGCAGCCGCCTTGCTCCTCCTGGTCGTGGCGTCGGTGGCATGCTCCCTTCCCGCCCGCCGGGCGGCCCGAGTCGATCCGATGGTGGCGCTTCGGTGCGAGTGATGAGTTCCGACCGGCAACGCGGGTCGGTGAGAGGTAATTCGGCTTGTCAGCGCCTGTGGACCGGACGTAGTTTTGGAGCGTGTTGTTGGCATTCGCATTTCCCCACAGTGGATGGTCGCGCACAGCCGAATGCCGCACCCGATTTTCCGCACGCAACAACCCGTCTTTGGGACGGCTGCAAGCCGGTTCACGGTCCTCGGGCGCATTTAACTGTTGAACGTCAAGGCTCTCCATGATCGAACTCATACAACTCCCCTACAGCCCGTTCTGCCTGGTCCAACGCCGCATCCTCGACTACGCACGCGCGCCCTATCGGGTTGTCAACATCCCCAACGGCGACCGATCGCTGGTCTGGCGTCTGACCAAGCATCGCTATTACCAGGTTCCGATCGTCCGGGACGGGCGCTCGGTGGTGTTCGAGACGGATGCCGATTCGCAAGTCATTGCGAAATATCTCGATGCCAAGCTGGGGCTGGGGCTGTTCCCGCCCGAATGGGACGGCACACAAAGTGTGCTCTGGCGCTACTTCGAAAACGACATCGAGGCAATCGGCTTCAAACTCAACGACATCTATTACCGGGAAAACCTGGCCAAGGGCGAATGGCTCGATTTCATCCGGCACAAGGAGCGGAAGTTCGGGCGGGGCTGCCTTAGCCAATGGCGGGCCCAGCAGCAGGACCTCCTCGCGCAGCTCGAAAAGCGGCTCTGCCCGTGCGAGCAAATGCTCTATCATCGCCCTTACCTGCTCGGCGAGCGCCCGCTGTTCGCCGATTTCGACCTCTACGGCATGCTGGCGAATTTCCTCTATTCCGGTCATTACCGCCTGCCCACGAAACACGACCGCCTCGCCGCCTGGTACACCCGTATCCACAAGCTTCGTTTCAAGCCCGCCTAGCCGCATATCTCACATCCCGACGGTGCAAAAGGCGGTCAGAGTTCGCAAGAGGACTGCTATGCGGGCCAGGCCGGATCCGGTTCAGCGCCCAGCCTCCGATCGATCCAGGCTAGAGTGACTTCCTTTCCAGAATCCGTGCTGAATGAGTCACGTTTTTGCGCCGCGCGGCGGCGCCACTTGGCGATGCGTCGGGTCCCGGTGATCGTGGTTGCCACCCCGCGGCCACGAGTCGTTCACAAGCCTCGCAGGTCTGAGGCGCAGCCTCGCTAACGCTCGGCGCGCCGTTCGGCGAAGAAGCTCTGCAAGAGCCGCCGGCACTCGTCGGCCCGCACCCCGCCGGTGATTTCGCACCGGTGATTGAGCGAAGGGAACTGAAGGATGTTCATCACACCGCCTGCCGCGCCGGCCTTCGGATCGCCCGCACCGTAGACAACCCGCTGCACCCGCGCGTGCACCAGCGCCCCGGCACACATCGGACATGGTTCCTTGGTGACGTAGAGCGTGCAGTCCGTCAATCGCCAGTCACTCACCGCCGCCTGCGCCTGAGTGACCGCCAGCATCTCCGCATGAGCCGTCGCGTCTTTGAGCAGCTCGACCTGGTTGAAAGCCCGCGCAATCATCCGACCTCCCCGCACCACGACCGCGCCCACGGGCACCTCCCCCTGCGCGTAGGCGCGCCGGGCCTGACGCAATGCCTCTCCCATGAAATGCGCGTCGCTTTGCAGATCAATGAGCGGATCCGGTGGCATGTTCAGCTTGGACGAAGCTCCGCCTCAGACCAATCCCCATCATCGGCACCATGAACGCACCGCATGTTTCCCCGCCCCCCTCTCCCGCGCGTCGTGGCTGAGCGCGCCGAAGTCCTCGCCCCGGAGAATCCTTGACCCCTTGAACGCAGCAGACGCACCGGACTTGTCGGCAAGAGGTCTCATGGGTCAAGGATTCTGGCCAGGCAGCGATTCCTCGACGGTCCAGGCGTCGCGATCCTCGGCGCTCGTGCGGCAATGCGCGGCAAAGAACCCGCCCCGGTGCTCCCAGAACAACGACCAGATTCGCTCGCGATCCGTTCGCGGCAGTTCCAGGCAGCCCAGCTCGGACCGGGGGAAGAACTGAAACCGGCCCTCCCGAATTGGCGCCGGCAGCGCCCGCAACCGGGGTTTCACCTCGAACAGGAACATCAACCAATGCGCCTGCCCCTGGTACCCGCACTCGCTGACCAGACCCGTCAGGTGCAGATCCGCGGGCTCGATCGACAGGCCCAATTCCTCGAACGCCTCCCGGCAGGCGCACGCATACGGAGACTCGCCCGTGCCGGTCTCGAGCTTGCCGCCGCACGGGCTCCACTGGCCGCAGTTCGGTTCCTGCGCCCGCTCGATCAACAACACGCGATCCTCGACATCGAAACAGTAGAGGAGCGTCGAAATCCTGTACGGCAATCCCATGCGCCAATTCAAGCAGGTCGGCCCCCCCGCGTAAACAGCCCAAAGCGCCGGCATCCGAGAACCACGGATTGATCACGGATTGAG
>Ga0116154_10002042_pt1 | contig 15839 bp, 26 predicted proteins | sample AD_UKC030_MetaG_FD_89898 | JGI IMG/M metagenome (GOLD analysis project Ga0116154, IMG submission 89898) | Active sludge microbial communities of municipal wastewater-treating anaerobic digesters from USA - AD_UKC030_MetaG | ecosystem: Engineered > Bioreactor > Anaerobic > Digestate | place: USA...
CTCCAGCCGCCTTCATCAAGAGATTCGAGGCGGGTGGGGTCTTAAGAATAAAGTCGAAACTACGATCAGCGTAGACAGACATCTCAACCGGGATAATGTTACCAGCCATCTCGGCAGTAGCAGCATTAAACTTCTGGACAAAGTCACCGATATTAACACCGGCAGGTCCAAGAGCGGTACCAATAGGAGGCGCTGGAGTTGCTTTACCAGCGGGAATTTGTAATTTTATCTTCTTTGTTACTTTTTGTGTTGCCATAATGTTATTTTGCTAATCTACCTTAAATTTTCTTAACTTGCAAGAAATCTAGCTCAACGGGAGTCTCACGACCAAACATTGAGACCAAGACTTTAACCTTACCACGGGTCTCGTCAATCTCACTGACTTTACCCTCAAAATCTTTAAATGGTCCATCAACAATCTGAACCGGCTCATCTTTAATCAAATCAATATTGTGTTTAAGACTGTCGTCACTCATTCGGCTGAAGAGTTCGTCTACCTCCTTCTTCTCCAGCGGTACCGGCACAACACCAGAGCCAATAAAGCCAGTAACCCGAGGAGTATTGCGCACAACATACCAAGAATCATCGGTTACTATCATATCAACCAAGACATAGCCGGGATAAATTTTCTCATCTTCGGTCACACGCTTCCCTCCCCTCACCTTCACTTTCTTCTCGGTGGGAACAATGACATTGAAAATTTTATTCTCCATACCAAGCGACTCGATACGCTGTTTGAGATTACGGGCCACCGCATTCTCATAACCAGAGTAGGTATGGATGGCGTACCAATTACGCCCTTGATCTAGTTCTTGTTTTGCCATAATAATTGATTTGTTAAATAGTAAAATGTTTAACCTAAGATAAAAGTTTTAAGACCAAGCTGGAAGACAAGATCGAAGAGACCGAGCAATAACCCGGTAAAAATAGAGATGCCAAGCACAATAATAGTAAAGTTAACAGTTTGGCTCTGAGTAGGCCAGCTAACATGCTTCATCTCACTGCGAGTATCCTTAAAGTAATTGATTAACTTGTTCATAATATTTTATTATCTGTTTTTAAAAAAAGCCCCGCTGGGCTTATTACTCTCAATATTACCGCTCTTTGCCAAAATAGTCAAGCCTAGCAATCACGATAGGCGCGGAGGCGGTCATGGAGGATGATCCCAATGGTAATGAGGATGAAGGCAACAAGAGACATGGTCGGGATAGAGATAACGCCCCAGAGAGTAAAATCTCTAACCGTACAAGGTAATTGGACAGTACAAGGAGTAAGGGACTCTGGGATAATATGGTAATAAATCAGATTATGATAACCAGCTACAATTATTCCTAAAATCGAGAATGGTAAGACATACCAAGGCAAGTCTTCGTCGCGACGCCAGATACCGACAGAAAGGACTATAATTAGAGGATATAACAACAAGCGCTGGACAGTACAGAGAACACACGGTGGCAATTTCAAGACCTCACTAAAATATAAGCTACCAAAAAAGCCAGCCCAAATCTGAGCATAGACGAAATATATTACATATTGCTTAAGCCATTTTTCTACTCTTTTTCTCATCACATTATTATAACAAAATTATGCTATTATTTATACTATGAGCAACCAACCAAAAAAATTTGCCGTCTTCGACATCGATGGGACAATCTTCCGCTCCAGCCTCCTAATTGAACTGACAGAGGCTCTTATCGACGACGGCTTCTTCCCTGCTACGGCCCGTAGCACCTATGAAATACCTTGGCAGAGATGGCTTGACCGTGTCGATGGCTATGACAAATATATCATGGCTGTTGTTGAAAGTTTCAATAAAAATATTAAAGGAGTCTACTATGGTGACTTTGCCAAGATAGTAGAGAAGATTGTCGCTAGTCAAAAGAATCACACCTATCGCTACACCCGTGAGCTTGTTCGCTCGCTCAAACAACGAGGCTATTTTCTCCTGGCCATCTCTCACTCCCCCAAGGGAGCCCTCGATAGCTTCTGTCAAGAACTCGGCTTCGACAAAGTTTATGGGCGCTTCTATGAGCTAGGGCCGGGTGACAAGTTTACGGGTCAGGTTGTCGATGAACACCTTATCGCCAACAAAGCCAATATCATTAGGCGCGCTGTCGAGAAAGAAAATCTAACTCTTGAAGGCTCTATTGGGGTTGGCGACACGGAAAGCGATATCTCAATGCTTGAGCTCGTGGCCAAGCCTGTCTGCTTCAACCCCAATGAGAAACTCTACCGCTATGCCAAGCTAAACAAGTGGTCAATTATCGTTGAAAGAAAGGATGTCATTTACCGGATTAATTGATTCCTAAGTCAACAGAGACCTAGCCAACAAGCCGATAACGAGAATGCCAAGGCTATTGAAGATAAAAGAAATAAGAATAAAATATCGTTTATCAACCTTAGACAATCCCAACATTGTCACCCCAATCTCGTCGGGCAAAGGTGAAGCGATGACAAGAGCGCCAATAAAAGGAACAAAGAATTTGAAAAATTTTGTCTCAAATATACGAAAAAATCTCTTGCTCCCAGAGGAAGATATTAGATATTTAAAATCCTCCGACATCCGATCGCAAGCAAAAAGAAAGATAATATAATCACCAAAAGCTGCCCCAAATCCACCCAAGATAGCAAGAATAGGGAGTTTTGTTATTAAAGCAAATTCTCCCAACAAAACAGAAGCGGGGGCGACAGTAAAGATTGAGGTGAAGAACATCCCCGCGAAGAAGACACCGAGCCAACGCAAATCATAAAGAGAGAAAACGATTCTCTCAACAATCCCCACCTGAACAAGAACAAAGGCTAAAGTAATACTTATCACGACAAGCAACAGGTCTAGGTAGAGATTTTTCTTTCTTCTTTTCACACCCCAAATTTCTTAAGGATAATAGCACTCAAAACAAAGGCGATGGTAAAAAATAAGGCACCATAGAAACATGGAGTTAAGAACGGATTGGTCGCCCCGACCGCACAACCCGTCTGGCAACTACCAACCTTAAGCCAACCATAGAGTTCATAAATAAAGTTGCCCCAAGCAAAAATAGTCCCAAGTAGAAGAACGATAAATTGTGAGATAATTAACTCTTTCATAATATTTTTAATTAACTAATAATTTTATTCGTTTATCTTAATCGCCTTCCCTTCTACCAAGGCTTCGGTTATCTTCTTGTAGGCTGAAGCTAGGATTCGTTGGAAGGTACTTTGCGAAGTCTTCATCTTCTTCGCGGCCTCAACTTGATCTAAGCTCTCGATATTCTTCAAGCGTAAAGCCTCTAACTCTTCAAGAGTTAGTTCTATTTCCTCCAAGTCTCTAAGTGGTATCCCCTGTGGTTTGAAATACTTAACACTTGGATTAAATTTTACACGACGACACAATCTGGGTCTAGGCATGCTCTTATTATCTCACAAATAAAATCACCCACAAAGGGCGATTTTATTTGCCAAGAAGCTAATTACTCTTTTTCTAGTTTTGCGACCTCTTCCTTAAGAAATTTGATTCTCTCTTCTTTGGTAGCATTAGCAAATGGACAATAAACACAAGTTTGGCAATTACCCATTCCTCGGCCAGTTCTTGGACCCTGACCCTGAGGGCCGGTACCATCTGATCTAGGCATAATTTTTTATTTTTTAGAGTTAAATAATACGACCTTTTGTTTATATTATGAGTATATACCCATAACTATAGATTGTCAAACTATTTGGCCCACAAATAAAAACCTCACCGATTATCTCCATTACCGTGAATCTTATCACGAGACAGTCGCGAACGAAGTTTTTTAATATTAGCCTTAGCAACATTTTCTAGAGACGAACCAAGTTCAAAGCTGATTTGAGCTAAGTACCAGAGAACATCTCCTAGCTCTTTCTCGATTAGTTCTTTTTGCTCAGCATCAATTTTACCGTTATGATCACGGAAAACTTTTTTGACTTTCTCCGCTACTTCTCCGGCCTCCCCCACCAAACCAAGCACTGGATAAACAATCGGCTGACCAACTTTTGGATAAACAGCAGTTTTGCGAGATTCTTTTTGATATTCAGCAAAAGTATATTTTTTTACCATACAGAAATCTTAACAGTTTAAAACTAAGAAGTCGAAATTTGGACTAAGTATTACTAAAGATTTTACTAACATTATTTTCTATTTTATCTACTTTATGGAAAATATTTGTTTCAAATTTTTGAACTTTTTCATAAAGCTCATCAAACAATTCTCTTGGTTGAAGGTGAAAATGAACATGGTTTACCTTTAAATCACTTTGTTTTTGAAAAGGTCGACAATTTTGTCTAATATCGCAACCAGAAGAAAATTGAGAAAGAATCTTGTCCTGATAACTAAGAAGAGTATCAAACAATTCCTTTCTTTCTTGAGCATTGAGACAAGAAGGTTTTTCTACATGGCGTTTGGGGATTACCAACAAATGCCCTTTCATAAGTCGCGGGTTACTAAAAATTACAAACACCAACTTTCCTTCTTCGATAACTCGTTCTTTCTTGCTCTCTAAAATTCTGCAAAAGGGACAATCGTTCATACGAGAATCTTAGCAGTTTAAAACTGAAAAGTCGAAATTTGGGGTGCCATAATAAACGAAGTTTGGACTATATACCGATAAAGATTATCCTAATTTTTAATTTTATCAGCCATATCTTTCAAGGCCCAAAGTAAGTCTTGACTAACAACCCCAGGACAAAACTTTTTCTTTTCTTCATCGGTCAGAGAAAGAAGTTTGTCTACAGGCCAAGCCTCAAAGCCGAGCGATTTACCCTCTTCGATTTTTAAATCAGAAATAGACCCTTCAAAAACATAAACAAATTGAGTCCTAATCGTATTGTTTATCATGCCGGTTGATTTGTCTTCTGAACGTTTGGCATATTTCCTTAAAAATTTCATGTCTTGAGGATTTATCAAAACGCCAGTTTCCTCTTCAACTTCTTTTATAGCTGTCGCCTTATAGCTATCCCCTATCTCTACGTGACCCCCGACGGTAGCGTCCAACAGATCCGGGTAGGTATCCTTATCCTTAGCTCGATGCTGAAGAATCAATTCTTTGTTGGGTGTGATAAACCAAACGTGGATCTCACGATGCCTTAATCCATTACGATGAATTTCTCCTCTGGTCGCTTCGCCAATTACTTCATCATTCTCGTTGATAATATTTAGTTTATCTTCCATATAAAAATACTACCAGGTTAGAACCGAAAAGTCATTAACCTGCCTTATATTTTAAGAATTTTCAAGAGAAATCCTTTTTGGGTGCTCGGAGAGAATCGGACTCTCGTAACTGCCTCCACAGGGCAGTGTTCTACCATTGAACTACGAGCACCATCTAAATCATCTTGCCATCTTTATTGTAAAAATGTACCAGAAAATGGCAATTATGGCAAAGCCAGACTAAATTATCAACGTCATTATTCTTTCTATTTTTATCTAAGTGATGAGTGGCTAAAACTCTCACATCCTCAGTCTGACAGATTTTACATTTCTTAGGAACTTTATAACGAGTTAAGACACTTCGATAAGCTGCTCTGCCATCCTTCCAATTTGCATGTTTGGATCCAATAAACTCAGAATTTCGCCAAATAGTTTGACAAGATTTACTGCAAAAAAATTTTTGGCTTTTAGAATGTTTAATTTTTGACAATGGTTTGTAGACCTCTTTTGCGCAGATAAAACATTTAAAGAATTGACCATTCCTTCTTCCAAGATGTTGGCATTCTGGAGAACAATAATTGCCAAAACCACGTTTTATCCAAAAAGGTTTAGCGTAAAAACTCTTCGAGCAAATTTTACATTCAACAATCGGCACTTACTAATTTTAACAAAAACTTTTACCTATGTAAACAATATTACCTGTGGAAGAATAAAAGATTTTACTAAACCTATTGGTAGCTCGGGCCATCCTCTTTTATTCCCATATTTTGATTCGCTTGCCTCGCCAGAGCATAGAGAAGAGATGATAAACGGTTGAGATAAGCAAGAGTCTCGGGTTTGAGATCAATATCTCCAAACCCCTTAACCGCTACCACTCGACGTTCCGTTCGACGAGCAATAGTCCGAGCAAAGTCTAACATTGCCGACAACTCACTCCCCCCCGCGATGATAAAACTTTTTACTGGAGGCAACTTTTTCTCAATCTCTCCGATCCAATTCTCTAACTCACTAACATCACTCTTGGCGACGAATTTATCAGCTCCCGCCACTTCAGCCTGAATAACAAAAAGTTTATTTTGCACTTGCTCAAGCCTTGGGGCCAAATCTGGAGCCTTAACTTTGCACCAACCGAGCAAAGAATTGAGTTCATCAAGCGCGCCTAAAGCTTCGGCGACTTGAGAACTTTTCGACAAGCGTTGATCACAATGGAAGAGGCTTGTCTTACCATCGTCTCCTTGACCAGTGTAAAGCATCCCTTATTTTTACCACAAAAAAAGGAAAAATAAAAGGCGGATCATCGTTATTGCTAACAACCCGCCTAAAAAAAATCTTTGGGCCATTGCACGACCCAGCGCGCATTAGGATAACGACTGTCAAAATCTTTGTGACCCTTCCGCACGTGGCGACAAATGGAAACATCAGCAGTAGATCTTCCCTGAAACCTAAGACGGTCAACAAATTTTTCGGGAATAGGCACCACCACTCGTTCCAGACGATAATTCTGTTCGTCATCAACAAGGGTAACGGTGACTTGGCACATAAAAGCGTCTCCTTTCTATCTTAATTATATCATATACGGTATTTTTGTCAAATTGGGGTTTGCCAAATAACTACTTTTGCCTTAAGATACTGAGTGTTCGTCACTAAGTAGAATTTGCGCGCGGGTGGCGAAATTGGTAGACGCGCTACCTTGAGGTGGTAGAGCCAGCAATGGTGTGGAGGTTCGAGTCCTCTCCCGCGCACAGAAAAACCGGCCGTTGACTTTAGTCAACGGCCGGTTTTGTTTTTTTATTTATTCTTTTGTCTCAGGCTCCCCTTCTCTTACTTCTTCGGGAGTGTCTTCTTCTTGAGTCTCTGAGGTTGGAGTAATTTCTTCTACTTCCTCAACAACTGGCTCGATCTCTACCCCGGCTGTCACCATCTCGACTAATTCGTCATCTTCCTTACGGCCAGGGATAATCTTACGCATACGGCGACGAATCTCCCGAGCCGCTTTCTCACGAATATAATACAATTTAGAACGACGAACCTTAACCTCACGAAGAACTTCTATTCGGTCAATCATTGGTGAATAGAGAGGAAATATTTTTTCCATCCCCACACCCGAAGCCACGCGACGGACAGTAAAAGTGGCACCCGCTTCAGTGCCGTGTTTACAAGCAATAACCAAACCTTCATAAGCCTGCAGGCGAAACTTGCCTCCCTTATCAGGAACCTTCTGCCAAACCTTAACCGTACAGCCTGGTTTAATACCAAGTTTCTGGCGCTTAGCCATATCGACGGGAGAAATTGTGAATTGTGTCGCTTGTGTCATAACGCGAAGCAGTTTAACACGAAGCTTTTAGTTTTTCAAGTGCTCCAACAAAGTCATTAGGTAGAGGGGCGACAAAAGTCCTCTCCTCTCCCCCAACAAGCTTAATTGTTATTTTATAAGCATGGAGAGCTGTTCGTCTGATTGCTCCCCCTCCATCATCTTTAGGATTATACAAATTATCACCAATAATTGGGTGGTTATAAGCTTTGAAGTGAGCGCGAAGCTGGTGTGTCCGACCACTTTGGGGCTCAGCCTCCACGTAAGCATAGTTGGTGCAAATATTTTCTAAAAGATGGAAAGTCGTCGAAGCTTCTCGCAATTTCCCTTTACCGTGAGCGCGAGCTACCCGCAGGCGCGGATCAGCCTTGCTCCGACCAATCGGCCAATCTAAGACCTTCTCCTCCCCAACAGACAAATTGACATTGCCCGACAAAATGGCTCGATAAACCTTCTTAACTTCATGGGCTTGAAACTGACTCTTTATAAAAAGAAAAGTTTCTTGATTCTTAGCTAAAACCATTACCCCACTTGTCTCTTTGTCTAGACGATGGATAATTGCCGGTTTCTTAATCTCCTCCCCTTTTTGAGTAAACATCGATTCACCCACTTCGCTAACTTCAGGATGTTTCTCAAGGATCCAGTCAACCAGGGTTCGGTCGTGATTAAAGCCATCTCCATGCACAGGCAAACCCGCCGGTTTATTTATTACCGAGATGTTATCATCTTCATATATTATTTTAGAATCTTCTAACAAGGTGGGCGTTAAGGGATTCGAACCCCTGGCCTTCTCGGTGTAAACGAGACGCTCTAACCAACTGAGCTAAACGCCCGGACATCCTCTTTTATAACACGTTTTACTTATTTTTACTAATATAAAATACCCTCGATCAAGAAACTCGACCGAGGGTATCGTCACTCCAATGTTAGGGCAAAATCCCCAACATTGCCTGCCTATAAATTTTTCCCATCTCTTGATGGCCACCGCAATCACAATTGATAACACGAGAACTCCCATAGCCATTCTCTTCGAGAATTCGTTCTTTGAAACTTTCACGACAAAAACAAAAAACAAAAATCACTCGGTCGGGAGAAACTTTGTGCTCCATAAGTTTCCCCACGCTAAAACAGACGTCCTTATTGTCGTCACCAAGAAAGACAACGGCTAAATCAATAGGAAAAAACTTTCCCTCTTCGACCTTGTTCCAGACTCTTCTTATGACTTTAATGGGATCAGCAAGATGTTCGAAGGCTTTGCCTTGGGCGACAAAAACTCGAACACCCTCATCTCCTTCTCTCCCGCCACTTTCATTGTTGTGAAAATCAATAGGATTCGGCGAAAGAAGCAAAACTCTTTTTTCTGCCATTATTTTCTCTCCTTTGTGTTGAGGTTAATTACAAAAGAATACAAACTCCAAAGAAAGAGTTACAAAACAAAAGGAAAAAGTCAACTTGTAGTGCCCCCGCGAGGAATCGAACCTCGAATAACGGCTTAGAAGTCCGCTGTTATATCCATTTAACTACAGGGGCAATATCTATTAGCAATTTAAGGAACCTCTAAAATATAACAATATTTATAGGCTCGGGTCAACAAAGGGGGTTGTCGTAGCCAAGATATCGGCTAATCGTAAGGGTCGGCTATTAATCTCTCCTACCAACTTGGTAACTAGCTTCGGGTCTAGTCCCCCATCAGAACTATCGATAAGAGAAGAAGCTGATTGATCCGATACCACTTCACTCATTATAAAAAGAAATATCGTCTGACCAACGAAGACAATGACCAATCCAACACCAAAAGCAATAACAACGTAACGCCAAAAAGTAGCGGGGTTAGATAAATTAAATTTTTTAAACCACTTAAACATTATTTTTTATCTTTAAGGACTCTTAATATGAAGACACTTTGCCAGTCGAGCTCTCCTTTTCTCAATTCGAGACGATCTATCTTCCCGGCGTAAGGCAAATTCTCGAGACTCTGGAGAAATTTCATCGTCTGAGAAAAAGTTCCCATCGTCGACAAGTTCAACTGAAGCTCGGTTGCTTTGTCATCGGGTTGACCAATCACCAACTTAACGCCAACTTCTTTACCTATTTGCTCCAACTCTTCGATAAATTTAACAATTGATTTATCAGTAAGAAAATATTGATTAATTTTCTCTATTTTGTCTTTATTAAGAGGAACGAAACCACTGACGATCTTTGATCCTTGATGTGTACTTTCATTTAGACTAACGACAAACTCTTTGTCCTGTTTAATTAAGAAAAATAAAGAAACCCAAAGAATAATAATAATGAGACTAATTATACTTAAAACAATAACCAATTGTACTAGTTTGTTCTTAATCATGATTTCTTAGACTTAAGTTGATGCTAAATTGTCCATTGTTCCCAATCAACAAACTCTCAATAGGCAAATCAACGGCACTGAAGAAGTCATCTTGCCTAAGATCGTCAGTAAACTTAACCAAATCCTGCCGACTAGTTGTCTGACCGTTCAACATCATGGTTAAGGTTTGACCTTTCTCGGTAAAGACACCGGCAATTTGGTAAATTTTTATCGTCGCAGGTCGAACTTCTTCGATCTTGGCAATAGCGACCGACCAATTAGACTTCGTCCACCACTTAGCCAATTGAGTAATCTTATCTCGAGCCAGTGATTCTTCGGCCATCACCACCGAACTATCTGCAAGAGATGATTTTAAACTAAGAGGTCTTTTCTGAATATTAAAATTCAACCAAAGAGCCAAATTAAAAATTAGAGCAACCAAAAACAAACTAACCAATAAACCCAAGACGACCACCAATTGGCGCAATTGCCGGTCGTGAATATTTTTTTTCTTAGCTTCGATTGTTAGAAGATTAGCCATAAATAATTAGATAAAATTACGCAAAGCCAGACCAATAGCTGTCACATAACGTAAGGCTTGATTAAAAGATAGATTAGCTACTGTCTCTCCTGCCGGAAAAACTTTGACCCAAGGATTACCAACAACAACAGGGCAGCCAATATGAGTACTTAGGTACTCGGCAAATCCGGGTAAGGATGATTGACCCCCAGTTAGAATAATCTGTTCAAGCTTAACCTCCTTATCTTCCCCCTGCCCAAACCAGAAAGTGGTGTGTCGCTCTATCTCGTCACGAATAGCCGAAATAACAGGGATCATTGCTTCGAAAGCTAACTTATTCGCCTCTGATCGTAATAGTCCTTGAGTAATTTTAATTTTCTCAGCTTCTTCAAACTCAATGTTTAGAGCCTTTTGTAAATTATGAGTAATGGCCATCCCTCCGACTGGAGCCGAGGCTGCTCGAATAACAACCCCACTCTGAATCCAGAAAATTGCCGTGTGGTTACGTCCTAGGTCGACAATTACCATATTAGAATTTTTGTCAGCTTCATAAAGGGCTCGAGTTAAGGCTCCCCCTTGAGTCTCGATGGCCAGCAAATTAAGATTAACTGAAGCAAAGATCTCCTGATAACTTTCAACCATTTTACAAGGAAAGGTCATTACTCCAACTGACAAGTCTTTGGTCTTCTCACTTTGAGGTAAAACCTCGTAATCAAAGACGACTTCTGAAGCTGGGAGAGGAACATATTCCTCAATTTGTAATTCAATCGCTCCATAAATCTCTTCTGGTTTGAGGGCTGGCAAGTCAAGATGGATAGTGTAAGAATGATCATCAGGCAAAGAAATAAAAAAATTAGAAAAATGCCACTTCGCCTTAAGATCGAGAAGAATTTTACGAAAAACTTCTGGTTGCTTAAGCTCCCCTTCTTCGATAACTCCAATTGGAATGTCTATCTCACCAAAACGACCGAGCTTAAATTTATCTCCCTCTTTAAGTAACTCCATAAATTTAACAGAGCGATCAGAAATATCTAATCCAATTGCTGGCCGTGACAAAAATTTCGGCACCGGAAAAAATTTAAGCAGAAGATCTTGAGTCATCTCTCTAATTATAGTCTAAGTTGAGAAATCTATCTAGGACTTTTATCCAAATATGATTTCAAAATGAGGGCCGCCGCTCGGGCATCAGTTTGTTTGTCAGTTTGCTTCTCATCAATAATTCGCTTCGCCTCCCACGTGGTAAAAAATTCTCGCTCGAAGACAACTTCTAAACCTGCTTCTTTTCCCAGTGCTTCTTTAAAATGAAGAATACTTGTCTGAACAGGGTTAACCTCGCCAGACAAATCAAGAGACTCCCCAATCACCACCTTATCAATCTTCTCCTTAGCAATAATATCTTTGATATTCTCGATTAATTTGTCTTGAGAAAAATTCGGTAGGACTTGATAAGGAAAAGCAAAAGCGCCTGCCTCATCGCTAATCGCGAGACCAACTTTCCGATGACCATAATCAATTCCTAGGTAACGCATAAGTAATAAGACCATTATATCAAAATCTATCAACAGAGGGTATGGAGTAAAATTAGAACAACATTTACTGAAGTTCAGGACTCAATTTAAGTTTAGGCCACGTTTTTAGCCAGTTTTTCTTCTCAATCCTCTCTTTTACAAAATTAATCTTATTTATAAAAGCTGGCGATGGTCTAAGAATTAAATTTACTAAATCATTAATACCATGGGGCGAAACTAGTATTAATTCACCGTCTTTTATCGTCACACCCACCCCTGTTGCTGTTTCGCACCAAGTAGATATGGCATCCTCAGTTGATTTAAACGGGTTAAAATTATTCCAAAAATGCGCATAATATTCATTCACTATTTCCCAATTTATACCAGTTTCCTTTTTTAGTCTTTCGGTGAGTATTTCGTCCTCTTTTTCATTGTTACCATTTGGATCAAAATAAACTAGATCGACGTCGGTCTTTTGACTTTCAATATTATGTAAATAATCCCAAACTTTATTTCTAACAAAACCAGCTCCAATAACCCAATCATTTAGACCAAGTTTTTCTGCCTTATTAATAACATCCATCATCCACTGATCAGATTTTATTAAATCAATAATATCTTTTTCTTTCATGACTAAAATGAATCAAAGACGATAAACAGTATAAAGGTTAAGATCATTTACAATATCTAACAATGAACGTTTTTGTATGTGCGGAGGGGGTGGGATTCGAACCCACGATACCCTTTCGGGTATTTCGGTTTTCAAGACCGACCTTTTCAGCCTCTCAAGCACCCCTCCCTATCAACAACAAGAATATTAACAGAAATCAGGGAAAATAAAACCCTCACAGCTGATTTTCTCGGCTTCGAACAATTCCTCGAAATTTTTCAAATGTTTAACCGAAGGATGAAGTTGCATGAGCGATCGCTTAGAATGTTCCCCGATTATATAGAGTCTAACACCATCCAGAGAACTCCCCTCTCGAGCTAGGCAAACACCTAGCTCCACGAACATGTCTGTTCCCTCAGGATCACTAATTAAAACGAAAATGTCCGTATCTAGCAGAGAAGATACCGCTCGACTGGCTAAATTCTGAACTTTTTCTAAATTCTCATGATAAGGCTTTAGCGAACCCTCATGAACCCAATCCGAAATCACGCTTTCTCCTTGCAACTCAAGTTGTCTCACAACTTTGGCAAGATTCTCTTTGTGTCTCATCCTTGAAGCGAAGTACCATTTCATAAAAATGATTTTACTATAAACAAGGTTGGTTGTATAATTACCCTAATGAGTGAACCTCTTTTAGAATGGGAATCGTATAGTAACATACCAATAGAACGAACCGATGATTGGTTTTGGGCCTTAGGGGCAATTACCGTTTTCTCAATAATTATTTCTCTCTTCTTTGGTAATATCCTCTTAGCCCTAATTATCGGCCTCGGCGCTTTCTCTCTCTACTATCACGAACGTCGCCCTACTGATACCAAATTGTTAGTAAAAATAAACAAAAAGGGTGTCCAATTAAACAAAGAACTTTTTACCTATGAAAAGATCAATTCTTTCTGGGTTGAAGAAGAGACCGAAGAAAAACCCGCTCGGTTAATCCTCCACTACCGTCGTCTCTTTGTTCCCAATATCCATATTCCCATTATTGGGTATGAGCCAGAGCAGGTCCGCCAAACAATGCTCGAGTACGGTGAAGAAGAGAAACATGTTGAGACCTTCTCCGAAGTAATCTTCGACACCTTGGGTTTTTAAGAAAAATGTGTTAGGGTTTTAGAATTATCCAGAAGTACCCTCCCGTAGTTTAATGGATAGAACACCGGCTTGCGGAGCTGGCAATGTAGGTTCGATTCCTGCCGGGAGGACAAAATCGATAACAGTTTAATGGATACCCGCCCGCATCGAACTGCGTTCTGCGCGTTCGGGCGGGGAACGCTAGCTTGCGGAGCCCATAATCGAGGTTCGATTTTTACCCGTCCGTATCTTAAACGAAGGCGGGCCTGTGCGAGGGAGGACATAATGCCACAAATAAAAACTGCTCTAAAATAAAACCCGCCAGACCTTAAGTGAGCCCAAGGTCTGGCGGGTTTTATTTTAGTTTAAGCAGATTTCTTAATAAGTTTGGCGAGGCGGGATTTCTTACGAGAAGCAGTATTTTTCTTGATGACTCCCCGCTTGGCGGCCTTGTCGATAGCTTGATAGGCGGTCTTAAGATCAGCGAGAGCTTCTTTGGCCTTGCTCTCGACCAATAATTTTTTAACACTCTTAATCGCCCCTTTCATGGCTTTATTGCGACGATCATTATAAACTTTCTTGCGCTTACTCCCGCGCAAAGCTTTTTTGGCTGATTTGATTATAGGCATACAGAGAAAGAATACAAGATTTCCCTTGTAATTGCAAGGGGGCACCTCGCTGGTGTATGATTAGGCTATGATTGGTCAACTCACGGGGAAAATTGCCTTTGCCGATAACCGGTCTATTATCTTGGACGTTAACGGGGTTGGCTATAAGGTCTTTATCTCGACCGACACCCTAAGCAAGGTTAAAGCTGACAAGTCGGTACTAACCTTTTGGACCCACTTGGTCGTGCGGGAAGATGTACTTGATTTATATGGCTTCTTGACCAGAAACGAGCTAGATTTTTTCGGACTCCTAATTAGCATCTCTGGCGTTGGGCCTCGGGGAGCTCTATCTATCCTCTCTTTGGCCCCGCCTGACACCTTGAAACAAGCTATCGCTTCGGGCAATACCGCCTACCTTACCCAAGTCTCAGGGATCGGAAGGAAGATTGCCGAGAAAATTGTCCTTGAACTGCGGGATAAAATTGGCGTTATCGAAAGCGAAGGAACTAATCTCGACCAAGAAGCCGAGGCGATCATGGCGCTAGAGGCTCTAGGCTACTCCAACCGGGAGGCGCGCGAGGCCTTGCGCCAAATCCCGGCCGAGATTACCGATACGGGCGACAAAGTTAAGCGCGCGCTTAAAAATTTGAGTTCAAAGAATCATAAATAGTTAACTAAAATCATAATGCAAAAAATTTTAGACACTTTAAAAAAGTTTATCCCAAAAAGCGTTTTTTCTTTCTTCCAGCCTTTTTATCATTATTCCTTAGCCTTAGCCGGAGCGATAATTTATAGATTCCCCTCACGCCAAATCAAAGTTATTGCCATCACCGGGACCAAGGGCAAAACCAGCACCACCGAGATCTTGGCCAAAATTCTGGAGACAGCCGGCTACAAGGTAGCTACCACCTCCACTCTCCAATTCAAAGTAGGTGACAAAATCACTCGCAACCTCTATAAGATGAGTATGCCTGGCCGAATGTTTATGCAGAAGTTTCTCCGCCAAGCTGTCTCGGCTAAATGTGATTATGCTGTCTTAGAGATGACCTCAGAAGGGTCCAAAACTTTTCGTCATAAATTTATTGATCTTAATGGACTAATCTTCACCAATATCTCCCCCGAGCATATTGAGTCCCATGGTTCTTATGAGAAATATCTTGAGGCCAAACTTGAATATGCTCGTGCTCTTAATAATTCCCCCAAGCAAAATAAAATTATCATTGTTAACGCCGAAGACAAAGAGTCCGATAAATTTTTACACCTAGCGCCAACAGCTAAACAAATAAAATTCAGTTTTGCTGATAATGATAATTACCCCGAGACCGCCCTCGCCGGCAAATTCAATCGCTACAATATTATCGGCGCGGCCAAAATGGCCGAGGCCCTTGGTGTGACCAAAGAAAAAATCAATGAGGCACTAGGTAAGCTCACTGTTATCCCCGGCCGAATGGAGCAAGTCGTTTCTCTTCACCCCAAACAAGATTTCGAAGTGATCGTGGATTATGCTCACACCACCGACTCCCTCACTAAAGCCTATGAGGCGCTCGAGGATAAAAGAAAAATTTGCGTGCTCGGTTCTTGTGGTGGAGGACGTGACATGTGGAAGAGACCCCAGATGGGCAAAGTGGCCAACGACTTCTGCGACGAGATTATTCTCACCAATGAAGACCCTTATGATGAAG
>Ga0116154_10002045_pt1 | contig 15815 bp, 18 predicted proteins | sample AD_UKC030_MetaG_FD_89898 | JGI IMG/M metagenome (GOLD analysis project Ga0116154, IMG submission 89898) | Active sludge microbial communities of municipal wastewater-treating anaerobic digesters from USA - AD_UKC030_MetaG | ecosystem: Engineered > Bioreactor > Anaerobic > Digestate | place: USA...
AACTTGGGAGTTCAAAAGTACTGATTGACAGACATATATATGGAATTGTTGAAGCCCTCGCACTGCCGTACGGTGACGGTGCCGGCGATGCCGATATCGCATCTGCGGCACTGCGTCACGGTTACAGTTACATCCGCACCTCTGAACGCGATGTGACCGGTACACCCGCATCAAACCTTTTAAGGCTTCCCAGTCTTCCGATCCTGGATGACACACCTCAGGAACAGATCGGAGATTACCTTGGAATTGAATAACCCTGAAACCTGATAACACTGAAACTGCCATGAAGAAAACGAGAGATGCCGATTGCTGCCGCTTCAGGTCTCATCCCTGGCACGGGATTGATATTGGAAGCAATGCGCCTGATATAGTGATGACATTCGTCGAAATGGTCCCCACTGATACTGTCAAGTACGAGATGGACAAGATTTCGGGATACCTGAGGCTTGACAGGCCCCAGCGCTATTCCAACGTGGTCCCTGCACTCTATGGGTTTATCCCCAGAACTCTGACAGGGACAGCCGTTGCTGAAAGAACGATGGAAAAGACAGGCCTGGCAGGTATTAAAGGCGACGGTGATGCAATGGATATCTGTATACTGACCGAGAAGGATATAACCCATGGCGATATACTGGTTCAGGCAAGGCCGATAGGAGGCTTCAGAATGATTGACGGAAACGAAGCTGATGACAAGATAATTGCCGTTCTGTATAACGATGCGGTGTACGGTGCATATGCGGATATCAGGGACTGCCCGCCGATTGCAATCGAAAGGCTCAAGCATTATTTTCTTACTTATAAGGATTTGCCCGGGGAAAAGCGGAGGGTCACCATATCGGATATTTATGATACCGAAGAGGCAAGGGAGGTTATAAGACGCTCCATGACAGACTATGGACGGGCATTCCCGGGGATGTAGTTCCATATAGCGTTGAGCATCATTTCCGGCGGGAAATGATTATTCCGACAGCGGAAACGTGAATTTTACGGCTTTCTGTGACGAACAGGCGTATAAGTTGATAATCGTCCACCAGTTTTTGATTAAGGATTATGAACTTACCTCTGTCTCATCTAATTTTGGTGAATAGTTACCAGCTTCATATTATTAGTTTTAGATTGGGAAGAACTTTTGTAATGGAAAAACTTACTGACTTAATAATCGAGAAAACTTCGAAGACGCCGCAGATCGAGCTTAAATACAGCAGCGGCGAGATTTCGCTGGCAGGCAGATCGCTGCCTGAAAATGCCACAAGAATTTACGAACCGGTGCTTACGTGGGTAAGTAATTATGTTATCCAGCCGCAGCCGGTGACCAATCTGAGACTGAACGTCGAATATTTCAATACATCCTCCTCCCTCTGGATCAGTAAGATTGTGAAAACCCTCACCAGGATAAACAATCCCGATTACAGGCTGATGGTCCATATCTATATCCCGCTCGAGGAATATGATGATATGAAGAAGTCAGCGGATATGCGCGATTCATTCAATCCCCTGACCGAAATCCTTCAGGATTCAATACCTGAAGTAAGTCTCAAGCTGTATGCCACTGATGATTCATCGAAGATCATCCGTGACGCACTTGTGCTGTTTTAGAGGAACCGGCAGGTGACCGGGTCGCCGCCAATTAATTAAGCTGAACTTTAGTCGCTTTTTATCTCGCTTTAGTCAAAACCGATCCGGTTTTGACCAACGTACCCGTACAGGGTATGAGTTCACTCTCACTGTAAGTGAATCCCTTTGACCCTTTGACGAAGCGTCTTTTAATGGTCTGAAATGTCCATTAATTGAGGCTATGCGATTTGTACATATGCAATTGTGTCAGTAATTTTAACATGAAATGAAAAGCGAAAGGCAATGAACGGGAAAAGGATTTTCAGAGTTTTCAGGGTCTTGGCGATCTGCGGATTCAGCTTCTTCAGGTACCTGTGGAGTGCAGGACTGACTAAGGAATCAGGGATGATAATTCTGTCTTCTCACGAAGGGGCGAACTGGGGCCGGCGTGACCTGAAGGATGCAAGGATGCTTGTCAATCTCAGGAGGCTTGATCTTATCAAGCACCTCGAGATGTTTGTCAGCTCGCTGGTGCGGCTGCTTCCCCCCGAAACAACTTTTGTGGGCTGCTTTTCGCAAAGAGGTCTTGCCTCCGCGGGAGCGAACGCAACAGGCGGCCATGGCGGTTTTTGGAACGGACTCGCCGGTCATGGCAACGGAACGTGTCAGTTGTTTAGCAGGGCCCGTATCTCGGCACTGCTTGAAGGAAGCGGGCTGAAGGTTATAGATATGAAAGAGTTGAACGGGCTGACCTATTTCCACAGCAGGAAGATGAGTCACAGCCTCACGGAAAAAATATAAGCGGGAACTGCAACATATGCTATGGCAATAACAAATTAAAAAACGAGAAACAAATGAGGACCTATTATGAAATCTCATCGGATGTTACCGGGAAGGTGCTCCTGAGACGAAGAAAAATTGCCAAGGCATTGCGTTGGTGGTTGAATGAGCACGGGTACGATTACAAGTACATTTTTTATTCGGCATAACAGACCGGGGGTTACACTCAGCCAGGGTGCATCTCCTGTTTAATGAAAACCAGACAAAAGATCATGAAATTGAAAAGGCTCCTGATTCCGGCGTTATTAATCGTCCTTGCCTCCTGCAGTTCGGCGAACAGGACTGCCACTGATCCTGAGGAGGACAAGTTGTATGTCACAAGGATGTACATCGGGGACTATGAAGACTTCAGGCACACTGCGCCTGCCAGGCTGGGTGATCCGCACCTGATATGGATCAAGACAACGCGAGACACAACCTTCGGCAAGATATCCGCTTACAGCAAGGAGTGTGATTTCCATGACGGGGACAGGCTTTATCTCCGGAGGAAGTACGTCACTCCTGGAATCTTTGGATACTGGATGTACCAGATTGAGAATGACTCCTCTGTCTTTTACAGGGTCAGTGAATACCAGAACGACAGGAAGGTGCTCATTCAGAGCTGGTACTGATATACTTCATAGCAACCGGATTAGCTCTGCAGGAAGTGACCTGAGAAGCAGGGCTGCAAATGCTGGGGTTACCCGTGCAGCCGGCTTGCAGAGGAGAGGAAATTCCAGGCAAATAAGTCATTGATGCAATTAGCGTAACGGCTGGTTATCTCAGTTTTTTCTGATAGCTGTCGCGATATACCCTGTTGATCCCGTCGGCTCTGATGTTACCCTTCTGAAAGAGGTTATTCTTCATGTTGTTTGCTGAATCACTGTATGCCGGGCAGAGAGCCTTATTACAGGATGAGAGCAGGAGTATGGCCAGAGCGACAAAAATCAGTTTTTTCATTGTCTCAAATTTAGGGAAAGCTCAGGTTAAAAGCAAAAGATGATGAGAGCACGGCCGGGGTTACTCAGGCTACGCCGACGTGATCCCGGGTCTGGGGGAGGCAAGGGCAGAAAAAAACGTATTGCGGGATTGCGCTCTCTTCGTTCGCGCGATCCCGGGTCTGGTGGAAACAAGAGCAGAAAAACCCGCAACGAGCAACGCTCGTTGCTGTTTTTTGCTTTTATGCGCTTCTCGGAAGCAAGCTTCCTCGTCGCTCCTAAAAGCAAAAAACCACCCGCCGGATTTGGCGGGTGGGTTTTTTTGCTCAGTCGGGATGCCGGGATTTGAACCCGGGGCCCCTTGCCCCCCAGACAAGTACTCTAACCGGGCTGAGCTACATCCCGTGCTTTTAAGAGGTGCAAAATTAATTAACTATTCCGGTTTTCCAAAAAAAAGCTGTGAGGTGCTACGCAGCATTTTTCTGAAATAACAACAGGTTAAGTAATTCGATATATTTGTTTAGCATAAATATGCGTTATCCTTAACAGAGACTAACTATGAACCAGGTAAACCGTCGCAACTTCCTCCGCCTTGCCGGCGCCGGCGCCGCTGCAGCAGCAGCAGCACCCGTAGCCCAGGCAATGGGCTCAGTATCAGCAAGCCAGCAAGTACAGCAGGCCAAACCCGACACAAATATCGCCGACGCTGCAAAGACGCCAAGAGGCCCGAACGCAATGCCAGGTCTCTTCCCGGGTCGCGTGGCAGTGGTTAAAAATACCGCTTCGGTAAAGGACAATGCAATAATGCAACAGCAGGTCCATGACATGATAGCCCGCTCAATGCTCGAACTGACAGGAGAGAAAAAACTGAAAAAGGCATGGAGAAAGTTTGTCGGACCCGGTGACAGAATCGGCCTCAAGGTCAACCCCGTTGCAGGCAAGAGCCTGAGCACCAGTCATGAAGTGGTTAAGGCAGTTATTGCACAGCTTGAGGAGAGCGGCATAAATAGATCACAGCTCACAATTTGGGACCGCCGCGAATTCGAACTTACAGACGTGGGATTCACCGCGGAAAACTACCCGGGCATACGCATCATCGGGACCGAACAGATGGACAAGGACGGGCTCTATTACGGCAAGGACGGCAAACTTTACGGAGAGCACATGATTGACCGCGACTGGTACTACTGGGCAGACGTGGAGGGCGAATATGACGAGTACACAATGCCCTACATGGTCAACGGTGGAAAGTACTCCTACTTCACAAAGATTGTCACGCAGGATCTCGACAAAATCATCAATATCCCCATACTCAAGAATGCCGGCATGACGGTTACCCTGGCACTTAAGAACCTTGCCTACGGCGCAATTTCAAACACCGGAAGGCTACATGCCAAACTGTGGAACGAGACCTGCGCCCAGGTGTGCGCATTCTCACCCATACGCGACAAGGTGGTTCTTAATATAGTTGACGGGATCAAGGGTTGCTTCAACGGCGGTCCGGGTGCCAATCCCCAGTTCTTCTGTGATTATCATACTATTATTACAGGCAGTGACCCGGTGGCGGTTGACAGGATAGGATATGATATTGTCCTTGCAAAGAGGATTGCTGAGGGACTGCAGAAGGAGGGATCACCAAATGCTCTGGAATTCATGCTTCAGGCTGAGCGCCTCGCACTGGGAGTGGCTGACAGAACAAAGATCGACCTGAAAGAGGTGATACTTGGATAGACTTTCTAAGGACTTAATAATAATGCGATCAGGAAAATTAGTTTCGTTTATAGCAGGTATAATTATAACCTTAACTGCCGGTGCACAGTCAACACTGATACCCCGCGCCCTCTCTGGCATGAGCGGGGTAGAGTCGGCACAGAACCGGATGTTCACGGAGACATCCCTGTACGGTTACATCAACGGCGGTGCCGAACTCTACCTGGAGTACGGCTTTGACACCCTCATAGTCACTGAAATGAAGGTGGAGGGGAATGATCTCAAACTCGAGGTGTACCGGATGAAGGATCCCGAGGCAGCCTTCGGCATCTTTTCCGTATCCCGCTTCCGCTGCAACGGAGGTGCACAGCTGACTGAACATTTCTGCCGGTCTGCCTATCAGCTGCAGTTCTGCAAGGGGCCATACTACATCAGTATTATAAATGACACCGGCTCTGAGGCTGATCAGGGCAGGTCAGCCTCACTGGCGGCACTCCTGATCGAAAACATCACGGAACCTTCTTTTGATCCGACGGAATTCTATGCCGATGGCATTGACAGGGAGACCATGAGAGGAGCAGTACTTGTCAGGGGACCCCTTGGGATATACAATGGCATTCCCTCACTCTCAGACAGGCTTGGTAATGCCGACGGATTCAGCGCACTTATGATACGCAACGGTCAGGATACAGTTGCATCACTGCTCTTTAACAGTGAACAGGCGGCCGAACAGTTCATTCGCACCGGCAAATTCGCCAGGGGCCAGAAGAACAGTACGATAAGCAATGATTCAACAGTTTCAGTCATCTCCCCAAGGCACATCATTGTAACTTTTTAAAGGAGAGGTTTAATAATTTACTATTTTTGTCGTCTTAAAGAAAAAGGCGACATGCAGTTATTTAAACCGCTCGAAACCGGCAGTGAGGAGAAGAAGCAGACTGCCGACATGACAGAAAGAGTAAAATGTCTTATAGTCGGTTCAGGACCAGCCGGTTACACTGCTGCTATCTATGCTGCGCGCGCGAACCTCAAACCGGTGCTGTACACCGGCCTGCAGCAGGGGGGACAACTGACCACAACAACTGAGGTTGAGAATTTCCCGGGTTACCCTGACGGCGTGACCGGACCGGAGATGATGGAACACATGCTTAAGCAGGCCCTGAGGTTTGGTACTGATGTACGCTTCGGCATTGCAACATCTTCAGACTTCTCAGGCAAGCCACTGAAGGTCACAATAGACAACAATATCCTGATAGAAGCTGATAGCGTGATAATTGCAACGGGCGCAACAGCTAAGTACCTTGGCATACCTGCCGAGACGAAATATGCAGGTATGGGAGTCTCCGCTTGCGCAACCTGTGACGGATTCTTCTACCGCGGCAAGGATGTGGCAGTTGTGGGAGGGGGTGACACTGCCTGCGAGGAGGCTTCATACCTCGCCGGACTCTGCAAAAAGGTATACATGATTGTCAGGCGCGATGTTCTCCGTGCCAGCAAGGCAATGCAGCACAGGGTGATGAACATGCCAAACATCGAGATACTCTGGAACTGTCAGGTTGAGGATCTGTTCGGCACCCAGGGAGTTGAGGGGGCAATTGTCGTTCGCGGTAAAGGCACACCGGAAGAGGAGAAATTCAATATAAACATTGATGGCTTCTTCCTGGCCATCGGCCATACACCCAACTCTGAAGTCTTCAAGCCATGGCTGGAGACAGATGAGACAGGATACATAATTACCGATCCGGTTTCAACCCGGACACGTGTACCGGGAGTATTTGCCGCCGGGGATGTTGCGGACCATATATACAGGCAGGCGGTGACGGCCGCAGGAAGCGGCTGCAAGGCAGCAATTGATGCCGAGAGGTATCTCTCGGAACAGGGATAGGAAACACTTGATTTAATAAATGGGGAAAACACACGCTGAATATGCGGAATTTTAAAAAGACATATAACATTAACGCCGAGCCGTCTGATATCTACGCCGCGCTGACAAATCCTTATACAATTGAACTCTGGTCGGGCTACCCGGCTGTTATGCCTTCAAAGGCAGGGGAGGAGTTCAACATGTGGGACGGAGATATCTGCGGGAAGATAATTGACCTGGTGCCTGACAAAAAGGTTGTGCAGGAGTGGTATTTTGGCGACCGGGAACTGGACTCGCTAGTGACAATAACGATTGCCGGCAACGGAGGCAGTACTGCGGTTACAGTCGAACACACAAACATACCTGTTGAGGATTACCAGAATATAGCCGAGGGCTGGAATGAATATTATATTGGCGCAATAAGGCGCTTCTACAATCCCAATTTCTGACCTTTAAGGATATCACGGACATCTTCAAGTCCGCCTGCTATCAACCCTGAGATTCCGGTGTAGCACTTTGTTTTTGAACTGCCGGATACTGCTTCTGCCCATCGCGGTATCCAGTTGAGCATCTGGTTGTTGATAAAATCAAGCAGGTCGCGACCGATCATTGCCCTGATCTCAAAATCATCCTCAGTGAGGTATTTCTCTATGAGCAGGTTGGCAAACAGCAGCTGGATTCCGAGATGATCCGCTGACAGTCCGCCTTCCTCTGCCCGGCTGTAGCCGTACCTTTTATAGAGTTCAGAGAGTTCAAGGTGGTGCTCCTCGGCAGACCTGCCGGTTCTGATCCAGTGTGACGCAGCCGGATAAGCTTCCGCGGTTTCATTTCCAGCAAGCAACGAACTGTAATTGTTTCCAACCGCTAAATGGCACTGCTGCTTGAACGGACAGGGTGACTTAAGCAGGCGACTGGCAGCCTCAAACCGGTTGTTTGTGCTTCCTACCGGCAGGTTTCTGAGAAGTCCTGCATCGCAGAGATGGGGCAGTCCGCTTTCGCCGGGGGACATTGAAACGGATCCTCCAAGAAAGAGAAAAAGTGCCGTGTAAGCTTGCAGAAGCTCGTCGGGGGAATTCATTGTGCCAATGTTGCCGGTCATCAGATAATCAGGTTGCATGTCCCAATAACATGATGATCCTGCAAATTGTTCACCTCTTTACTTTTTCCAGTTCCTCTAGTTCGTCAATTCCCATGCTTCCGGAGAGACTGGCGATTGTTTTCAGGTCCAGATCGCCCTGTATTGATACCACTGAGGTTCCGCCGCCGCCTGTAATCATCACAAGCTCGGCAATCTTGCCTCCAACCTCGCGTATCATGAAGAAAACATCACCGCTCTGCTCCCTGACTGTCATTAGTTCCTCATAACCGTTGCGCCTCAGCCCGGGCATCAGCTCGGAGGCAAAGTTTATCCCGCGGACAACGGCAGTACTGTCAAGACTCAGTATACGGATCCCCTTTATCCTCGTCACCAGGTTCCGGAACTCCTCATCATCACTGTCAATCCTCGCCAGCAGGCTGAACATTTTTGAGGAGATATAGACTGATGTGAATCCCTCTTTCCCGTTGTACCTGTCGAACAAATCATCCACCGGGCTTTTCTGAGCGCAGAGCGAAGCTGACATTGCCGTAAGCATCAGTATGATTAGCGCCTGTTTTTTCATATTATGATATTTCATTTGTTTCAGTTTTCATTTTGTACCGGGTTCATTTCACCCAGGTAGCGTAGCCTGGCAAGGTTCTCACCCACGATCCCGTTTATCCTGCCGAGTCCCTCAAGTTCTTCAGGCTTCTGTGCGATGGCTCTCACCTGAACCAGCTGCTCGGTTCCGCTGTTCATCCTTTCAGATACGGTCAGGAGGATGTTTCTTACCTCAGCCATCGCGATCACCGGATCATCAAATGTATCTTTCTCCTGCGGCGAACCTGTAAACCGGATGCCGAGCCACAGCACTGCAATGACAGCTGCGGCGGCAGAGATACCTGCAAAATACCTCCAGACCCTTCTGTCAGGCTGCAGGCGGGCTTCCCGGTGAGTAACTGATTCCAGCCTGCCGTAGAATCCTTCAGACGGTTCCGGCACCTCCCCCGCATGAGCGACGAAAAAGCCGAACTCGTTCCGGAGGGATTCCGGGGTTGAAGGATCATTGAGGTACTCTTTCAGGAAGAGTTCCTCCTCTTCGCTGGTCTCACCCCCGTAGTATTTACCGAGCAAATCCCTTATTTTCTCCTGTTCCATATCGGTATAACTTTTCCATCTCTTCCCTTACTTGCTTTCTCGCCCTTGAGATCAGGGTTCGGAGGGCAATCAGATTCGTTCCCATTGCTTCTGCGGTCTCTTCGTACGAGTAACCCTCCATGTCCCGCATTATTATGGCGCTTCTTCCAGGCTCCTTCATCCGGCTGACAATTGATGCTACAATCCTCACCGCCTCATGTTCATCGCCTGCGGCTGCGGGTTCAGCATGTAAGGCTGTACTGTTGCCGGTACCGCCGATAGTTTCGAGTCTCAGTCTCTTTTTTCTCCTGAGCTGGTCAATGCAGTGGTTGCGTGTCACTGTGGTGCACCAGGCTGCCACGCTGATATAATCGCGTTTATTGTCTTTCTCTGACCAGAGTTTCATCATTACCTCCTGCACGGCATCCTCAGCCTCCTCCCGGTTATTCAGGAACCGGAAGGCGAGGGCATACAGCCTCCGCCCCTCCGGCAACACTGTCTTTCTGAACTCTTCGGGGGTCATGCTTCTCTGAACTCTTCCCCAAAGTTATCATTTACCCCCGATCTCCAGTCCTTCGAGAATTTCAAGTCCCTCCCCGTTGCTCCTGAAGAGTTCTTCTGCCTCATCACGGGTGAGGTTACCCTCAATCTGAATAACTGCCTGATCTTTTCCGTCGATAACAAGGAGCAGTTCCCTTATCATCTCCCTGTCCATTCTCACCATAAACCGCAGGTCAGCGCCGTCGTCCCTGACTGTCATGAGCTCATCATACCTGCCCCTGCGGATGACGCCCCGGATCTCCGCCAACAGGTCTTCGCCGGTGGGAAACTTGTCTTTTTCCCTGACTATCAGCCTTATGGATGTGATTTTCCTGAGAGGATTACCCGCCCTGTCTTCATCCCCGCTTTCCCCGAGGAAATTTAGCAGGCTCCCGTTAATGACAACAGAGGTATACCCATCCCTGTTGCTGTACTTACTGAAGAAATCGTCAAGTGAAGTTCTCTGTCCTGACACTGCTGCGGCAATGGCAACTGCGGCAATCAGCATTAGCATTCTTTTCATAACTGTCCGTTTTTTTGTGATTACTGAACCAATGACGAACAGACAGCAAAAACATTACATGATTTTTATGTTTTCTGATAATGTGTTGATATCTGCAGGCATTTCAGATGTTGAAGGGAATGCAATAATGTTATTTTTACCCCCTGGAATATTGATAAAAAACAGATAATTATCAAAAAAATATAAAAAGTTAACTAAAACCGACTCTTTGATAAATGACTGCATCTGAAGCTATTGCCATACTCAAGATCCGGGGGGTTGAACTTCCGGAAGAGGTCAGCCGGATGGCCTCCCGCTGTCCCGGAGCGCTTTTCTTCAATTCTTCTCCTGAGATTCTGAAGGCTTCAATCCCAGGCGGGGATGATCTCAGCTATGAGGTAAAATATGATATCCCGGGCAGGGGGGAAGTGGTTGAAGTGATTCTTCACCGGGTGAGTAACGGCCTCTCGGCGAATTACACAGAGCCTTACATGCGCAGGCGTGATCCGGAGACGATGCTCATTGGTGATTCGCGTCCCACAGACAAGAAGAGGTATGAGGATGTGTACGGGTATCCGTTCTCAGTGATGAGGGGAGAGACGCTTGAGTGGCTGCAAGGTCAGGAGGTGGGTATCTTCATCTGTTTTGCCGGAAACTATCCCGTGGGTGCCGGCGGTGTTGTGGTTACTCCTCTCAACGCATCGTTCTTTGCCTTCGGCCTGTCGCTTCTGCAGAGAATTATTTCAGTTGACCAGGTCCCTGACGGATTCAGGGTGGAGTCCGTTGTCTATGTTGCGCCGCCGTTCCGTCACACCCATTTCAGCGGGCGGCAGGTTGTGGTTCATAACAGGCTCGAGGGGCTCCATGAGATGTTCGCCTACAATCTGTACCCGGGACCGAGCGCCAAGAAAGGTTTTTACAGTGTTTTGCTCGACAAGGGGGAGGAGGAGGGATGGATTACGGCACACTGCTCAACTGTGCAGGCTGTAAGTCCTTATGATAATGTGACAACCTTCATGCATGAGGGTGCCAGCGGCGGGGGTAAGAGCGAAATGATACAGAACCTGGTGCGTGAGCCCAACGGCCAGATCCTGATTGGTCAGAACATTATCTCCGGGGAGAAGCGGGTCATTTCAATCCCCCTCTTCTGTTCCTTCTTTCCTGCAACTGATGACATGGCATTGTGTCATCCCTCATACCAGCAGAACAACGGAAAGCTTACAGTGGCTGATGCTGAGAACGCATGGTTCATACGCGTTGACGGTGTCACCGGTTACGGAGACGATCCATTCCTGGAGAAGATCACAATCAATCCCGGTGAGCCGCTTCTCTTCCTGAACATTGAGACACGCCCCGACGGCACGGCTCTGATCTGGAATCACAAGGAAGATGCGCCGGGAAGACGTTGTCCAAATCCCAGGGTCGTCCTGCCGCGCCGGATAGTCCCCGGTGTTATCAACAGACCGGTCACTGTTGATGTCCGCAATTTCGGGGTGAGGATGCCTCCGTGTACTGCGGAGAGTCCGTCATACGGCATTGCCGGACTGTTTCACATCCTTCCTCCGGCGCTTGCATGGCTATGGCGGCTTGTGAGTCCACGCGGTTACGCCAACCCGAGTGTCACCGGCAGCGGTGATCTTGAGAGTGAAGGGGCGGGGTCATACTGGCCCTTCGCCACCGGGAAAAAGGTAAGACATGCCAACCTTCTCCTGGAGCAGATTGTCAATACCCCCAGGGTCAGGTATACGCTTACACCGAACCAGCACATAGGAGCCTGGAAGGTAGGATTCAAACCCCAGCTTCTGATGAGGGAATACCTGACCAGAAGGGGTAATGCAAAGCTCAGGGCTGACCAGCTGAGCCCTGCACGCTGCCCTCTTCTGGGATACGAACTTAATTATCTGACAATTGAGGGGTCACCTGTGCCAACACGCTTCCTCAAGGTATACCGTCAGGATGAAGTCGGCGAAGACGGGTATGATGCCGGAGCATCAATACTCAGGGAATTCTTCAGAAAGGAGCTGTCCGGATTCCTTACGCCTGATCTGATCCCTCTTGGCCGAAGGATAATCAGTTCATTTATGGAGGACTGTTCCCTTGAAGAGTATGCAAGAATACTGCCGATGGAATACCAGTACTCTTTCTTAACGATAAATGATTACGGCCAGTCAGGAGGGTAACAGATGCTTCAGTTCCTGAAGTCAGCCATCTCGTCAGGATAGGCGTTGCTTTCCAGTTTTTTCTTGACCTCCTTGAATGCCTGAAGGGTGTAATTCACATCATCCAGGGTATGTGCTGCCGTTGGAATGATCCTGAGCATGATGACGCCTCTCGGTACCACAGGGTAAATTACAACCGAGCAGAAAATACCGTAGTTTTTCCTGAGGTCCTTGATCAGCTGTGTTGTCTGTGCAAGACCGCCCTTGAAGAAGACGGGGGTCACAGGCGACTGTGTCTTTCCAAGATCAAACCCGGCTTCCCTGAAGCCTTTCTGAAGTGCATGGGCGATTTTCCAGAGGTTTTCGCGCAGCTCGGGATGGTTCTTCATCATCTCGAGGCGCTTGATTGCACCGATAGTCATTGCCATGGGCAGTGACTTGGCATAGATCTGTGAGCGCAGGTTGAATCTGAGGTAGCTGATAACATCCTTGTCGCCGGCAACGAATCCTCCGATACCCGCGAAGCTCTTCGCGAAGGTGGCGAAGTAGACGTCAATCTGATCCTGCACACCGAAGTGTTCGCCTGTTCCTGCACCTGTTTTTCCCATTGTGCCGATACCGTGAGCATCGTCAACCAGGAGGCGGAATTTATATTTCTCCTTATATGTGACAATCTTGTCGAGGGCTCCGAGGTCGCCTGCCATCCCGAAGACGCCTTCAGTTATGACGAGGATGCCGCCGCCGGTTCCGGCAACGATTTTCTCAGCATGCTCCAGCTGTTTTTCAAAGCTCTCCATGTCATTGTGCGCATAGACGAACCTCTTTGAAAGGACCATCCTCAGTCCGTCCATTATGCAGGCGTGTGACTCTGAGTCATAAACGATTACATCATGTCTTCCTGCCAGGGAGTCGATTATTGAAACCATCCCCTGGTAACCGTAGTTGAGGAGGTAAGAGGATTCCTTACCGACAAATTCTGCAGCCATCTGCTCGAACTTCTCGTGCAGTGTGGTCTGGCCTGACATCATCCTGGCACCCATCGGGTATGCCAGTCCGTACTGTGCTGTGGCCTCGGCATCAACCTTGCGCACTTCCGGGTGATTGGCAAGCCCCAGGTAATTGTTGAGACTCCAGTTGAGAACTTCCCTGCCCATGAATTTCATCCGGGGGGCTATTTCACCTTCAAGCTTGGGGAACATAAAGTATCCGTCTGCCAGTTCCTGGTACTGTCCAAGTGCACCACGGTTCTTTTTGATCTTGTCGAAAATATCCACTTCAGTATCGGTTTTGATTAATGCCCGCAAAATTATTAAAAACATTACTCTGACAAAGTACCTATTTATACCTATTTGTTCCGATGTTTTAACACTGCCTTAACTACTTCGTGTGCTTTATCAGTGCACTTTTGTGTCTTAATGAACCGACTAATCAAAAAAAATAGTAATTTTGCGCAACATTTCCGGGTATGAGGATCAGACCGATAACATTCTTAGTGCTTGCGCTCATCGTTTCATCGTGCGGTGAGTATGAAAAGCTTCTCAAGAGCACCGACAACGAGCTCAAGAAGGAGAAGGTCTTTGAGTATTATGATGATGGCAAGTACATGAAGTCGATAGAGCTTCTTTCCCAGATCCTTCCGAGATACAGGGCAACTGACGATGCCGAGCAGCTCAACTGGATAAATGCCCAGGCCCATTTCAAGATCCGTGACTACATGATGGCAGGTACCTACTATCAGAACTTCGCTGACACATATCCCGGAAGCAACAATGCAGAAGAGGCTCACTATCTTTCGGCACTTTGTGATTATTACCAGAGTCCCAGGCCTGAACTTGACCAGACCAATACAAAGAAGGCAATTGAGAGTTTCACAATTTTCATGCAGAGGTATCCCACCAGCACCAGGACTGATGACTGCAAGGCCAGGGTTCTGGAACTCCAGGAGAAGCTTGTGGAGAAATCCTACCTCAGTGCCAGGCTTTATTATGACCTCAAGGAATACAGGGCTGCAACAGTATCACTTGCAAACAGCCTGAAGGAGTATCCCGATACCAAATACCGCGAGGAACTGATGTTCCTCAAGCTGGACGCTCTGTACATGTTTGCAGTCAGGAGTATACCAGACAAGAAAGTTGAACGTTATCAGACCGCGCTCGACGAGTACTATTCGTTTATCGAAGAGTTCCCGCAGAGCAAGTTCTCAAAGGATGTGGCCAGGATCTTCGAAAGCACGGCGAAGTACCTGAAGGTTGATACTGCCGTGAAACAAACAGAAATAAATTGAATTAGCAACACCGATATGGATTACAAAAAGACATCAGCCTCCTACACGACTATCACAAGGAACATTGACAATTTTGACGCTGAGACAGGAAATATTTACGAAAGCGTCATCATCTGCACCAGGAGAGCGAATCAGATTAGCGTTGAGATGAAGCAGGAACTGAATTCCAAGCTGGAAGAGTTCGCTTCTTTCAATGACAATCTTGAGGAGGTGTTCGAGAACAGGGAGCAGATTGAGATCTCCAAGTTCTACGAAAGGCTTCCCAAGCCTACGCTCATATCACTTGCCGAATTTGAAGATGGCAAGATTTACTACCGCAATCCGGACAAGGAGCAGAAGCCGAAAAAGTAATAGTACAATATGCTGAAAGGCAGGAAAATACTGCTTGGAGTCACCGGAGGTATAGCTGCCTACAAGTCAGCCAGTATCGTCCGGTTGCTTGTTAAGGAAGGGGCTGAGGTAAAGGTGTTGATGACACCGCTTGCGAAAGAGTTCATCACACCTCTCACAATGGCCACCCTCTCCAAAAATCCTGTCCTGGTGGAGTTCTTCGACCCTGAAGACGGACGCTGGAACAGCCACATTGACCTGGGTATATGGGCAGACCTGTTCCTCATAGCCCCTGCCACGGCCAACACAATGGGCAAGATGGCAACCGGTATTGCAGATAATCTACTTCTTACGACTTATCTTTCAGCGCGTTGTCCGGTTTTCCTGGCCCCGGCCATGGATCTGGACATGCTGGCTCACCCGGCCACAGCGGCCAACATCGCTAAGCTGAAGTCGTTTGGCTGCCATATAATCGAACCTGATACCGGTGAGCTTGCGAGCGGACTGGAGGGTAAGGGGCGCATGGCTGAGCCGGAGGTGATAGTGAGGGAAATCAGGGAGTTCCTCTCAAAAAAAAAAATAACTGAACTGCCGCTTCAGGGCAGGCGCGTCTTAATCAACGCAGGCCCTACGGTTGAGCCCATTGACCCGGTTCGTTTTATCAGCAACTATTCTTCAGGACGCATGGGCATCGCCCTTGCGGATGAGGCTGCCAGGCTTGGCGCAGAGGTGACACTCGTGCTCGGTCCCGTGAGCCTCAGGCCATCTAATAAGGCCGTTGTGACAGTTCCTGTGAAAACGGCGGCAGAGATGAAGGATGCATCCCTCGAAGCCTTTCGCGACTGCGACATTGCGATACTTGCTGCTGCAGTGGCCGACTTCACCCCGGAGAAAACTCAC
>Ga0116154_10002046_pt1 | contig 15810 bp, 15 predicted proteins | sample AD_UKC030_MetaG_FD_89898 | JGI IMG/M metagenome (GOLD analysis project Ga0116154, IMG submission 89898) | Active sludge microbial communities of municipal wastewater-treating anaerobic digesters from USA - AD_UKC030_MetaG | ecosystem: Engineered > Bioreactor > Anaerobic > Digestate | place: USA...
AACGCGCCCGTCCGTTTGGCTCCCCTGATCCTCGCGCTCGCAAACCGTCTCGAGGGAGCTTCATCTGGCAATCGACGGCATTCATCTTCCCCATGGATTCCATGTTTTCACCCCCGCATGGCCAAGCCCCGTGTTCGCTTCTGACCGGCGTCACCGACTGTCAAGCTGGATCACGATGCGCACCGCCCGGCAGACCTTTGCTCCGCCGCTCGCCGAAAGACCGGCGCCCTCGCCGGAACTCGACGCCTTGGTCCCTGCAGGGCTCCCCCTCTCCAACCGCCGACGCGATCTACCGAGGATCGCACGGGATCCAAAACTGACTGACGAGATAGTCGCCGCTGTCCACCGGGTGCCCAACGGTGGCGCTCACGCGCAGCGCTTTGCCGAGCATGAGCGCCAACTCAAGCTATCACGATATTGTGCGGCAAGTACTCCGCCCCAGCACGCCGCGTGACGGGCGCGACCCCGGCGGTCCTGCGATTGCGACCGGCGCTTCCCCTTCCTCGCGCGAATCTGCCGGCTGGATTGGTCGTGGGCCTCGCGGGACTGGCTCGCCGAACGCTGCGACTTCGCCATCGGCTTGCCGGCGTGCTCCTGCTCCCACTGCTTCGCGACCGCAGCGCGAACCGCCGCCAGTTGCTTGGCGCTGACGGGGTGCAGTTTGGCCCAGCCGGCGCGAACCCGTTCGCCGAGCTTGCGCAGATTCGCCGCCGCTTTCGTGTTGTCGTCGCTCATGGCTTCAACCTCGTTCCTCGACCAATTCGCGCGCCAGGGCCAGACACCGTTGGATCTGCATCCGCATCGCGTCCGGGGTCGTGGCGAAAGTCTCGGCGAGCTCCCCGTAATCCAGCCCCTCGATAAAGTGGAGCGTCAAATACACGACGCAGGGCGGCTTGGAGGCAGCCAGCAATGCCAGAGCAGCTTCGAGTCTCTCGCGATCCTCGTCGAAGACCGGCTGCTCCACTACCGTCGCTTCGACCGCGCGTCGAATCTCCTCGATGTCGAGGGAGACCACGGGCCGGTTGCCTGGTCCGCGCAAATAATCAGCCAGCCGCGTTGGCAGGACCGTGCGATGGCGCAGGAGGCCAAGCTGACAGCGGCTTCTCCTACCCTGGAGGACGCGATCGAGGCGAAGGTCACTGCGGAGGCGGTGATGTCCTAAGCTTCCTGTAAAAACCGACCGGGTGCAGACACGCTCCGGTCAAACAGAAAGCAAAAGACATCCATGAAACGCCAACTTCCCAGCCAGATCCTCGAACAACAGTTCTTCAGCCTCGCCGCTCGCCGGGCTGCACTCTCCGAATCGATTCAACTTGGCGCACAGCTCATGCTCCAGAAGGCCGTCGAACTCGAAGTGACTGAGTTCCCGGGCCGAGAACACTACGGCCGCAGTGGGGACGAACCGCTCCGGGCTTACCGCAACGGCTACGAGGATCAGCAGGTCCAGACTGCGGAAGGCCCGCTGCATCTCAAGATGCCCCAAGTCCGTGACACCATCGAGGAGTTCGAGAGCGTGTGGCTGCGGGCACTGGTCCGGCGGAGCGACAAGCTACCGGAGAAGGCTCGACCTTGGTTGAAAAGACTGCTGCAGAAAGCATTCACCGCAGCGACCTACAAGAAAGGATTTGAACAGGCGCAAGGGATTGTGGCGACGTATCGAGAGCAGTTCCCCGAAGCCATGAAGTGCCTGGCGACGGACCTGGAGGAAGTCCTGACCGCATTGCGCTTTCCCGAGAGTCACCGTAAGCGCATCCGCCTACGAACCTGTTGGAGCGTCTGTTCGGAGAGGGGCAGCGTCGAGCGAAGGTCATCCCTCGGTTCATGAGCGAAAAGTCGGGGTTGAGCCTGATGTTTGCCGTTCTGGTCGATGCGTCGGCGGCTTGGCGCGGAGTTAAGGTTAGCCCCGCCGCTGCCCTCGAATTGGAATCACTGAGGACTCTCACGAAGGCTCCGCAGGCCGCGCGACTGGCAGCATAAGAGCCGTAACCGAGAAAGGCACGCCAGCATCCCGCACACCTGGCGACCAAGTGCATCGCCCGGACCAAGAGCTGCATTCGGAGATTTACATTGCGACCGCTTGATTTACGCTGCGCTCGTGAGCGACGTCACGCGCATCCTGGACCGTGTGCAGCAGGGCGACGCCAAAGCCGCTGAGGACCTGTTGCCGCTGGTATACCAAGAATTGCGCAAGCTTGCCGCCCAGAAGATGGCCCTGCAGCCGCCGGGCCAAACCCTTCAGGCCACCGCGCTGGTGCACGAGGCCTGGCTCAGGCTCACCGCCGACAGCCAGCCGTCGTGGAATGATCGGCAGCATTTCTTTCGCGCCGCCGCCGAGGCCATGCGCCACGTGCTTGTGGATCGAGCTCGGGTTAAGGAGAGCCAGAAACGGGGTGCGGGTCCCTTCCGTGTGAGTCTCGACGAAGTCGATCTTGCGACGACCACTCCACCGGAAATCCTGCTCGTCGTGGACGAGGCCCTGCAAGCCCTCGAACGCGAACATCCGGATAAAGCGGAGTTGGTGAAGCTGCGGTTTTACGTGGGCCTCAACGTGACGGAGACCGCGCAGACTCTGGGACTTTCGGAGAAAACTATCCAACGGAACTGGATCCACGCCCGTGCGTGGCTCTTTCGAGAGATCAATCGCCTGATGCGCACATAGTCGGACGCGTTACAATCGATCGCGCTTCCGGATCTTGGCTGCTGGTAGTTTTGTCGGGGATCGGCGGCTTCGAGACCCTCGTGATCTTTTCTGACCGCTTTTGTCCGGGAATCTCGTTACTGTGTGTGAAGACCGAGAACTGTCATCGCCCATGAGCGCCGAACCTCTCAGTGAAGAAACGATGCTTGAGCAGGCGCTGACCTTTGGCTCAAAGGAAGCCCGGATGTCCTACTTGCAGGGAGCCTGTGGGAGCGACGAATCACTCCGCGCCCGTGTGGAATCCTTGATTGAAGCGCATGAAGCTGCGGGTGGTTTTCTGAAGAATCGGAGAAGCGGTCTCGACGGCGTAGTCCCGACGGTACTGGTCCCGGTCACCGAGAAACCCGGGGACCGGATTGGCCGCTACAAGCTGCTCCAGCAGATCGGGGAAGGCGGGTGCGGCGTGGTGTACATGGCCGAGCAAGAGGAGCCGGTCCACCGCCGCGTCGCCTTCAAGATCCTCAAGCTGGGCATGGAGACCAAGTCTGTGATCGCCCGCTTTGAAGCCGAGCGGCAGGCGCTGGCCCTGATGGACCATCCGAACATCGCCAAGGTGCTGGACGCCGGGGCCACGGAGACCGGCCGCCCTTACTTCGTGATGGAACTGGTTCGGGGGATCAAGATCACCGAATACTGCGACCAGAACAACCTCTCAATCCGCGAACGGCTGGACCTGTTCATTCAGGTCTGTCACGCCATCCAGCATGCCCACCAGAAGGGCATCATCCATCGCGACATCAAGCCGTCGAACATCCTGGTCACCGTCAACGATGGGGTGCCGATGCCCAAGGTGATCGACTTCGGGATTGCCAAGGCGACCGAACAGCGGCTGACGGACCAGACTCTGTTCACGGCCTTCGAGCAGTTTATCGGCACGCCAGCTTACATGAGCCCGGAACAGGCGGGAATGACGAGCCTGGACATCGATACGCGGAGCGACGTCTATGCCCTGGGGGTCTTGCTCTACGAGTTGCTGACGGGCAAGACGCCTTTTGATCCCAAGACATTGTTGGCAGCGGGCTTGGACGAGATGCGGCGGACGATCCGGGAGCAGGAGCCGGTGAGACCCTCGACGCGGCTGCACACGCTGCCAGGGGAGGAGTTGACGACGAGCGCCCAGCGGCGGGGAACGGAGGCGCCAAAGCTGATCTACTCGGTGCGCGGAGACCTGGACTGGATCGTGATGAAGTGTCTGGAAAAGGACCGAACGCGGCGCTACGAGACGGCCAACGGGCTGGCGATGGATATCGAACGGCATTTGACGCACGAACCGGTGGTGGCCTGTCCGCCCAGCACGGCTTACCGGGCTAGGAAGTTCATTCGCCGGAACCAGCTGATGGTGACCGCCGCAGTCCTGGTCGCAGGGGTACTGGTCTTGGGTATCGTCCTCAGCACTTGGCAGACGGTTCGCGCCACCCGGGCGGAGGGTAAGGCCGAAGAAGCACTCCAGCACGAGTTGGCTGAGCGCCAGAAGGCGCTCCAAGCCCAAGCGGGCGAAGCGGCGCAGCGCAAGGTTGCCGAGGACCGAGCGGAGGAGAGCCGACAGCGCTTGGTCCAGGTCAACGTCGCCAATGGCGTCCGGCTCATGAACGAAGGGCAACTCTTCGCTTCGCTTCCCTGGCTGGTGGAGGCGTTGCGTTTAGAGGAAGGCAGGCCGGAGGGGGAGGACCTCCAGCGGCGGCGGTTGGGCGCCGTGCTCGAGCAGTGTCCACAGTTGACTCAGATCTGGTTCCACGACAGTCCGGTGAAGTGCGTGGCGTTTAGCCCGGATGGCCGACGGGTCGCCACTGGCACTGGCCGCATCGTTCAGTTCCTGATCGACAAAGGCACACCAGGCCAGGCTCAGGTGTGGGATGTCGAGACAGGTGAGCAGGTGGGGCAGCCCCTGATACACGGCAGCAGCATCAGCCAACTGCTCTTCAGCCCGGATGGGCGGTGGATTGCAACGGCCAGCGCTGATGGAACGGCGCGGGTCTGGGATGCAAATAGCGGCGAGCCGGTCACTCCACCGCTGAAGCACAGCAACTCGGTGGTGTGCCTCACGTTCAGCCGGGACGGAAGCCTGCTGGCAACAGCGAGCCACGACAAGACGGCGCAGGTCTGGGAAGCGCGGAACGGCCGGTCGGTCACCCCGTCCTTACCACACCTCGACGTGGTATGGGGCGTGGATTTCAGCCCCGATGCGACCCGGCTGGCGACCGTGTCGAGCGATGGCATCCTGCGTCTTTGGGACACCAAGAGTGGTGCCTGTCTTTTCACCCGCCGTGAACATACGAGCGAGATTCTTGGCGGAGTTCAGTGGAGCCCCGATGGGAGCCGGTGGATCACTGCGAGCCGCGACATGACGGCCAGACTCTGGGACGCCAACAAGGGAGAGGTCCTGGCCACCTTGAGACACGATGAGGAAGTGTGGCGGGCAGCTTTTAGCCCGGATGGGTGGCGCGTCGTTACGGCCTCTGTTGATGGGACTGCCCGCGTTTGGGAGGTCAAGACTGGCGCCGCTCTCACCTTCCGGCATGGCGATTGGGTTCATTATGCTGAGTTCAGTCCAGATGGACTGATGGTAGCCACTGCTTCCCGCGATCGCACGGCGCGCGTCTGGGACGCGATGACCGGCCGACCGCTGACGCCCCCCCTGCACCACGGCGGCGAGGTCTGGCAGGCGGTCTTTAGCCCGGACGGGCATCACCTGGCCACGGTGAGTTATGACGGGACGGCGAGGGTGTGGGACCTGGCGACGGGTGGGAGTTTGGTGCAGTTCACGCATCGGTTGCCGGTCACGCGCGCCGCGCTGAGTCCGGAACAGCGCCGCGTGCTCACAGCGAGCGCGGACGGGACAACCCAACTTTGGGACTCGGACAGCGGCGAACCAGTCGGGCCCCCTATCGTGCACCTCCGCGGTGTGAGTGAAGCCCTGTTCAGCCCCGACGGCCGTCGCCTGCTGACGGCCAGCTATGACCGGACGGCCCGGGTATGGGAAGCCGGCGCCGGAAACCCCCTCACGCCGCCGATGTGGCATCAGGAAGGCGTAGTGCATACGGCGTTCAGTCCTGACGGCCGCTGCGTGGCGACGGCCAGCACCGACAAGACGGCGGCGGTGTGGGACGCGGCCACGGGCCGGCGGATCACACCGTTCCTGGTCCACGAGCGGGAGGTGCAATGGGTCGCGTTTAGTCCTGATGCGCAGCGGTTGGTCACTGCGAGTCGGGACCGGTTGGCCCGGGTCTGGGACGTGACCACGGGTCATGAGCTGCTGCGACTCATGGGGCACAAGAACTGGGTCCTGCGGGCCGTGTTCAATTCGAATGGTAGCCAAATCCTGACTGCCAGCACCGACAAGACCGCGCGGCTTTGGGATGCCGCCACGGGAGAACCGCGTGCCGAATTCAGGCATGGCGACTTCGTGGTGGTTGCGGAATTCAGCCCTGCCCGTGACCGAATTGTCACGGCCAGCTACGATGGCACGGCCCGAGTATGGGATGTTGACAACGGCGAAGCCGTCACTCCGCCTTTGCGTCACGACAACCGTGTGGAACAGGCTGCATTCTCCAGCGACGGTCGCTGGGTGGTCACGGCCGGTTGGGACGAGACTGTGCGCCTCTGGAGTGCGATTACCGGTGATCCGATCGCACCGCCGATCCGACTGGCCGAGAGGGTGCGTGACGCGCGCCTGAGCGCCGACGGCCAACGCGTGGTGGCGGCAAGCGAGTCCATGGCCCAGTTGTGGAATCTGTCAAAAGAGGTACGTCCGGTGGCCGACCTCGTTCTGCTGGCGCAGTTGTTGACGGGGCAGGCGATTGACGTCAAAGGCCGGGTGTCGCCGCTCGACGCACAAGCGGTCAAGCAGGTGTGGCAGACCCTTAAAACCAAGTCTGCCGAACTGCGCGCCGCTGCACGGACGGATGCCCGTGCCTGGCATCGGCAAGCCCTGACCCAGGCACTCAAGCAGCAACAGGGGTTTGCGGCACGATGGCATGCCGATCATCTACTCAAGCTGGTGCCGGATGACGATTCTCTGAGCCAGCTACGCGCCAGGCTGGAGTCGAAAGAAGCGGCTTCGGCAGCCAGCGCGTGGATAGTTCCAGACCCGTTCGCCGAGGCTCGGTCTCGTATCCCTCCACAACAGGCCGGGACCTCCGAGCAGGTGATCGACTTGTCCGACTATTACACCCAGTCTGTCGAAGAGGGCGATGTGGGCGATTGGAACAGGTGGCGGGAGTTTAACAATGACTCTGGTCTGGCTCGCGGTGTTCAAATGCTGGCAGAGGTGAAATTCGATCTCCGTGGCCGAGTGTGGTTGCAGGGAATCCAGGCGAAAGGCACGGGATTTGTCCTTCCCGATCGGATCAGCGGAATAAAAGTGGGCCGCTTTTGCCGGCGTCTGCATTTCCTCCACGGTACCGGCTGGAGCGAGACCGAAGGGAAAGAGATCGCGAGGTATGTCATGCACTTGGCCAACGGTCAGCAGAGGCACCGGGTTGTCCGATACGGCAACGACGTTCAGAATGCCTGGCTGAGAGCAGGCGATCCGCCCGAACATAAAGACGCGGTGCGTGCCTGGGTGGGAACCAATGCCCTGACGGGCGAGACCGGCATTTCGTTTCGATACTACAAGTCTGTCTGGGAGAACCCGCGACCAGACGTCCCGGTCAAGACCATCGACTTCATCTCGACGATGTCCGACTGCGCCCCGTTCCTGATCGCAATTACGGCGGAGTAGGCCCATGGCTGCCACAGTTGAATCAGAGATTTCGGATTTTCGGCTGAGGCTCTGTGCCTCGCCCCGGTGCGCCCAGCACATTCACCTATAAGAAAAGAGGGGTGTCGTCCCTCGCGCGTGGAGTGTTGTCTGGCACCACCAGTTTCCGCCACCGAAGGACGGTGGCGAAAGGCAAGCAACAACAAAATTAACCCGGCGCCCAGCGCCGAAAAAACGAAAGGTCAGAAAATGAAAAAGCGACTAAACCACGTCATCCGAGCGAGCCGTGCTCAGCCCGGTGGACTCCTGCTGGCAGCGCTACTGCTGCTGCCCATCACGCCACGTCTGGATGGCGCCCAGCGTCCGATTGAGGACTTCCTGGTCAACCAAGGCACCTACTTCCCCCAAGGCTATTACGTTAGCTGGCTTGATCCACGCCCTACAGGCCCGGCCAACTGGGCCTGGATCGACTACGCAGGCCTCGACAACTTGAAAATCATCGAGGCAGGCTGGCCATTTCTGGGGACCATCGTCTGGGGGACTGTAAACGAGCGTTCATTGCCCGACGGGCGGGCGGAGGTGGAGGTGGTCGTCCACGCCCGCAACGCCCTGGCTTGCGCGTTCCATTCACCGGACTTTATGAATCTCGGTGACTTGGTGTTTGGGCACCCGGTGGAAGATGTTCTGCTTGGAGCTGAGCCGACACTTGGGAACTGCACCCTCAAGGTGAGGTTCATCAATACGGCACCCGCCGCATCTCTGCCGGATCTGTTCCACCTGTTGTTGTCGCCGGACCCCGGCATGGAAACGATCTCTATCTACTTCGTTGGACAGGCGAATGGTCTGATGGTCGACGGCAGTTGCGGACATCTGGAGATCACGCAAGTCGGTCTTATGGCTGCTTCGCCGCCGAAACCGCCCATGTTCGATTCGTGGCCGGTCGAGCACATTCTGCTGAAGCGGGTCGGCGACGGCAAGTAGGGTTCTTCAAAGCAGGATTGAATTCTTCTACCGGTGCCAAGGCCGCGTTAAGCGGCCTTGGCGTTTAGCCGAGACCTCGGTTACGTATGTCTCATCAAGCCGCTCACACCCGGCATTCACACGGTGAACAACTACGTTGAGGACAACTTCTTCTGGGGGGCTTCCTGGGAGGAGACTCGGACCATCACCGTGATCCCATGGACTCACCAGTTGATTTTGTAGCTGCCCGTGAAAGAGAACTGCGCACGCCCGGCGCGCAGAAACGCCCCGGGCGTGCGCCTGGACGGACCCCAACCTGCCACCATCTTCACCGCTAACCTTCCCCCGCTACCCGCTGCGCCTTCGCGCTCCCGCTTGCTACCGACCCCACGCTTCCTCCGCCTTGCGAGTTCGACCCCGCTACTCCCCCCAAACCAGCGACCTCACACCGCCGGTTCTGCCCCAACCCGAGCCTTCACTTCCCCCCAGCACCGTACAGCGACAGCCTACCGGGCCGACGAGTTGCCCACAGTCGGCGCTCGCTCTGCGGGGCCCTTTGGTCGGCCCCCGCTCGCGCCGCCTATGGACAACTCTGCTGCCTCGCGATACCGCGTCGGCATCCCCCCCTTCAACCCCCCACACCGGATGCACCTACGTTGCACAAAAGCGCCGAAAAGCCGTGCTGAGTTGTTCATTTCCAGCCGGTTGCGCTGTTTACGTTTTGTAGACAAGAAGACCGGCAGGAAGGCGTAACCGACAGGATGGCAAGGGAATGGCCTGTTTACCGCGGTGAGCAGAGCGCGGCATGGTGAGCCCAAGGAGATGCGTTGTCTACATCATCTCCCTGGCCAACCGCTGGATGAACGTCGCCCGCAAATGTGGACAGTTTCCACATTTGGAAATCCCCCGCTCGACCCTCTACCTGCTGGCCGCCAACTCGACCCCGGACACTCTCCGGGAGGAATTCGTGCGGCGGGTCGGGGCTGGAGAACCGCCCATGACGCATTCGGAACTCAAAGCCCAAATCGAGTCGCACCGTCCAGAACCTGCCTCCACCGGCAACCAGTCCGCGCCCAAGGCCGCGGCCCGAAGCCTCCGCGAGGAAATCCTCGCCTGCCTCGACCAGGCGGCGAGCTTGCTCAACGGCAAGAACGCTGCGGCGTTGAAAGCCCTGTTGAACCGTGTTCCGCCGAGCACCGCTTCGGTCAGACACATGGTACCGAGTCGACCGCTCACTGATCTCGGTTGTCGTCCGCGGCAACGGGCTCCTGCGTGATCTGCCGTCACGCCGACGATGAGCCAGACTCACCCGCCGGGATTCGCTGGGCTTCGCCGGCCCGAGCGCGATACGCTCGTCCTACGGATGAACAAGATGTCCAGCATCGTCCTGAAGTTGGCGGAGGAGGTCCTCCTTCAACCGACTGAGAAGTCCAGCCGCGAAGCCGTCGCGGTCGCGTTGCTGCTCACCAACGTCGCCTGGAACCGCGCTGTGGACCCGATGGGCGGAGACCAGGTCGGGTCCTACCGCAAGGTCATTGAAGCCCTCCGACGTGAGAATCCCAAATGCCTCAAGGAACTGAGGTCAACCAACTTCGAAACCATGATTCAGGACTTGGCCAGGCTAAAACTGGCCCGTCACCCGCGCGACAAACGCGTCATCCACCTGTGCGGCATCACCCCGGAGAATACAGTGCGAGTGGAATGGCGCGACGGCCCCACCGTCGGGGCAAACTGACCGGCGACTGAATGCGCACGCAGGTGGCGAGCGGGGCACATCGCCCCGTCGGGTCGGTGGCGCGAGCGTGGCGGCTGGCTTCGCCGCCGACCGGCCCGTACTCCGCCGCCAGGATGCAGGTCCGCTCCCGGTCTCGCCGTGTTCTGTCCTCAGAACCGATCTGAAAGAAGTCGTGAGGTCCCCCGCGGGCGCATCCGCAATTCCAACCGCTCGCTCCTACCCTTCCCGGTGGCGCGGATTCGGCGGCCACGACGGGATCCGCCACTCGCGTCGAAGCACCGCCAGCCGTCGCTGCCATTCCGCGTTGCAGCCTGGACCCAGATCCGTCTCCGCCAATTCCGCTGCCACAGAATGGAAGCCGTACTTCCCGATGCCCCGGACGCGTAGCAGCGGCGTGCGAGAAAACGCGTCAGCCGCATCGGCGTGCTCGGAAATGACAAGGTCCATGAATTCCCGGAGACTCATCTCCGTTTTGTGTTGCTGGTCAAAGTGGGTGAGCAGACGCGCCCGAGCGACCGTGAGCAGATGCAGGGCGTCCACCAGGTTCACGACGGGCCACACTTTGTCGAGATCGTCCGCAAGGCGCATCTCCGCCTGGAGTTGGGCGCGTCGCTCAGCCTGAGCCTTTTCCGTCGCGGCCTCCTGCTCGATCATCGTCACTCGATCGGGTGTGATGCGGAACAGCCGCGCAATCTCCTGGCGTGTCACTCCCTGTGCGCGCATTTCAACGATCTGTCGGTTACGCTGACAGGTGGTCCTCATGGTACGAAAACGCCCGGACAGCGTGCCGGATGCTTGCGGGAAGCGCCAGCGAATCTAATCTCGCCTCATGTCTACGGCTGAGAACCGCCTAATCCGAGCCGATCCGCTCCTACGGGACATCGCCTTACTCGACAAGCGATTCCGGGGGGCGCTGGGGGATTGGCGTCGCATCGACCGCGTCCGCGGCTTCGGCGGCCCGAATAGCCCCTACGAGGACTTTACCCCGAAACTGGAGCGCCTGTTGGAGCGTGCGCGGATGACGTTCGACCAAGGGAACATGAACCTGGCGCGCGATGCCTACGGTACGCTCTTCGAGACGCTGGCCCTAAAGGACGATTACGGCTTCGCTCTCCCGCGCCCCAAATCAATCTCGATCTGCGACGAGCAGGTCCGCTATTTGCGCACCGTGGGCGAGACGGCGCCCGCCGGGCAGCGGGGGGTGGAACTGACGCAGAAATGGCACCATCTGGGCCGGAGCCTCTGGGAGCGATGCGAGCTGACCCTCCGGTCGCTGCTGGACATCGCCCCCATGTCGCAAGATGTGCGTGAGGCCTGGTTGGACGAACTCATCGCTGTCCTCCGTCCTGACCGCGAGCGCGAGGCGGATCGGTGGCTGCGGGAGGCCGTCCTGTTGAGACGTGGTGCCACGGGCTTGCTGGACCTGGCCCGTCAGGACAGTCCGTGGCGACCTCAGGCCTGGCTCGACTGGCTCGAAAGTGTCGCGACGCAGCAAGACCCTTCCCGGCTGCGTCAGTCTGCAAGGGAGGCCTTGGCGAACATGCCGGAAGGACTGGAGTCGCGCGCGGTGGCGGCCGACCATTTGGCGCGTGCGGCGCAGGCTCTGAATGATCGCGAGTCCCTGCTCACCGCGCGTTGGGAAGCGTTCCGGGCCGAGCCGTTTCCCCGCCGCCTGCTCGACTTGCGCGACGCGGCACGCGACCGGAAGGCACAAGACAAATGGATGCACCAGGTCGTGACCCGGTTGTATGACGAGACCGGTGGCCTCATTCCGGGACCCTGGGTGGGCGGCGGCATGAGGGGCGACCAGGTCTTGTTCCTTCAGGACGGTGACAGTTTCACCAGCGGCGCAACGGACGGGACGACCGCCTGCGCCCTGATGCTGGCGGGGGATTGGAGGAAGACCTTTAAGATGGCCCGCGAGGACGGATACCCCGATTGGGTGGGGCAGATGACGGCTCGGGCGTTCATTCTGCCGGTGATCCTGGCTTGGCTGGCAGGGTGGCCGGAACATCCGACGCCCGCCAACACGGCGGCGGTGCTGGATGCGGCGCTGGATCTGTTCGACGTTCCCGAAGAGCCTGAACCAAGGGTGAGTCGGCGCCTCCGGTCGGCGCTGGCGGAGGTCGTGCCAACCTGGAAAGAACCGGCCAAGGCTGGCAAGGCCACCGTCGTGAATGCCTGCGTCCGACTGGTTCGTGCCGGTGTTCAAGCGGCATTCGAGCACGATCATCACCCCCATGTCGAAGGTGTAGTCGTTCTGGTGAGCGCAACGGCCGAGGTGCTCCAGATGCAGCAGTCGGATGCCGCAGCGTCCAAGTTTCTGGACGATCTGGTGGCAAAGTACCGCCAGCATCGTGATTTCACGAACCAGCTCGCCCTCGGTCGCAGGCAAATGCGAAGAAACTCGTCGACGTAGCGACCCCGGCAAAGAAGTGGGATCCAACGCACAATCACATTCCCAGGAGGACCTGGATCGCATCACCGCCGAGTATCTGGACGGGCTGCTCAATGCCGGTGGTCCGCCTCCACGGTTGTTCACGGTCGGTTACGGGGGACGCAAACCGGAGGAACTGACCGCTCTCCTGCGCAGCCACGGCGTCATCACGGTCGTCGACGTCCGTCTGCGGCCCGACCGGGCCGCCCTGGGCGCGTACGCGAAGGCCAGGACGCCGGACAAAGGAATCGAGAAGCTGATGCGTGACGCCGGTCTGAACTACGTCTCGCTGATCGAGTTGGGAAACCTGTTCATGGACCTGGACGATTGGCAACCGCGCTACGGTGACTTGCTCAAAGCCGCTGGCCCTTTCCTCATCGAACGCTTGGTGGGGCTTCCGGCGCCTTCCTGCTTACTCTGTTGCGAGAAGGACCCGGCGCACTGCCACCGCCGGCTCATCGCGGATTACATGGCCCGCCGAGGCTGGATCATCGAGCACATCCTCTGAGTGGCGATGGGCTTGCGGTTGTCCCAGAAGTCCCAGCTTCGAGGAGGAAAAGCGCCGGCCATTGGAACAACCTCGCGCTGCGGTTGGGCTTTGGTCTTGCCGCGACCACGGGGTCTTGTGGTTTCGGCGCTTCTCGAGTCAGCTTCTCCTGCGCTCTGGAGGGGCCGCGCGGCCCCATCGCGATTCCGTGCCCCCGATCTTGGACCCCCACGGAATCGCAGGCCCCTTAGGAACCGCTTTCCTGGAGATTCTCGCTGACACAGCACATGAGCCTCGAACCGGCTTCGCTGCCCCGGGTGTCATTCTGGCAGGTCCTTCCGAATGATCACCCCCAAGCTCTGTCTTGCTCGTCTTTTCACTTGCCCTCAGCCGCGATTCGAACTACCGCCATGAGCAAGCTGTTGAAACTCCGGTCCTTTGGCTATGAAAACTCCTCGATTCCTCTGCTCTTCTGGGATGCCTCGCCGCTCGTTTCTCAATCTCGCGGCGGTCACCCTGTCCTCGTTTGCGGCGAGCCGTTTGCAGGCGCAACCGGCCGAGCGCAAGCCGCCCACCGGTGACGGCAAGCTGCGCATCATCGTTTTTGGCGCCCATCCAGACGACTGCGAAGTCAGCGCCGGCGGAACCGGCGCCAAGTGGGCCGCACAGGATCACCGAGGATGAGTTCCAGCGACCCAACCCCTTCACGCCGGACGTGGTGGTCGCGATCGACGATGTGGTCGAGAAGAAGCTCGCGGTGATCGAGGCGCTCGAATCCCAGTTCTATGAAGGTGGCTGCAACGGAGGCCCCCACCTGGTGCCGGACCCCAAGGACGCGGCCGCGGTGGCGGCGAGGAAGAAGGCCGTCCGCGAGGAATGGGCGGGCTACTTCTCCGCCACGGCGAAACGATTCCGCGCCGTGCTCGCCCAGCATTACGGCAAAGAACGCGCGGAGACGGTCAGATTCGCCGAGGGATTTGAGATTTGCGAATATGGCCGCAAGCCAGACCGGGAGGAACTGAAGCAGCTTTTCCCGTTTTTCGGAGCCTGACCGTCCTCCCCAAGTCAGTTGAAGCCGCTTCGCCCGCTGATCCCGCGAACGCACCCCTTCAGGACCGACGCACCGGCAGGAGGCCGGGGGCATTTGCCCTTGCTGGTCTCGGTCAACCGCCTGAGCGCATCGCGGAGTTTGATCGCTTCCGTCCGGCCAGATAAGCTGCCGACGTGGATACGTTGCTGCGCATCGCCCCGGCAGCGGTTTGCGCCCGACTGTTGGCGGCCAGCCTCCTCGTGGCCGTGGTCCAGTCGGCAAAGGGTGCCTCCGACCAAGAGGGCGCGCCGGCGACACCGCGCGTTCTGAACAACTTCACCGCGGAACTACTGCGGCTCAGCCGCCCGACCTTGGCGACCAACGCCTCCTGGCGCTTCACCCAGCCGCGCACGGGTTGGCTGTGGGTCCGCAGCGAATCACCCGTCCAGGGTGTCGGCACGCTGGAAATGGTCATCGAACCGATCAAGCCGGGCACCGTGGTCGATGCGCGGCAGGAAGTGCGCGACGATACCGCGAGCCGGTGGCTGTTGCGTCATGATGCAGCGAAGCCGAGCGTCCAGGAAGCCATGCGGTTTCTGCCGGCTGGCGACTATCAGCTCACCGGTTTCAAAGCGGGTGCCACGACGCTCGACAGCCTGGTCATCTGCGCCGTTCCAGAGCTGATCTTCTGCAAGTTTCAGTACGACCCCCTTGTGCCGCCGCACGGGCCGTATGACTGGGCGTTCCTCGAAAAGCACGTCCTGGCGCACGTCAACTGCATCGTCGGCAACGGCGCCGACACCCATGCGCCCCTGGCGCAACAGTGGAAGCAGCGAGGCGAGCGAGACATCAAGCATCTTCCGCGGCTCAGTGACCCACTGTTGGGCTCCATAATTGTACGGCAGCGCCAGGAGCCGCCCGGCCTGGAATCGGACCACCATGAATTCCCGTTGCCCATTGGGTGCGGGGGAAGGCAGTTGCACGAAAGTGCGGTTGCGGTACTGGTCCACCTGCGCTTTGTGGTAGTGACCGCCGAGGATGAGAACCACGTTCGCCTCGCCGAGGGTGTCGATGAACTGGTCCCGATTGGTCAGCGCATCGAGGCAGAGATGCATGGCCACGACGACCGGAGTTCCAGCAGGTCGGCGCTTCAGGTCTTGAGCGAGAAAACTCAGAGCCTCGCGGGAAAGGGCTTGCGCCGGGTTCTTCAGGCTCTCGTCGTAAGCAGAGAACAGCGCGATGAAATGAATGCCCGCGCGGTCGAAGGTGTAGGAAAGGGCACCGTGCCGCCGGACCAACCACTGCTTCATGGTTTCCACCGGCGCGTCGCCGCCTTCATCGTGGTTGCCGAGGATGTCGAAGCTCGGCCATTTCAACCGGCGTGTGATCGACTCCGTGTACGTGTCTCGCGCGGCGGCGGAGGGCCATTCCGTGATGTCGCCGCAACCGAACACGAACGCCGGTTCGCTGACCTTCCCTCCAAATCGGTCTGGATACGGCGTGCCAGACAGCGCGTTCATGGCGTCGATGGCCGCGTGCAGGTGCGCACCCTCACCGCTTGCCTGCACGTGCTGGTCCGACCAACCGAAGAAAGTCAGTTCGCCGGTCCGAGGCGGCGGCGGCGCTTCGCCCGCACGCGGGCATGTACCGAGGGCGACAAGCAGCGCGACGAGGAGAGCGGCGATTTGACGCTGCACGGAGGATCGTCTTGGCTCAAGCATGCCGAACTGATCTGGCGCCGACACGAAATCGGCAAGCGGAAAC
>Ga0116154_10002047_pt1 | contig 15808 bp, 12 predicted proteins | sample AD_UKC030_MetaG_FD_89898 | JGI IMG/M metagenome (GOLD analysis project Ga0116154, IMG submission 89898) | Active sludge microbial communities of municipal wastewater-treating anaerobic digesters from USA - AD_UKC030_MetaG | ecosystem: Engineered > Bioreactor > Anaerobic > Digestate | place: USA...
CGGGCGCCCTCGGCCACGCGATGGTGCTCGCGCGATGAGTAGCCTCACACTGAAGAGGCGTCCCGACGGAGTCGCCGTCCTCCTTTTCGATTCGCCGGGCCGGCCGGTGAACGTTCTCTCGGGCGAGCTCCTGGACGAGGCCGGCCCGCTCATGAAGGAGATTCAGGAGGACGACGCGGTCGTCGCCTGCGTCGTCGCGAGCGCCAAGAGCGACGGGTTCATCGCCGGTGCCGACCTGGAGGAGGTCCTCGCGATGGGCGCCGCGGAGGCCGAGTCGATCTCACGCGGCGCGCACGCCTGGCTCGACCGCGTCGAGGAAAGCCGGAAGCCGTTCGTCGCGGCGATCCACGGCGCCGCGCTCGGGGGCGGACTCGAGGTCGCCCTCGCCTGCCGCTACCGCCTCGCGACGGACGACCCGAGAACGGTCCTCGCCCTCCCCGAGGTGATGCTGGGGCTCCTCCCGGCCGCGGGCGGAACGCAGCGCCTGCCGCGCCGCATCGGCCTTCAGAGGGCGCTCCCGATGCTCCTCACCGGCAAGCGCCTCCGCGCCGCTCAGGCGTACCGGTACGGCCTCGTCGACGCGCTCACCTCGCCCGGGGGCCTCCTCGAGACGGCCGCGAAGGCCGCGCTCGCGCTCGCGAAGGGGACGCTGAGGCCGCCGACCGGCCAGCGGTCGCTCGCCGAGACGCCGCTCGCCCTTCCGCCCCTCCGCGCCTGGGCGATCGGGAAGGCGCGTGCGGAGGTCCTGCGGAGGACGCGCGGCCTCTACGCGGCGCCGCTCGAGATCCTCGCCTGCGTCGAGAAGGGGCTCGCCGAGGGCCTCGCGGCGGGCCTCGAGGAGGAGGCGGTCCGGTTCGGGCGCCTCGTGGCGACCGAAGGCGCGAAGAACCTCGTCCGGCTCTTCGACGCCATGACCGCGCTGAAGAAGGCGCCGAAGGGCTCTCCGTCGCCGCGCCCCGTGAAGCGGGTCGGCGTCCTCGGCGCGGGGCTGATGGGGGAGGGGATCGCCTCGGTCTCGCTCCCGCTCGCGGCGGTCGTCCTGAAGGACGTCTCGGAGGAGGGGCTCACGCGGGCCGCGAGGAGCCTCCGGAAGGGGCTCGACCGGCGGGTCCGCTCCGGGGCGCTGACGCGCCTCGAGCGGGACCGCCGCTGGCTCGCGCTCAGGCCGACGACGAGGCCCGAGGAGCTCGCCGGCTGCGACCTCGTCATCGAGGCCGTCTTCGAGGACCTCGCATTGAAGCGGAGGGTCCTCGCCGAGACGGAAGCGGTCGTCGGCCCCGACGTCGTCTTCGCGAGCAACACGTCGGCGCTGCCGATCGGCGAGGTCGCCGCGAAGGCGAATCGTCCCGAGCGAGTCGTCGGGATGCACTACTTCTCGCCCGTCCCGAAGATGCCGCTCCTCGAGGTCGTCGCACCGAAGGGCGCCGCCCCGTGGGCCGTCGCGACGGCGCGGGCGTTCGGTGTCGCGCAGGGGAAGACGGTGATCGTCGTGAAGGACGGCCCCGGCTTCTACACGACTCGGATACTGGCGCCGTTCGTGAACGAGGCGGTCGTCCTCCTCGACGAAGGGGCGGCGATCCCGGACCTCGACGCGGCGCTCCTCGACTTCGGGTTTCCGGTCGGACCCGTCGCGCTCCTCGACGAGGTCGGGATCGACGTCGCGGCGCACGTCGCGCGCGACCTCGGGAAGGCCTTCGCCTCGCGGGGCGCCGCCGCGTCGGGCTCGTTCGCGCGGCTCCTCGGCGCGGGCTTCCGCGGGCGGAAGAACGGGAAGGGGTTCTACCGGTACGGGCCGTCCGCGCGGCCCGGCGGACGGAAGGAGGTCGACCGCGACGTCTACGCGCACTTCGGCGGGACGGAGCGGACGCCGATGCGCGCCGCCGACCTCGCCGACCGGCTCGTCCTCCTGATGGTCAACGAGGCGGCCTGGTGCCTCCAGGAGGAGGTCGTCGCCTCGCCGCGCGACGCGGACGCGGGCGCCGTCCTGGGCCTCGGGTTCCCGCCGTTCCTCGGCGGCCCGTTCCGGTGGCTCGACGCCGTTGGCGCGGCGGAGGCCGTCGCGAGGATGGAGCGCCTCCGACGGCTCCACGGCAAGCGCTTCACGCCGGCTCCGCTCCTCGTCGAGGCGGCGCGGACCGGCCGGCCGTTCCACGGCTGACCGCCGCGGAGACGGACCGGCTGCGAAACGACGGGAGATGCGGCGGGGCGGGCCTTCCGGCCCGCCCCGCGAAGCTCAGCGCTCGAGCTTGAAGCCGACGCGAATCGTCACCTGGAACTCGGCGACCTTCCCGTCGTGGATTCGGCCTCGCTCCTCGACGACCTCGAACCAGTCCATGTGCCGGACCGTCTTCGACGCTTCCTCGACGGCGGCCTTCACGGCCTCGGCGAAGCTGACGGGCGACGTGCCGACGAGCTCGACCTTCTTGTAGACACCGGGCATCGGTTCCTCCTCGCGAATCGTGGGGTTCGCGGGGATTCTATCGGCCCGGAGCGGGGCGGGCGGAGCGCCGCCCGCCGCGCGGAAGGCGTCAGAAGCCGAACCCCCAGCCGAGCTCGACCTCCCACTGGTCCATCTTCAGCTCGATCGTCTGCTGGCCCGGGACCTCGAGCGGGTTTGCGCCGCTGACGGTCTGCGAGAAGGCGCGGGTCACGGCGACGTGGAGGGCGCTCTTCGGCGAGAGGAGCTTCGAGACGCCGACGGTGACGTGGTCCTGGACGATGCCCGGGGCGAGGATGTTGAATAGGACCTCGCTCTCCTGCACCGGCTGGGTGCAGTGGGCGTAGCCGGCGCGGAGCGTCCACGCAGGAGTCGCCTCCCACTGGACGCCGAGCTTGTAGACGGTGACGTCGTCCCAGCCGAAGCCGGCGCCGCCGTCGGCGCCGAGCGGGGCCTGCATCAGGTTCGGGAGCATCGGGTTCCCGACGGAGCCGACCTCGCTGTAGTAGATCTGCTGGACGTCGGCGGCGATCGACCACCCCTTCGCCGGGAAGACGGCGATGCCGGCCGTCCAGGTCGCGGGGACGTCGAAGTCGCCCTTGCCGGCGAAGAGGCCCGCGTAGTCGTCGAACTCGCCCATGGCGATCTTCGTCTGGTAGGAGGCGCCGACGCCGAGGTACTCCCCGAACTTGCCGTGGTAGCCGATCCGCGCGCCGAAGCCGGTCGTGGTGTCGGCGCCGTTGTTCGTCAGCTTCGCGGGGTTCGACGAGAACATCGAGAAGGCCGAGAGTCCCTTCGCCTCGAAGCTCTGCCAGCCGAGGATCGGCGAGACGCCGATCGCCTGGTGCTCCGCGAACTCCCACGTGAAGGAGGGGGCGATGAAGGCCTGCATCAGGTTGACGCCGGCGGGGGCCTGGCCGAAGACGGGGTTCGACCAGTCGGTGTTCATCCCGCCGTTCCCGTAGATCGCGAGTCCGACGTGGAAGCGCTCGGAGACGTGCCACGCGCCCGCCATCGCCGGCATGACGAAGGCCCTGCTGTCGCTCTCGTAGCTCCCGGGCGCGAGGCCGAACGTGCCGGGGTAGCCGGAGGGGTTCCCGGTGACGGTGTACTCGCGGTTCGGGTTGAAGAGCGCGAGGCTGACGTCGTAGCCCTTGACGAACGCGATCGTCGCGGGGTTCGTGGCGCTCGCCAGCGTGTTCAGGTGGAGCGCCTGGCCGGCGCCGGCCATCCCCTTGTACGGCGTGCCGCAGCCGAGGGAGAAGTAGCCGTTCGTCGCGAACGCGGGAGCGGCCAGGGCGAGCAGGGCCAGGGCCGTGATCGCCAGGATCGGGTTTCGTCTCATCGCACACTCTCCATGGGCGGCCCTTCGGGGCCGCCGGAAATCGGGTCTGTGGCCGGAATCCGGGACCGGCCCTCGGGCCGGGGTCAGGCTCTCAGCAGCCGCCGCCCTTCTTCGGCGCGGCGGAGGGGGCGACGGCCTTCACGACGAGCTTCGGCGGCGGGGCCGCCGCCGCGCCCGTGAAGTAGCCGTTCAGCGCCGACCTCGTCCGGAACTCGGCGACGAGCGCCGGGGTCGGGTCGGCCGGAGGCTGCGGCGTCGCGAGGACCTCTCGCTTCCAGGCGTCGAACCCGCCCGCGAGCGCGAGGACCTCGCCCGGGAAGGCCTCGAAGCCCGCCGGCAGCGCCGCGACGTCGCCCTGCGCGTAGACGACGAGCGTCCGCGTCGGGGGGAGCGTCGCGGCGAAGGCGGCGGGCTTCGTCCCCTCGGGGAGCGTCGCCGTCCCGGGGATCCGCTCGGCGGGCGCGACGGCCTTCGGGTCGCGGAGGTCGACGATCCAGAGCTGCTGCGGGTCGGAGACGACCTCCTTCGCGAGGTCGAGGGGGTCGATCCGGGCGAAGGGCTTTGCCGCGGCGACGGGACGGACCCGCGGGACGGCGACCCAGGCGACGAGCCCGAGCGCGGCAAGCGTGCCGAGCGTGGCGAACTGGCGGTTGCGAAGGGAGGAGTTCGCGGCAGGTACGGCCTTGCCCATCTTCGGGGCAAAGATCGCCTCCAGCTTCTCCGCGCCGAGAAAGGCGCCGATCGCCATCGCGACGACCCCCGCGGCGAGGACCGGGAACGGGATCCCCGTCGCCTGCGAGATCGTCACCGACCCCATCGCTCCGCTCTTGTAGAACCCCTCGAGCGGGCCATAGAGGAAGCCGAAGAGGAGCGAGCCGGCCATGACGCCGACGATCGACCAGAAGCCGTCCCACTTGCCCGAGGCCATCGCGACGACGCCGGTGCCGGGGCAGTAGGCCGAGATCATGAAGCCGGCGCCGAGGAGGAGGCCGCCGACGACGTGCGGCCCCAGGAACGTCTCGGGGACGGTGACGAGCGAGAGGTCGAGGACGCCGAGGCCCGAGAGGAGCGCGAGGCCGGCGCAGGCCGTGGCGATCGCGCTGAACATCACCTTCAGGACGCGCGTGTCCGTCAGGTAGAACTGCGCGGCGAGGTTCTTCGCGTTGCCGAAGCCGGCGCGCTCGAGGACGAAGCCGAACGCGAAGCCGATGAGCGTGCCGAGGAGGAGGCCCGTCGGGAAGCCGAAGGCGTCGTGCGGGTAGAGCGGCAGGACGTTCATCGCCACTCCTTCCTGAGGAACGGGGCGAGGAGGTAGCCGCCCGCGAAGACGCACATCATGAAGATCCAGGAGCCGAGCGAGAGGACCGCGCCGCCCGTGAGCGCCTGGCCGGAAGTGCAGCCGCGGGCGAGGCGGGCCGCGAAGCCCATCAGGACGCCGCCGGCGATCGCGAGCGCGATGCGGCGTCCCTTCGGGACCCCCTCGCCGCGGATCACCTCGCTCTTCAGGCGGCCGGCGGAGTAGGCGCCGACGAGGCCGCCGAGGAAGACGCCGAGGACCTCGAAGACGAGCCAGTCCTCGAGGAGCTTCTTGCCGGGGCCGACGTACTGGGCGAAGTAGGCGTTCGCCTCGGTCGCCGCCGGGGCGATCGCGTGGGCGACGCCGATCGCGAGCCGCGTCGGGACGCTCGAGGAGCCGAGCCCGAAGCCCATGACGAGGAACGAGCCGAGGAGGACGAGGCCGAGGACGAAGCCGGCGACGTACGGGTTCCAGTAGGGGCGTTCGGCGGAGGGCTGCATCGCGTTCACCTCGTCACGGGAGGAAGCGGAAGGCGGAGTGCTGCCCCGCCGTCAGGAGGATCCAGCGGAGCGCGAGCCCGCCGGAGAGGATCAGGACCGGGAGCATCACGGCGAACGGGACGTTCCTCCTCGCCTCGATCGCCTCCATCGCGAGCGGGACGAGGAGGCCGAGGACGACGACGCAGGAGAAGAAGACGGCCGTGTACGGCCCGCCGAGGAACTGCGCGGCGGCCCATTGCCCGGCGTCGCCCGAGGTCGCCCAGCCGAGGAGCATCAGGGCGATGAGGACGAGCTCGGCGACGATGGCGGCGGCGTCCCACCTCACGAGCGTCTTCCTCTCGCCCTCCTCGAGCGGGAGGAGGAGGAGGAGCGCGGCGCCGGTCGAGATCCCCGAGGCGAGGAAGAGGGGGCCGAGGACGGCGCTGTTCCAGGCGATCCGCGAGGGCATCGTCCCGAGGAGGAGGCCGGTGTAGATCCCGAGCGCGACCCCCATCCCGACGCTCGTCCGGAGGATCCCGCGCCGTCCGCCGTCTGCCCACGCGAAGCCCTTCTCGAGGAGAGAAGCGAGCGCCTTCGGCGCCTTTCCGCGGAGCCACGCGCGCTGCGCCTCGCTCATCGACCCGAGCCCCAGGAGGAGGCCGACGGGGTAGATCAGGACGAGGATCCAGGCGCCCCACGACATCGGCGAGGTGGCGTGGAAGAAGAGGTAGAAGCGCCAGGCCCAGAGCTTGTGGGCGAGGTCGAGCCAGAGGGCGACCATGCCGAGGGAGAGGAGCCCGAGGGCGGCGAACGGCATGAGCCGCAGCGCGTCGCCCTTCGGCTTCTCGCCCGAGCGGAGCTCGAGAGCGGCAGCGAGGACGAAGATCCCGGCGACGAGGCCGCCGAGGAAGAGGTAGACGACGATCTCCCAGCCCCAGATGTGGAGCGTCGGGTCGATGCCGGGGTTCGTCCGGGTGGTGGTGGCTTCGATCAGCTCGTGCATGTCACGCGCCTCAGACGAGGAAGTGGACGTTCGGGCCGGCGCCCGACTCGGGGTGGTTCACCTTCGAGCGCCGCTCGCGGAGGAGCGTCGAGACGGCCGACTCCGGGTCGTTCGTATCGCCGAAGGTGAGGGTGCCGGTCGGGCAGACGCCGACGCAGGCGGGCGGGAGCCCTTTCTGCACCCGGTGGAGGCAGAAGGTGCACTTGTCGACGTACCCCTCGGGGTGGACGAAGCGGGCGTCGTACGGGCAGGCCGCGATGCACGCCTTGCAGCCCGAGCATTTCCCGTGCGTCACGAGGACGACGCCCCCCTCGTTCACGTGGGAGGCGCCCGTCGGGCAGTTCTTGACACAAGGAGCATCGGTGCAGTGGTTGCAGCGCTCGGAGCGGATCTCGGCCGAGAGGCGCGGGAACTCGCCCCGGACCTCCTCGACGATCCACTGCCGGCAGAAGCCGTCGGGGACGGCGTTCTCGGCCTTGCAGGCGAGGACGCACGCCTTGCACCCGACGCACTGCCGGGTGTCGACCGTCATCGCGTACCGCTTCGCAGCGGGGCTCGACGCGCTCATCTCAGGCCTCCGCCTTCGCCGCGACGCTCGCGTCGGCGGCCTTCTCGGTCTTCTCGATGACCACGAAGTTGACGCTCATCCCCGTCGTCCCGGCGACCGGGTCGACGGCGATCCGGGTCACGAGCGTCTGGTCGTCCATCCCGCGGTTCGCCGCGAACTTCAGCCCCGGGTTCGTGTGGCCGTAGCCGTGGACGACGAAGACGCAGTCGGGGCGGATCCGCTGTGTCACCTTGAGCTTCACGGGCTGCGAACGGACGCCGTCCTGGTTCACGAGCGTCACGACGTCGCCGTGCGCGAGCCCCTGCTCCCGCGCGGCCTTCGCGTTCAGCCAGACCTCGTTCTCGGAGTAGACCTCGGAGAGGAAGCGGTTGTTCGTCGTCCGGCCGAACGTGTGGACGGGCGACCTCCCGAAGAGGAGCCGGAACTGCCCGTCGGCCGGCTGCTCGTGCCGCGTGAAGGGGGGCAGGGGCGGCAGGCCCGCGTCGGCCATCTGCTTCGAGTAGAGCTCGATCTTCTTCGAGGGGGTCCCGAAGGCGAGCTGAAGGCCCTCCTCGGTCCTCACGGGGACGGGCGTCCCCTTGACGACCCCCTTCTTCCGGATCGCCTCGACGTCGTAGCCGCCCTTCTTCAGCCGCTCGGTGACGAGCTGCTCGCCGCTCTCCCAGGGGAAGTATTCCGCGAGGCCGAGCCTCTTCCCGAGCTCCTTCGCGATCCACCAGCCCGGCTTCGACTCGTACATCGGCGGGACGACCTGCTGGCGGACGGCGAGGAACGGCTCGGACCACGGGACGGGGGCGATGTCGTCCCAGCGTTCGAGGTAGGTCGCCTCGGGGAGGACGACGTCGGCGTAGCCGACGATCTCGGCCGGGAGGACGTCGACCGCGACGAGGAGGGCGAGGTTCTGGATCGCCTCCAGGACGTTCTTCCGCTGCGGCAGCGCCTGGAGGAGGTTCGAGCCGTAGACGATCCACGCCTTGACGGGACAGCCGGGGCTCCCGATCCGCCCGGGCACCGTCGCGTCGCACACGCCGTGCGAGAGGACCTCCTCGGCGAACGGGTAGACGGTTCCGGTCGGGGCGTCCTGCGTCGCCTTCGGCTTCTCGGCGTACTCGGGGACCGGGTACTTCGGGACCGGCATCTGCGTCGGGACGAAGATCCCGCCCCGGCGTCCCCACGACCCGAGGAGCGCGTTGAGGATCGCGATGGCGCGCGAGCGCTGGACGTCGTCGCCGTACCAGGTGACGTGCCGCCCGGGGTGGATCAGGGAGGCGGGCCGGGCGCCCGCGATGAAGCGGGCCGTCTCGGCGATCGTCGCGGCCGGGATCGTCGTCTCGGTGAAGGCCCACTCGGGGGTCTTGTCCGCGACGTGCGCCCTCAGCTCGTCGAGGCCGACGGCGTTCTCGGCGACGTAGTCGCGGTCCCAGAGGCCCTCGTCGAGGATGACGTGGATCCAGGCGAGGAGAAGCGCCATGTCGGTCCCGGGCTTGATCGGGAGCCAGTACCGGGCCTTGCCCGCGGCCGTCGAGAAGCGGGGGTCGACGACGACGAGCTGGCCCCCCTTCGCGATCATCTGCGCGAAGTCCTGCACCTGCGTGTTGTGCATGTTCTCGCCGAGGTGCGAGCCGATGAGCGTGAGGACCCGCGAGTTCGCGATGTCGAGGACCTCGGGGGAGCCGAGCGAGGCGCCGTAGGTCAGGTTGAAGCCGACCTCGCGCGGGCCGCGGCACTGCCCGTAGGACGGGGCCGTGACGTTCGCCGAGCCGTAGGCGAAGAGGAGGTGCTTGAAGAACGAGCCGCCGAAGCCGTGCGAGAAGAGGGCGACCTTGTCGGGGCCGCACTCGGCCTTGATCTTCAGGAGCTTCTCGGCGGTGAAGTCGAGCGCCTTCCCCCAGGAGACCTCCTCGAAGTCCTGCGTCCCGCGCGCGCCCGTCCTCCGGAGGAGCGGCTTCTTCAGCCGGTCGGGGTCGTAGAGGAGACCCGTGCCGCCCGTTCCGCGCGGGCAGAGCTTCCCGCGGGAGAGCGGGTGCTCGGGGTTCCCGACGAGCTTCGTGACCTTGCCGTCCTTCACGTGGGCGAGGACGCCGCACTTCCAGAAGCAGAGCTCGCAGAAGGTCGGGACAACCTGGTCGCCGTCGGTGCCCGGGTCGTGGACGACGTCGGGGTCGAGCCCCCACCACTTCGTCGTCAGCCCCGACCCGAGGGCCGCGGCCCCGAGGCCCGCACCGCCGATCTGGATGAACTCTCGCCGGGTCGCCGTCATCTTCGCCTCCGGTGGTCTGGAAGATCGCCGCCGGCCCGATATCAAGAAACGCGCCAGGAGGCGTCAGGCCCGAGAATGCTGCTCTGCAACGCTGTCGGCGCGAACCTGAGAGATCGTCGCTGCGACAAGTTCATTCATGTGCGACAGGATGTTTCGCGCTGTGGCGCCCCGAATGAAACACGGTGTTTCGCGCGGGTCCCCTCTTCCCCCGGGATGCGGACGGGTCGCCGGGCGGGGCCGGCTCCCGTACGATGAGGAAGTGATCCGCTCGAGCCGCACGCCGGTCTGGATCGTCGCCCTCGCCGTCGTCTTCGCCTCGGCGCTTCTCGGGACGGCCGGCCTGGCGTCGCGAACGCTTCGGCAGCGGGACGCGGCGGTGCGCGACGGCGTCCTCTCGCGGGCGGCGCACGAGCTCGAGGCGAGCCTGCGGGGCGCGACGCCCGAGGAGGCGTCGACCGTTCTCCAGGAGTTCCTGTCGCGGTACGGGGCGTCCGTCGACGGGGCGGCAATCGTCGGACCCTCAGGCGTCCTGGCCAGCGCCGGCGTGGACTCGACGGACGGCTACGAGGTAACGGCGGCGCTCGGTCGCGAGTGGAGGCCGGCCCTGCTCGGGGCGGAGCCGGGCTCCGGAGCCGGCTTCATGGGCGGACGGGGACCCGGTCCGGGCGCGGGGCGGGGAATGCCGCCGATCCGACTTCGGCTGCGGCCTTCGCCCGCGCTGGGTCGCGCCCCGGCCCTCGCCGGGCTCGTCCTCGCCGGCGGCGCCGCCGCGGCGCTGGCCCTCGTCGGCCTCGCGCTCGTCGCCGCCCGGGGCCTCGCCGAGCGAGCGAGGAGGGAGGCGGCCGAGGCCGAAGGTCAGCGTCTCGCAACCATCGCGAGGGCGGGGGCCGGCCTCGCGCATCGCCTCCGGAACCCGCTCGCGGTCGTGAAGGGGACGGCCCAGCTCCTCGACGGGCGCGTGCCGGAGAGCGAACGGGAGCGCGTCGTGCGGATCGTGACCGCCAGCGAGCGGATGGAGACGATCCTCTCCCGGCTCCTCGACTTCGCGCGCCCGCCCGACCCGCAGCCCGTCTCGTTCGACCTCGCCGCGCTCGCCCGCGAGGTCGCCTCGCGCGGCGGCGAAGGGACCGCGGCAGCGGTGGCCGTCCGCGCCGACCGGCCGGTCCCGGTGCGCGCCGACCGGGAGCACGTCGAGACGATCCTGGAGGAGCTCCTCGCGAACGCCCGCGCCTTCGACCCGAACGGAACGCTCGAGGTGACGGTCCGGGCCGAAGGGAACCGGGCGGTCGTCGAGGTCGCCGACCGGGGGCCGGGCCTCGACCTCGATCCGGCGAGCGCGTTCGAGCCGTACGTGACGTCGCGTCCCGACGGGACCGGCCTCGGTCTCGCCATCGTCCGGTCGCTGGCGACGGCGAACGGCGGCGCCGCGTCCCTCGCGCCGCGTTCCGGGGGCGGCTGCGTCGCGACGCTCGCGCTGCCCGGAGAGGGAGCCTGACGTGGCGCGCCTTCTCGTCGTCGACGACGAGCCCTCGTTTCGCGCGCTCCTGCGCGACATCCTCGAGGGAGCGGGGCACGGCGTCACCGAAGCGCGGGACGGAGCGGAGGCCCTGGCTTTCCTCGAGAGGACGAGCTTCGACCTCGTCCTGACCGACCGGAGGATGCCGGTGGTCGACGGCCTCGAGCTCCTCCGGCGCGTCCGCGCACGGACCTCGCCGCCACCGGTCGTCGTCCTGACCGCCCACGGCTCGATCCCGGAGGCGGTGGAGGCGGTCCGGCTCGGCGCCGCCGACTACATCACGAAGCCGCTGCCGTCGCCGGAGGCGCTCGTCGACCTCGTCGCGAGCCTCCAGCCGCGCGAGGACGACGGCGAGCTCGTGACGGCCGACCCCGCGATGAAGGAGCTGCTCGAGCTCGTCGACCGGGTCGCGCCGCGGGACGTCGCCGTCCTCGTGACCGGCGAGTCGGGGACGGGGAAGGAGCTCGTCGCCCGCCGGCTCCACGCCCGCTCGCCCCGCGCGAAGGGGCCCTTCGTCGCGGTAAACGCGGCGGCGCTCCCCGAGACGCTCGCCGAGAGCGAGCTCTTCGGGGCGGAGCGGGGCGCGTTCACGGGCGCCGACCAGGCGCGCGCCGGGCGCTTCGAGGAAGCCTCCGGCGGGACGCTCTTCCTCGACGAGGTGGGGGAGCTGCCGGTCGGGCTCCAGTCGAAGCTCCTCCGGGTCCTCGAGGAGCGGGTCGTGCGGCGGCTCGGGGGGAGCCGGGACCTGCCGGTCGACGTCCGGCTCGTCGCCGCCACGAACCGCGACCTCACCCGCGAGACGGAGGAGGACGGGTTCCGGCAGGACCTCTTCTTCCGCCTCGCCGTCGTCGTCGTGAACGTCCCGCCGCTTCGCGAGCGGCCGGACGACGTGCCGCTCCTCGCGAGGCACTTCGCCCAGCGGCTCGCCGCGCGGCACGGGGTGCCCGTCCCCTCGCTCGCGGACGACGCCCTCGCGGCCCTCTCGGCGCACGCCTGGCCGGGGAACGTCCGGGAGCTGAGGAACGTGCTGGAGCGGGCGGTCGTCGTCCGGGGAGGAGAGCCGATTCGCGGCGCCGACCTCGGCCTCGCCCCGGCCTCGTCGGCGTTCGCGCCGCTCGACCGCGCCCACCGCGAGCGGGAGGCGCTCCTCGCGGCGCTCCGGCGAACCGGAGGGAAGCGCGAGGAGGCCGCGAAGCTCCTCGGCATCTCGGTGCGGACGCTCTACTACCGCCTCAAGCAGTGGGGGATGGGCTGAGCCCTTCTCCGGGAGGGACGGGCGCCCCTGCAGCGCCCGTGCAGCGGGACTGCGGACTTTGCAGTCCCGGACCTCTCCGAGATGGCCGGCGGCGGCGGGAAAGTCGCTCCGCCTGAATCACTTCGCTGCGCTCCGCCCCCGCGTGCGACGGCTGGCACCGGGCGTGGATGAGGGGCGACGAGGCGGCCCGAGACCGTGGCCGCCAGCACCGATCAAGGAGCCGAACATGAAGAAGACCGCTCTCCTCGCCGCCCTCCTCCTCGCGACGCCGCTCCTCGCCCAGCCCGGTCCCCGCGGAGGCCAGGGGAACGGCCCGGGCGCCGGCGCGGGTGCGCCCGCTGCGCCCGCGGCGAGCCCCTTCGTGACGTACTTCGCCTCGCTTCCGAAGGAGCCGCTCGGCTCCGCCGAGGCCGCGGAGATCGCGTTCCTCCGCGAAGAGGAGAAGCTCGCCCGCGACGTCTACCGCGCGCTCTTCGCCGCCCACGGCGACCGCGCGTTCGCGAATATCGCCGCCGCGGAGCAGCGGCACATGGACCTCGTGAAGCTCCTCCTCGACCGCTACGAGCTGGCCGACCCGGCCGCCGCGACGGCGCCCGGCGAGTTCGAGGACGCGCGGCTCGCGGCGCTCTACACCGACCTCGTGGCGAAGGGGAAGGTCTCTCTCGTCGAAGCGCTGAAGGTCGGCGCGACGATCGAGGACCTCGACCTCGCCGATCTCGCGAAGGCGCTCGCCGCCTCCGACAACCGGGACGTCGACGCCGTGATGCAGAACCTCGCGAAGGGTTCGCGCAATCACCTCCGCGCCTTCGCCGGTCGCCTCCAGGCGCTCGGCGCTCCCTACGCCGCCCGGTACCTCCCGGCCGACGACGTGGCGGCGATCCTCGCCGCCCCTCGGGAGCGGGGCGCGGTCGACGAGATCGGCAAGCTCCTGCCGGGGACCGGACCGGGTCTCGGGCGGATGGGCCGTGGTCGCGGGCCGGGAGCGGGCGCCGGGAACGGCACCGGGACGTGCGACGGGACGGGGCCGGGCGCTGGCACCGGTCCGGGAGCGGGCTTCGGCCCCGGCGACGGCACGGGCGCCGGCTGCCCCAACCGGTAGACGCAACGGCGCGCCGCGCCTTTCGCGGCCCGAGGACGGACGGGGGGAGAAGGTTTCCTTCTCTCCCCGTTCCGCGTCTGCGGCCTGCGGCGGCCGTCCCGCCGCGGGCAGACCCGATAATCGGGAATGCCCTCGGACAAGGCCCTCCTCCTCACAGCGATGGGCGCCTACCTGGCGCTCACGATCGGCGTCGGCCTCTGGTACTCGAGGCGCAGCGCCCGGAGCGCCGAGGCCTACTTCCTCGGGGAGCGCGGCCTCGGGCCGTGGGTCGCCGCGATGAGCGCGGAGGCCTCGGACATGAGCGGCTGGCTCCTCATGGGGCTTCCGGGCGTCGCCTACTTCGCGGGGGCGGGCGAGGCGGCCTGGACCGCGATCGGCCTCGCCCTCGGCACGTTCGCCTGCTGGAGCCTCGTCGCGCGGCGCCTCAGGGCCCACTCGATCGTCGCGGGGAACGCGTTCACGCTCCCGGCGTTCTTCAGCGCCCGCTTCCACGACGACCGGCGCCTCCTCTCGACGATCGCCGCGGGAATGCTCCTCTTCTTCTTCTCGATCTACGTCGGCGCCCAGTTCGTCACGTTCGGGAAGCTCTTCGGCTACGTCCTCGGCATGGAGGGCTTCTACGCGCGGATGGTCGTCTTCGGCGCGCTCTTCGTCCTCGCCTACACGTTCATCGGCGGCTTCCTCGCCGAGACGATGTCCGACTTCATCCAGGGGACGCTCATGTTCTGCGCCCTCGTCCTCGTCCTTTCGGTCGGGACGGCGAAGGCGGGCGGCGTCGGAGCGCTCCTCGCCGAGCTCGGGGCGATCCCGCGCTTCACCGACCTCTTCGGCGTCGCGACGCCGCTCGACGCCGCCGGAGCGGTCGTGACCGCCGCAGCCGGGAACGCGCAGGCGCTCGTCGGCGGGGTCCCCGCGTTTGGTCCCGGAGTCGGCTACGGCTTCCTCGCGATCCTCTCCTGCCTCGCCTGGGGCCTCGGGTACTTCGGGATGCCGCAGGTCCTTCTCCGATTCATGGCGATCGAGAAGCCCGCGATGGTCGCGCGCGCCCGCGCGATCGCGGTCACCTGGTGCGTCGTCTCGCTCCTCGCCGCGGTCGGCATCGGCCTGATCGGCCGCGCCCTGATGCCCGCCCGGCTCCTGACGGCGAGCGCGGCGGAGACGATCTTCATCCACCTCGCGGTCGACTTCTTCCCGCCGCTCCTCGCCGGGCTGGTCCTCTCCGGCATCGTCGCCGCCTCGATCAGCTCGGCCGATTCCTACATGCTCATCGCCTCCTCCTCGCTCGCGAACGACCTCGTTCCGAACTTCCGGGCCGAGCCGCTTTCGGACCGGTCGATCCTCGGACTCGCGCGCGGCACGCAGGTCGCGGTGACCGCCTTCGGGATCCTCGTCGCCCTCTCGGGGAACGACTCGATCTTCCGCGTCGTCTCCTACGCCTGGGCCGGGCTCGGCGCCGCGTTCGGGCCCCTCGTCCTCTTCTCGCTCTTCTGGAGGCGGACGACGCTCGCGGGGGCCGTCGCGGGGATGCTGACCGGAGGGATCGCCGTCGTCGCCTGGAAGAACCTCTTGGCGCCGCTCGGCGGCGCGTTCGCCGTCTACGAGCTCCTCCCGGCGTTTCTCCTCTCCTCGCTCGCGATCGCCGTCGTCAGCCGCCTGACGCCCGCGCCGCCGGCGGAGGTCACAGACGCCTTCGACGAGGCGCGGACCTTCCCGGGCTGAGCGCCGGGACTACTTCGGAGCCGGCGGGAGGACCTCGAGCTCGATCGCGACGGGGAAGGGGAGCCCCGCGTCGGGCGTCGGCCTCACGTTCGAGACGGCGTAGACGAGCTCGAGGCGCCGCGGGCCCGGGGCCGTCCTCTTCGGGACCCTCACCTCGAGGAGGCTCGTCCCGTTCGCGGCGACGACGAGCTTCCCCGGGACGACGACCTCGCCCGCCGCTCCCTCCCCCTCGAGGACGAGGCGGAGGTCGGAGTCGTTCCGGAGCCGCACGTATCCCTCGTCGCCCGCGCGGACGGCGAGCTTCGGGTTCTCGATCGTCACGGCGGCGGCGACGAGCGGCCGGAGCTCCTTCTCGCGCCCGGCGAGCTTCCCGTCGGCCCAGGCGGCCGTCCTCCGCGCGAAGAGCGCCTCGCGGATCCCCTCCTCGCTCCGCTCCTTCGCGAAGACGAGCGTGACGGGGCGACGGTCCCCCTCGTGGACGTGCCAGGCGAGGTTCGAGGGGTCGTGGATGTCGGAATTCGCGAGGATCGCGAGGTCCTTCTCGAGCGCCCAACCGTGCGCTTCCGGGTAGTACTCGCGGTCGTTCGCCACCTCGATGCCGTCCATCAGGCCGGCCGCGAGGATCTCGTCGTGCTCGGGGTACCAGCGCGCGACGCCGTCCTTCTGCTGCCCGCGCCAGCCGGGGTGGTTCCAGAAGAGGAAGGCCCCCTGCGCCCGCGCCGCTTTCAGCGCGTCCCTCCACTCGACGGTTTCGAGCGGCTTCGACGTCTTCAGGAAGATCGCGTTGAAGTGGCCGGGCGGCATCTTCCGCGTCACCTCGGAGCCCCGGA
>Ga0116154_10002048_pt1 | contig 15808 bp, 7 predicted proteins | sample AD_UKC030_MetaG_FD_89898 | JGI IMG/M metagenome (GOLD analysis project Ga0116154, IMG submission 89898) | Active sludge microbial communities of municipal wastewater-treating anaerobic digesters from USA - AD_UKC030_MetaG | ecosystem: Engineered > Bioreactor > Anaerobic > Digestate | place: USA...
CCCACGCCAACCGGGCCAGGCGCAGCCCCGCACCGCCACCTGTCTCTCGAAGATGGATCCCGACCAGCAGGACCTCTTCCTCAAGCTCAATCTGGACCGCTACCACCACGCTTAGGTCATACAATCCTGAAAGTCATCCTCGCCCCATTCTAGCGGCCTCCCCATGCATTTTCCTGGCTCTAACTTGTAAACTGCCGCTAGACCGATTGCCATAATAGATTTCCAGCACCCCTTGTAATTTTCAATCAGGCTCTAAGGGACGCGCAAACGGTAGAAGCGGGCGGCATTCGTGGCGCGATCGATGAAAACCAAGGGGCCTCCTTCGAGAGGGGCGACTTGGGTCTTGAGGACCTGCCAGTTTTCGGACGACACCTCGACATTCCAAAGAATCGTATAGCTTCGGCTGGGCCCCGCCTGGACGGTCAGGAGGGTTTCGCCGGAGGCGTTTTTCGAGACCTCAAGTTTCGGGCTCTGATCGGGATCATCGGGCGACGTGCCTGCCAGGAACTCCTGTTCGTTGGTAAAGCCATCACTGTCGGGATCGCCCTCGGCTCCGTTATTACCCTGTCTGTCGAGCGGATCAAGGCCGTGGGCGATTTCCCATCGGTCGGGCAACGCATCGTCGTCGGCGTCCTGGTCGCCCGGGGTGGCCGATGCGCGGCTCCAATGAGCGGGATCGTCCGCAAAGGCCGGCGGCACGTGACGGACGATCGAAAACCCGGTTCCCGCGGCACCATCCGGCCATGGAGCATGCGATAAATAATTCACTTCTTCAACCAGCGCGCCGACCGTGGGGTCGTCCGAGGATCCGAGGGGTTTGAGCAGACGGACAAAGCCTCGGCCGGCATTGAGCGTTCCTCGCCAGGGGCCCAGGATCGTCACTGTCTTGTCGAGACGATACCGCGCTCGGAATCCGGCAAGGGCCTCCGTATTCCACGAGGGATCAAAGCCGGCGAGGATGACACGGCGATTGTCGGGAAACCGAAATCCGGGTGGAAAATCAAACTCGATATCGCCTCGGATGCCCCATGTCCGGGAGGGATCAGCCGGATCATAAAGGGGGAATGATTCGAGATTCCGGGTCGTATCGGTCAGTTCAATGAACTGGTCGCGCCAGGGAGTGACGCCATCGGCGAGCGGGGGGTGAAACATGATCTCGCTCAAAATGACGGGGCCAGCGATGGGTTCTGGGTTGACGGTTCCCAGCGAAGGCTGCGCGTAGGGGACGAGGTGTGCGCGTCGGTCGCTCGTGATCCAGCGTCCGAAACTGGAGCCCTGTTCCTGCGCCCCGAAGTCAAAGCCATGGCACCAGCCGGTTAATTCACCTCGGCTGTCGCCACTGAACAAATAAACGGACTCACCCAGAAGACTCAGGCCAAACCCGGTTTTGCCCTTGGGTTCAAGTATGGACTTGCCAAGAACCACGCAATCTTGGGGGGGAATGACGGTTCCGGAGGGGAGTTGGAGTTTCTTGGGCTCGCGGTAATCGTCGGTGAGCCACCAACCGGACACATCGGCGGGCGCCTGGGAATCGTTGAACAACTCGAGCGCATCTTCTTTCATCGGAGCGGGATGACTGACAATTTCATTGAGATAAACTTTCGGGAGGACCGGGGATGGGGGATCCAACGTTCCGGGGGATCCACCGGGCTGGGCGCTCAAACGCCAGGATGTTGTGTCTCCTAAACGGATGGGAGGGATGGTCTCGTCCGCGAGGACCAAGGAAAATCCAAAACCATCCGCCAGCGGCGCCCAATCATCCTCGTAGGCAAAGTCGAACACCGTTTCCAGTCGGGGGCCTGTCAGGAGGAGGGGATTGCCGCGATTCCCGAGGCTCCCTGAGTATTCGCCTCCAAGGTTTCGGACGTCGGGATACCGCGATTGAAACGCGGCCTGGTTATTGACAAGCACCAACCGATCGCCTGGAGCCAGGTGGGTGAGGAGCGCCGATGAGGTAAAGGTAAAATCAATGCCGCCGCTCAGGCGAAATCCCAGAAGATTGATCGTTTCGGTTCCGGTGTTCTTGAGTTCGACGAATTCGAAGTCGGAGGAGGAAGCCGGGGCGTCTGCCGAGGGCGGCGCGGGATGAAACATGATTTCGGTAATCATCAAAGGCGGCGGATCGGTGACAAACGTGGCCGCCACAGGACTCGACCAGGGGGTTGAGACGCTGGCGGGCGGGCCTCCGGACTGGCGCTTGGCGGGATCCCGGGCCCGCGCCACCACGCGGGTATTGGTGGATAAACGAATCGGCTGCGTATAAACCATCGCCCGGGTCGAGATGCCGCCTCCCGAGGCGCGCGGATCGGATCCATCGAGCGTGTAATAAACGGTGGCATTCGTCGGGGCCAGGATCGTGAGCGGAAAGTTTTTCGGGATCAAACCGCCATTGCGGCTGAACGCGGGCGTCCGGGTGATTTGCCGGTCGATGAAGTCCACGCGGTTGGAGATCCAGGTTTTCATGCGGTTGACCTCGCTCTGGTAACTGCCGCCTCGGAGCGTCACCCGCCATTTCTGGGACTCGCGCGGCTGGGCCTGCCGGACCTCGTCGGCCAGGCGATCAATCAACGCATTCATGTGGGCCAACGAAAAGGCGCTCGCGCGCAACTCCTGCCAGCGGTCCACCCACTGCTGCCAGAAATCGGGGTCGGCAAACAACCGGCTCCACCAGGGAGCCGAGAAAAACGGGCCGGTGCTCCATTGACGGGGGTTCGCATCGCGTCCGTCGGTCGAGCCGAGGGCACGGTCGAAGTCCCAATGGGGCCCCATCTTGATCTTCTGCTGGCGCGGCTTATGGAAATAGGCGCTGAGCACGAGCGCGTCGACATTGCCGCTCAACACCTCCAACACATGGTAATCAATCCAGGAATCCACATCGATGTAGGCCTGATAGCCGGTCGTGGGATCGCGCCAGTTGGTGCTCGTAAGGGATCGGTTGAAAGATCGAAAGTAGTTGCTCAGGTAATTGAGCTGAGGCAGTCGTTGAGGCATGCGGAGCTCGCGTTCCTTGGGATCCACATGGGCCGCCGTCACCCCGCCCGCCGAAAAACCGCGGTCCCCGGGATCCAAACGATCCACTTTCAATACGTATCCGCCTGTGATCTCGGGAAAACGATTGTGTTCCGGTTCCAGTTTATCGATGGCGACGCGTTCGGGACCGATGGTAATCTTCTCTTCCAGCACGTAAATGCCCATGTAATTCGCCGAGGTGATGGGCCCGGTGCTCCGGTTCAGATAGACCTCGACAAAACGGGTGCGGGGCGAGTAACACCCCATGTCCCGGCTGAGCTGGTGGACGAACGGATTGTGGATCAACACGGGCTCGTATTGGTTCGGGGCGTACAACACCCAATCGGAATCCTCCGGCATTCCCAGCAGCGGCCGGTCCAGATCGTATCCAAACTCATCGCGCAGCTCGAGTTTGTAACTCGATTTCGCCAATCCCGAAGTGCTTGAGCCCCGGATCTGGATGGCCGCGCGGGAAGTCAGGGTCGGCGGGTAATGCAAATAGGTCCGACCGCCGACCGGCTCGTGCACGGAAACCAACACGGGTGTCATCGTGCTGGTATTGGGCGTGCCCTTCCCCAGGGTATGGAGGACCATGACCGGAAGATCCGAATTGAACTGAACCACGTTGCTGGCCAGCAGGAAAAACGCCTCACTGCGCGGCGGACCCGGCAGCAGGCCTTCCTCGAAGGCGCGCGCCCGCACCTGCGCGCTGTTGGTAATCACAATTGGCGCTCCGTAGACCGGGGATGAGTTGGTCGGCAAGCTTCCGTCCAGCGTGTAACGAATGATCGCCCGGGCGCTTTCGGTGGACAACCGCAGTTCCAAACGATGGGTGAAAGGACCGCTCGGTTGCGAGAATGCCACCTCAGCCGCAAAACCCGATCCACCCGTCGAGTTCGGCGTCCCTGGCGTGGGATTCGGGAAAAAGCCCAGCACCCCCGTTTCTCCTTCCACACGACCATAAGATACATCGGTCATCTGAGCGGGATAACCGGGAGAAAAATCCGACGACACCTCGAGCGCCGGTGTGATCAAGGCCAAATACCCGCCCGATGCCGACAATCGGAAGTTCGTATGCAATCGCTCGGTGGCATTCGTTTTATTTTTACCCGAGGCGAACACCAGGAGACGACCGTGCTCGGGCAAGACCAGGTCGGGAAAGGGCCACTGGGCCGGGTTTAAAACATCGTCAGTGAGGTGCCATCCGCCCAGGTTAACGGGAACGTCACTCGAATTGAATATCTCGATCCAATCGGAGCTTTCGCCGTCCTCGTCATTCTGCGTCCGTTTGTTGTCCGCCATGAATTCGGAAATCAACACTGCGGGCTCCAGACTGGCCGTAAAACCGGCCCCCTCGCCGGTCAGCTCCGCCGCATCGGATCCCAAGATCGTTTCATCCAACGCGAATTCCTGATCGGCCCGCATCTCGAGGGCGCTCAAGCAGACTGCGGCGATAATAAATACCCCGAGTAGAATTCGGATCCATCCGGCATTGGAACGACAGCGCATCATGAGTTCGATGGACGTGGAGCTTACGCGGGCGACGCAGAATGAAAAGCCTCATCGCGCTGGATCCAGCCGCCGCCCAGCACGGTGTCCCCGTCATAAAAGACACAGGCTTGGCCCGGGGTGATGGCTCGCTGCGGCTCGAGGAAACGGACTTCGGCCTCGGTTTCCGACAGGAGTCGCACCGTGGCGGCCGCTCCGGGGTGGCGATAGCGGATTTGAGCGAGCGCGTTGAATTCTGAGGGGGGCGAATCGAAGGCAATCCAATTGCATCGCCCGACGATCAAGCGGTCTTTCTCGAGGACCTTGCGGGGGCCGACCGTGACTTGGTTTCGGACCGGGTCCAAATCGACGACATACAAGGGATGCGTATGGGCCACGCGGATGCCTTTGCGCTGGCCGATGGTGAAGAATTCAATGCCGTCATGGCGACCCAAAACCCGGCCTGATCCATCGACGATATCCCCGCGATGAGGGGAAAGGCCGGCGGACTGCGTGAGGAACTTGCCGTAATCATTGTCGGGCACAAAGCAGATTTCCATGCTCTCTTCTTTCTCGGAGGTCTTGAGGCCGGCTTGCCGGGCTCGCTGCCGGGTTTCCGCTTTGGTCGCGGTCCCGAGGGGCAACAGAGTTCGGGCGAGCTGATGTTGTTTTAACGAGAAAAGAAAGTAGCTTTGGTCTTTCCCGGCATCCCGGCCCCGTTTGAGCAGAAAGCGTTGTCCATCGCCAGCCGGCTCGATGCGGGCGTAGTGGCCGGTGGCAATAAAACCGGCGCCCAATTCATCCGCCCGCGCCAGCAGGGTGCTGAACTTGAGTTTCTCGTTGCACAATACGCAGGGATTGGGCGTGCGGCCCTGGCGATATTCCTCCACGAAGTAATCGATCACCTCGCGCCCGAACAGCTCCGATTTGTCCGCCTGATAATGGGGGATCCCGAGCTGCTGGCACACGGCCTCGGCATCGGCCACCGCTTGCGAACCGGATCGCATAGGATCCGCCGGGTCGGTGCGCCGCTGGGATCGGAGGTTCAGCGTGAAGCCGATTACGTCATATCCCTGTTGTTGCAGCAAGGCGGCGGCGGTCGAGGAATCGACGCCTCCGCTCATCCCGAGCAACACGCGTTTTGTGGATGGGGTATTGGCCACGGAAAAAGTTATTCACCAGCCGGATTGAAAAAGCAAATGATTGCAGGCTTGAGTTCGCCGGGGCTCGGGGCTAAAGTATCGGCTCGTCCGTGGCCCGGATCATAGCCGGTATGGCCACCGATCGTTCCTGATGACCGGCAACTCCTATGTTGAATGGCTTGAGTCCTGTCGGCGGACAGAAGGGTTTTCACCGTTGTCCGCGAATCCTGGTTTGGACCCCGCTTGTCCTGGGGCTGCTTGCGGGAGGCATCCGGGGTGAGGCGGCGTGGTGGAACTGGTTTTTTCACAAGGAAACCGAAACCAATTCCTCGTCGCTCGTGCTCTGGTATCGCGAGCCGGCCAGACAATGGACCGAGGCCCTGCCGGTGGGCAACGGGCGGTTGGGCGCCATGGTGTTCGGCGGCGCCGAGACCGAACGTCTCCAGATCAATGAGGACACCCTCTGGGCGGGGGGGCCGTACGATCCCACGCATGACGATGCCCTGCCAGCCTTGCCTGAGGCCCGGCGACTGATCTTTGCCGGCGAATACGAGGCGGCTCACCGGTTGGTGGGCGAGAAAATGATGGCCCGGCCGTTGCGCCAGATGCCCTACCAAACTGTGGGGGATCTGTTCCTGGAATTTCCCGGTCATAACCAGCCCCTGGACTACCGGCGGCAACTCGATCTGGATACTGCCCTGAGCACGGTGCGCTACCGGATTGGCGAGGTTGCCTTCACCCGCGAGGTCTTCGTAAGCCCCGTGGATCAGCTCCTCGTGGTTCGTCTGAGCGCCGATCGGCCCGGACAAGTCAGTTTCCGGGCCTGGTGGAAGAGTCCGCAGCGCGCCACCTCAACCCATGAGAGTCCGGTCACGCTGATGCTGGCGGGCACCAATGGCGACGCCCAGGGAGTGGCCGGCGCTCTCAAATTCCAGGCGGGTGCCCGCGTGATCACCGTGGGCGGCACCACCGAGCTTGACAATCAATCGGTCACGGTCAACAACGCCGACACGGCGACCCTGCTGGTGGCCGTGGCAACCAGTTTCCGGAATTACCTCGATGTCTCGGCCGATCCCGAAGAACGCGTTCAACAGGTGCTGAAAACCGCCGCGCGCAAGTCTTATGAGCGCCTTCGCCGGGATCATATGAACGAGCACCAACGGCTGTTTCGCCGGGTGGAACTCGATCTGGGATCCACCGACGCCACCCAGCTTCCCACGGACGAGCGGATCCGAAATTTCGCCCGGGATCACGATCCGCAACTGGCCGCGTTGTATTATCAGTTTGCCCGATACCTGATGATTTCCAGTTCCCGACCGGGCTGCCAGCCCGCAAACCTCCAGGGCATTTGGAACGAGAGCATGAGCCCGCCCTGGGACAGCAAGTATACGATCAATATCAACACCGAGATGAACTACTGGCCCGCCGAGAGCGGGAACCTGGCCGAATGCGTCGAACCCCTCATTCGGATGGTGACCGAACTGTCGGAAACCGGTCGTCAGACCGCTCAGAGACACTGGGGAGCCCGCGGATGGGTTTGCCATCATAACACCGACCTGTGGCGCGCCACAGCGCCGGTGGACGGGCCAACGTGGGGTTTTTGGCCGATGGGAGGCGCATGGTTATGCCTGCACCTTTGGGATCACTACGAATATGGAGCCAGAAAATCCTATCTCGCCGAGATCTATCCCGTCCTCAAGGGGGCGTCCCAGTTTTTCCTCGATACCTTGGTCGAAGAACCGCGGCGCGGATGGCTCGTCACCTGTCCGTCCCTTTCTCCCGAATATTCCCATCGGCCGGGAGGAATCAGTATTTGTGCGGGACCTTCGATGGATATGCAGATTCTGCGCGATTTGTTCGACCGTTGCCAACGCGCCGCGGAGATCCTCGAATGCGATCCGGATTTCCGCCGCCAACTCGCGCGGGCGCGGGAGAGGCTGGCCCCACTGCAGATCGGCGCGGGCGGCCAGCTGCAGGAGTGGCTCGACGATTGGGATTTGCAGGCGCCCGAGCCGCAGCACCGTCATGTATCCCATCTCTACGGCTTGTATCCCGGCGCCCAAATCCATCCGCGCGAGACTCCTGCCCTCGCCAACGCGGCGCGCAAGACTTTGGAGATGCGCGGCGATCGATCGACCGGTTGGAGCCTGGCCTGGAAGATCAATCTTTGGGCTCGGTTATTCGAAGGCGGCCGGGCTTACCAGTTGCTCTCGATGCTTCTGACCCCGGAACGCACCTACCCCAATCTCTTCGATGCGCATCCGCCCTTTCAGATCGATGGCAACTTTGGCGGAGCGTCCGGCATTACCGAGATGCTCGCGCAAAGCCACACCGGCGTGATCGAACTCCTGCCCGCCTTGCCAGAGGCCTGGCCTCAGGGGCGGATCAAGGGCTTGCGTGCCCGCGGTGGATTTGAAGTGGAATTGGCGTGGGCCGCCGGCCGGCTAACCCACGTGGAAATCACCTCCCAACTGGGACAACCCTGCCATCTGCGCTACGGCGACCGCACCGTGGATTTCGAGACCCGCCGCGATCGCGTCTACACGTTCGATGGCGATCTGCAGCGCCAGTGAGTCAGGCCATCCACTCCCGTTGACGCTCCATGCGGCCCCCCAGGATGCCCGAGGCAATCTTCACATTCTCGGCCACCTGGAAGTCAAACATGCCCACCAGGGCGAAGTCGGCGCCGTTCTCGAAGGCATAACGGAACCCGGACTGGGGATGAATGGCGCCCGCCGCCAGGACCTTGTAAGCGATCCACGGTCGCTCGACTTCGGACATGAACGCAATCGTTTCGCGAGGTTCGCGGCACCAGTAATTATCCGTGCTGTAATTATCGATGACCTCTTTGGTCTGGTCAGGCTGCTGTCTGGACCAGTAATTGTTATTATGCAGTGTTTTGACGTAGAAATCGGCGTTAACTCCGGCTTCCTCAACCGCCTTGATGGTGCGCAGCTCGTGCCCGGCCATCCCGGCCACCAAGCCCTGGTCCTTGATGTTTTTCACCAGCTCGCCAATTCGCGCCACCTCACCCTCCCGCGCCCATAAATCGCCGAGGTTCCCCACTAAAAAGGCCCCGATCGCCCCGGCATCCACCGCTTCCTTGACACAGGTCTTCAGATCTTCCCGCGTCGGATTGATCTGGGCCAGGTATTGGATGCGGCCGCCGCGCTGCCGGTATTTCCGGTAGACCTCGACCGCATGGGGATCCCCCGGATACGCCACCATCGAGTTGATGCCTTGCTGTTCGCATAAGGCCCAGGTGTCCATGATCTTCTCGTCCGTGAAGTAGTGCTTCAGAAGATTGGACACATAGATGAGATCGCGGCTGTGGGCATAGCCGCTGATCAGGTTTCCCCCGCAAATCAGCCGGCTGATCTGCACCTTCCCAATCTTGCCCTGGGCCAGCTTCGCGACCGGGGCGGCCCCAGGGGCGCTGGAAGACGCCGGCTTCTCCTGGGCCATCAAAGCCTGTTCTTCAAAACTCATCAGCATGGGCGCCGCCATCGACATGGCGAGCGATTTCTTTAAAAAATTCCGCCGGGCGAGCGGAGAGCAAAAAGGCGGCGTTGAAGAGGGCGTTGGGTCCATTCGTTCGCTTTGCATAAGCTCGGTTATTGGTTGTTGATCTCGGACAAAAAGTGCCGGTCCATCGGCCATCGGTCAAGTGAATCTTGGCCAGGGCGGTCAGGAAGACTTAAGGGTCTGCGCAAAAACTAAGTCTCGAGGGCGGCGCGCATGCTGGCAAACAGGCTCTTGCCCTCGTTGCCTGGGACAGGCCGCCGCCCTTGGTCCTCCGAGGATTCCACCAGATCGGCCGGCAATTCCTGGAGAAAGGGAGAGGGATGACAGGGGGCCAGTTGTCCGTATTTTTTCCGGCCGGCGCAATAGCTGAGCTTCAGGGTCTTTCGGGCGCGCGTGATGGCGACGTAGAAAAGGCGGCGTTCCTCGTCGAGGGTGCCTTCGGTCTTGGACCGGCTGTGCGGCAGCAGGCCGTCTTCGATTCCAACGATTTGGACGTGCGGGAATTCCAGTCCTTTGCAGCTATGCATCGTGATGAGCGTGACCGCGTCCGATTCGTTTTGATCGTCGGTCTCCCGATCACGGTCCAGGGCAAGTTCCTCAAGAAAGGCCTCGAGCCGCTCGAGCGGATGCGGAGCCGGCGGCATGCGGTCCATCGTGGCAACAATGTCCTTCAGGTTGCGCACCCGGTTTTCGGCGGTTTCAGGATTCTTCTCACTCCGGCGGAGCTCGCCATAATAGTCGACGCCTGCCAGCAGGCGCTCAGCCCAGAGCGAGAGATCAACGGCCCCTTCATGCTGAAGGAGCGCATGGTTTTCCTCGAGCAATTCGAGGAAATCGCGGATGCTTTCCTGCGTGCGCGCGGCAAACCGCGCCTGAACGTCGGTGTGCCGCATGGCGGTGTAGACCGAGCTTTTGCGTTCCTGGCTGGCGGCCAGAAGTCGTTCCATGGTGACTTCGCTCAATCCTCGGGCCGGCACATTGGCGATCCGCAACAGGCTGACGTCATCGTGGGGATTGAACACCACCTTGAGGTAGGCCAGAAAATCCTTGATCTCGCGCCGGTCAAAAAAGCTCTGCCCCCCCACGAGCCGATAACGGATGTTGGCCTGGCGCAGGGCCGTCTCCAGAGGACGGGCCTGGATATTGGTGCGAAACAGAACCGCCTGGTCGCGCCAGGGAATCCGGCGCACCATGCGGTCGCACTCGATCGCATCGGCCACAGCCCGGCCTTCCTCCTCTTCGTTCTCGTGGACGGACAAGAGGATCTTTTCGCCCTGGCCATGGCTGGACCACAACTTCTTCAGGCGCCGCCGGGCGTTGTTCTTGATCACGGCATTCGCCGCCGTCAAGATGGTGTTTGTGGAGCGATAGTTCTGCTCCAATTTGATGATCTTGACCTCCGGATAGTGTTTCTCCAGATCGAGCAGGTTCGCAATCTCCGCCCCGCGCCAGCCGTAGATGCTCTGGTCGTCATCCCCGACCACGCAAAAATTTCGGTGTTCACGCGTCAAGGCATGAACGAGCTCAAACTGCGCGGCATTGGTATCCTGGTATTCATCCACCATGACGTATCGAAAACGGCGGCGGCAGGCATCCAGAACGTCGGGGTGCTCCCGAAATAATTTCAGGGTCAGAAGGATGAGATCATCAAAATCCACCGCATTAGAGGCCCGCAGGGCCGACTCGTAATGTTTCCGCACATGTTCGGCCAGGGCGGTAACATTCGGGTTATCAAATGACTTCCCTTGCGGCGAAGCGTTGCGATGCCGCGACAAAAGCCCCAGCACTTCAGCGGGATCGGCCTTTTCCCCTTTCACCGAGATCCGGCTCAGAATCTTGCGAATCGCCCCCAGCTGGTCCGATTCGTCGTAGATCACAAAATTCCTTTTGTACCCGAGGCGATCGATATACTGGCGGAGGATTCTGACGCACAAGGAATGAAACGTGCTAAGGGTGGGACGATCGGCTTTCTCCGATCCCTCGTGAGCTGTGGAACTGCGGCGCGCGCCGCGCAGGAGTTGATTGACGCGTTCCAGCATTTCCCGGGCGGCCTTGTTGGTGAAGGTCACCCCCAAAATCTGGCCCGGAGGAATGCCCCGGTGAATCATGTGCGCAATCCGGCAGGTGATGACCCGGGTTTTGCCCGTGCCCGCGCCCGCAAGGATCAAGACCGGTCCGTTGATCGTCTGAACCGCCTCGCGTTGTTGAGGATTTAATCCACCCAGATCCACCATGCGGGCGCGCAGTGTAAGCCGCGTCCGTCCAGACGCAAATAAAAAGAGTCCACCATCGGCATGAACTCCAGGCAGGCCCATCCGCGCAACGCCGGCAGGACATTGGCCGGGTCCTCAGTTCAGTATCACCTCGATCGAAAAAGCCCTGGGCGATTCTCTCCGAGGGGATTAGAATTCGTTCCATGCAACACCTGATCCACGGGCTTGTCCGGGGTGCCTTGGCGGCCTGGATTTTGCCGGTCATGCTTCCGATCGCTCTTGCCGCCGACGTTCTCCAGGAGGGAACACTCCGCCCCGCGCAACTGCGCTGCGAGTATCGCACGAATCCCACGGGCCTGGATGTGGTCAATCCAAGACTCAGCTGGATTGTCGAATCTAATCAGCGCGGCCAACGGCAGACTGCCTATCAAATCCTGGCAGCCTCCTCGGAAGAGGCACTGGCGGCGGATCAAGGGGATCTATGGGACAGCGGCCGGGTTGTCTCCTCGCGGACTGTTCATGTGGTTTATGCGGGGCAACCCCTGAAGTCCCGGATGCGCGTCTGGTGGAAGATCCGGGTATGGGACAAGGACCGGCGATCGAGCGCATGGAGCGTTCCCGCGTCGTGGACGATGGGTTTGCTGACCCGATCGGATTGGCAAGCCCAATGGATCGCGGATCCCATCAGCGCCACCCGTGCGCTGCCCCCCCGGGCTCATAACGGTTATCACAGCCAGCTCGCCCCCCATCCAGACACCCCAAAATGGGTCACCCTTGATCTTGGACGGCCATTCCGTGTCGATACGGTTCGCTTGTTTCCCGCGCGGCCGTTCGATTGGGTCGATACACCCGGCTTTCTATTTCCCCCCCGCTTTAAGATCGAAACCTCGAGCAAAGCCGATTTCTCGGACGCGCGCGTGGTCATCCATCGGACACAGTCGGACGAACCCAATCCCGGAACCAACGCCCCGATGTATGAATTTGAGCCCGCCACCGCCCGATTCATCCGTCTGACAGCAACCCGATTGAGCCGGCGCGATGGAACCAACTACGGTTTTGCCCTCGCCGAAATGCAGGTGTTCAGCGGTCGAACAAACCTTGCCTTGGGCGCCAAAATCACTGCGCTGGATTCGATCGAGTCGGGCGGCTGGGGATTAACCCATTTGGCGGATGGCGTGAGTGGCACCGTCCAGCCGGGGGGCGTCCTCAGCGCCCTGCCGGCCACAATGGTCCGGAAATCGTTTTCGCTGTCCGCCGCGGTGCGCCGGGCCACGGCCTACGCCAGCGGCCTGGGGCTTTACGAACTGCGCCTCAACGGCCATCGCGTGGGGGATCAATTGCTGGCGCCGGAATGGACCAGCTACCGGCGCCGTGTCCAATATCAGACCTATGATGTCACCCCGTTCCTGCGCCCAGGCGAGAACACCGCGGGCGCGCTGCTGGGCGAAGGTTGGTATGCGGGCCGGCTCATGGTGGTCGGCCCGTTCCCGTACGGCACGCATCCCCGGTTCCTCCTGCAACTGGAAATCGAACTCGTTGATGGATCCCGAAAAACGATCGTCACGGATGACTCGTGGCGCAGCACCCTCGACGGGCCTGTTCGGGCGGCCGGTATTTACGATGGAGAAACCTACGACGCCCGGCGCGAACAACCCGGCTGGGATATGGCCGGATTCGACGACCGCGCCTGGTCGCCAGTCCAAGCCTCGAGTCTGGATGCCCGCCAACTGGTCTGGCAACGAAACGAACCCATCCAGGCCGTTATGGACCTGAAACCCCTTCGGTTGACCGAGCCCAAACCCGGGGTGTTTGTGTTCGATCTCGGTCAGAACATGGTGGGCTGGTGCCACGTAAAAGCCCAGGGCCGAACCGGGCAAACCGTAACCATCCGCCACGCGGAAATGCTCAACGAGGATGGCACCCTCTACACGGCAAACTTGCGTGGCGCCCCGCAGGTCGATCGTTATGTCCCTCGAACGGACGGCGAGTTTGTGTATGAACCTCGTTTTACTTACCACGGCTTTCGCTTCGTCGAGCTAACCGGGCTGGATCAACCTCCCGCGGTTGACGCGGTCTTGGGACGCGTCATGCACTCCGCCTCGCCCGTCGTGGGCAGCTTTGAATGCTCGGATCCAGGGCTGAATCAGCTTTTCCGAAACATCCTCTGGACCCAGCGGGCCAACCTCATGAGTTCACCCAACGATTGTCCGCAACGCGATGAACGGTTCGGTTGGATGGGAGACATCCAGGCGTTCAGCCAGACCGCAATCTTCAACATGGACCTGGGCGCTTTCTTCACCAAGTTCGCGCAGGATATCCGGGACGACCAGGCTGATGACGGGCGTTTTCCAGATTTCGCGCCGCACCCCGGAAATCCGAATCTGAGTTTCTCGGGCGCGCCGGCCTGGGGGGATGCGGGCACGATCGTGCCCTGGCGGGTGTATCAGAATTACGCCGACGATCGCCTCATTGCGCGGCATTTCACGGCGGCCCGTCGGTGGGTCGATTATGTCCACAAGCTGAATCCTAATCTGATCTGGATCCACGGTCGCCAGAACGATTACAACGACTGGTTGAACGGCGATTGGATTCGGCAGGCCGATTGGCCAGCCCAGGGCGGTTCTGTCCCCAAGGAGGTCTTTGCCACCGCGTTCTTTGCCCATTCGACCGAGTTGACAGCACGGATGGCGGAGGCGCTGGGACGCAAGACCGACGCCCGCCGCTACCGCCGGCTGTTCCATCAGATCAAGTCCGCCTTTAACGAACGCTTTGTCAAACCCAACGGCCGGATCCTGGGCGATACCCAAGGAGGCTATGCCCTCGCGCTCAGCTTCAATCTGCTGCCCGAAAACCTCCGTCCCCAGGCCGCCCGGCACCTCACCGATAATATCCGGCAATACCACAACCACCTCTCGACAGGCATCCAAACCACTCATCGCGCCATGCTGGAGCTTCCCCGGTTCGGATACTCCGACCTCGCCTGGCAGTTGCTCACCAATCGCACCTTTCCTTCCTGGCTTTATATGATCGATAACGGAGCCACCACCATCTGGGAACGCTGGGATGGCTACGTCCGGGGACGGGGTTTTCAGGACGCCGGGATGAATTCGTTCAATCACTGGGCCTTTGGGGCGGTCGGGGAATGGATGTGGCGCCAGATCGCCGGTTTGAATCCCGACGAAAACCAGCCCGGCTGGCAGCACTTCTTCATCGCCCCGCGTCCCGGCGGAGGCGTCACGTGGGCAAAGGCCGAATACCAATCCATCCGAGGCCGCATTGCGAGCGAATGGCATTTGAATGACCACACGTTCACCCTCCAACTCCTGGTGCCGGCCAATACGACCGCCACCCTGAGTCTCCCGGCCGCACCTGGCAGCATGATCACTGAATCCGGCGGATCCCTCGCAACGGCCGATGGCGTGAAAATACTCCGCCGCGAATCCGACCGCGTCCTGCTGTCCCTGAATTCGGGCGGCTATCGCTTTAGGGTTGGGCCGGATCAAACCGCACCGCGTTGACCAGGATCTGGCCGAAGACCGGATTTTCGAAATCCTTGGCGCTGTGACCGGGCATGAAATAGAGCACCCAGCCCCGCTCAGCCGGCAGAATCCATCCCGCACTCTCCTGCATGTAGAGCTTCCCTGTCTTTTCGTTCACATACTTGAGACCGAGCAGGACAGTCCGCGGACGCGTGAAGGTGTGGTTCAGATACACCTCTGAATCCGGCAGGGAAAATGAATCTCGTTCCGCCATCGGTTCCGTCGAATTCGAGCTTCGATAGCTCGTTTGTTCCGGATATTTCACCTGGTCACGGGTAATAAAATGCTGGGGCGCCAGGTTCACGACCGTGAGGGTCGCGGGCTCCAGCCACTGATACCCCCCTTGGTCCACCTCGCCCGTCGGAAGCCGAATGCCCAGGAAATCGAACCAAAACTTGTTCTTTCTCTTCCCGGAACTGATGGAGTGATGCAGGACAATCAATTTGCCGCCCGACCGCGCATAGTCAATAAACGCTCGTTCCGCGGTCTCATGAAGCTCGCGATGAATGTACACCAACACCGCGGCAAACGGTTTGAGTTCGACCGGCAGATGGGTCTGGCCAATGATCAACGTTTCCACGCCCGCGCTGCCCCTCAGTTTTCCGGCCAGAATCTCCATCGCCGGCATCTCATCGGCGACGATCAAAACTCGATCGGCGGCTTGCAGCGCTGTGATCAGAAAAACCAGACCGGCGATGATGAATCTCGCGAGCATGCCTGTCACGATCCCAGGATTCCGAATCCGGGGCAAGTCTTAGAGTCTGTTTGAAATTTGTGGAGTCGAGGAGTGGCGCGGTGGCGTCAAGGCGGGCCGTAACTGTGTCCGGCCCTTTCGGTTGCCGGTGTCTGAATATCCCGCCATTCGCTTCGTTTCCACTCCCCGCTCATCAAA
>Ga0116154_10002054_pt1 | contig 15787 bp, 21 predicted proteins | sample AD_UKC030_MetaG_FD_89898 | JGI IMG/M metagenome (GOLD analysis project Ga0116154, IMG submission 89898) | Active sludge microbial communities of municipal wastewater-treating anaerobic digesters from USA - AD_UKC030_MetaG | ecosystem: Engineered > Bioreactor > Anaerobic > Digestate | place: USA...
TGACGCCATAGCCGATAACGCGATAGATGCGGGCGCAATCGCCACGGGGGCAATTACCAATGCTAAATTTGCCGCTGGCGCCATAGATGCGGCAGCGATTGCAGATAATGCGATCGACGCTGGGGCTATTGCCACGGGGGCGATTACTAACGCCAAGTTTGCAGCGGGGGCGATTGATGCCGCGGCGGTTGCCAATGCAGCGATTGATGCCGCTACGTTTGCGGCGGATGTAGATGCCAAGATAGCCACTATGGTTTGGAACGCTGCAACCGCTTCTTACGGAGGTGCTGGGACGTATGGGCAGGCGATGGAAGACGCGCTTGCTGATACTAACGAACTGCAAGGTGACATTACTAATGGCGGACGGGTTGACCTACTTGTAGACGCGATAAAAGCAAAGACCGACCTTATTCCGGCTGCTCCTGCGGCTACAGGCGACATTCCTTCAGCCGCTACGATTGCTGATGCAGTTTGGGACGAGGCCAGCACGGGCCATACCGACGCCGGCAAAGCAGGGCAACAGCTCTGGACTGACGTTGATGCTATCCTCGCAGATACGGGAGAGCTTCAGACCAATCAAGGCAACTGGCTGACGGCCACCGGGTTCTCTACTCACAGCGCAGCGGATGTTTGGTCGGCAACCAATGCGACGCTCAGCCTTACCTATGCGGTGATAACTGAACGGCTGTATCGCTTTTTGATGAACAAGATGAACATTACCGACGCAACCGGAGCCGTTGCGCTGCGAAACGAGGCAGACGGTGCCGACCTGGCAACTCAGTCCATTACGGACAACGACACCACGACCGTTAGAACCGCTCTAACCTGGGCCTAAAAAATGAGCTTACACGCTGGACTTGATACGGTGGCAATCGTTAGCGGCGGGTGTTTCACCAAGACCTATACATCGGCCAACCCGGCCAACTTGGCAAACCTATACGCATCGCGGGGATATTATGAGGACGCCCCAAACTTAGCCATTAAAATCGTTACCATCGTAATGCAGATGTTAAACCACTTTGCCGGAGGTACTTTGTTATGACTGCTCGCATGATGACGGAGCAAGAAGTATTGGACAAAAAGAAGTCCGAAGAATTTGATTTTGAAAAGCTGCTCGAACCGTACCGGCAAGGTGGGACCGAAAAAACGCCTGTCCGCAGGACGATGGGAACTTTGATTGATTGGCTGGTGAATAAGAAAAAATATCCTGTCGAGGTTGCCGGCGGTGCGCTGCTGATTGTTTTTACTGAACTTTACAAGGGTAAAAAGCTTGAAGGTGATGGAACTTGGGGAAGCGCAGGAAACGAGTTGGCGCAGTATATCCGCCTCGCTTGTGACAACCTTTTGCAAAAGCAGATGCAGGATAAGGTTTACGCTGCCATCGCTGGTGGAAGAATGGCGATGATTAACGAGTTTATCCAGCGGGAAGTAACCCTTAAAACCTATCCACGATGGAGAAAGATTTTTACTCGCAAGAAATGGAAGCAATTACAAGAAGAATACCAAATGCTGATTGAATCGGCTGAGGGCAAATAGTGAGCTTGCACAACGGCCTTGATACGATGGCGATAGCGACCATTGGGATTTATTCTGGTACTTATGGAGCTGCTCATCCAGGCAACATCGCTAATTTATTTGCCTCGCTGGGCCTTTTTGAAGACGCTCCGTCGCCAACGACTCCAACCGTATTCAAGCGCGTCTGGGATTGGTTCTGGGAGTTTTTCTAATGACTGATAGACACTACATCGAGCGCGACCCGAGCGGAGGGCGACGATTGGAAGATAAGCAAAAATGCCCTAATTGCGACATCTTGTGGAAGCACCACGACGAGGATCGGCGCGAGCATAGAGAAGCCCTGAGCAAAGAGATTAAAAAGGTTATCGTGGAGGTCGAAAAGGTGGACCAGAAACTTGCAACGCAAGGGCGCGCTCATTCTGCGTTTGTGCCGAGGTGGATGTTTTTGAGTGCATTGGGCGCCGCGCTGACGTTAGGGTTAGGCATGGCACAATATCTGGCCAACCACATCAACCGCGGTAACGACGAGATCGGAAAGCAGATTGCCGTGGTGCAGCGCCGGATTACCGAGACAGACCAGGGGCGCGAGGCGCTGAAGGATAAATTGGTCGAGCTCCAATGGTCGGTCAATGCGATCGGAACCCGGCTTAGCTTAGTCGAATCTAAGATGGAACGATCGGCAAAGTGATAAGGGTATCAAACCTATGCATCCCAACCACTTGCGGTTACACTTGTGCAGGGAAAGATACTATACAAGAAAGGAGGACTTGCAAGTATTTTCCAGCTACTTCAAGTGAATGTCCTGAGTTTAATCTTAATGGTTATGGAGAGTGTAACTATCTAACTGCTCAATTCGAAGCATGGGCTTTATTAAAGAAGCCTGAATAGGAGGAACACAATGAGTAAGATTGACGCTATGTGGTTTTTTCAGAAGATGAGTCTTGGGCTTGTGGTAGTCAACGCTATTGGGATGGCTCTTGCAGATAAGAAGATTACAGTAAGTGAGATGATCCAGATTGTTCAACCTGTAGTTCAGGTAGTTGCTCCCGATGTAAAGATCATGCCTGAAGACATTCTTTTTGAAGAACGGCAGGATGGGTCAGTTGCTATCGTCCTAAGTGCTAATCTTGTCGACAAAATGGCGTTTAAGGTTTAACTACAATGATCGAACAGTTTAAGATAACTCTAAAAATGCTTGAGAGTCTTCTTCTTAGGGCAGAAGCTGATGGAGAGCTTTCTGATGGGGAGCTTACTGAGCTAAAAGATGCTTTCGAAGCTCATGTTGAAGCTCTTGAATACGAACTATCTATGCGAGAAGAGGCTCGGCAAGCTGCTCAGGCTGCTGGTGAGGATGGGCCAAAGGTGAAGGTTAAAATCTAATGGAAAAGATAGAACTCTTTCTAACAGCTCTTAAGCAACCTTCAACAATCAAAGGGCTTCTTGGTCTTGCGGCTGTTCTAGGTGTTAGGGTAACTCCTCAAGGCTATGAGGATGTCATAACTGGGATAGCTACGATCTATTTTCTCATAGCTATTTTTTGGCAGAAATCATAAATTTGCTACTGTAAAAAATTTACAACAGGGCGCATGGAACACGAAAACGAAAGTCAGATCACCCTCCCTGCAACTGACTCTGATCTTCAAGAGATCCTAGTCGAGTGTATTCGTTCGACTAAGTTCTTCTGTAAGACGTTTTTCCCAGACGTGTTCCATGCTCCTTTTTCTTCTCTGCATGACCAAATCTTTGAGCTTATAGATTCTGGTGAGAGAAAGATTGTGATAGCTGCTCCTCGAGGTATTGGTAAGACTAGCATCGCAATAGCTCTTTGTGCTAAGAAGCTTCTGTTTCAAATGGCTAACTTTATAGTCTACGTGTCCAACTCTAGCTCAAGCGCTGAGCAGCAGACTGAGAACTTGAAGTTTGAACTAAATGCTAACGAGTTTGTTAAGAAAGTCTTTGGCCCAATTAAGACAAAGTCTGCAGATGGTATCGACGAATCATTTTCAAAGAGGGCTTGGGTATCTTCATACGGAGCTATGGTATATCCCAGAGGTTCTGGCCAACAGGTTCGTGGTCTCCTCTATCACTCCAAACGACCAGACCTTATAGTAATCGACGATCTTGAAGATACTGAGACCGTAGCTAATGATGAACTAAGGCTTAAACGTAAGACTTGGTTCCATGCTGATCTTGAGAAGTGTACCTCGAGACTTAGCAAGGATTACCAATTCATCTATATTGACACTCTAAAACACGAAGACGCTTTACTCCAAGAACTTCTTGATAGTAGTGATTGGAAATCAGTTCGTTTAGAAATCTGTGATGACGACTATAATCCTTCGGCTCCAGACTTTATGTCGAAGGAAGATATTCTTGTTGAAGTAGCTGCTCATAGAGAAGCTGGGATGTTAGATGTTTTTTACAGAGAGTTTAGGAATATTCCTATTTCTAAGGAAGATGCTGTTTTTAAACCAGATTATTTTAAACACTACAATGAGCCTGATCTAACTAATCCAAAAGTAGGTACTCCTCCATATCTTACTAATGTAGTAATCTGTGATCCTGCTAAGACAGTTAAGTTACACTCAGCTGATTCTGCAATAGTGTGTTGGGGCATAGATAGGACTTCCAAGAGGATGTACTTTAGGGATTGTCTAGCCGACAAATACTATCCTGACGAACTGATTGAACAGGCACTGTTAATGGTTAAGCGCTTCAATGCTATAATCCTAGCTGTTGAAGTAACATCTTTAGAGCAGTTTATAGTCCAACCTTTTAAGAACCAGATGCTTCAAAAAGGAATCCACCCACAGTTTTTAGAGCTTAAGGCTGTAGGGAAGAAAGAAGAAAGAGTCGCTACACTTGCTCCACATTACCGTCATGGTTACATTTATCATAACAGAGCTGTATGTGGAAAGCTTGAATCTCAGCTAATGGGTTTTCCTAAATCCAAACGCTGGGATGTTATGGATGCTGCAGCTTATATAAGTAAGATTATGGAAACCGAAGGGCAGTACTTTGATCCTATAGACGTTGAGACTACTGAAGATGAGTTTAAGGAGCTTGAGAACGACAAGCCTTTGAAATATAAGAGGATGGTCTAATGGCTGAGAAGCGAGTGTATTTAGCTGATGTAGGTCCTTATATCTATGAGAACACAGATACTCTTGATGATACTGAAGGGATCTTTACTGGGAGACTTCAGAAAGCTCTTACTACTGATGATGCTATTCTTCTAATAGCTGGTGCAGATATAGTGTTAGAAGGTAGTGATACTGATCCTGGAAAGATTAAGTTTTTAGTAGGTACTGATACGACTCAGTATATTCTCCTAGGTGGAAAAGCTACTGGTCGTAACCTTAATATGTATTCTGACACAAGTGGAACTGGATCGTTTACAATAGGTAAAAAAGCCGATGGATCGTACAGTCTTTTAAATAACATTCTTATGGCAGTAGATGCTAATATCACCCTCGAGGCTTATGATTCTACTGCTTTAGGGAATGTAACGCAGATTGAAATAACTAATGCTGGCACTAGAAGTACCACTTATTACATTAGTGCTTCTGCGATAAGGCCTTCAGAAACTAAAGCTATCGACTTAGGAAGTGCTACCTACGCTTGGGACGATGTGTATGCTGATGATTTTCAGAATGTAGCTGATTTTCTTAGCTTAGATACCATAGATGATTTGGCTGCACTTGAACAAATCAAGGGAAGTGGTAAGATAGATCCTCGTACTGGGCTAGAGACCATAGATGATGATACCCTTCCTGAGTTTCTTAAGTCTAAAGACAAAGAAGGTTCTAAAGTTCTAACAGATGAGAGGGGTCGTCCTTATATCTCTTTTAGAGTACTCTCAAGCCTCCTCATGGGAGCTTGTAGACAGCTTAACAAAAAGATCTCGGTGCTTGAAGCTAAGCTAAATGCTACTGTAAAAAATTGACAACAGGGGATAAAATGCCTAGAATAATCTATGGAAGTCAGCAGAAAAGTAAGGGTAAGCCAGACTGGAATACGCTAAACTTTGACTACTCTTACCCCCAAGACTTAGCTCTCAAGCCTGGATCTAAGCTACACGATGAGATTGTTAGTAAGATTCTTGAGAGAGCTAATGAGTCTTATACTATTATGTCTACTAGGCACTCCTCTTGGAATGCTATAGATAGGGTCCTAACTGCTTATGCCATTCCTGATGAGGATGAGGAAAAGATTCAGGATGAGGATGAGAGAAAGCCAGTAACTATTATCTTTCCCTATTCTTATGCTATCTTAGAAACCCTCATCTCTTATCTAATGACTGCATTTATTCAAGATCCTATCTTTCGCTATGAGGGATGGTCGCCTGAGGATACCATAGGTGCAATCCTTATGGAGAAGATAGTTGAGCACAACGTATGGCATAATAAAGTAGCTCTTGACTTACATACGTTTTTTAGAGATTCACTAAGCTATGGCTTTGGAGCTGCTGCTCCTTGGTGGTATGTTGAGGAAGGGCAGAAAATCAGGAAGGTTCCTCGTCTTAATCCATTCCTTAAGTTTATGGGGATAGATAAGGTTACTGGATATGATAAAGTATTAGAAGATGTTACTATCTACGAAGGAAATGCTCTATCTACTATAGATCCTTATCTATGTCTTCCTGATCCAAACACTCCAATCCACAAGGTTCAGGATAGTGAGTATTTTGGTTGGATAGATTCGACTAACATCTATGATCTCTTGAGTGAGGAACGTAGTAATGAAGACTTATTTAATATAAGATACCTTAAAGAAATCAACAATAAGACTTCTTCACTAGTAGCTGCTGAGGGATCTTCCAGGGAAGAGCGAACGCTTGAGCCTAGTAGGATTAAAGAAACTTCAAACACTACTAAAACCGATCTAATCCATATGTTCGTTAAACTAATCCCTGCTGAATGGGAGCTTGGGCCAAGTGAGTATCCTGAAAAGTGGCAGTTTTCTATTGGGGCCGACGAGGTTTTGGTCAAAGCTAAACCTCTTGGTCTTAACCATAATCGTTTTCCCATCGCTATTGCTGCTCCTGATTTTGATGGCTACAGTACTACACCAGTTTCTCGTTTGGAAATCTTATATGGTATGCAGCATATTGTAGATTTTCTCTTTAACTCTCATATTACCAACGTTCGTAAGGCAATCAACGATATGTTTATAGTTGATCCTTACATAGTTAACGTAGACGACCTTAAGAACCCTAAACCTGGTAAGATCATTAGAACTCGTCGACCTGTGTGGGGAAAGGGAGTTAAAGATGCAGTTCAACAATTTGCGGTTAATGACATTACTAGAAACAACATCTCCGACGTTACTTTTATCGTGGAGTACATGCACAGGATATCTTCCGTGGATGATGCCGTTATGGGATCTCTTAGATCTGGAGGTCCCGAGAGACTTACTTCAGCAGAATTTGAGGGGACTCGGGCAGGTATGGTTTCAAGGATGGAACGAATAGCGAAGATTATAGGTATCCAAGCTATGCAAGACATAGGATACTTCTTCGCCTCTCACACTCAACAGCTTATGAAGGAAGAAACTTACATTAACATAACTGGTGAGTGGTACGAAAGGCTACTCGAGGAGTATGGAAATAGTGGTCGGATAAAGAACGATCGCCTTAGAGTTTCCCCTGATGATATTCTAGTTGACTTTGACCTCCGTGTTCGAGACGGGTCTGTCCCTGGAGGTAATTTCTCTAGAGTCTGGATGGACTTGTTTAAGGAAATAGCTACTCACCCAGAGCTTCAGCAATCCTTCGATATTGTTCGTATCTTTAATCACATAGCTAGAAACTCTGGAGCTAAGAATGTTAGCGAGTTTAGAAGGGTGAATGTAGGAACTATGCCTAATGAACAAGTCCTTAACGAGGCCCAGAAAGGAAATCTTGTACCGATACAGGGAGGGTTAGGTAATGCCAACATTGGGGCAGCTCAGGGATTTTAAATCATCTGATATCTGGGAGATGATTGTTGGAGAGCTTTTAATTCGGATAGAGAACTTACGTTCAGAAATGGAGGATCCTGATGGCAATCTAAGTATTGACAAACTGCGACAAATGCAAGGAGGGATTAGGGCATTTAGGGAAGTAAAGGATACTGTGTTGGACTATCTTATGACTCAAGTAGAAGAAAGGAAGGATGTTAATGGACTTGAATAATGAAATAGAGGAGATGATCCAAGAGATCACTCCCGCTAAGGCTTCTGACGAGAGAGAAGCTTTTGGAGAAGAGCCTAAGGAAGAGCCTAAAGAGGCTCCTAAGGAAGAACCCAAAGAGGAGCCTAAACCTGAGGAATCTCCTGTTGAAAAAAATTTACAACAGGAACAGTCCAAAGGCGAGCCAGTTAAAGAGGAGCCTTCTCAAGAAGAGGTAGTTGAGCCTAAAGAAGATCCTCGAATCTTGGCTATGCAAGAGACTATTAACCAGCTTTCGCAGCGTCTCTTACAAACTCAACCCGAGGCCCAGCCCTCCCAGGCTCCACCAGTGGCAGCCAAACCTGAACCACCCCAGCCACAGGTTGAGATGGATCTTTCAAAGTTTCAAATCCTACCTGAGGGGGTAGAGTTTGAAGATGTAGTAAACGACAAGTCTGTGTTCGAAAGATTTATGCGTGACTTGTTGAATCGTTACGAGGTAAGTCGAGTGAGACGCGACACCCTTGCGGCTCCTCAACTTGTCTCGCGCCAAGTGCAGTACTTCCTTGGATTGAACGAAGCGGTTAGAACATTCTATGAAACCAACAAGGATCTTGCTACTGTAAAACCCCTTGTTGGTGCTTTTACTAATCGCTTAGTAGCTGAGCATCCAGACTGGTCTCTTCCTCAGGTTATGGAAGAAGCAGCCAAAGCCACTCGTCAGGCTCTAGGCACTGGCCGTGTAGCTGTGCAACAGCAGCAGGCTACTTCTCAGCCACAAAAACAAGTCAATCCATCTTTTGCAAAACAAAGTTCTGCACGACAGTCTAAGCCTGCTCAATCGAGCAAACTCGAGAAAGAAATTGCTGATCTTATCATGGACTAGGAGGAACTAAAATGAGTGAGTTTCAGAAGTATATCGCTAAGGACATGCTTGGGACAGTTCCCTTGTGTGTTAATCTTACAGCTACCACTACTTCCTACCAGATGAAGCCTGGAGATCAGGTCATTCGTGCGACCTCCTCTGGGGATGACGGAGTTGGGATTATCTACCTTCCGTCTGTAGCCGAAGCTGCTGGTAAGTTTTATTTCATCTATGCTCCGACTGGAGCCTCGGCTGGTGATATCTCTCTATACGTCAAAGAGACTGGCGCTGAGCTGACAACCAACGGTGACATGGATGCTGATGATGACCATATTCTGCTCTTTAGTGATGGTGTTAACTGGCGGACTATCCTTGACGGTGTGGCGTAAGGAGGTGCTTGAATGAATGCGTTTTGGACTGAGACGTTGTATAACTACCTTAAGCCTCGTACGCTTACGGGTACTACAGATATAGACATTAGTGCTGCTGTCTATACTGGGTTTGTTGAGATCCTCAACATAGCTCCTACTGCCGCTATCCGAGATATGGCTATCTATCTTGATTTCGACAAGGAGACTACTGGCGTTAATGATGTTGCTACTAACAACGATACGTTAGATGCTCAGGTGTTTACCAAGATTGATGGGACTGTCTATGTGGCTATCGAGTCTATGACCCAGAAGACCTTGACCGGAACGTTTGGGCTGGCGGCAGGGGGTGGATGGACTATTAAGATCCCTGCTCTCGACACGACTCAGGATCTCTCTATTCGTGTCAAACTGTCTGCCGAACGTGCGGATGCTGAGATTCCCTATCGTATCGTGTACTGCTCTGAAAAAACCCCAACTGTTACAGCAGTGGCTGCTGGTTAACTTAGATTAGGAGGACTTATACAATGGCTGGTTTTCTTGGTATGCGTGGAACAGGTGATTGGGCTACTGATCAGCGGCCTATGAATTGGCGTGAGTCTATTCTCTATCTGTATCCCAATGGAGATGCCCCTCTCACGGCGTTGCTTTCTAAGATGAAGTCTGAGAAGGCCGATGATCCTCAGTTTCACTGGTGGACTAAGGCTCTTCCGACTCAGAGAGCTACCATTACTGAAGTCTACACTGATGCCGCTCTCAGTTCTGCTTACGCTAGTGGTGGGGTAGCTGGGACGGTTCTCTATGCTAAAATGGCTGCTGCTGACGCTACCCATTTTCGCATTGGGCATCAGGTTATCTTTAGGCTCTCCACTAACTATCTCTACGATATTAATGGGAAGGTTGTTGCATCTGTTCAAAACAGCACTTCATCCTACGTGGCTGTTAAGCTCCTTCAGGCGGATTCTAGTAACTACGTAGCCTCCGCTGACACGATGCTTGTCATCGGTAATATCAACTCTGAAGGCGCTCCTATGCCTGATGCTATTACCTACGATCCTACGAAGTTCTACAATTATACTCAGATCTTTAGAACTCCTCTGGAGATCACTCGTACGGCTCGTAAGACTCGGCTTCGCACTGGGGATGCCTACAAGGAAATGAAGCGTGAGGCGTTGGAACTCCATTCTATTGAGATGGAGAAGAACTTTATCTTCTCCTATCCCCTTGAGACCACCGGGGATAATGGGAAGAAGGAGCGCACCACTGGTGGAATCATCTACTTTATTAACAACTATAGTGGTGTTACTTCTAACTTCATCACTGACACCAGCGTAGTTCAAGGCAAGACCTGGAACGCTGGTGGGGAGGAGTGGCTGGACTACTACCTTGAGCAGATCTTCCGTTATGGTAAGGAAGAGCGTCTTGCGTTCTGTGGGTCTGGGGTCCTTCTGGCAATTAACAAGCTGATTAAGCTCTATGGTAACTATCAGCTCACTCCCAAGACCACTAGTTACGGTATTAAGGTCATGGAGTGGGTGACGCCCTTTGGGGTGCTTTATCTCAAGCGTCATCCTTTGTTCTCCTACGAGACCACCAACCGTAACTCAATGCTTATTCTTGCTCCGGAACAACTCATCTATCGTTACATCGACGATACTACGTTCTATGATGATCCAGAGAAGAAGAACACTGGGTATACTCGTAGGGATGGCACCAAGGAAGAGTTCCTTACTGAGTGTGGTCTTGAGATCCATCATCCTCAGATGTTTGGCTGGCTTCATGGTTTTGGTAGTGATAATACTCAGTAGTTAACACTTATGGCAGGGAGAGGCTTCGGTCTCTCCTTGCCATAAACTACACAATAGGGACATATAAGATGACTCTATTAAGTACAAGAACTCTGGCTGTTAAACTAAGTGGTCGTTACGACTTGGTTAATGAAGATGGAGCTACTCCTGAAGCTGGCACAGATAATGGGATGAATAGTTTTATAAATTCTGGCCAGCGGTATCTTGATATGCTCTTTGACCATAAGAAGGCTGATGGAGTGAGTTATCACTCTATAGCTATCGGTACTTGGTACCTTCCCCTAACGAACATTAGAGCAATTGAAGATATCTGGGTTAATCATACTACAGAATCTTGGAGACTTGAGAGAAAGTCACTTGTGTGGATTAAGGAGAACTATCCAGACCTAATTAGCTCTACCACTTCAGGTGATGCTCTCTACTGGTCTCCTGCATTGCTTAGAGGTATAAGCGTTACAGATAAAGACTCCCTAGGAGCGTTCTTTAACTACGCTCTAACTGAAACTGCGTACGAGAATTATTCTGGAATAGTTATCCTTCCTCCTACTGACGTAGCTCTGATCGTTGAGATTAGGGGAAAGTTTTGGAGTCCTACTCTAACCAACGATACTGATACTTCCTATTGGACAGAAGTTCATGAGATGGCTCTAGTGTGGGCTACTCTAAGGCAGTTGGAGATATCTTACCGAAATAAGGAGGGTGCAAGTGATTGGGAACAAGCTATAGCTTCCTACGCTATGGGCCTGGATAAGGATGAAATCCAAGAACAAATCTCATCTGTGGATACTCTAGAGGGCTAAATGAAGGGGTTTGACTTTCCATATGAAGGATTTAAAAAGGGTCTCAGACCTTACTCTACTAATCCTCGTAACAGTGATTTTGCTGTTGAGTTGTTTAATCTCGCACCTTCTGAGATGGGGCTAACTGAGCACGAGCAGATTTGGGACATAGCTACGGCAGATGTAGAGTGGGGAGGTGAAGGAGCATATACTCCAGCATCTATTACTCGAACGATTACTATTCGTGTAACAGACTATGTTGATTCCTCTGAGCTTGAGACAGTCACAGTCTTTTTAGATGGAGTTTCTCAGGGGACTACTGATTCCAATGGAGAGATTAGTATAGCTAGTGTGGCTGTAGGTGGGCATGAGCTTAAGTTGACTAAGGCCACTTATCTTGATTCAGATGTTGATGATCTTTATAACGACTATATATTTGTGATCTAGGGTGTGAAATGGCGGTTGTATTTACTATTAGTCTAAAACAGGCTGGAGCTTCTATCCTCTATACTCCAATTAACAAGTACTCTCAACAAATAATAAAGAGTGGCCAGGGGCAGTCATTTAACGTTCAGTTAAAAACTTTCACTGGGCTGTTCGAAGAAGATGATACTTCCTACATTCTTGAAGAAGATGATTCTATAATTCTTGAGGAGGCGTAGTGGCAAAGATCTCTGATATGACTGCCTTATCAGCCGAGCCTGCTAGCGGAGACTTGTTTACGATAGTAGACGTCTCTGAGGCAGATGCAGCTAATAAGAATAAGAAGATAGCCTATAGTACGCTTAAGACAGGAATTACCACTTCTCTCGACTCGCGAGTGACTGCAGTTGAAGGAGATATTACTACGATCCAAGGAGATATAACTACCATCGAGGGAGATATTAGCGATGTTGAGGGTGACATAACTACTCTTGATGGTAGGATAGATACCCTAGAGGCCGAAAACGATGTGTTCGTGAGTAATGGGGATGGAGGGCCGTATGTAAGTGGAACCTCCCTAAACATTCCAAGTAGTATATCCGACTCCTCTTGGAAATCCATAGGTCCTACTGATGCTGGATGTGATGTTACTTGGACTGCTTTAGATAACATCCCAACTGATGTATTTTGGATTGAGGTAAGAATACTCTGTGCTGTTACAAGAACTTCTACAGCTGCTAACGTATTCGTTAATTATTACGCTACGTCTTTTGAATCTAATGTATCTGAGGGAGTATCTACTAACATCTTCAAGATGGTTGGAAGATGCGCTGCAGGTGAATATCTATCTAGTTCTGGAGTGCATAAGATCCCAGTAAATTCACGAAAGTTTTATTTCTATAGAGATATTAATGATTCTGACGACACTACTTCAACCATGTGGCTAATTGGTTACGGGTTTAATTAAGGATCTTCCATGACTGCTATTACCTCCTGGACTGTTTCTAAGTGGCCCTTCGATATGGTTAAGTTTCTTAACTACTACACTATCATTATGCACGATGATGGGACTAACTTAGATTTATACGAAGCTTACTGTGGAACAGATGATGTTTGGGTAGCTACTGAATGTATCCAGAATATAGTAGCCTATCAACCTACTCAAATCTATCCCCTTAATTGGGACTTTGCAGATTTTGATTGGTTCTATGGGATGGCCTTTGCATACATTAGTAATGGCACTCTTAGTGTAAAATGCTACCAGCGCGATCCTTCTTTAGCCTCTGGAACTACTGCCATTACTGCTCTTCCAAGTGATGCATGTCCTACTTTCATCACCTGTTGTAATTTCAAAGGTCAGCCCATTTTAGGCGGAATCATCTCAACGAACCCGACATGGACCCAACTTGGATTATCCTCCGTAGTTTGGGGCGCTATCGGTCAATGGGAGTTCCGCCCACAGATAAACCGTACAGCCGGCTTCATTAGAATGCCTTGGAGCGATTGGGATGAAGGGCGTGTACTTAAGGTTAATAGGCTGGGTGATCGTGTTATCGTTTATGGGAATGGGGCTAGCTGCTCTCTTACACCCTATAGTGAGAAGTATGCTACAGGGTTTGCTTTGGATGATAAGGTCCTTGGCCCAGGGATATCCCACGGATTTCATTGGGCTGGGGATTATGATAGGCATTTAATCTTAGGTAATGATAATAACTTATATCTAGTTAATGAAACTGGAGATTTTGGTAAAGCTCTTGGGTTTAAAAAGCTTGGCTACAAAGAATATATGGAAGAGCTTCTTGCCAGCGCTGAGGACTTCGCTCCTAATACCCCAATCTGTATGTCATACGATAAGCTTGGTAAGAGGTTTCACCTATCAGCTCCTAATTTTTCTTACGTTCTTACTGATCAGGGCCTCTACAAATCCCATCAGTCGACAACAGGAGTTGGTAGATACAGGGGAAAGAAGCTTACTGGATTTACTATAGACCAAGCAGATTATGAAGGAAGGATGGTGAGTGATACTATTGATAATCGTCTTAGGGGTATGAAGACTGTTGAGACTCTTGAGTTTGGTCTTGACTCTGGAAGTAATGCTTATGGAGGAGTGGATTTTAAATACGCTTATCCAACTAATAGTAGCTATCGTACTTCTACTCTTAAACCACTGGGACACGAAGGAATAGTCTACCCTGGAGTAACGGCCTCTGATTTTAGGGTAAGACTAAAGGTCTCAGATTATCGTGATGGAGTTAAGCTTGACTATGTAAATGTTAAGTGGAAACTGCCTGATAAGAGGTCAGTAAGGGGTTTGTATAATGCTAACAAGGCTCAGTCCAGACAAGATTAGTGAGGCTTGGCCTATGGTTTATAGAGCCATTAAAGCCTCTTCTATCTCTCTGGCAGATATGACTGAGGATAGAGTTAACAATGTCTTAAGGTCTCTCATGACTGGACATGCTACTTGCTGGATTCATGAGAGGGAGAGTACTATAACTACTCTAATCATTACTACGATCACAGAAGAACCAATAAGTAAGACCCTAAACCTATTAGTATACTGTGCCCATATGTTTGCTAAAGTTAAACCAGATGAATACATAAAGATGGCTAAAGGCTTGGGGGAGTATGCTAAGGGAGTGGGCTGTTCACAAGTAATCCTCTACTGCTCAAATAACAAGCTAACAGAATTACTAAAATCCAATGGTGCGTTAGCGACTTATACGTTAGTAGTCTTTCCCCTGTTGTAAAATTTTTACAATAGGAACAAGGAGGAAACATGGCAAGTGCTGGCGGTGGAAGTAGTGCAGGTAGAATAGACTTTCCTACCCATATGAAGACCATTCACCAGGACTGGTTGAACCAGACTGGGACTGATACTATTGAAGATAGTATGGTCGACATAATGAATGATAATCTGGGTGGATCTCCCTATGCTGCCATGACTGCGTATGATCCTGCTACCCCATTAGGTAACATGGATACTGCTGTTGGAGCCTTTAACACTAGGGTTGATGCAGTAGACCCTGATGGAGATTGGGTCACTGCTCTTGGCACAGTCAAGACTGCATTAGACACTAACGTATTTGATGATACTTATATCACAGCTGATATTGCGGCTCTTAGAGCCTCTATAGATTCCCAACTTGAGAACGACGTCTTGCCGAGATTTCAGGGTGGAATGAGAGACATAAATGCTGTGATGTCTTCTGCTTTTGTCATAGGTGAGTCAATCATAGAGGGAATGGCCACTACTGATATTACAAAGTATGGCACAGAGCTACGTTTAAAGCTTAACATCCAAAGAAACGATGCAATCTTAAAAGGCACTGAGTCGGTTGTAAGGAATATCTTTGCGGTTGTTGAGCTTGAGAAGAATGTAGCTCACTATACAGTTGAAGCTAATAGGATGCGTATAGCAGCTTTAAAGGAGAAGAAGGATACTGAGAACTCTATATCTGTTAAAAATGGAAGATGGGATATAGAAACTTTCCAATATGGTGCAAACCTTCTTGCCTCAATCGGAGGTGGAACTGTAGTGCCTACGTCTCAAGATGGTGCTACATCTTTTCAAAGCGCTCTTGGAGGAGCCTTAGGTGGAGCAGCTATAGGTTCGTCTGTTAGTGGTAGCAACCCGTGGATTACTGGAGGTGGGGCTCTTATAGGTGGATTGTTGGGAGGGCTTAGTTAATGGCTAACACTGCTTTTATAGAGGAGTAGAGGATTTGGCGATGGCGAAAAAACCGTACCCTGGGTCAGCAGTAAGCGGATCAGCGACACCTGGAATGGGCTATGTTGATTATGGTGGAGATGTTGGGATTGCGGCAACGTATAACGCAATTCCAGGCATAAACTCTATCAACCAAGGCGGGGATGCA
>Ga0116154_10002056_pt1 | contig 15778 bp, 14 predicted proteins | sample AD_UKC030_MetaG_FD_89898 | JGI IMG/M metagenome (GOLD analysis project Ga0116154, IMG submission 89898) | Active sludge microbial communities of municipal wastewater-treating anaerobic digesters from USA - AD_UKC030_MetaG | ecosystem: Engineered > Bioreactor > Anaerobic > Digestate | place: USA...
CGCCTCCCGCCTGGACTTCGCCCCCGCGGACGGGATGCTGGTCCGCGCCGAGGGCTCCCTGTCCGTGTACGCCGCCCGGGGCCAATACCAGCTGGTCTGCGAAAACCTCGTCCGGGCCGGCCAGGGGGACATCCTGGCCCTCCTGGAGGAGCGCAAGCGCCGACTGGCCGCGGAGGGACTCTTCGACCCGGACCGGAAGCGCCCCCTCCCCCGCTTCCCAGAGACCGTGGCCGTCGTGACCAGCCCCACCGGGGCCGCAATCCGGGACATCCTGAACGTCCTGGGCCGGCGGAACGCGGGGATCCGGGTCATCGTCCTGCCCGCGGCGGTCCAGGGCGCCGACGCCCCCGTCGAGATAGCCCGCCAGATCCGCACCGCCAACCGGTACCGCATGGCGGAGGTCCTGATCGTCGGGCGCGGGGGAGGTTCCCTGGAGGACCTCCTGGCCTTTTCGGACGAGGAGGTCGTACGGGCCGTGGCGGAATCCGAGATCCCCGTTATCAGCGCCGTGGGGCACGAGATCGACTGGGCCCTCACGGACTTCGCCGCGGACCTCCGCGCCCCCACCCCCTCCGCGGCCGCGGAGCTCGTGTCCGAGAGCCGGGGCCGCCTGGCCGAGACGGCCGCCTCCCTGGGCTCGTCCATGGCCGAGGAGGTCCGCCGACGCCTGGAGCGCACCCGGGCGGTGATCAACCAATTCGACCCCGAGTCCCTGGAGCTCCGGTTCCGCCGCGTCCTCCAGCCCCGGCTCCAGCGCTTCGACGACCTCAAGGAGGACCTGGTCCTGGGCATGCGGGACTCCCTGGTCCGCTCGCGCCACCGCTTCGACCTTGCCAGCCTCTCCCTCGCCTCGGCCAGCCCCCAGGCCGTCCTTTCGCGCGGCTTCGCCGTGGTCCGAAGTGCGGACACGGGGCGGGCCGTCCGGGACTCCCGGGAGCTATCCCCTCGGGACCGGGTCACATTGCAGTTCGCCCGCGGCGCCTCCGCGGCCGTCATCGAGGAGTCCGAGCCATGAAACAGTTCGAGGAACGACTGCGCCGTCTGGAGGAGCTTTCCGAAAAGATCCGGGATCCCGAGCTGCCCCTGGAGGAGGCCGTGGCGGTCTTCGAGGAGGGCATCAAGCTCTCCAAGGGCCTGGAGCGGGACCTGGCCAAGATCGAGAGCCGGGTGGAGATCCTCCTCAACCAACCCGCGGCCCCGGAGGACAAGCCCGAACTGGGCCTCTTCGACCAGCCGGGGGCGGACAGCTGAACCTTTCGGGGTAGCACCCGCGGCGGAGCTCCTCGGGAAGCGTCGAATATCCTTCAAGCAACGCGGGGCCTGCTGCGGGAAGCCCGGTTCCGCGTGTTCGCCGCCTTCGCCCAAAGGGCGAAGGCGGGGGTTGCAGACGTGGCTCCCCCTTGCTACGTCCTCCTCGCGCCCTGAAGGGCGCTGCAGTGGACTCCGCTACCCCCTCGTAGGTTGGAGCCATATTTCAATCAAAGACGGTATGATTGACCACCATATTGTTAACACCGGGGATTGATATCTTGTCTTTTCCCCGGAGTTCGCTATCATGTTTTCATCTCAAGAAAAGGTAAAACCATGAAAGCAAGGGTGCCGTTCTATCTATGTATACTCATTACTTCTATTCTTTCTAGGAATGGATTCTTCAAATGAGCCCACATACCGGTATTGCGCGATACCGATAATGGGAGTATATTGAATGGGCGGAACGCTCGCGACCCAGCTATTCCTCATGCGCCTCAAGCCACTTCTAGCGGCTCGAAAGCTCGCCTGGAAGCCCCGCAACAGGCGTAAGACAAAGGAATTCATGCTGGATGAAGGACTTAGCGAGGAGGACGCCTACGAGATCATCGCAGATCTGAGGCCCGAGCACTATGCCAAAGGGCCGGAGCCCGATGATGATGGGTCGCCTGGAGACGTGATGATCTTTTATCAGCCGTATACGCGACAGGCACCACCGGGAGACGGGATTCTGTTGTACATCAAGCTGAAGATCTGGACCGACACCGATGGGGATGCCGGTATCGTGATGTCGTTTCATGATGAGGGCAATTATGAGTAATCGACAGCCGTGCTCTCGCTGCGGGACAACCCGTGATATCGAGATCGTCGAGCGGGTTGAACAGGTGACGATCAAGGGCAAGGAGGTTTCTTTCAACGCCCACTACTCGCGCTGTCTCACTTGCGGAGACGAGTTTGAGGCCCCCGGCCAGCTCGACGAGAATCTCGAGGCCGCCCGCGAGGCGTATGCCCTGTTGTACGAGGCTCCTTCTCCCGCGGACCTCGTGGCTCTTCGAACCCGCTACGGCGCCAGCCAAAAGGCCTTCGGAGCCATCCTCGGGTTCGGGGAGCTCACCATGAACAGCTACGAGAAGGGGGCTCCGCCCGGCCCCGCCAATCGTCTACTTCTGAAACTCGCCGCCGACCCCTGTACGTTCAAGGCGATGTACGACATCAACTCCGGCAGGATCGGAGCCATCCAGCGTCGCCGAATCGAGGAGTCCGAAGGCGTCCGATCGGCGCTCCGCTGGTCGGGGCTGGGCGCCCTTTCGGGATGTCTCACTCCGATCCAACGCGAGAAGATCGAGGCCTGCGCCGAGCGCAACGACCGTACGATACCGGAGCAAGTTGCCATATACGTCGGCGCGGCCTCCTTTCAGGACTATTCTCGGTTGTATATCGAGGCTCGATGGTCCGACGAAACGACCACGGAGCTTCCGAAGACAGTCGTTCAACCCAACCACAGCCAAGGAGCGGCGTGATGAGCGGCGGCATCAACGACAGGCTGACGAGATTCCTCCACGCAATCACTCTACAGGATATCAAACCTATGCTGTTGCGCTCCGAGGCGCTCGGCCCTATGCCGGCTCCGGGAAGCAACCTTACGATCGAATGCAAGCAGTCCTTTGCCCAGGACGACCCGTTGGCTCCAATACCGGATACAAGGGTGTTTCGCATGAAATACGAGCTTACGGTAAGCTTCCAGGATGCTCCGTTCTTCAAACAGGAATCCGGGTTCATCATCGCATTCGGCGTCACCGATCTCCCGACGTTCACGGAGTTGTGGGCCGACGAAGAGGTGCGAAAGGTTTTCATGGAAAAACAGATCCAAAGGACCCTCTGGCCCCTCTTCCGTCAGCACGCGCACGACGGGATGAGCCGCCTGGGTATGGCGCCGGTTTCACTTCCCTGGCTTCTGTAGGATTGGAGCGAGGCTGTCTATGTCGGATCCCGAATCGAATAAAAACCACGATTCCATGAAACCAGCTTCTGACGCGACCTACCCGCAGGGATCCGATTCCAAGCCCCTCTACGTCCGGGAGCAGGACATCGAAACTGCGTTCATCGAGAAGCTGCGCGGGCTCAAGTATGCCTACCGTCCGGACATCCGCGACCGGGCCGCCCTGGAGCTCAACTTCCGCGGGAAGTTCGAGGCCTTGAACCGCGTCCACCTCACGGACGGCGAGTTCCAGCGCCTCCTGGACGAACTGGTCACCCCGGACGTCTTCGCCGCAAGCAAAGTCCTCCGGGAAAAGAGCGACTTCTTCCGGGACGACGGCACCCCGCTGTCCTACACTCTCGTCAACATCCGCGACTGGTGCAAGAACGACTTCGAGGTCGTCCACCAGCTCCGCATCAACACGGACTACAGCCACCACCGGTACGACGTCCTGCTACTCATCAACGGGGTGCCCGTGGTCCAAGTCGAGCTCAAGACCCTGGGCGTCAGCCCCCGCCGCGCCATGGAGCAGGTGGTCGAATACAAGAGCGATCCCGGCAACGGGTACACCCGCACCCTCCTGTGTTTCATCCAGCTCTTCATCGTCAGCAACCGAACCGAGACCTTCTACTTCGCCAACAACAACCCCCGGCACTTCGCCTTCAACGCCTCCGAACAGTTTCTCCCGGTCTATCGCTTCGCCGATCCGGACAACACGCCCGTAAACCACCTGGACGATTTCTCCGACCGCTTCCTCCAGAAGTGCGTCCTGGGCCGCATGATCAGCCGCTACATGGTCCTCATCCAGAGCGAGCAGAAGCTACTCATAATGCGGCCCTACCAGATCTACGCGGTCCAGGCCATCCTGGACTGCATCGAGCAGGACAACGGCAACGGCTACATCTGGCACACCACCGGCAGCGGCAAGACCCTCACCTCCTTCAAGGCATCCACCCTCCTCAAGGACAATCCGGCCATCGACAAGTGCCTCTTCGTCGTGGACCGCAAGGACCTGGACCGCCAGACCCGGGAAGAGTTCAACCGCTTCCAGGAAGGCTGCGTGGAGGAGAACACCAACACCGCCGCCCTGGTCCGGCGCATGCTCTCCGAGGACAAGGCGGACAAGGTCATCGTCACCACCATCCAGAAGCTCGGCCTGGCCCTGGACGAGAACAGCAAGCGCAACCGCCCGAGGGCCGACCGCGGCCGCGAGACATTCACGGAGCGCCTGGAGCCCCTGCGGAATAAGCGATTCGTCTTCATCTTCGACGAGTGCCACCGGTCCCAGTTCGGGGACAACCACCAGGCCATCCGGGACTTCTTTCCCCGGGCCCAGCTCTTCGGATTCACCGGCACGCCCATCTTCGAGGAGAACGCCACCCGCGTCCAGGTCGAGGACGACCGGGCGTCCTTCCGCACCACCGTGGACACCTTCCAGCGGGAACTGCACAGGTACACCATCACCCACGCCATCGAGGACCGGAACGTCCTGCGCTTCCACGTGGACTACTACCGCCCCGAGGGCGAGGCGGAGCTCAAGCCGGGTGAGACGTTGAAGAAGGAGAAGATCGTCGCGGCCATTCTGGACAAGCACGACGCCGCCACCCATCAGCGCCGCTTCAACGCCCTCCTGGCCACGGCCTCCATCGACGACGCCGTCGAATACTTCGGGCTCTTCCGAACCCTCCAGGCCGAGCGCCGGGTCGAGGATCCGGACTTCGTTCCCCTCAAGATCGCCTGCGTCTTCTCCCCTCCCGCGGACGGGGACGCCGACGTGCGCCAGCTCCAGGAGGACCTCCCCCAGGAAAAGGCCGACAACGAGAAGGACCCGGACCGCAAGAAGGCCGCCCTCCGTTCCATCCTCGAGGCCTACAATTCCTCCTACGGCACCAACCACTCCCTCGGGGACTTCGACCTCTACTACCAGGACGTCCAGAAGCGCATCAAAGACCAGAAGTTCCCCAACGCCGACCTCCCCCGCAGGGGCCGGGAGAAGATCGACCTCACCATCGTGGTGGACATGCTTCTGACCGGCTTCGACTCCCAGTATCTCAACACCCTCTACGTGGACAAAAACCTCCGGCACCACGGCCTCATCCAGGCCTTCTCCCGGACCAACCGGGTGCTCAACGCCGCAAAACCCCACGGCCAGATTCTCGACTTCCGCCAGCAGCAGGCCGCCGTGGACGCGGCCATCGTCCTCTTCTCCGGGGTGGAGAGCGACACCAAGGCCCGGGAGATCTGGCTGGTGGAGCCCGCGCCCAAGGTGGTCGAGAAGCTCACCGCCGCCCTTAGCAGGCTGGACGACTTCCTGCGATCCCAGGGGCTTAAGCCCGAGCCCGAGTCCGTCCCCGCCCTGCGGGGCGACGAGGCCCGGGCGGCCTTCGTCGAGCGCTTCCGGGAGGTCCAGCGCCTGAAGACCCAACTGGACCAGTACACCGACATCCCCCCCGAGGCCGAGGCCGCCGTGGAGCGGCTCCTGCCCCGAGACCGGCTCAACGCCTTCCGGGGCGTGTACCTGGAGACCGCCCAGCGCCTCCGCGCCGAGCGGGACCGGGACGGCGCCGCCGGCGAGAGCGCCGCGGACCAGCTAGACTTCGAGTTCGTCCTCTTCGCTTCCGCGGACATCGACTACGACTACATCATGGCCCTGCTCGCCCGGTTCTCCAACGAGAGCCCGGACAAGCTGAAGATGAGCCGGGACCAGCTCATCGGCCTCATTCAGGCGGACGCCAAGTTCCTGGACGAGGGCGACACCATCGCCGACTACGTCCGCACCCTCAGGGCCGGCCAGGGCCTGGATCAGAAGGAGATCGAGGCCGGCTACCGCCGATTCCGGGACGAGCGCCGCGCCGCGGAACTCGCCGGCCTCGCCCGGAAGCACGGTCTTGCCCCCGACCGCCTCCGGACCTTCACGGACGCGATCCTGGAGCGCAGGGTCTTCGACGGGGAACGACTCACGGAACTCCTGGAGCCCCGGAGCCTTCCGTGGAAGGACCGCCGGGCCGCGGAGCTGGCCCTCATGGAGGATCTCGTCCCCCTGCTCAAGAAGCGCGTCGGGGGCCGCGACATATCCGGACTGAGCGCGTACGAATCGTGAAGAATCAAGGATCCAGGATGAACGACGACAAGCCCCGCCTCACGCCCAAGCTTCGCTTCCCGGAGTTCCGGGATGCAGAGGGGTGGACAGGAATGCGGATGAGTGAGGTGTACTCATTCAAAGGCAACAACTCATTTTCCCGCGACCAACTCAATTACAATCAGGGTATCGTTAAGAATATTCACTATGGCGACATCCATACCAAGTTTTCCACACTCTTTGATGTTACCTGTGAGACGGTCCCATTCATTAATCCCACGGAGTCGTTAGATGGTTTCCGTCCTGATAACGACTGCGTTGAGGGTGATATTGTTTTCGCCGATGCGTCGGAAGACATGGATGACATCGGGAAAAGCATCGAAATTGTTCGATTGAATGGCGAACGTGTCGTTGCCGGTCAACATACGATTCTAGCTCGACCAAACGACGACATCCTGGTCATTGGATTTGGTGCCTACCTTTTCAAATCAAAACACATCCGTACTCAAATCCAAAAAGAATCGCAAGGTGCAAAGGTTTTAGGCCTATCGGCATCTCGTCTTACTAAAATCATCCTCCCGATCCCCAGAAGCAAGGCCGAACAACATAAAATCGCCGCCTGCCTCTCCTCCCTGGACGACCTGATCGACGCCGAAACCCGGAAACTCGACGCGCTCAAGGCCCACAAGAAGGGGCTTCTGCGGAACCTCTTCCCCCGGGAAGGCGAAACCCGGCCATGGCTGAGGTTCCCGGAGTTCCGGGATGCGGGGGAGTGGAAGTACGGCAAACTAACAGAACTATGCGAAACAATCATGGACGGGACGCACTTCTCTCCAAAGACGAAGATTGGCCCTCGGCCTTATCTCACATCCAAAAACATTCATAATGGTAAAATTGATCTGTCGAATGTTTCATACATTTCTGAAGAAGAACACAATGCAATTTACAATCGTTGCCCAGTGCAATGGCACGACGTCCTTCTGACAAAGGATGGCGCTAATACAGGCAATTGCGCCCTTAATATTCTCGATTTCGAGTTCTCCCTACTTTCAAGCGTTGCTGTGCTACGAGGAAAGCGAGACTCGCTCGACCAGGAGTTCTTGTTTCACTCAGTCTTATCTGACTACCTTCAGACCCAGATCATAGATTCGATGTCAGGGCAGGCTATCACAAGAGTCACACTTGAAAAGATCGGAAATTTCTCGATAGCAGTACCCTCAATTCCCGAACAACACCGCATCGCCTCCTGCCTCTCCTCCCTGGACGACCTGATCTCCGCCCGAACCGACAGAATCGAAGCCTTCAAGACCCACAAGAAGGGGCTAATGCAACAGCTATTTCCATTCTCGGAGGTTAATCTATGACCCTACCAGAGATAGCCACATTACTTAAGCAGAGTGACGCAAAGATTATTCTGGTTTTTGGGTTCAATGCCGTCGGAAAGACACAACTTTCCGTCGCGTACAAAAACGAAACGAAACTGACCGACGGAACACATACTGGGGTTTATTACAACGCATACAGCGAGGATTTGTTCGTCTGGAACAACGATGAAGAAAATAATGGTGCAGATACTCGACTTATTGTTCAGCCAAGCACGCTTAGCAAATTTCACTCTTCACTAACAGAAGGCATTATTCGAAAGAAACTGAAAGCGTACAAACCAAAGTATGATTTCGAGTTTACCATGCATGATGATGTAGAGAAGGGCATCAAGTCCATCTCTTTTTTCATTCCCAATTCCGACCTTGATGTTGCTACTCCCTCGATTAAGATTTCAAGAGGAGAAGAACGTATATTTGTGTGGTGTTTCTTTTTAGCTCTATTTGAAGTGGAAGGATGGGCGGATATAAATTCTAGCCACTTATTTATTGACGACCCCGTGTCCAGCCTAGATGATCACAACATCTTCATTACGTCATCTACGCTATTCGACCTTATAGATGAGTACTATGAGAAACGGAAGATAATTATAGCAACACACCATATTGGCTTATTCTCGATCCTATTCGATTACCTTCAAAAAGGGGAAAAAAGTGATAAGTACAAACGTTATACATGCCCCATGATTCTCAGTAGCAAACATGGCGATTTAACTCTTGAAACTTGCAAAAAAGATGTCTTCCTATACCACTTGCGCTTGCTTCAGATACTAAAGCAAGCGCAAGATATGGATGAAGTTAAATCTTATCATTTTGTATTGCTTCGACAGGTATTAGAAAATATGGCTTCTTTTCTGGGGACAGGAAAGGTTGGCCATGTTCTTCAAGTCATTGGTGTTGAGGATTCTGACACATACTCGCAGACCGTCAATACGCTTAGCCACAAGAACATTTACTTGTACGAATCCGATGAACTCGTAGAAGATAATAAAAGGCTATTTTCAGACATCCTTGGGAAACTGATGGATCAATTCAAGTTTGTATTGCATGCGGAGTGATTGATGACCGATTATAACCACCAACAACTCGGCAAGACCCTCTGGGCCATCGCGGACCAACTGCGGGGCGCGATGAACGCGGACGATTTCCGCGACTACATGCTGTCCTTCCTCTTCCTGCGCTACCTCTCGGACAACTACGAGGCCGCGGCCAAGAAGGAGCTTGCCCGGGACTACCCCGCCATCCCCGCCAGCGACCCGCGCGTACCGCTTGCGGTCTGGTACGCGAACAATCCCGACGACATCGTGGACTTCGAAAAGCAGATGCGGCGCAAGATCCACTACGTGATCAAGCCGGACCACCTCTGGACCAACATCGCCAACCTCGCCCGGGACCAGAGCCCCGACCTCCTGGACACCCTGCGGGACGGCTTCAAGTACATCGAGAACGAGTCCTTCGAGAGCACCTTCCAGGGCCTCTTCTCGGAGATCAACCTTGGCTCCGAAAAGCTCGGCCGCACCCACGCCGACAAGAACAAGAAGCTCTGCGACATCGTAAAGGAGATCGCCAAGGGCCTTTCCGAGTTCTCCACCGACGTGGACTCCCTGGGGGACGCCTACGAGTACCTGATCGGCCAGTTCGCAGCCGGGTCGGGAAAGAAGGCCGGCGAGTTCTACACCCCCCAGCAGATCTCCACCATCCTCTCCCGCATTGTCACCTTGGACGGCCAGGAGCCCGCGACCGGCAAGGTTCCCCGCCTCGGGAGCGTCCTGGACTTCGCCTGCGGCTCCGGGTCCCTGCTCCTGAACGTGCGCAAGCAGATGGGTCCCCACGGCATCGGCAGGATCTGCGGCCAGGAGAAGAACATCACCACCTACAACCTCGCGCGCATGAACATGCTCCTGCACGGGGTCAAGGACACGGAGTTCGAGATCTACCACGGCGACACCCTTACCAACGACTGGGACTTCCTGAGGGAGACCAACCCGGCCCGGATGCCCAAGTTCGACGCCGTCGTGGCCAATCCCCCCTTCAGCTACCGATGGGAACCCAAGGAGGACATGGCCGACGACGTGCGCTTCAAGAACCACGGCCTGGCCCCCAAGTCCGCCGCGGACTTCGCCTTTCTCCTCCACGGCTTCCACTACCTCTCGGATCAGGGCGTGATGGCCATCATCCTGCCCCACGGGGTCCTGTTCCGCAGAGGAGCGGAGGAAAAAATCCGCACCAAGCTCTTGAAGGACGGCCACATCGACACCGTCATCGGCCTGCCCGCCAACCTTTTCTATTCCACCGGCATCCCGGTCTGCGTTCTGGTGCTCAAGAAGTGCAAGAAGCCCGACGACATCCTCTTCATCAACGCCGCCGGGCACTTCGAGAAGGGCAAGCGGCAGAACGTGCTTCTCGACGAGCACATCGAAAAGATCGTGGATACCTACCAGCACCGCCGGGAGGAAGCCCGGTATTCCGCGCGCGTCCCCATGGGCCGCATAGCGGAGGAAGGCTACAACCTCAATATTTCCCGGTACATTAGCACGGCCCAGGAGGAGCCCGAGATCGACCTGGCCTCGGTCCATTCCGACCTGGTCCGTATCGAGGACGAGATCAAGACGGCCCAGGACAAACACAACGAATTCCTGAAAGAGCTGGGGCTTCCCCTACTGCCGCCGGGGTGAGGCGGAGAGAGGACAGAAAGGGACCGCACCAAATTATCGCATAAATCAGGGGGTGAGCGACATGGATCAGAAACTGCTTGACCATTGCATTCAAGAATATAAGGAACGCTCCATAACGAATCCCGAGGAATATCGCCAGGCTCGCCAGGAGCGAAGCGAGCGTGTCGCATGGTTCCAGGCATGGAATCGTGCACGCCTGCTCACCCTCAACGCCGATTCTCTTGAGGAATATCTTTCCAGGCTTTGGGCCATGTTGATCTGGGGTAATAAGCGCTACTATACCGATCTTATCATCGAGAAAAATACACTCGAAGTCGTTAGAGATAACCTTGCCTCCCTTCTTTATGACGACGCTCCAGTCGCAATTAGGTGGGATAGGTTTCGAGATTGTGTATCTCAGATAGGACCGGCGATGGTTAGCGAACTGCTCGCCCATTACTATCCTAGTCGTTTCCCCGTCTGGAACCGCAGAGCCAAGGAAGCGCTCGAACGCCTTGGGGAAACAAGTCTTCCGAGATACGACTATCAGATCATAGGCGCATTCTATGATCGACTGATCCACCTGGCTTCAAGTGTCGCAGACGCGCTTTCCAACGCTGGTTTTGAAGATGTGGATATGCTCTTCGTTGATTACTTCTTTTGGGACCTCGTTCAAGAAAAGAACCCCCCGGTTATCCCATCAGCCGTTCAAAGTCAAACGCAAGGTGCCCAGAATCAACAAGATCAGGTATTCGTTCATAACGAAGTACGGGACAAGATCGCCGAGATCGGGACGTGGCTTGGATTCAAGACAAGCACGGAACAGACCGTTACCACGGGTACCCGCATCGATGTTCTGTGGGAGGCTTCGATCAGTAACATGGGGCGCGTGCTCTACGCATTTGAGGTTCAGACTTCGGGCAGCATTGACAGCCTTCAGCTCAACCTCCTCCGCTCTCTCTCGAATCCAGCCGTACAGGCGGTTGTCGCCGTGAGCGATGAACGGCAACTTGAAAAAATAAAAGCGGAGGCTGCGACACTTCCGGAACTCAAGAACAAGCTGAGATGCTGGGATTCCCGGGAAGTACTGGAAACACATGCCGCTCTTTCCACAGCATTCGATTCGATCAACCGGCTGAAGCTTGTTCCGGATGCGTTTTAGCGGTTGTACGGCAACTATCGCCCAATACTCCTCACGATAACGGGTGCCAGATCAGCATCTTAAGGAATAACCTCTCTCTTTCGGCATCCTCCCCCCTCCACCTCCACCTCCGCTTGTAGACAAATGTCTACAAGCACTCTCGCATTATCCGTCGTACACTTTCCCCTGGTGTGACACAACCTCTGCCGGGGCGCCTCCGTACTGGTTCGTCCTGTATAGGTCGCAGTAAAAATCAGGAGGTTTTCATGGCTAGACAGAATCTCGTTTCGGCGGTCCTTTCCGACGAGGTCAAGGCGGACATCCTTTCCAAGCTGGCCTCGGTGCGCAAGAGCCTGGGGTTTTTGCTGACCCTCCGGCCCGACCAGGTGCAGTCCCTGTTCAAGACGGGCAACGGCTACACGGCCTTCGTGGACAAGGCGTACAACGTGGTCAACGACCATCCGGACATCCTGCCCCGGATCTTCGACGCCGCGGAGCTCAAGCGGGACTGCGAGCTCTCCAAGGACCTCGTCCCCATACTGGACCAGGTTAACCAGCTAGCGGACTCCCTCCGGGACACCCAGATGGCGGTCAACTCCGACGCCATAGCCGGGGCCCTGGAGGTCTACCAGGCGGTCAAGCTGATCAAGGATCGGGTCCAGGGCCTCAACGTCGTGGCCGAGGAGATGGGCGAGTTCTTCAAGCGGTCCCGGAAGCCCGCCGGGGCCCCCGCCCGGGCTTCGTAACGATTTCCCGGAGCCCGGCGGCTCTTCGGCGCCCCGCCGCCCTACCCCGGCAGAAACCGTAGCAGGCTCCGGTCGCTGGGCGCCAAATCCAGGTCCTCGAGCTCGGTCCGTGACAGCCAGCGGACGTCCTGGTGCTCCGCCAGGAAGGAGGGCTCGCCGTCGAACTCGACCCGGTAGGCCCGCAGGCGGAAGCGGACTCCCTCGTTCTCGAACTCGGATTCCCCCAGCAGGGCGCCCGGCCGAACCTCCAGGCCCAGTTCCTCCCGGAACTCGCGGACCAGGGTCTCCTCCGGGGTCTCCCCGGGCTCGAGCTTCCCCCCGGGGAACTCCCACTTGCCGCCCATCGACCCGCCGGGCCTGCGCCGGGCGACGAAGACGAGGCCGTTCCGGAGGGCGATCCCCGCCACGGAGTCGGGCATGGGGGCTAGAGGAAGAGGACCGAGGCGAAGAGGAAGTGGACGAAGCCGACGATCATGGAGGATATGCCCACGATCCTGCGGTTCGCGGTGAAGATCCGGTCCATGCGCTCCAGGGTGTCCGTGGTCACGTTGGAATTGCTGCGGTAGAACTCCAGGAGGAGCGAGAACCCGGAGGCCAGGCCCGCCAGAGCCGGGAGGAAGTCCCCCACGATGGGGATGTCCCCCCGCATGACCGTGAGGAGCTTGAAGAAGCCCACGATGACCGCCAGGACGCCCAGGACCAGGCGGACGGTCATGTCCTTGAGGAAGTTGCGCACTCCGTCGAATTTTGTTCCCTTGTCCCCGCCGCCCTGGATCAGGAGGGCGTAGCCCCCCAGGACGTTCAGCAGGACGCTGAGGAAATAGAATTGGATCATGCGGCAACCCCCGGGCCGTGGTTCTTCATCCCGTTCAATCTAACCCAAAGCCCGGGTCCGGTCAAGGTAAGTCGGAACGGCGGTCCGGACAGGTCCCTACTTGACCGGAGCCGTCAGCTCGAGGGCGAGCCCCCCGGCCTCGACCCGGACGGAAAGCTTCCGCACGGGCTCGGGGGAGGGAGCCGTGAGCCGGTACTCCTCCTTGGGGACGGCTCCCGCCGTGAAGTCCCCGGAGGCCGCGGGCCGGCCGTCCAGGTAGGCCGCCAGGCGCAGGGGCCCTTGGTAGGCGGCCTCGTTCCGGGCGGTCCGGGTGACGGTGATGTACGCGGAATCCCCGAACCGGAAGGCCGCGGCCTTGTAGAGGCTGCCCCCCAGGACGCCGGAATCCTCCCGACCCGAAAGGAACGAGAGCAGGGCTCCCGCGGCCATGAACAGAAGGAGGGTGAAGAACATGAACCGGAGGGGGCCCGTGGCCAGGAGGGAGCCCAGGATGCCCGGGCGCTTGGCCCCGTACTGCCGGGACAGCCACCGAACCTCGGGGGATGCGCCGGCCAGCCGGCGCTCCCGGCTGTAGTGGCGCCGGATCCCGTCCTCCGAGACGCCCCCGTCGTCCGGAATCCTCATCTCGGGTCCCTTATTGACCATGGATTCCTCCCAGGACCTTCGCCGCGAAACCGGGCAGGGCCTCCGCCCCGTAGTGTCCCAGGGCCTTCCGGGCCTCGGTCCCGGCTAGGCCGTGGGCCAGGACAGCCGCCCGGGCCGCCTCGAAGGGGCCCAGCCCGCGGGCCAGCAGGGCGCCGCAAAGCCCGGCCAGGACGTCCCCGCTTCCGCCCACGGCCAGGGACCCGTCCATCCCGTCGTGGACCGCGAAGCGGCCGTCCGGGGACGCGATCCAGGTGACCGGGGTTTTCAGGACGACCACGGCGCCCCATCGGCGGCACAGGTCCGGCAGGGTTTCCTCCGGGGACCGCAGGAAGTCCGCCGCCGGGCGCCCGAACAGGCGCTCGGCCTCTCCGGGGTGGGGGGTCAGGACCAGAGGATACACGCGGGCCGGGAGGTCCAGGTCCCGGAGGAGGGTCAGGGCGTCCGCGTCCAGGACCAGGGGCAGGGGCGAGTCCCAGAGCCTCCGGAGGACGGCCGCCGCGATTCCGTCCCGGCCCCAGCCGGGCCCGGCCACGACGGCGCGGGCCCTGCCCAGGTCCAGGTCCGCGGGGTCCGGTGGAAGGGGCCGCACGAGCTCCCCGGCCAGGGAGGAAGCGGCGGCCTGCCAGATGTCCGGGCGGACATGGAGGGTCACGAGCCCCGCCCCACCCGCGGTGGCTCCCCGGGCGGCCAGGACGGCGGCACCGGAAGTGCCGACTTCCCCGGCGAAGACCAGGCAATGCCCCCGCTGGTACTTGTGGGCCTCCGGACGGAGCGGGGGGACCAGGTCGGCGAGGTCGCCGGGCTCCAGGAGGCGGATCGGGGACTCCTCCCCGGAATCCCGGGGGAAGACCCCGGAGACCGGAACGATCTCGCCCGCGAAGGGCCGGGCCTTGGGCCGGAACAAGCAGACTTTGTAGGGCTCGACGCAGAGGGTCAGGTCCGCCCGGAGTACGGGGGATCCCGGCGGGATCCCGTCCCCGCATCCGGAGGGCACGTCCACGGCCGCGACCACGGCGCCGCAGGATCCGGCCGCCTCCGCCAGGGCGGCTTCCCGGGGCCGGAGGGGGCCGGACAGGCCCGTACCCGCGATACCGTCCAGGATCAGGGAGGACCGTGCGAGGAGTTCCCGGCAGGCGGGCTCTTCCCTGTCCCAGGAGAGAACCCGGGTCCCGCAGGCCCGGGCCGCCTTGAGCTGCTGCCCGGCGAGTCCCCCGGGCTCGCCGGAGGAGAGGACGGCCGAAAGACCGTCCCTCCGGCCGCCGGCGGACCTGAAGGCCAGGCGCCGGAGGACGGCCAGGGCGTCCCCTCCGTTGTTCCCCTTGCCCACCAGGGCCGTCACGGTTCCGCCCGCGAGCCCCCGCGATACCAGGACGGCTTCCATCCCGGCCGCGGCGTTTTCCATCAGGGCCGCCTCGGGAACCCCGGCCTCCTCCCGGATCCGCCGGTCCAGGTCCGCGGCCCGGGCCGCGGCCACCAGGGGTTTCAGAGGGCGCCTCCCGAGAGGATCCGGTCGAAGCGCCACCAGACCACCCGGGCCTCGAAGCGGGTGCCCATGAGGGCGCAGAGGATGCCGCCCGGGGAGAGGTAGAGGGTCGTGTACTGGAGTTCCTCGGGCTCGATGGTGATGGAGTAGCGTTTCATGGACTTGGCGGGCCCGTTGTAGACGGCCACGAAGGTCTTCCCGTCCTCGCCGGTGGTGGTGAAGAAGAGGTTCCTTCCTCGGGCGGCGCCCAGGAACTCCCAGATCCGCGGAGGAGCCTCGTCCTCCCCCCGGCCCCGGGGGGGCTCGTAGGGCAGGATCTCCCAGCGGTCCGTGTAGGCCGCGGTCCGGGGGTCCATCCGGTATACGAAGGCCCGGTCGTACACGATCCCGGAGCGGGTCTTGGTGGCGGGGTCGATGGACTCGGTGTAGTAGTCGACCTTCAGGTAGATCCCGTTCCCGTCGGGGTCCGGGTAGATCCGCTCCAGGGAGGGCACCAGGTTCCGGTCGTCCGGCAGGGGCAGGGAATCCCGGCGGATCCTCACGGTGGAGGTCAGGATGCCCCGGGCGTCGAACCAGTAGACCAGCCA